>WNFG01000940.1_pt1 | contig 24778 bp, 22 predicted proteins | sample 5400431 | NCBI WGS metagenome assembly WNFG01 (sample SAMN13153346, study PRJNA577476) | soil metagenome | isolation source: 120 cm saprolite under Douglas fir tree site 2 hole 3 replicate 2 | place: USA:California | collected 2015-04-18 | reverse complement strand
GCTTACCCCGGCTGCTCCATCTGGCCGATCTAGACGTACCTGCACTCTGGTGCAGTGCATATATGAGAAAGCGGGCATCCGGGGCAATAGTGACTGTGGCGGCTTTGGTCTGTATAGCTGGCTACGGTTCCGCACGTCTGCGGCGGCGGAGGCCCAGCCGACAGTGAGCCGCGCGGTCATGGCGCAGGTTGGCGCTCAGCCCATCCGGGCCGCGAATTATCGGAGTCACGGCGTGAGCGCCCAGGAAGCCCCGCGCCTGTATGCCGCCAAGGCGCCCCGTGGGCCGTGACAACCCGCAGCGCATCGACATGGTCGCGTCCGGCCGCCAACTGGCTGGCACGGGCTGGTTGCGCGCCGACGCGAACTTCGATGTCACCTGGCGCCATGGATGAACTCCCCGGGTCGTTAGCGACGCTGTGCCTCGGCCATGACCGGCTCAATGATCTCGTCAGCGAGCCACTGCACCGGGCGGCCCGAGAGGACCGTGGCGAGCACGATGTGAGTGACGCCGGCGTCGATCATTTCCAGGAGCAGGGCGCGCGTAGCGGCCGGCGCCTCAGGATCATCGCACCGGACAATCGTCTGCATGGAGCGGACGATCTCGTTTGGATCGCGTCCGATGGCGGCGCAGTGCTCCTTGAGGACCTGGTCCCTCTTCCGGAATTCCTGGGGCGTCCCCGGGTAGTTCCAGATATCGGCGTGTTCGGCGACGATGCGCAGGACGCGGTCGCCCGCACCGCCGATCAAGATCGGTGGATGGGGCTTCTGCAGGGGCTTCGGCTCGCACACGGCCCCCTTGAGCTGGATGGAGTGTCCATCGAAATCGAACGGCTCGTCCTTGGTCCACATCCGGCGGATGATGTCGCAGGATTCCGCGAGGTCCCGAACGGCCTCACCCGGCGAGACCAGGGGCACGCCGTAGGCCTCGAACTCTCGTACCGCGGGATTCTCGACGGCCACCCGGCTGCCCCCCACACCGATGCCGAAATCGAGCCGACCTTCGGCGATGATGTCGACCGTCGCCGCCATCTTGGCCAACAGGGTCGGGGAACGGAGGCGGTTGCTGGTCACGATGACACCGAGTCGCAACCGGTTCGTTTGGGCGGCCAAGGCCGCGAGAAGCGTCCAGGCCTCCAGGGCCGCTCCTGTGATGTCTCCCCGCAACGGCACCATGTGATCCCAGAGCCAGGCGTGCTCGAGGACCGGAATATTGTCCGCCTCACGCCAGACCTTGAGGATCCCCTCGTAAGTGGCACCCATCTGGCTGGTTTTGATGCCAAAGCTCAGTCGTCGGTCGAGCGCGGTCATCCTCGGGATACCTCCCTGTTTCGCTGTCATGCACTGCTGATCATCAGTGAGACTGATCGTCATTTGAACTGATGATCAGCTTAACCATAGAATCCTGATGTGTCCACCCAAGCTCCCGATGACCATTCGCCCGAGGGTGGCCCGCTACCCGCGCTGGCCAGCCGTCTCGGTTACCTTCTGAAGCACGCGCAACTGCGGCTGACCGAATTCTCGGTTTCAGCCCTTGCGCCCTTCGGGGTCAACGGGCGGGAGTGCGCTGTGCTCATCGCTATTGACGACCGAGTCCCCCTGTCGCAGCAGGAAGTCGCACGCCGGCTGGGGGTCGACCGGACCACGATGGTTGTCCTGATCGACGAGCTGGAGAACAAGGGGCTTGTGCAACGCCGGCAGGACCCGGACGACAGGCGCAGGAACGTCGTGGCCCTGACTGATGTCGGCCGCACGACCCTTCGGGGGGCCACGAGCGCAAGTGATGAGGCAGAGCGACGCTTCCTCGGCCCCTTGTCCGACGACGAGACCGCGAAGTTCAAAGAAATGCTCCGCGCGATCACCTTTGCGGCACCCGACGAGTCGCCGTCTCTCGGGGTCTAGGTGACGAAGGCATCGGCTGGCCGGTCTTCCGCACCTCTGCCACCTGACCACTTCCTGAGCGAGTGCTCGCCGGCTGACTCCGCCCGCCTGGGCCAATCGCCGGAGGCGCTGCCGGTAGCGTGGCGATCGGGATCCCCGCAGCGACCGACGAGGAGTAGACCGAGGTGCCCGCGTCACAGGAACCGGCCCTGCCCGCGCTGCCGCCTGAGCTGCTCAACAACGACCCGGATGGATTCGCCTGGGGGGTCTGGCACGAACGCACACCCAAGTTGGTCAGCCAGATCCGGGACGCCCACCCGTATGGCCCGGTGCAGCGCCGCGGGCTGGAAGCGCTGATGGAGGAGATCTCCTCCGGGGTGATGGAGCCACCCGGCCCGGATGCGCACGACCAGGAGATGTGGAATTCGTGGGGCCAGGACTATTTCGGTAAGCCGTGGATGGAGGCGCCGTTCCTGTGGTCGGAGTCGTACTTTTACCGGCGGCTCCTCGGCGCCGTCGGCTTCTTCGAACATGGACCCTGGCACTGGGTCGACCCGTTCGACTACCTGAAGAACGCCGAGCTCCGTGACCCGGCATTGGAGCCAGATTTGGCGGCGCTTGATGACCTGCAGCGGCGCTCGGCCGAGGAGCAGGGACGGGCTAAACTCCTGGCGTCGTTGTGGGGCAATCGCGCCGACCTGGGCTTCCGGATCGGCAGGGCGGCCGGACCGGATCATCCCGTACAGACCAGGCTGGTCGATGATCACAGCCCTGAACTGTGGCTCGCACTCGGCGCCAGCGCGGATGCCGTCCTGGTCGCGGACAACGCTGGCCGGGAACTGCTGGCCGACCTTGTCCTCATCGACCATCTTCTCCAGCACGGCCATGCCATCTCGGTCACGCTGCACGTGAAGCCCCGCCCGTACTACGTGTCTGATGCGACCACCGCCGACGTCGTCGCCTGCCTCCGCCGGCTGGCCGGCACCCCCGGCAGTTCATCAGAGATCGCTCACAGGCTTCTCGGCGCCGCGGCTGAGGGCAATCTCGTCCTGTACACGCACGACTTCTACTGTGCGCCCTGGTCCTACCACCGCATGCCCGCCGACCTCGCGGCCCAGTTCGAGCAAGCAACGCTGACCATCTTTAAGGGCGATCTGAACTACCGGCGGCTCGTTGGTGACCGGGACTGGCCGCCTGCGACCCCGTTCACCGACGTGGTGTCGTATTTCCCCGGACCAGTCGCCGCACTGCGGACACTCAAGTCCGACGTCATCACCGGCATCGACCCGGCCGTCCGCGCCAGCCTCGACGCTACCGGGCGGCCCTGGCGAACCGACGGCAGTCACGGTCTCATCCAAGTCCGGCTGCGATAGCGGGCCCGACCGCGCCGCGGCGCCCGCAAGCTACTCTGCGTGCGAACGCAGGGCGTATCAGGGGTGCCTCGGCTGCCCCCCCAGCAACCTGCGGACTGTGCCGGCGTCATCACATCCGCATGCGATGCCCCCTGGCCGGACCACCGCATATGAGAAGCTACTGTCCCGTTCCCCTAAAAGATGTGCGTTTGCCGAATTTTCCGAACGACACCAGTGCAGTGGCTCGTTCCGATTGATCACGGGATCTTGGCAGTGCCCAGGCCGAGCGGGCTCGGCGCGGCGAATTCGATACGCAGGACGGTCCGGCCTCCGGCGAGCCGCACGATCGTGGCGCGCCCGTAGGGATAGGGGGGACCACCCAGCGCCCGCAGGTGAGCAAGCATTGACCGCACGCGAGAGGAACGGGCCGCGCCGTTCCTCTCGGTCAGGTCGGCGGAGCGGAGTGGGATGCCTGCGCTGGCGCCCGGAGCGGAGTCGCCGAAGGCCACAATGTCTACCGGGTGCTGAGCGTCTACTGGAGGCTGAGCGGCCATGTCCGCGATCGTGTACAGCAGCCGCAAGTCGACCTGGCCAGCGGCGAGTTGCTTCCTGGCCTCGGCCGAGGCCAGGATTAGCGGGCTTTGCAGCAGCTGGGCTCCGGACGCCTTCCGGTCCAGCAGGTCCTTGGCCAGCGCGGCCCGGTATGCAGCCGCTCCGTCCGGAGCGATCGCCCGGACGCTGATCCGCAGGCTTCCAGAGCCGAAGGTCGCAATAACTGTCGGCGCATACACGGAACTGAGGCGGCGGCCGAACTCGTTGCGGACGGCTGCCGTCGCGACGATGACATCTGAGCCGAGCGGATCGGCTGCCCGCGTCCCCAGCTCAAGCAGGCGGCCTTGGGGGATCTTGTGCGCCTTGAGCGCCAGGCACATGGCAGGATCACAAGACACCCTGGCGGCCGGGCTGACCTGATCGAAAACCCAGGCCGCCGTGAGGTTGCGAGTCGCCGCCTCAATCCTAGAGATTTGCCTTGGCGCGTTGTGCTTGGGCGGCGCGCTCTGCCTTGGCGGCGCGGAATGCCTTGGCGGCGCGCAGTGCCTTGGCGCGTTGTGCCCTGGCGGCGCGATCCAGCTCCGCGCTGGTCTCGTCGTCAGGCAGACTCTCGATCTCGCTGCCCGCAGACGCTGAGATGACCGGGATTGGCGACGTATCGTCATCCGCATCTCGCACGCGCCCGAGCAAAAAGGCCGATAGGGGCGCCCGTGCGACCTCCGCCGGCGGCCTCGTCCCGTTATTCGCACCTGTCGCCGCCCGAGGCAAGGAAGCTGGGCGTTCGGAACTTGCGGCCTGCTTCTGGCTGGCGGCCTGCTTCTGGTTTGCGGGCTGCTCCGTCTGGGCGTCCATCGCGGCACGCACGCGCCGCAGCACAGACTCTGACAGCACAGGTCGCGCTGGCCGTGTTGCAGGCCACGACCCTTTTGTCGCACCCGGTACGCGCCGGGGCAGCGGCGGGACGCTGTCTTCGTCTCCCATGCGGCAAACCCCCTAAGGCGCGCGTACAGCAAGACGCGATCCCCCACAGCACAGCGCAGCACACGATGCGTTGCTAATCAACCAGAATGACCGGTTTTAACTGCGCGCAAGCTCCAGGCCTGGCCGCACATCGTCACCGTGTCCGGCAGCAGGCCGCCGACAAGGTGACGTGGCTGTGGACGGTCAACGTCATCGATACGCAGGCCGGCATTCCCTCGCCGGCCCCTGGTGGCCCGGCAGTTCGTATGTGACCTGGGTAGGACTTGACGGTTACTACTTCAAGCCGTCATGGACGTTCGCTTCCTTGTTCGGGCCGACCATCAAAGCCGTGCGCACGCTGAGCCGCACTCCGGTCCCGATACGATCTCTGAAACAGGCGTGGCGCCTGCCGAAGGCAAGCCAGCGAAAATCGCCGACCTGTTCGCTGGTGTTCGCGCTTACGGCCTGCTGGGGCTTGTATGGTTCAATGCCGACCGGAGGGGAGACTGGCGCCTCAACAGCCCGGCGGCTGTCGCCGCGTTCGCCGAAGGTGCCAAGACGTTCAGGAAACCTGCGTCATGAACTATCTGCCGCGCCTCTCCGTACTCGGCGCCGGGCAACTCGGCACTACCAAGGCCGCCAGAAGGGCAGCATGAAACCCCGCCTGGCGATACTTTTGACCGCCGTAATCGCCGCTGCCGCCGTCACCTCGGTGGTCATTCGCGTCGCGTCGTCTTCCCCTTCCCGCCCCCGGGTGGCACGCGCATCCCTCCCGCCCAGCCCGGCCTCTTACCTGGGTGTCTACGAGCCCGGGTCGCCGCCTGCCTACGAGACGATCGCGGGTTTCGCGAAGGCAGCAGGCAGCCATCCGAACCTCGTCGGATACTTCAGCGGCTGGACGGAGCCGTTCGCAGCCTCGTTCGCGCAGAAGGTCCGCGGTCACGGCGCTGTCACGATCGTGCAGATCGATCCCACCTATGCCGCCGTCCCGGCAATCGCCACCGGTGCCTACGACGGCTATCTGCGCTCGTACGCCGACAGCGTCCGGGACTTCGGCCACGCCGTCATCATCGGCTTCGGCCACGAGATGAACGCCGCCTGGTACTCGTGGGGCTACGGGCACATCCCGCCGGCCACCTTCGTCCGGGCATGGCGGCACATCGTGACGCTGTTCCGTGGGCAGGGCGCCGACAACGTCACCTGGCTATGGACTGTCAACCAGGACAGCCCAGGCACCGGACCGGTCCAAGACTGGTGGCCCGGCCCGGCCTATGTCACCTGGGTCGGCATTGACGGCTACTAATTCCGTCCGTCCGACTCCTTCGCCAGTGTCTTCGGCCACACCATTGCTGAGGTGCGGGCGTTCGCCGACAAGCCGGTGCTGCTGTCCGAGACCGCGGTCGGGCCCGATACCGGCCAGTCCGCCAAGATCGGCAACCTGTTTGCCGGAATGCGCCAGTACGGGACCCTAGGGCTGGTGTGGTTCGACATTGCCCAGAACAACGGCATCTACCATCAGGACTGGCGCATCGAAGACCACCCGGCAGCCGAAGCCGCCTTCCGGCTGGGCGTGCGCGACAAGTTGACCAGGCGATTATGGCGCCAGCGCCGCGGCGTCCAGTAACTGCCGATCCGCCCGTTCGAAGCCCTGCATGAGAACATCATCCCAGGTCATCGAACACCAAGTCGGCAAACACCCCGAGACCCCGCGGGCTTTTTCAGCAGGCTCGCTAGGCCGGGTCTAGTTCCAGTTCCGGGGTGTACCGGCCGTCGAGGGCGGCCACGTTCATCGAGACCCGCCGGGCGAGGGCCCGCTGGCCCGCCGCCCACCCCTCGGGCTCGCCGCGCCACGCGGCCAGCGCCGGATCCACCAGCGCGCGGCCGAAGGAAAACGTTAGCGGCCAGATGTGCGGCAGCCGTTGCATGGCGGCGAGGTTCTCGGTGGCGCGCTCCGGCCGCTGCCCGCCGGAGAGGAACGCGACACCTGCCGTGGTGAACGGCACCCCGGCCAGGGCACTGACGGTGGCCTCAGCGACCTCGTCCGCGGAGGCCGGTGCTCCCGCGTCGCTGCCTGGCACCGCCATGTTCGGCTTGAGCACGACCGCGGCCGGCCGGGCGCCGTATTCGCGCAGTTCACTGAACACCTCGAGCAGCACCAGCGACATCACCGTCGCGCACTGGGCCAGCGAATGCGGGCCGTCCATCAGGATCTCGGGTTCCACGATGGGGACCAGGCCGGCTTCCTGGCACGCTGCCGCGTAACGGCCAAGAGACTGCGCATTGGCCCGGACGGCAAGCAGCGACGGCTGGCCAGCGCCGATCCGCAGGACGGCACGCCACTTGGCGAACACGGCGCCAAGCTCGTGATACTCATGGAGCCGGGGGAGCAGCCCGTCCAGGCCCTCGGTCACCATCTCGCCCGGCGCACCGGCCAGCGGGTACGCGCCCTTATCGACTTTGACGCCCGGCAGCAGGCCCAGATCGCCGAGCGCCGCCGGGAACGGCCTGCCGTCGCCCAGCCGCTGCCGCAACGTCTCCTCGCACAGGATGACGCCGCTGATTCCATCGCTGAGCCCGGGGGTCGTCACCAGCATCTCGCGGTATGCCCGCCTGTTCTCCTCGGTGGGCGCGGCCCCCGCGGCCGCCAGCCGCGTCGACATGGTGGCCATGCTCTCGTCCGCCGCGAGGATTCCCCGCGGGTGCCATACCAGGGCTGATGCGACCGACTCCAGAGGTTCCATCTGCCGACGGTAGGCGCGGCGCCGCACCAGGGCATCCCCCGCCCGGTGGAACTAGCCGGGTGAGGAAGCTCACGCTGTGTCTCCCGCTCGCCTCCGGGGCCCCGCCCGCCTCCCCGTTCCCCCTTCACTGCGCCGCCTTCCCTCGTCGCTCGTCCCTCGCTCCTCAGTCCAGGCAGCACCGCGCCCGTCCGGCTCGCTCACACCGGGTCGGCGGCAGAGGGGCGCTTTCCGTGCCGGTTTTCTCCGCTGCTGGTCATCTGGTCCGGGTTTCTCCCCCTCGGGCTCCCCGGCCCGGGGGAGGCGCTCTGTTTCCCGCCCTCCTATCGTGGAAGTTCATCCAGTACCGGGAAGCGAGCGATAGACCGCAGGTCATCCCGGCATTTGGCCGCGCCGCGGAGGTGAGGTGAGCGTGCCCGACAAGCTGATGCGCCTGCGCCGCAGCGAAGCCGCACCCGAGCCGCCACGCCCGGTCATGCTCGCCATCGCGGGCGACAGCGCCGCCGGGAAGACCACGCTGACCCGGGGCATCGCCGAGGCGCTCGGCGCCGACCGGGCCATCGCCCTGTGCGTGGACGACTACCACCGATACGACCGTGTCGAGCGCCGCAACATCCCGTTCACCGTGCTCAACCCCGAGTGCAACTACATCGAGGTGATGGAGCAGCACCTGCAGCTACTCGCGCTGGGGCGGCCGATCCTCAAGCCGGTCTACGATCACGCCACCGGCAGGCTGGTCCGCCCGGTACTCGTGGAGCCCAAGGAGTTCGTGATCGTCGAAGGCCTGCTGCCCTTGCACACCAAGCTGGCCCGGGCGTGCTTTGACATCACTGTTTATCTCGATCCGCCGGAGGACATCAGGCGGGAGTGGAAGCTCAAGCGGGACTGCGCGGACCGCGGGTACTCGCCCGAGCAGGTCCTCGCCGAGCTTGAACGCCGCGAGCCGGAATCTGCCGCCTTCATCCGCCCGCAACGGCAGTGGGCCGACATCTCTCTGCGCTTCGCCCCGGTCGCCGGCCACACCGATCCGGCCGGCACGCCCTTGTCGGCCGAGATCCTGCTGCGGCCGACCATCCAGCATCCTGAGCTGTCTCACGTGCTGACCGACGATGACCGGCGGACTGTGCACCTGAAGCTGATCCGCGACAGCGACGGCCGCCCCGTGGACGCGCTGCACGTGCACGGCTACGCGCCCCGCGAGGACAGCCGGATCGTGGAGAAGGCGATATGGGAGCAGTTGTCCTTCGATCACAACACCGCCCTGCCGGACACCCTCGGCGAATACGCCCCGGGTAAACGCAGCGAGTCCCTCGCCATAGCCCAGCTCCTGCTGCTCTGGCACTTGCTCGAGGGCCTGACGTGATCCGCCCGCCCATCCGGTGCTGCGGGCCCCGTCATGGCGACGGCGGATGGGTACGGTTCTCGGCATGGACCACCTGACGAAGGGGCCCTTGACATTGGTGATCGTCGACGATCACCAGATGGTGCTCGACGGGCTCAAGGCCATGCTCCGGCCCTACCGGGAGCAGGCTGAGGTGATCGGCGAGTCGAGCGACCCGCATGAGGCGGTGCGGCTGGTCGCCGAGCTGAAACCGGATGCAGTGCTGCTCGATGTGCGCCTGCGCGGTGCCAGCGGCCTTGACCTGTGCACCGAGATCCTCCGGGCCAGCCCGGAATGCAAAGTCGTGTTCCTCACCGTCTACGACGACGAGCAGTACCTCTTCCAGGCCCTGCGCGTCGGCGCGGCGGGCTTCTTGCTCAAGCGGATCCGCGGCGGCGAACTGGTCGACTACCTGCGCCGGATCCACGAGGGCGAGGTTCTCATCGACCCGAGCCTGGCCGGGCGGGTGGCTCTGTCCGCCGCCCGGCTGCGCAGCGGCGAGTTCTGGCCCGGCGCCCACCTGGGCCTGACCCAGCGGGAAAGCGAGGTCCTGTCGCTGCTGGTGGCTGGCCTCTCCAACCGCGCCATCGCCATGAAGCTGGTCGTCAGCGAGGAGACGATAAAAACCCATTCCCGGGGCATCTACCGCAAGCTCAACGTCTCCGACCGCGCCGCCGCCGTGGCCGTCGCCCTGCGCGAGGGCGTGTTCCATTGACCGGGCCGCGGCTCGCGGGCGACGCGGAGCACGAGGCTCAGCTGTTGTCCCGGGTCATCGACACGATCTCGGCCGGCTTCGATCTGGACCGGATGCTGCAGGGCGTCGCCAAGCTCGTCACCGAGACCACAGAAACAGATGTCTGCTTCGTGCACCTGCTCGACGAGCGGGGCCGCAAGCTCCAGTTGCGCGGCGCCACGCCACCCTTCGACGGCCTCGTCGGGAAGATCGAGCTCGGCCTCGGCGAGGGCGTGTCTGGATGGGTCGCCTCGCACGGGCAGCCGGCCGTGCTCGTCGACGACAAGACCGCCGATCCCCGCTACCGCTACATCCCGGCGCTGCGCGGCGAGGACTTCACCTCCATGCTGTCGGTCCCCGTGGTGACCCCGCTCGGTCACCTGATCGGGGTCATGAACGTACACACCAAGCTGCGCCGCGAGTTCACCAGTGCCGACGTTGAGCTGCTCCGGTCGGTGGCTGGCCTGGTGGCCGGGGCGATCGAGAACGCGCGGCTGCATACCCGGCTCGCCGAACGCGAGGAGGCCCTTGAGGCGTTCGCCGAACAGTTCATGCAATGGCAGGAACATGAGAGCCGCCGCCTGGCCGGGGAGATCCATGACGGGATCAGCCAGCGGATCGTGAGCCTCTTCTTCCACCTCTCCGCCGCCGCCGATGCCATCCCCGGGGATCCTGAGGTGGCCGCCGAGCAGGTGGCACGGGCTCAGGAACTGGCCGCGGGGGCCCTGGACGAGACCCGTTCCGCCATCGCGGGCCTGCGCCCGCCGATCCTGGACGACCTTGGCCTGGCCGCAAGCCTGGAGAGCCTGGGCAACTCCTTCCCCGGGCTGGATGTGCGGGTCGAGGCGGCCAACTTCCGGATGGCCGAACATGTGGAGGCGGCCGTCTACCGGACCGCACAGGAAGCGCTGCAGAACGTGGCCAAGCACGCCGATGCTAGGTCCGTCCGGCTCCGGCTCTACCAGCAACGGGACCGGGTGCTGCTAGAGGTCACCGACGATGGCATCGGGTTCGATGCCGCCGCGACAGGCTCGCCCAGGGCCGGCGCCTCCGCGGCGGTGGCACCCACCGGCTTCGGCCTGTCCGGGATGCGGGAGCGGGCGGAACTGCTCGGCGGGAAGCTGGAGCTGTCCAGCGAACCGGGCCGCGGCAGCACGGTCCGGCTGGCTATTCCGTTCCTGGCGCCGGCGCAGCCCCCTGCGGCGCCTCGTTGAAGACCCGGCTGGCCCGCACATCGGAATCGCTGATCTCCATCAGGTCATCCCGGACGATCGACCCGCCGGCCGTGACCAGCCGGCGGGCCTGGCGCAGCCGCAACCGGTCGATGGCGTTCCGGATGCTCCGGGCGTTGGCAAACCGTGGCTGACTCATCCGCAGCGCCACGTACTCCCGGAAGGCGATCTGCGCGGCCGCCGACAGCCGGTACTGCTCACGCTCCAGCATCAGCTCGGCGATCTGGATCAGCTCGCCAGCGGAGAAGTCGGGGAAGTCGATGTGGTGCGCCACGCGCGAGGCCATGCCGGGGTTGGACCGGAAGAACACGTCCATCCGATCGGCGTAGCCGGCCAGGATGACCACCAGGTCCTCGCGGTGTGCCTCCATGAACTGCAACAGGATCTCGATGCACTCCTGGCCGTAGTCGCGCTCGTTTTCCGGCCGGTACAGATAGTAGGCCTCGTCGATCAGCAGGACCCCGCCCATCGCCCGCTTGAGTACCTCCTTGGTCTTGGGCGCGGTGTGCCCGACGTACTGCCCCACCAGGTCGTCACGGGTCACGCTGACCAGCTGGCCCTTGCGCAGGTAGCCGAGTTCGGCCAGCAGCTCACCCATCCGCGTGGCCACGGTGGTCTTGCCCGTGCCGGGACTGCCGGTGAAACACATGTGCAGGCTGGGCCGCGAGGACGACAGCCCGTACCGCTGCCTGAGCCGGTCGATGAGCAGCAGCGCCGCGATCTCGCGGACTCTGTCCTTGACCGGGGCGAGGCCGATGAACTCCCGGTCGAGCCGGTCCAGCATCTCCGATATCCGCCGCGCCTGCTGCTCCGCGCCCAGTTCCACAGTGGCGTCCGGCGGTAGCGGTTCCAGGCCAGCGGCCCCGTTAACCTCGGGCGGCGCTTGCCCGGCGCCGCTGCCTGGCCGGGGCATGCTGAAACCGCGCGGGCTCTGCTCCCCGCTCGCTCGCCGGGGCCCCACCCGGCTCCCCATTCCCCCTTCACTGCGCTGCCTTCCCTCGTCGCTCGTGCTCTGTTCCCCGCTCGCCTCTGGGGCGCTTTTGGGGCGCCGCCTTCCCTCGTCGCTCGTGCTCTGTTCCCCGCTCGCCCGCCGGGGCGCTTTGAGGCGCCGCCTTCCCTCGTCGCTCGTTCCTCGCTCCTCAGTCCAGGCAGCGCCGCGCCCCTCTGGCTCGCTCATGTGTCGCCGCGCGCCCCATTTGCGGCATAACGCTCACCGGCTGGCTGGTCAGCCGCGTACGAGTGCAGCGTGTAATGGATGCGCCGGTCCGCGGCCTCCTGCCGGTCCAGCCGGAAGCCGGGCTCGCGGGCCGGGCGGTTGACGATGAAGCTCAGCGCGGTGGTCTGACGGCCGAGGCTCGCGTCGTAGGCCATGACCCGGATGTAGTGATCGGGGTGGGCGGCCCGGCACGCCGTGACCTCGTGCAGCCCCGCCGAGGCGTCCGCGATGTCGAACATCGGCAGCCCCCACATCTCCCAGAGCACGTTGCGCGGATGCGGGTCGTCGCTGAATTCGACCGCCACCGCCCACCCCTGGTCGATGGCGTACTGGATCTGGGCGCCGATCTCGTCGTCGGTGAAGTCGGGCAGGTAGGAGAACGTGCCCTGGGTGATCCGCATGAAGGCTCCTGGCAGGTGCGAGAACGTGGCCGGCGTGCCGGTCAGGTCAGGCGGTCGGTGTGACGACGACGTCCGGGGTGTCGGTCGACTCGTAGTTGAAGGTGATGTCTCCCCACGTGTCGAGGGCGACCTGGAGTTCGCGGCACTGCTTGGCGGCGTCGGCGAGGATGTCCTCGCCTTCGCGGACAAAGTCCCGGCCCTCGTTGCGTGCCTTGATCATCGCCTCCACCGCTACCCGGTTCGCCGTGGCGCCGGCTGCGACGCCGCTGGGGTGCCCGATGGTGCCGCCGCCGAACTGGAGCACGACGTCCTCGCCGAGGTAGCCGAGCAACTGGTGCATCTGCCCGGCGTGGATGCCGCCTGAGGCCACCGGCATCGTGCCCGGCATGGACCCCCAGTCCTGGTCGAAGTAGATGCCCTGGCTGAGGTCCAGCGGGATACGGGACTCGCGCAGCGTGTCGTAGTAGCCGCGGACCATCGACGGATCCCCTTCCAGCTTGCCGACCACCGTGCCCGCGTGAATGTGGTCGACGCCGATCAGCCGGCACCATTTGGAGATGACCCGGAAGCTCACCCCGTGTGTCTTCTGGCGGGTGTAGGTGCCGTGTCCCGCCCGGTGCAGGTGCAGGATGACCCCGTTCTTGCGCGCCCACCTCGACATCGAGTGCATCGCGGTGTAGCCGACCGTCAGGTCGATCATGATGATGACGCTGCCGAGTTCCTTCGCGAAGTCGGCCCGCTCGTACATGTCCTCCATGGTCGCGGCGGTGACGTTGAGGTAATGCCCCTTGATCTCGCCGGTGCGCTCCGTCGCCCGGTGCACCGCTTCCATCGTGAACAGGAACCGGTCCCGCCAGCGCATGAAGGGCTGGGAGTTGATGTTCTCGTCGTCCTTGGTGAAGTCCAGCCCGCCCCGCAGCGCTTCGTACACCACCCGGCCGTAGTTGCGTGCGGACAGGCCGAGCTTGGGCTTGGTTGTGGCCCCGAGCAGCGGCCGGCCGTACTTGTTCAGGTACTCGCGTTCCATCACGATGCCATGCGGCGGGCCCTGGAAGGTCTTCACGTACGCCAGCGGGATCCGCATGTCCTCAAGGCGCAGGGCGCGCAGCGCCTTGAAGCCGAACACGTTGCCGATGATCGACGAGGTCAGGTTCGGGATCGAGCCCTCCTCGAACAGGTCGATGTCGTAGGCGATGTAGGCGATGTACTCGCCCTCGCGCCCCGGCACCGGATCGACCCGGTAGCACTTGGCCTGGTAGTGCTCGTAGGCGGTGAGCCGATCGGTCCAGACCACCGTCCAGGTCGCGGTGGAGGACTCACCCGCTACCGCGGCGCCCGCCTCCTCAGGCGGCACACCGGGCTGCGGGGAGATCCGGAACGCCGCCAGCACGTCGGTGTCCTTCGGCACATAATCGGGCTCGTAGTAGCCCATCTCCGCGTACGGGATGACGCCCGCGTTCCAGCGTCCCGGCCCGGCCGTGCTGGGCCCTGCAGTCTGATGCCCTGCCGCCATGGTTTCCTCCCGTGTGATCGCGCCCTCAGCCTTCACGATGCCAGCCGATATCTGCGCTGTCTATTGAGAGTTTGGCGTCCTATATCAAGTAAAACGTTGATATACCCCTCGACCTTCCTGTGGATAACCCTTATTCGTTAAGTTCTTGGCCCCGCGCGGGGCCAAGAACTTAACGGATACCGAAAATGCACGGCCGCGGGCGGGCGGTCAACCCGGTATGTGGAAGTCGCCGTCCCGCAGCACGTGGGCGACGAGCCGGGCCGCGGCGGGCGGCAGGTCGCCGGGATGGGCCACCAGGTACCAGTCGCGGTGCAGCGGCGTGCCGGGCACCGGCAGTTCCACCAGCCGGCCGGAGGCTAGTTCGGCGGCGACCGCGTCCCGGGACACGAGGGTGACGCCGAGCCCGACGCTCGCTGATTCCGTGATGGCGCCGTTGGATCCCACCATGAGGGTCAGCGGCGCGATGTCGAGGTCCACGAGCAGGGCGTCAGTGCTGGCCCGGGTGCCGGAACCAGGCTCGCGCAGCAGCCACGCCTGGCGGGCCAGCCACGGCAGCAACCCCGCGCCGCCGGCGGTAGCGGCCAGGCTGGGCGCGGCGACGACGACCAGTTCGTGCGCCCGGACGGCCTGCACCTGCACGTCCCAGCCGGGCTCGGGCCGGCCACCGAGCACGAGGTCCACCTGATGACGGTCCAGCAGCGCGCGGACTCGGTCACGGTTGCCAGCCTCGAGCCGCACGCCAATCTGCGGATGGCGGCCCCGGAAGCCGCCGAGGAGCCCGGGCAGGATCTGCTCCGCGGCGGTGGTGACGGCCGCTATGCGCAGCTCGCCCCGCTCGGGATCGGCCGCGGCCGCAGCGGCGAGCCCGGCCTCGTCCAGCAGGCCGAGGATGCGGCGGATGTAGCCGGCATACGCCTCGCCCGCGTCCGTCAGCCGCAGGCCACGGCCATCAGGGCGGAGCAGCGCCACGCCGAGGGACTTCTGCAGGGCGGCCAGCGAGGCCGACACCGCCGCCTGGGTCACCACGAGCTGCTGGGCGGCGGCGCGCACAGAGCCGGTCTCAGCGACGGCCAGGAATGTCCGGAGCTGGTTCAGCGTCACGTCGCCCGCCTCGCGCGTGGTCAATCGACGATAGATAACTATGAGGCTATCTTTTAGCGTCTACCATCAATAGCGAACTGAACAACCGCCGCTCGTTGCGCGTGTAGGGAGTCACCGAAGATGTCCGGAGAGGTCGCCTACTTGTCCTTCGGGTGTCCGGGTGGTCCGTCTATCTGTTCCGCTGGCGGGAGGAGTTGCCGACGTTTCGCGGCGGATGTCGGCGGTTCCCGGCTTGCCTGAGTCCAAGATCGTGGTTCATAGGTCTTGCGGGTGTTCGGGTGAGTTTCAGGGACGCGGCTGGCGCGATGCAGGAGACGGGCTGGGGCCGGTTTCGGCTGAGGCCCTGGCGCGTGGCCGGCCGTGCCGTCGCTTGTGTACGAGCGGTCACTGACCGTGTATCTTTCCGGGGTGGATCATCGGGGGACGTGGACGGTGCACTTCGCATCGCGCGAGGTGGCTGAGCCGGACGGGGCGCGGCGGTGGCTGCGGGGCGCGGCGGTCGAGGTGGTCTCGTGGCTGGATGTGGCGGGGATTCCGGATGGCCTGCCGTTCTTGCTGTCGCCGCGGTTTGAGTACGACGCCGCGCTGAATTCGTATTTCCGCCGGCCGGCGCTGATCGGCGCGCCGGTGAACAGCAACGCCAGCAGGGCGTGGGCGCTGGCCGGGTTCTTGAATTTCCTGTACAAGTCCCGGGGCGGCAGGTCGTGGCGGGAGGCGACCGAGGGCGATCATCTGGCGTTTCATCAGTGGCGGCGCCGTGATGCGGCCGGGCCGCAGGTGGCGGGCGCCACGTGGAGCCAGGAGGTCGCCCACGTCAACCAGTTCTATGCGTGGGCGGTGGCGCGCCGAAGCGCGTTCCCGCCCCGGTGTCCCCGGGCGTCCGGGCGAGGCTGAGACGCAGCCGAGCCGTTACGAGGTCCTGGCCGCTCGCAACGCCCGGCTCCGCCGCGCTAACCGCACCCTGACCGGCAACCTCAAGCTCGCCGCCGCCCAGATCCAGCGCCTAGGCTTCGAGAACGCCCGCCTGCGCGAAGCTCTCGAAGCCAGCAGCAACATCACGCACATCGGCCGGCCCGGGAGCCGCTAGCAGGAAAAATCCGTCAGGGTCGCAGGTAGTGCAAGACGGCGAGCACCCGCCGGTTGTCGGTTTCGGAGGCCGGCAGGCCCAGCTTGGCGAAGATGCTGGCGACATGCTTTTCCACCGTCCCGAGGGACAGGACGAGAGCGTCCGCGATGCCCGCGTTGGAGCGGCCCTCGGCCATCAGGGCCAGCACGTCGCGCTCCCGGGCGGTGAGCGGGTCCAGCCTGCCGGAGCGGCGGCTGGCGGCAAGGAGGTGGCGGACCACCTCGGGGTCGAGCGCGGTGCCGCCGGCGGCGATCCGGGTCACCGCGTCGGTGAATTCGTCCACGTCGGCGACCCGGTCTTTCAGCAGGTAGCCCACGCCGGACGGGCTGGCGCTCAGCAGCCGGGCCGCGTACCCGGTCTCGATGTACTGTGACAGCACCAGCACCGCGGTGCCCGGATCGGCCCGGCGCAGCTCGACCGCGGCCCGCAGCCCCTCATCGGTCCAGGTGGGCGGCATCCGGATATCGGCGATGACCACGTCGGGGTGATGCTCCGCGACCGCCGCCAGCAGGGCGGCGCCGTCGGCGACCGCGGCGCGCACCTGGTGGCCCTCGTCTTGCAGCAGCCGGACCAGCCCGGCCCGGAACAAGGCGGCGTCCTCGGCGATCACGATGCGCATCGGCCTGCTCTCATGTGTGCAGCGGCAGCTCGACGGTGACCCGGGTCGGCCCGCCGGGCGGGCTGGTGATGTCCAGGCGGCCGTCAACGACGGCGGCCCGCTGAGCGAGCCCGGCCAGGCCGCTGCCGCGGCCCGGGTCCGCCCCGCCGCGGCCGTCGTCGGTGATCGTCAGCACCAGCAGCCCTGCTCGCTGCGACACGTCGGTCGTGATCGTGGCCGCGGCGCTGTGCTTGGCGGCGTTGGCCAGCAGTTCGGCGGCGCAGAAATAGGCGATCGCCTCGATCGCCGGCGCCGGCCGGTCCGGCAGCCGGCAGGCCAGCCGGGCCGGGATGGCGCTGCCGGCGGCCAGGCTGGCCAGGGCGTCGGGCAGGCCGTTGTCCAGCACCGGCGGGTGAATGCCCCTGGCCAGCTCGCGGAGCTCGCCGAGCGCGTCGCGGGCGCCCTGCAAGGCGGTGTCGACCAGTTCGCGGGCCGCGTCGGCGTCTGGCACCGCGCCTGAGTCGCCGAGTTTCTTCTTCGCCATGCCGAGGTTCATCGCCAGCGTGGCGAGCCGGATCTGCGCGCCGTCGTGCAGGTCGCGTTCCAGGCGGCGCAGCCGCGTGGCGGCGTCGTCGACCGCCAGCGCCCGGGTCCGTTCCAGGTCCGCCAGCCGCCGGGCCAGCGGCCCGGGGCTGAGCAGGCCGCGGATCAGCCGCCGGTCGGCGGCCACCACCGTCCTGGTCACCCAGGGCGCGGCCAGCACCATCCCGGCCCCGGCGGCGAACGCGGCGAACGTGCCGGGAAAGGTCGCGACGGTGAAGTGGCCCTGGCCGATCCAGTCGAATGGCGTGATGACCGGCACTGGGCTCAGCCGCGTGCCCGGGGAATGGTTGCGGAACGACAGCCACCAGAACGGGTAGGTCAGGTTGGCCAGCCCGGCGCCCCACAACACCGCGACGGCAAAACACTCAAGCAGCATGACCGGGAACTTCAGCAGCAGGTATGCCAGGGCCCGCCAGCCGGGACCGTCGGCGATACGGGCCGCCAGCCCGCGAGCGCCGCGGCTGGCCAGCGGCGGCGGCGCCGTGACCTGCTCGCCGAGCAGCCAGCCCGCCAGCCCGCGGCAGGCCGCGGTGAGCCTGCGGGCGGCGCCGGTCGTCACCAGGAGCACCGTCAACAGCGCCGCGACACCCACGGCAGCGGCCACCGCCTGCCCGGACGGGTTCCCGTCCGCCACCCACGGCGAGCCGGAACCCAGCAGCAACCCAGCATCCACCGTGGCGAAGAAACCCGCCAGCGGGATGAACACGCCGAACGGCAGCGTCAGGACGCAGAACGCCACCTCGCGGCGGGCACGGCCGGTGAACGGCCCGCGCAGGACCGGGCTCACCAAGCTGACGGCGTCCATAAACTCATTGTCCCGCTCACGCGTCCCGGCGGCTCAGCAGCCAGCCGCCGACCACAAGCAGCACCACGGCATAGCCGCAGATGATGCTCAGCCCGGCCCACGGCGACAGCGTGACCCCGCCTGCGGCTGGGTAGCGCCCAGCGAGTTCGCGTAGATGAGCTCGGGCAGGACTTCCCCGCCCCAGTCTGCGCCAGCCCGAACAGCGGCGCGGCGAACACCAGCGCACCGCCCGCCAGGATGCTATTGGTCACGTCACCGTGGGCATCGCGGGTGTTGAACCCCGCCGCGATCCCCATCCCGGCCATCCCGGCCAGCGCCACCAGCAACGCCCACTTCACCGAACGCAGCGTACGCAGCTTGATCCACTCCATCCGCGCTGCCTGGCGGAACCCGTAGAGCCCTGGCGGAACCCGCGACGCCGGCACGATCGCAGTCATGACGTCCTCCGATTTCATGCATCACGACAGGCGAGCAGCCACCCGCCGGCCGCCAGGGCCGCGGCGGCATACAGGCAGAGCATGCCGAGCCCGGTCCACGCCGGCAGGGGCTGCGGGCACTGCCCGGCAGGCCCCCCGCAGGGCACGGGCTTGGTCGTACTGATGGAATTCCCGACGATCAGTATCGGCATATATGCCCTCACGCCGTGCGCGACCGCGCCGATCACCTGCGCCAAGACATATACCCCGCCGACCAGCACGCCGATCGCGGCCGGGGAATAGCGGATGATGGCGCCCAGTCCAAGGCCGAGCAGGCCGATCAGGCAGAAGCTCGTCCCGGACAGCAGCACCGCGCGCAGCACACCGGGCTGGCCGAGCGCTGGCGCCGGTATGCCATGCGGCAGCGTCGCTCCGCCGGCGAAGAACGAAACGAACGCGGCGACTTCCCCGGCGGCCAGCGCCACGGCGCCGAACACCGCCGCCTTGGCTGCCAGCAGCAGCGGCCGGCCCGGGATCGCGGTCAGCGAGGCCCGGATCGTCCCCGACGAGTACTCGCTGGTCATCACCAGCACCCCGAGCAGACCGGCCAGAAGTAGCCCGGGAACCATGCCGGCCAGCGCGTTGTTCGTCAGGTCACCCGACGCGTTCTTCGTGCCGCGGCCGACCGCGACGCCGATGGCGACCGCGCCGGCCACGCCGATCCCCATCGTCCACCATGTGGAGCGCAGGGTACGGAGCTTGATCCACTCCATCCTGGCCACGTGCCAGAACCGGTAGTGCCCGCGCGGAACGCGCGTCACGCAGACCGAGGTCATGATGTCCTCCCCTGGGTCCCGCGGAACTCAGCACTGCCGGAGGTCAGCTTCAGGAACGCGTCCTCCAGCGACGCCGACCGGGCCGACATCTCGGCGACGGTGGTGTCGGCCAGCAGCCGCCCAGCACCGATGACGATCAGGCGGTCCGCGGTCACGGCCATCTCATTGATCAGGTGGCTGGAAACGAACACCATCCCGCCCTCGGCCGCCAGCGACTTCATCAGGTCCCGGATCCAGCGGATGCCCTCGGGGTCCAGGCCGTTGACCGGCTCGTCAAACAGCAGCACGCCCGGGTCCCCCAGCAGCGCCGCCGCGATGCCCAGCCGCTGAGCCATGCCGAGGGAGAACTTCCCCGACCCGTTCGGCCCCAGGAACCCCGTCACAACCCCGGGGCGGACGTCGAAGCTGAGCGCATCGACGGCGAGCACCCGGCCGTAACGTTTAGTCAGGCCACGCACCTCAATCACAGGGAACCTCCCAGCAGCTAGGGCAAGCTATCCCACCTGGTTACCAGGCACGCGGATGCATGCCCTCACCCATCACGCTACGAACAGCGGGTGACGAGCGGAACGCGGAAACCATCCATCTTCACCCTGGGGGTTTTCCCCAGGGGTGGGTAATACGCCAGCAACCAGCCAGAGCGCCTGACCAGACCCCGGCAGGGCTATCAGGTGGTCAACGGTCAGTCTCGAAGTACCCCCACAAGGTCGCGATGGACCTGTACTCACGGTGCATCACCGGGCTGCGGCTGGCCCTGACCAGCTTCGGTTTGACGGTCATCGAACTGGTCTCCGGCATCCTGGTCCGGGGCCGCCTGCGCGCCGAGCTGGGCGGCAGCCGGGCTGATGAGCCGGCCGAGCGCCGGATGCCGCAGCTTGCCAGTAATGGCAACGTGATCCCATGCCGGCCAGATTCGCGTCGTCGCGCTCGACCTGATGCTCGCTTCACGGCCGGGCAGATCAGTGTGATTCGCTGCCTCGGCGCGTGTGCCTTGCGTGCGGATGCTGCTGGGGGCTATGTTGCGGGTGCGCGCTGGCGCCGAGGAAGCCGGTGGGAGTCCGGCACGGTCGCGCCACTGTGAGCAAGCCCCGGCTTGCGAGTCAGATCTTCGGCTAGCGCGCTGCCCCATTGGATGACGGGACGCACGATCCCCGAAGGAGGCCCACATGAGTAGTCTGTCCGCACCCCGCGCCGTCACCGGCCCTATCGCCCTGCCGATCTCCAGGGGCATGCTGTGGCTGATCGGCACGGCACTGGCCGCGCTGGCGGTGTACTACTTCATCGGTGTCGATGAGGGCGCGGTGTCGGTGTTCGGCAAGAGCATGGTGATCCACGAGTTCGTGCACGACTCGCGTCACTTCCTCGGCTTCCCCTGCCACTGACCCGGCGACACGAGGCAGCAGACATGGAGAAGAAGCTCATCGTCCGCGGCCTGCTCGCCGGGGCGATCGCCGGATTGCTCGCCTTCCTCTTCGCCCGGGTCTTCGCTGAGCCGGTCATCAACCAGGCGATCAGCTACCAGTCCGGCCGGGATGCCATGGTGGCGGCGCTGGACAAGGCCGCCAGGCTGCCCGCGCCGGCGCCCGGGCCGGATATCTTCAGCCGGACCATCCAGGCCAACATCGGGATCGGCGCCGGGATGATCGTATTCGGCGCCGCGATGGGCGCCTTGTTCGCCGTGGCCTACTCGCTGTGCCTGGGCAGAGTGGGAAACCTGCGGCCCCGGTCCCTGGCGCTGCTGCTCGCCGCGGGAGGGTTCCTGGGTATCTACATGGTGCCGTTCATCAAGTACCCGGCAAACCCGCCGTCGATCGGGCACCCCGAGACCATCCGCCAGCGCGGCGGCTACTACCTGCTGATGGTGCTCGCCTCGGTAGCGCTGCTGATAGCCGCCGTATGGCTCGGGCAACGGCTCAAGGCGCGGTTTGGCACCTGGAACGCGGCGCTGCTGGCCGGGGCCGCCTTCGTAGTCGCGGCCGGCGTGGTCATGGCACTGCTGCCCCAGCTCGGGCACCTGGCCGTCAACGTGCAGACATACGGGAACCACGCCACCGAGACGCCGCTGCCGCTGACCAACTCCAAGGGCACGATCGTCTACCCAGGATTCCCCGCCGACGTGCTGTTCAGCTTCCGGCTGTACTCCGTCGCCGCCGAGCTGCTCCTGTGGTCGGTCATCGGGCTGGTCTTCGCCCCGATGGCTGACCGGCTGCTGGCTCCCGGCCCGGCAAGCGCGGAACTGCGCCGCGCCCCTGAGCCCACCGCGGTGTGACACCCCGGGCACGGCCAGCCTGCTCACCCTCCCCGGCGGAGGCCTTGCGAGCCGGGCTGGCCGCGCTCGGGCCGTTCTTCGCCATCGAAACCCACAGCTCCCGCATCCGGGCGCAGGGTCCCTGGCAGCCGCTCAGCGCGTTGCTCGGCTCCGCGGACGCGCTGACCACCCGGATCGACAGCGTCAGATCACGCCTGGCCGCCGCCGCTGAGCGCCCATCCGGAACAATCGAGTTCCGTGTCGCGGCGTCAGTGGCCCAGCTCGGCCTGTGCGCCCGGCTGATCGCCCCGGCTCTTGGCTCCGCGGTACTCGGCGAACCCCTGCCGATCGACATCATGTCTGCCCGGTGGGTCCCCGGTCTTGGCGGCCCGTTCCGCCTGTCGCTGCCCGAAACAGCATTCAGCACAGTCTCGTGCCAGGGCAGGCCCGCCGACGCTGGCCAAGCCTGCGCGCCGCTGCTCCGGCTGCTGGACGAGCCGATCCGCTCCCTGATCGAGTTGACCACATCACTAGGGGTCCCCCGAAGGCTGCTGTGGGGCAACGTGGCCTCTGCCATCAATGGCGCCGCAGTCATGATTACCGCTACCCGGCCAGCGCTCGCCAGCGCAACCGCCCGGGTCAGTTCCGAAGCTCTCCACTTCCCGCAACTCGCCGGCAGTTACCGCGGGCAGCCTGTCACCAGCTTCCGGCGGCAAAGCTGCTGCCTCATCTACCGCATAGCCAAAAGCGCCCCGCCTGAGTACTGCGGGGACTGCATACTCATCGAGCGAAGTCAGCGGCGGCCACCTCCATCAAATCGCCCGCCCGGGCGCCATTGACGCGATGGCCGGGGGCCGGACAATCGGCAGCGAGAAATACGGCCAGGCGCTATGCCCTGAGGCACTAATCAGCAGCAGCACCTGCCGTATGTGGCCCGGCACTGACGCCGGGCCAGCGGCGCCGCCTTGATCATAGGACCACGGCCTAACTCGGCAACGGCCGGACTCGGCAGGCTGGGCGTTGGGCTACGCTGCTGGTCCGGCCCACCGTCAGCGGCAAGCTGCCTTGCGCAAACCTGTGGCATCCGTCCGCGGATTCGCCACATCACAGCGCAACCGGTACCGCAGCCAACCGACCACATGCGAGCGGCGATCGCCGGATCAGCCCAGGCGGGCGTCGGGGGACGCGGGCGTGTGCGGTGCGCGCTGGCGCGAGGCGGGCGTAGCGTATGGGTGTTCTGGCGCAGGGGGTGTGCGGTGGGAAAGCGCGGCCTTGGTGGCCCCCGGTGGGTCGAGGTGGCGCCAGAGCGCTTCGTGGGCTGGGTCGAGTCGTTCGCGCAGCGGCACGGGGAGACCTCGGCGGAGCCCGGTCCAGAGGTCGTGGTGTTCCGGGCGGCCGACGGGGCGGTGGCCGAATGCCATGTGCCGTTCCCGCCGCTGAGCGCCGGGGCGGGAGTGGAACTGGCGGTGCCGGGCGCCACCGGTGCCGGGGCGCCGCAACCGGGCGGGCCAGCGCCGGGCGAGCGAGCGGCGGCCCCTGCCGGGCACTCTCCTGCCGGTGACACTCGTGCCGGTCACGCCGCTGCCCGTCAGGCTCAGCTGATCGCCGCCCACTGCGCTGTCGACCGGACCGTCGCCGTTCTCCTGGTGCGGCTCGGCGGGTACGCCGCCGGGGTCTTCTCCGGCCGCCCGCCGCGCCTGGCGGCGTCCAAGGTGGGGTCCCGGCTCGTGCACGGGCGCAGCGCCGCAGGCGGCCAGTCACAGCAGCGCTTCGCGAGGCGCCGGGAGAAGCAGGCCGCGAACGCGCTCGCCGCCGCGGCCGACACCGCGGTGGCGGTGTTCGGCCCCCATCTGCGCCAGATTGACGCGGTCGTGCTGGGCGGGGACCGGCGCGCGGTGGCCGGGTTGCGCGGCGACCCCCGGCTGGGTCCCTACTTCGACCGGGCGGTGGAGCGGTTCCTCACCGTGCCCGACCCGAGGCTCGCGGTCCTCCGGGAGACACCCACGATGTTTCGTTCGGTACGTATCCGGATTACCGACGGCGAAGGCGCCGGCCAATAATCCCGCGAAGCCGCCGTGGCCGGGCGGGTATCCTGACTAGATGCTGCCACTCCGCTCGTGACGTGCGGTTCCGGCGTGGGGCCGGCACGGCACCCGACATCCCTTCCCTTCTGCTTTGGAGTGGTTTCCAGTGATCGCGGCAACGGGCGTGGAGCTGCGTGCGGGGGCGGACCTGCTGCTGGAGAATGCGACCTTCCAGATCGGGCCAGGTGACAAGATCGGCCTCGTCGGCCGGAACGGCGCCGGGAAGACGACCCTCGCCCGGGTGCTGGCGGGCGAGATGCTGCCCGCGGCGGGCACGGTGGTGCGCCGCGGCCCGTCCATCGGCTACCTGCCGCAGGACACCCGGGCCGGCGACATGGACGGCCTGGCCATGGACCGGGTGCTCTCCGCCCGCGGTCTCGACGAGGTGCGGGCCGGCATGCGGGCGGCCGAGGCGCAGATGGCGGACGGGCAGCCGGCCCGGCGCGACGCGGCGGTGCGCAGGTACGGCCAGCTGGAGGAGCGGCTGGTGGTGCTGGGCGGCTACGCGGCCGAGGCCGAGGCCGCCTCCATCGCATCCAGCCTGGGCCTGCCGGACCGGGTCCTGGCCCCCCAGCCGCTGAACACCCTCTCCGGCGGCCAGCGGCGCCGCATCGAACTGGCCCGGATCCTGTTCGCGGGGGCCGGGACGCTGCTGCTTGATGAGCCGACCAACCACCTGGACGCGGATTCGATCGGCTGGCTCCGCGACCACCTGCGGGCGTTCCGCGGCGGGCTCGTCGTGATCAGCCACGACACCGCGCTGCTTGACGCGGTCGTGACCAAGGTCTTCCACCTGGACGCCGACCGCAGTTTGCTGGAGATCTACAACGTGGGCTGGAAGACGTACCTGGAGCAGCGCGAGACGGACGCGAGGCGGCGCAAGCGGGAGCGGGCGAACGCGCACCGCCAGGCGTCCGCGCTCCAGGCGCAGGCGGACCGGATGCGGGCCAAGGCGACCAAGGCCCGGGCCGCCCAGGGCATGCAGCGGCGTGCGGAGCGGCTGCT
>WNFG01001067.1_pt1 | contig 24802 bp, 21 predicted proteins | sample 5400431 | NCBI WGS metagenome assembly WNFG01 (sample SAMN13153346, study PRJNA577476) | soil metagenome | isolation source: 120 cm saprolite under Douglas fir tree site 2 hole 3 replicate 2 | place: USA:California | collected 2015-04-18 | reverse complement strand
TACTCTCATTTCCGCTATAACCCCAAGATGGATGACCGGGAACTCTTCCACGCCGGGTACAACCGCGTTTACGACTCGCTGGAGCCAGAAACGAATCTCGACCATGTCGAAGAGGTGATGGATCACATCCTCAACGCATGGGACGCGGAAGACATTGCGTGCAGCTGGAGGATTCACCGGCGCATCGGCGAGTATCTTCACAAGACGATGCCGGGGCGTGGAATTTTGAAGTCCGCGTATGAGCACAATGTTCCGGTGTTTGTCCCAGCGTTCAGCGACTCGGAACTGGGGATTGATTTCGCGCTGCACAAAATTGCTCGGCTGCGGGATAAGCGCCCGCTGCTGCGCTTCGATCCATTCATGGACTTCGAGAAGTTTGCCGACACCATGCTGGCCACCAGGCGCATGGGGATTCTGACGATCGGCGGAGGAGTGCCGCGCAACTGGTCGCAACAATTCGGCGTGTACGCGGAACTGCTGGCGCGGCGAGGCTACAAGAAACTTCCGCTGAAGCGATATAACTATGGCGTGCGCATTTGCCCGGAGCCGGTCCATTGGGGCGGGCTCAGCGGCAGCACGTATACGGAAGCGGTTTCGTGGGGCAAGTTTGTGCCGCCGGAAGAAGGCGGACGCTTCGCGGAAGTCTTCGATGACGCTACTGTCGCGTTGCCGTTGATCGTTAGGGCCGTGCTGGAGCGTATCGGTTACTTCAAACGCAAGAAATAGGAAATGTTGGTTCGTTGGTGGAGCGCTGGTCCGCAAAAACCGGAGGGTGGTGACATGATGCCAAAGGCAAGCCTTGCCAAAAGCGAATCGCTGAGAAGGACCGAAGGACGAGAAATCACGGCGCGAATGGCTCAAGACTAAGCACAAGCTGGGGACCAACAGCGCATGGTGGATTGCAGAACGCGCGGAGGGAAAGGGCTGGAGGGAGACATGCCGGAAGCGTACTTGGAAGTGGCGGCTCGGTATTTGGAAGAACAGTACGAGGGACCGAAGGAGAAGCTACGGCCGATTTATGATGAGTTGTTAGCGCTGGGAAAATCGTTGGGCGCTGATGTGAAAGCCTGCCCTTGCAAGACGATGGTGCCGCTGTATCGCGAACATGTATTTGGGCAAATCAAGCCAACGACAAATTCACGGGTCGACCTAGGATTTGCTCTGACGCGCTACAAAGGAAAGTTGCCCAAGCGACTGGTTAATACTGGCGGGCTGGCAAAAAAGACCGCATCACGCATCGCATTGAAATCACGGCAGCGGAACAGATCGATGGCGACGTGAAGAAATGGCTGAAGACGGCGTACGACCTCGACAACTAGATTCGTCTTGAAGAGGAGAAGTTGGTCAGGCGCGGCTGTTAATCGTCCTCGCCGATGAGGATGGCGGCACCGAGGACGGTGGTCCAGAGGCCGCGCTTGTCGCCGACGGCGGATTGCGTGACGTTCATGGTGCGGACGATTTTGTTGGAGATGCGGTAGACCTCTTTTTTCTCGTCGAAGCTGAGATCCGGATCGAATTCCACGTTCAGCGTGGTCGCGAGCATTTCCGCAGCGAGTTCTTCGGCGTACTCGCCGGCGACTTCTTCGGTTTCTCCGAAAGAATGATGCTCGGATAAGTAGCCGTACATGGATTTGTCGCTGGGGAGCGCCAAACCAATGCTCGCAGCGATGAGGCGGTGCGCTTCCTTCGTGGAATTCTCACTGATGACCGTAAACGCCACTTGGCCGGGCTTGATGTGCTTCAAACCTTCGCTGCGCAGGGCGAGCTCGAAGCTCGAAAGTCTTTCGCGATGTTTACCGACGCCTTTGGTGAGAAAAATTTTCTTAGCAACGAACGCCATGGTGCCGGTTGGCCGTGCCTCCGTAAGTAGAGTGAACGCGAAAAATTTTCTCGCTGTGGAAAAGTAACAAGAAGGTATTGCAGTGTCAACCCAATTCAGGGCTTAGCGAAGGACCGCGGTGCACATATGAACGGGAGATGAACGGCTTTTCGGTGGAAAACTACTCGCCGTTGATGTAGCGCAACAGTTTCCCGAGCGGTTTGCACAGCGCAAGAATTTTCCCGAGATCGCCGGCGTCGAAATCCGGCCCCGCGTTTGCCGCGCTCGAACCCTTCCGGCTGATCTGAATGACGCCAATCACTTTTCCTTCGGAGAGAATGGGCGCGCTGAGCATTTTCTGGATGGATTCAGCTGTTTCTTCGGAATTGATTTTCACGCCTTCAAAAACCGTCGCGTGGCGTGCCAAGGTGAAATTGTTGTCAATCTCGGGCCGACTGTCGCGCGCGGTGCGAGCGGCGAGAGCCGAATTGCTGGAGAGGGGAATGAAGCCGACGTTTTTCAGGGCTTCGGGCACGAGAAAATGAAGGTGGCGCCAGCGGGTCGAAACACCCATGATGGCGACTTCATCTTTTCGTACGGAAAGCGTCTTGGCGATTTTTTCCGCCACCGAAGCAAGGGAAAACTGCGAGGCGCTGCCGTCCTCCGCGTTCAAGGCAGTGGCAATGCGTTCGAGTTCGGTGACGAGGCCTGCGGTTGAGCTCATTTGATGGTTGTCGCTAGCCGGTTCTGGGGCAGCAGGGGCTCGGCCCGGCAGATCCCATCCGCCACTACCCTATTTTCGAGTGCGTTCATGCGGTTCGGCAAGGAGATTTCGAAACATTTGTGTCCGCCGAAAGAACAGTCCAACTTGCATCGCCTCAAACAACTGCCTATACTGATTTCGCCGCGATTTCACGGTGCCATTCCAGTTTCGCTGGTTGCGAATTGGTCTGGACTGACGCGGCGGAGAGGGCATGTCCGCAACGGAAACCCAGCCTGATTCCAGTTATTTCCTTCGAAAACTTCATTCCTTTACCGGTTTACTTCCCGTTGGGGCGTTTTTGGCGGAACATTTCTGGTCGAACAGCGCCGCGCTCGTAAGCGCCAAGAAATACGATGACGTTTCTCAAGATCTGCAGACGATTCCGTTCCGCCTGATCGTGGAGTGGGGCGCGATTTTCCTGCCGATGCTCTTTCATGGCGGGTATGGCGTTTACATTTGGTGGCGGGGCAAATCCAACGTCTCCGCGTATCCGTGGGTAGGGAATTGGCTTTACACCGCTCAGCGCTACACAGGATTGATTACGTTTGCCTACATTAGCTGGCACCTCTACACCGAGCGCTGGCTGACGCATGGAAGGTCCACGTATGCAACCGTGGCGCAAGACATGCGAAATCCTTGGTACCTCGCGTTTTTCCTGCTGGGCGTGCTGGCGTCTTCGTTTCATCTCGGTGTCGGTATCTGGAATTTTCTTTGCAAGTGGGGCCTGGCCGCCACCGCGAAGGCGCAGCAGGCGGCCGGGCGGCTTGGCGCGGTGGTCGGAATTACATTTAGCGTTGTCGGAATTTTAATCATTCTTAGTTTCCGGTTGAATTGGCATCCCTTCGGTTTTTACATAACTAAATGAGACAGCCAAAGATCATTGTCGTGGGTGGTGGTCTGGCTGGACTGATGGCGACGATCCGCGTGGCCGAATCCGGCGTGCCCGTCGATCTTTTTTCCATCGTGCCGGTGAAGCGGTCGCACTCCGTTTGCGCGCAAGGCGGCATCAATGCGGCGAAAAATCAGAAGGGCGAAGGCGACACGACGGCGAAACATTTCGATGACACGATTTACGGGGGAGATTTCCTGGCGAATCAGCCGCTGGTGAAGCGCATGTGCGAGGCCGCGCCGGGCATCATCGATCTTCTGGACCGCATGGGCGTGATGTTTAACCGAACTCCCGAGGGTCTGCTCGATTATCGGCGATTTGGCGGCACGCTCTATCACCGCACCGCGTTTGCTGGCGCAACAACGGGGCAGCAGCTTCTCTATGCGCTGGACGAGCAGGTGCGGCGCCACGAGGCGGAGGGGAAGGTCCATAAATTCGAGAGCTCGACGTTTCTTTCCGCGGTGATCGATGAAGACGGCGTGTGCCGCGGCATTTGCGCCATGGACCTTCGCACCATGGAAGTGAAAACGTACGCGGCTGACGCGGTGATTTTCGCAACGGGAGGAATTGGAGCGATTTTCGGCCGCTCGACGAATTCCGTGGTTTGCACGGGTTCGGCGCAGTCGGCGCTCTTACAGCAAGGCGTGGATTACGCCAACGGCGAATTCATCCAAGTACATCCGACGGCGATCCCCGGGGAAGACAAGCTGCGCTTGATGAGCGAATCGGCGCGCGGCGAAGGCGGGCGCGTGTGGGTGCCGCGAAACCCGACGGAGAAGCGCACGCCGAGAAGCATTCCCGAGAGAGAGCGTTTTTATTTCCTCGAAGAGTGGTATCCGAAATACGGCAATCTCGTGCCGCGCGATATTGCCACACGCGCGATTCACCGCATCGTCTATCAGGAAAAACTTGGCGTCGACGGGCAAGCCGCGGTCTATCTGGACGTGACGCATATCCCCCGCGAGACACTCGATCGCAAACTTGAGGGCATTCTGGAAATCTACGAGAAATTTCTGGGCGTCGATCCGCGCGAAGAACCGATGAAAGTCTTTCCGGCAATGCATTACACCATGGGCGGCATCTGGGTGAATGGAGAAGACCAGGCCACCAACGTTCCGGGCATCTATGCGGCCGGGGAATGTGAATATCAATATCACGGCGCGAACCGGCTAGGCGCCAATTCGCTGGTGTCCTGCATTTTTGGGGGCGGACTGGCCGGCCCGGCGGCGGTGAAGTACGCCAAGAGTCTTGAAAAAGGGGCGGAAGCCGCTGCTTCAACCGTATTTGACCGCGAGAGAAAGCGCCAAGAAGAGAAGAATCAAGCGTTGCTCTCGCAGGATGGCACAGAGAATCCCATGACGATTTGGCGCGAGCTCGGCGACATCATGACCGAACACGTCACGGTCACGCGCATCAACAAGAATCTCGAGAAGGCCGACGCGCAGATTCGCGCGCTGCAAGAGCGCGCCAAGAAAATGAACCTGGGCGACCGGACGCGGTGGTCGAATCAGACGCTCAATTTTGCGCGCGAATTGGAGAACATGATTATCCTGGCGCGTGTCGTGACGCTCGGAGCGCTGGCGCGCAACGAATCGCGCGGCGCGCACTACAAACCGGATTTCCCGGAGCGGGACGACGCCAACTGGCTGAAAACCACGCGCGCGAAGTGGGTGAATAATGAGATTCGGCTCAGCTACGAGCCGGTGGATATTTCGCAGATCACGCCGCGTACGCGCCGTTACGACGCGGCAAAGTAAGCAATCTTTGCCGGAACCACAAGAGGGTCTATGGGAAGCAGAAAACCAGTCATCGTCAAGGTGAAGCGGCAGGCAGGGCCGAAGCAGCCGTCGCACTGGGAAGAGTTTGCGTTGAAGTGGCGCTCGTCGATGAACGTCATCATTTGTCTGCGGGACATCGCCGAGAATCCCGTGACGCGCGACGGCAAGAAGACCACGCCCGTTACGTACGATTCGAATTGCCTGGAAGAGATTTGCGGTTCTTGCGCCATGCTCATCAACGGGAAGGCTCGCATGGCCTGTTCCGCGCTGGTGGACCAGCTCGACCAGCCCATTCGAATCGAGCCGATGTCGAAATTTCCGCTGGTGCGCGATCTTGCCGTGGATCGCCAGTTCCTGTTCGAAAGCCTGAAGCGCGTGAAAGCGTGGATCCCCATCGATGGCACTTACGACCTGGGGGAAGGACCGCGCGTTTCACCGGAGATTCAGGAGCAAGGCTACCCGCTATCGAATTGCATCAGTTGCGGAAACTGTCTGGAAGTCTGCCCGCAAGTGAATGACCACAGCCAATTTGTCGGAGCGGCGATCATCAGCCAGGTGCGCCTGTTCAACATGCACCCGACGGGAGCCATGAACAAAAGCGAGCGCCTTACGGCGATTATGGGCCCCGGTGGCATCCAGGATTGCGCTAACGCCCAAAACTGTGTGCACGCGTGCCCCAAAAACATTCCGTTGACGGAATCGATTGCCGCCGTCAACCGCGATGCCTGGAAACAGGCGCTTCTCGGCTGGCTAGGGTAAACTCTCTTCGCGATTCGCAAACTGGGGGAACTAATGCGCCGTGTCCTTTCCTTTTGGTGTGTAAGCGTTTGTCTGACTGGCGGTCTCTTGCTTGTAATTTCAGCTTCCGCTGATGACATCGCGGAGCGCGCGAAAAAGCTGCACTTCTCATCCATTGTTCTCGATACGCATGCGGACACCCCACAACGCATGCTGACCGGCAACTTCGATCTTGGGAAACGCGATCCGGAAGGCCACGTCGACATACCGCGCATGCGTGAAGGCGGCCTGAACGCTCAATTTTTCTCTATTTTCATTTCGGGGAGAATTCTCGGGCCGCCGGCGATACAACAAGCTCTCGACCAGATTGACATTGTCCGCCAAAACGTCCAGCAGCGTAGCAAGGACCTGATGCTGGCCACCACGGCGGAGGAGATCCGCCGCGCCCACGCGCAAGGCAAGATTGCCATCCTCATGGGCATGGAAGGCGGCCACATGATCGGCAACGACATTCACATGGTCCGCAATTACGCGCGCCTGGGCGTGCGCTACATGACGCTCGCGCATTTCTACAATGACGAGTGGGCGGACTCTTCTACAGACAAGCCGGCGCATAACGGCCTGACGGATTTCGGCAAAGAAGTGGTCCGCGAAATGAACCGGCAAGGAATGCTCGTGGACATTTCTCACGTTTCCGACAAGACGTTTTACGATGCGCTCGAAGTCAGCAGGGTGCCGCTCATCGCGTCGCATTCTTCGGTGCGCGCCATTTCGAATCATCCGCGCAACATGTCCGACGACATGATCAAGGCGCTGGCTGCCAAGGGCGGGGTCATGCAGATCAACTATGAGAGAAATTATCTCAGCGAGGAATACCGGAGCGCCTTTGCGGCGCTTGCCGGGGACGTAAGCCGCATGGAGGAGAAATTCAAGAAGGAATGCGGCGACGACAATGTGTGCATCGGCAAAGCGGAGATCAAGCTCACCAGAGACTTGACGGAGGCCGGAAAACTCCCTCACGTAAGCTGGGAAAAGATTGTCGAACATATCGACCACGTCGCTAAACTTGTGGGCCCGGAGCACGTCGGGCTGGGCTCGGATTTCGACGGCGCGGACATGCCTGAAGGCCTGGAAGATTGCTCCAAGCTGCCCAAAATCACGGAAGCGCTTCTGCGAAAGGGCTACAAGCAGGATGACATCCGCAAGATTCTCGGCGGCAACATGCTCCGCGTAATGGAGCAGTCGGAAAAAGTCAGCAAAGAGATGCAGGCTGCTCAATAAGGAGAACAAGGAGACGTGGAATGCTGCGAGCGATTCTGTGCGCAGGTGCGAGCGCTGCGGCCGGCGTGCTCCTGGCGGGTGCGATGAAAGCGGACGGCATTTCGGAGAAGGCGCGCAAGCTGCATTTTTCGTCCATCGTCGTGGACACGCACGATGACACCACGCAGCGCTTCCTCGACGGAAAGTTCGATCTGGGAATGCGTAGCTCCACAGGCAGCATTGACATTCCGCGCATGCGCGAAGGCAATGTCGGCGGGATTTTCTTTTCCATCTGGATCCCCAGCAAGGTGACCGGCCGCGAAGCTGTGGACCGCGCACGGGTCCAAATTGACGCGGTCCGCGAACAGGTCCGCAAGCATCCGCACGACATGGTTCTAGCTACCACGGCGGCCGAAATCCGGGAAGCGCGCAAGCAAGGCAAGATCGCTGCGCTCATGGGGGTCGAGGGCGGCCATATGATCAACTCCGATCTGGGCGTCCTACGGAGTTATGCTGCGCTGGGCGTGCGCTACATGACGCTGACGCACAGCGGCAACGACGAATGGGCGGATTCCTCCACGGACAAGGCGATGCACGACGGGCTTACGGAGTTCGGCAAGGAAGTTGTGCGCGAAATGAATCGATTGGGCGTGATGGTGGACATCTCCCACGTCAGCGACAAGACTTTTTACGACGCGCTGGGAATCAGCAAAGCGCCGCTGATCGCTTCGCACTCGTCGTGTCGCGCAATTTGCGACTCTCCGCGCAACATGACCGATCCCATGATGAAGGACCTTGCCGCGAAGGGCGGGGTTGTGCAAATCAATTATCATGTAGGATTCCTGAGCCAGGAGTTCCGCAACGCCGAAAAAGCCGATCCCGAGATCAACAAGGCCATCAGCGTAAGAGTCATGGAACGCTGCGGCGACAACGAAGGCTGCCAACTGATCGAAGGCGACCGCATTACTCGTGAATACGTCGCACAGGGAAAGCTCCCGCGCGTGGAGTACATCAAAATCATCGAACACATTGACCACGCCGTGAAAGTTGCCGGTGTGGAACACGTGGGTCTTGGATCGGATTTCGACGGCGCCAACATGCCCTACGGCATGGAAGATGCGACGAAGCTCCCGGCCATCACCGAGGCGTTGTTACAAAAGGGGTATTCCGAAGGTGACGTGAAGAAGATTCTCGGCGAAAATACTCTGCGTATCATGGCGGAAGTGGAACGCATCAGCGAGCTGAACTCAGCGCCGAAGAAGTGACGTAGGAATTCTGGAAACTCATTTGAAAAGGAGATACGAAGAGAAATGAGACAACTTGCAATCTTACTCGTTGCCGGAACGCTCGGAATTGCCTCGCAAGCCGCGGCGCAAACTGCCCCGGTTCCCGCCAAGCCCAAAACGGCCACAGCTTCTAAGGCCGGCACGACACCGAAGCCGGCCACCACGCGAAGCTATGATCGGGCTTTGCTTCGTCCAGCGCTGCTCAACGAAAAGGCTCCGGAAACGTATCAAGTGAAATTTGTGACCACTCGGGGAGAGTTCACAGTGAATGTTACTCGCGCATGGGCTCCCATTGGGGCGGACCGTTTCTACAATCTGGTGAGGCATCACTTCTATGACAACGCCAGTTTCTTTCGCGTCATTCCCAACTTCGTGGTGCAGTTCGGCATCAGTGCCTACCCGCCCGTTTCGGCGGCCTGGCAGAATGCCAATATCAAGGATGAGCCTGTGACGGGGAGCAACAAACGGGGCTATTTGACCTATGCGAAGACGTCACTGCCGAATACGAGGTCCACGCAAATTTTCATCAATTTGAAGGACAACGCCGGTTTGGATCGCCAGGGCTTTTCGCCGTTTGGCGTAGTGGATGCGCAGGGAATGAAAGTGGTCGACATGCTCTACGACCAATACGGGGACTCCGCTGGCCCCGATCAGGATGAAATCCAGAGGCAGGGCAAGCCCTATGTAGATAAGGGCTGGCCTAAGCTGGATTCAATCAAGTCCGCGACGCTGGTTGGAGCCGCCGCCGAGGCTGCCCCGGCCAAGCACGCAGCCGCGAAGCCAGCAACTCCGACGGCGAAAAAGCCTCAATAAATTTGAGTAGCCATTCATTACTTTTTTGGATGCGATGCATCCAAATTTTGTAGGGTGTTCGCTTTGACTTCAGGGAGCCCGGGAAAGTATTCTTTAGCTTGATGAGAACCTGCTGCCAGACGATGTGTTGTTCTTGTGCGTGCAACGCTGCGTGTTGCACGAGCCCTATCTCTGGCCAGAGGAGTCTCCGGACTTAGCTGTAGCTTAATCACAAAGTTCCGAAGCCCACATGCCAGAGAGCCTGGTACTGTGGGCTTTTTTATTTTTGGATTGCGGACTTTTCGGACGCCGGAAGAGAAGCGGGGAGCCAGGAATCATGAGCTTGGAAGCCTTATCGGAAGTCGAGGAACGGCACAGCACCGAAGCCATCGAGGCGGAGATTCAGCGTTTTGAGGAGCGCGTCCAGCAGCTTCACAGCGGCGAAATCACCGCGGAACAGTTCCGGCCTTTCCGTTTGAAGCATGGCACGTACGGCCAGCGGCAGCCAGGGTTCCAAATGCTGCGCGTGAAGATTGCGGCGGGCGTATTGAAGCCGGATCAGCTGCGCGTGCTTGCTGGGATTGCGGATGATTACTCGACAGGACGCGGACATCTCACCACGCGCGAAAATGTTCAATTCCACTTTGTGAAGCTGGAAAACGTGCCCGCTACCATGCGTCGGCTGGCTGCGGCGGGCCTTACCACGCGCGAGGCTTGCGGCAACACGGTGCGCAACGTGACGGCCTGCCCCGTCGCCGGCGTTTGCCCGGGCGAGGCGTTTGACGTCACTCCATACGCTCTGGGGGTCTCGCGCTATTTGTTGCGGCATCCCGATTTTCACGACTTGCCGCGCAAGTTCAAGATTGCGTTCTCCGGCTGCGAAGACGACGGCAATTGCGCGGTGGCCGGAATCCATGACGTGGGGCTGATCGCACAGGTGCGCGGCGCCAATGGCACGGCACATCGCGGGTTCAAGGTTTTGGTTGGCGGCGGATTGGGAAGCTTGCCCACGGAAGCCGCGGTCCTCGCGGACTTTCTCCCAGAAGAAGAGCTGCTGCCTGCTATTGAAGCGATTCTGCGAGTTTTCACGGAAACCGGGAACCGCAAGAACAAGCTGATGGCGCGATTAAAGTTTGTTTTGCGCGCCAAAGGTATCGAGGAATTGCGGCGGCTGGTGGCAGAGAAGCGCAAGGTTTCGCAGGCGCCGGCGCAGAAATTCACGGTCCCTACTCCGATTCAGCCGTCGCTGGTTACGATTGCGCCGATACCAATTTTCCCCGCCGTACCTGAGCCGAAATCGGATGCGAAATACGACCTCTGGGCCGAGCACAACCTAATGTCCCAGCGGCAAGCGGGGTATGGCGCAATTTGGATCAAACTTCCCGCGGGAACCTTCCTCAGCAGCCAGATGCGCGGCCTCGCGGAAGTTTTGGAAGCGAACGATCTGACCGGCGTGCGCATTGCCGTGAATCAAGATCTGGTCATTCCGTGGGTACCGTTTGACCGTGTGCGCGCGGTCTATGACGCGCTTCGCACGCAGGATTTGGCGGAGCCGGGAGCGCGCACCATTTCCGACGTCACGGGCTGCCCAGGCGCCACCACGTGCAATCTCGGCATCACGCGGTCGCTCACGCTGGCCGACGTACTCTCGCGCGAACTACTCGGCTACGCCGATCCGGAAATTCAGAAGCTGCGCATTAAGATCAGCGGCTGCCCCAACTCCTGCGGCCATCATCACATCGCGGACATCGGTTTTTACGGCAACGTCCGAAAAATCGGAGAGCAGCAGGCCCCGTACTATCAGCTTCTGCTCGGCGGCAAAGTAGATGCGAGTGGCGTTCGCTTCGGCCGGCAGATCCTATCTGTACCGGCGCGGCCCATCCCCGCGATTGTCCGCGAACTGCTACTTTTCTATCGAGAGGTTCGCCAGTCCGGCGAATCCTTCAATGCCTGGGTCACGCGCACGCCAGACAAGGCAATCGTTGAGCGCTTGAAGCCGCTGGCTGATGTGGAGAACGCTCCCGCGGAACTTTTTGTGGATTGGGGCGACACGGAAACATATTCGCTGAAGCTCGGCCGTGGGGAGTGCGTGGCGTGATGGGCAAGGTCTATCTCATCGGTGCAGGCCCGGGCGATCCCGAATTGCTTACTTTGAAAGCAGCACGCCTCCTTGCTCGCGCTGACATTGTCCTTCATGATGCGCTCGTCAGCCGTGAGGTTCTGGCGATGATTTCCAAGGCTGCGGAAGTCATTGATGTCGGCAAACGGGCCGGGCGTAAGCTCCTGACGCAGGAGGAGATCAACGCTCTTCTGGTTTCCTACGCGCGGAAGCGCGAAACCGTTGTCCGCTTGAAAGGCGGCGATCCTTCCATTTTCGGCCGCGCCGGGGAAGAAATTGAGTCCCTGCGCAAAGCAGGAATCGCGTACGAGATTGTACCGGGCATCACTGCCGCTCTTGGAGCGGCGGCGGCGGCGGGAATTTCGCTTAGCGATCGCCGCGTCGCGTCACAAATTCTTCTGACCACATTTTCGCGCGGAACGGATGGCAGCGTCATGGACTGGGGCTGCGTCACAAGCAAGACCACGCTCGTTTTTTACATGCCGGGCGCCGACTACCCTGAAGTCTCGCAACGATTACTGGAAGGCGGCCTTCCTGCGGATCTTCCCTGTGCAATCGTGTCCAACGCCAGCGGTCCACGGCAGCAAGTGCGCTGGTCTAGCGTCGGCCGCCTCGCCAGCGAAGAAAAGCTGCCCGCGCCTGCTTTATTGATCGTCGGCCGTGTAGCTTCGCAAGAAGTGGAGGAACTCCGTTCGGCATTCTGGGATGGCGAGGGGAAGACTCCTCCTCCGCAGCACCTGTCGGTTTCCTAACTGGAAAGGAGTAAAGGAATGACTACGGAAGTGAAAGCGGTAGGCAGCGGCGGTCGATGGAAATTATCCCTTGATACTTGGGCCGTGCTGGCCGCGTTTCTGGTGGCTCTGTTGATTCGCGCCGGCGTCTTCAAGCATATTCCCTGGTAACGACGGTTTGAAGAGGGCAAGGTCAAACATGGCTGGTGTAATTTCGGTTCCCCGGGTTCTTCCAGGACACGCTCTACCGCGATGTTTGTGAATCATTTCATGCGTGATTGCAGTCGGTGAACCATTATTCGGTAGCGGCTCAATGCGCTACAACCCCAGGACCGTCACCAGCTCCTTCACGGAGCTTGCCGACTTCTGCAGCGCTGCATTTTCCTCTGCCGTCAGTTTGATCTGGATAATTTCTTCGGCACCATTCGCCCCCAGCTTGACAGGCACGCCGACGAACAGGCCTTTGATCCCGTACTCTCCTTCGAGGTACACCGCGCACGGCAGAATTTTCTTTTTGTCTTTGAGAATCGCTTCCACCATTTCCACCGCCGCCGCAGACGGAGCGTAATACGCCGAGCCGGTCTTCAGCAAATTGACAATCTCCGCCCCGCCTTTGCGCGTGCGCTCCACAATGGCGTCAATGCGCTCTTTCGGCAGCAAATCGGGCAGAGGAATTCCCGCCACGGTCGAATAGCGCGGCAGAGGCACCATGTCATCTCCATGTCCGCCCAGCACGAACGAATGTACGTTCTCCACGCTCACCTTGCATTCCATAGCCACGAACGTGCTCATGCGCGCGGAGTCCAGCACTCCCGCCATTCCCAGCACGCGATTTTTCGGGAAGCCGCTCACCTTCAGCGCCGCCTGCGCCATCGCATCCAGCGGATTCGTCACTACGATGAGGATGCAGTTCGGCGAATGCTTCACGATCTGCTCGACGACCGCCTTTACGACGTCGTAATTGGCCTTCAGCAAATCGTCGCGGCTCATCCCCGGCTTGCGCGGAAATCCCGCCGTAATCACCACGACGTCGCTCCCGGCCGTCGCGGAATAGTCTCCGTTGCCCGTGGAAATGCCCGTCCCGCGCGAATCCGTCCCCGTGATTGGCCCGGATTCCATCATGTCCAGTGCTTTACCCGCCGGCGCGCCTTCCAAAATGTCGGTGAGCACCACATCCGCCAGCTCCTTGTCTACAATTCGCTGCGCCGTGGTCGACCCCACGAATCCGCCGCCCACCACCGTTACTTTTTTTCTGCTCATTCCTCTCCTCGGCTCCAATGAGTTTCTTACCCGCGAACCCTCTGCGTTCGTCGCCTGCCCCGACGCGGTCGAGGCGTCTCTGCGTTAGCTTTTCCTTCTCTTTCGCCTTCTTGACTACCGTGCCGCCGCCACGCCCTTCATGTTCTCAATGATCGCTGACGCAAACGTCGATGTCCCCACCTTCGTTGCGCCCGGCATCAGCCGCTCCAGATCGTACGTGACGCGTTTCTGCTGGATGGTACGCGCAATGCCGTCCTCGATCAGCGTAGCCGCTTCCTTCCACCCCAGGAACTCAAACATCATTGCGCCGGAGAGCATCACGGAACTTGGATTGATAACATCCTTGTCCGCATACTTCGGCGCAGTGCCGTGTGTTGCTTCAAAAACGCCGAATCCGTCGCCAATATTCGATCCCGGCGCCATTCCCAATCCGCCCACTTGCGCGGCGCACGCGTCGGACAGATAATCTCCATTCAAATTGGAAGTGGCCAGCACGCTGTATTCGTCCGGACGCAGCAGCACCTGTTGAAATACGGAATCGGCGATGCGGTCGTTGATCATCAGTTTCTGCTTCCACTGACCTTTTCCGTGCGTCGCGTAGATTGCATCCAGAGTGCCCTTGACTTCGCCGTAGAGCGTCTTCTTGAACGCCTCCGTGGCTTGCTCGAGTCCCGGCTCGATCAGGGCCGCATTCTGCTCCACCGTCAGCCCAGGATTCTTGTCCAGATTGTCCACAATCCAGCTCTCGCGCTCGGTAATCGTTGGCGCGCGGAACTCTTCGCGCGCCAGGTCGTAGCCCCAGTCGCGGAACGCGCCCTCGGTAAATTTCTGGATGTTGCCCTTGTGCACCAGCGTCACGCTCTTCCGCTTGTTCGCCAGCGCATACTTGATGGCCCGCCGCACCAGCCGCTTCGTTCCCGTCGGCGAAATCGGCTTGATCCCCACACCCGAATCCCAGCGAATCTGCTTCTTTCCATCCTTCAACATCTCATTGTTAAGAAATTCCAGCAGCTTTTTAGCCTCCGGCGAACCTGATTTCCATTCGATCCCGATGTACACGTCTTCCGTATTCTCTCGGAAGATGACCACATTCATTTTCTCCGGCTCGCGCACGGGGGAGGGAACTCCCGCAAAATACCGCACTGGCCTCTCACAGGAATAAAGATCCAGAATCTGCCGCAGCGCCACGTTCAGTGAACGAATGCCTCCGCCCACGGGAGTGGTCAGCGGGCCTTTGATGGCCACTCGAAAATCGCGAATGGCATCAACCGTATCGCTGGGCAGCCACTCCTTGAACGCATTAAACGCTTTTTCGCCAGCGAACACTTCGAACCACGCCACACGCCGCTTTCCGCCATACGCCTGCTCCACGGCCGCGTCAAACGTACGCCGCGACGCTTTCCAGATGTCGCGCCCAGTGCCGTCTCCCTCGATAAACGGAATGATAGGCGTGTCCGGCACCTGCAACTCGTCCCCGCTATAACCGATCGGCTTGCCGTCGGAGGGAATGGCCTTGCCGTTGTACGAGCTCTTCATGAACACGGCTCCTTACAATAAATTCAACTGCTTTTACGGTCTTGGAACAATGATGCGCGCCGCGCCGCAGTTTCGCTCTTGCAACCCGGCAACCTCGGGTGAAATGGAGAAGATATCACACTCGCGCAGCCGGAGAGTATAATCGCGTCAGATTCGCGATTCACACAGGAGAAAATCCATGATGATGGACTGGAACCAATACCACAAAGAAGTCGGCGCGCGGATCGGCGACCTGATGAAGGTGTCGCCGGATACCGTTCGCGGCTACCAAACCCTGAGCGCCGCCAATTCCAAGACCAGCAAACTCGGCGAAAAAACGCGACAGCTCATCTCCCTGGCAGTGGCCGTCACCACGCACTGCGATGGCTGCATCGTCGTGCATACCGAAGCCGCTCTAAAAGCAGGCGCGACGAGAGAAGAGATTGCCGAAGCTCTCGGAGTTGCCGTCGCCATGAACGCAGGAGCTGCGCTCGTCTATTCTTCGCGCGTGCTCGACGCCGTGGAAGCCAAATCCGCGTCGGCCCACACCGGCTAACACGGGCTTGCTCCGGGTAAATCTGATCTCTGATTATTCTTTTAATCGTAATACTCCTGGCCAAGGTGGGTGATAAGTTCCTCGCCTTTCATCCATCGAAGCGTGTTTTTCAGCTTCATAGACTGGATGAAAAGGTCGTGCTCGGGATACAACCCGGGGGCGGTCATCGGCGATTTGAAATAGAAGCTGAGCCACTCCTGAATGCCCCGCATGCCCGCGCGCTGCGCCAGGTCAAGGAACAGAACGAGGTCCAGCACGATCGGCGCGGCCAGAATGGAATCGCGGCAGAGAAAATCCACTTTGATCTGCATCGGATAACCCAGCCATCCGAAGATATCGATATTGTCCCAGCCCTCTTTATTGTCACCGCGCGGCGGATAGTAGTTGATGCGCACTTTGTGAAACAACTTACCGTAAAGCTGCGGATACAATTTCGGCTGGAGGATGTACTCCAGCACGCTCAGCTTGGATTCTTCTTTGGTTTTGAACGAGCCGGGATCCTCGAGAACTTCGCCGTCGCGGTTGCCAAGAATGTTGGTGGAAAACCATCCGTCCAGACCCAGCATGCGCGCCTTGAAACCCGGCGCGAGGATGGTTTTCATCAAAGTCTGACCGGTCTTGAAATCTTTCCCGCAGATGGGGACGTTGTGGTCGTGCGCCAGCGCCTGCAAGGCCGGAATATCCACGCTGAGGTTCGGCGCTCCGTTCGCGTAAGGGACTCCGCTGGTGATCGAGGCCCACGCGTAAAGCATCGAGGGTGCGATCGCTGGATGGTCAGACTTCATGGCTTCGACAAACTTTTCCGGCGTGGAGTGCACTTCTTCCGGCTTGACGAACGATTCGGTTGAGCCGCACCAGCAGGTCACCAGACGAGAAACGCGCGAAGTTTTGCGGAAATTTGCGATGTCTTCCTTGATCTGCATCGCGAGTTCGTACTTGTTCTTGCCTTTCTTGATGTTGGGCCCGTCGATCATCTTCACAAAATCATGGTCAAACGCGGCCTTCATGGGCTTGATGGTGGAAAGAAAGGGCTTCACCTTTTCCAGATCCTGCGGATTCAGAACACCTGCATTCGCCGCGGACTGGTAGGCGTTGTCCTTGAAAATGTCCCAGCCGCCAAAGGTGAGATCCTTCAGCTCGGCGAGCGGGACGAATTTCTTAATCAGCGGTGAGCGCGCATCCGTCCTCTTCCCCAGGCGAATGGTCCCCATTTGCGTAAGCGATCCCACTGGCTGGGCTTTGCCTTTGCGAACCAGCTCGACCCCCGCCATAAATGTCGTGCTCACGGCGCCAAGGCCCGGAAGCAGAACTCCCAACTTCCCTTTGGCAGGCGCGATTTTGGACGGCTTTTCCATGCCACTCCTTTGAATGAACGATCCAAAAACGATCGACGAGAAAATGAACTCAGAGTAAGTGCTGCTGCTGCCGAAGCGCGCAGCAGCCACAAGCAAACCAGTAATGATGAGGGAACAGCGCGGGATTTGCAAATCTATGCAAAGTGGAGACGCGCTTTCACCGCACAGTGTCGGACCAGAAAAACCGGCGGATGGTCCCCTGTGAACGTTCAGGACAAGGGCGCTGTAATTGAGCGCTTTCCGGGACATCCTCCAGAGTTAAAGTGGGATAAATAACGCGGGGAGGCCCCCGCGAAGGAGTCTCGAATGAAGTTGACAACTCGGTATGGAATCCTTGCCGTCGCCTTCGCTCTGTTTGCGATTGGCACCTCAGTCTTCAGCTCAGGAACGGGTGCCCAGGAAGAGGGCTGGCAAATCCTGCGCGCCGACTATGGCTTCAAGAATCAACGCAACGATGTCACCGATATTCTCACAGACCTGATAGGACGCGGCGGTGTGAACGGCCGAGTCGCTGTGAGCAACCAAACCATGGGCGGCGATCCTGCCGTCGGGAAAGACAAGTCGCTGCGCATCTTCGCCAGGAACAGAAGGAACGAGGAACGCGAATTCTCGTTCAACGAAGGCGGCTTCGTGGATGTGCGCCTGTTTGAGGTTCGCCGCGATCGCGACGATTGGGACGACCGCGGTGCATACTACGGTGGCCGCGACCGCGACGATGGGAATGGACTGCGGATAATCCGCGCCTACTACGGCATTCAGGGACGGACCGTCAACGTGACCGAATTGTTGCGCAGCAGGGTCCGTGTTGGAGCCATCAATTTCGTTGTGACCAATGACGCCCTGGGTGGGGACCCGGCCGTCGGCGCGGACAAATACTTGATCGTCATCTACCGGTACCAGGGCAAGGAATCCGCCACCTTCGTGCGCGAAGGCAATTCGCTGACGATTCCTTAGGAATCGCGGGCTGCGGCACGTCTCCCGCGGAAATTCCGGCGTTTCGCCACGCCGGAATTGCAACCTAGAACCATTCGCTGCGGTAGGCGATCCACCAACTGGCCGCGCCAATCGGAATTGTCGCTGCCAGCGCCCACCACAGCGGCAGCGCGACATCCGCTATCAATCCCAAAACGCCGAACGTCAGCCAAAATACCTTTCGCTGCATGCTCCTATTGTATCGTTCCTCTAGGCGGAGCGTAATTCCAATACTGGCTCCTGTGCAGGGTTGGCGCTGCTCGCCGGCTTCTCCGGGAGCGCGTAGGGGTGTTAGTGAGGGACCCGCGTTCGGCGCAGTTCGCGCACCAAGTAAGCGACGACCGCGAGATTGATCACCAGCGCGAGGACTTCTGCAACGCTGGGGTGCTTGGCGAGTGCGTAGACCTCCACGGGCAACAATGAAGAAGTCACAATAATCGTAAAGTATTCCGCCCAGCGCTTGCGTAGCGCCAGGCCAATTCCTTCAGTGAAAAAGATAGCGGCATAAATGAACGTGCCTACGCTAAGTGCTTTCAACCGGCGATCGTCGAGGATGGCCAGTTTCTCCAGCAGCTTGTGAATGAAATGATTGTGCGCATCGACTTGGAAGACGCCGATCCAGTGTTCGACCAGGGCAGCCACGTCTGTGTGAAGGAGCTTCAGCGCCCCGATGCCGACGGCAAGTAGTGCAAAGCCTTTCAACAGTTTGAAGGCCGCGATGACCTGCAGTCCGCGGCCTTGCGAGACACTTGCTGGCGTGCCTAGCTTCCCTATCCCCATTGGACGTGGATTGTACCCCAGCCGTCCGATTACGCAGGCCTTAGCTGCGATGACGGTCGAATGGACCTCGGCAGGCTTGTTCGGGGAGTTCTTCTCTGATGAGTAGGGCCTGGTGCTCTTCAAACCGGGCCAAGAGCGCCTGCCATATTTGCAATCTTGCCGGTGCTGAAGACCTAGAGAGAGCGCAGGAAGGCGATCAGCGTGTGTCTCTGACGCGGCGTGAGCCGCCGGAAATTGTCCGAAGCATCCTCAGCTTCATTTTTGTGACGCTCGATGGCATTCTCAAACGTCAATGAGTTGCCATCGTGCATGAGCCGGTTTCGCATCCGCACGCCCCACAAGGGCGCTGTCCGTAGTTTAGTCGCCGTTTCCTGGCCGCCATTCTGAACGATCCCGTCGCCGGTCCCGACGTCGTGCAGCAAAAAGTCGCCGAACGGATGAATGATTTTGTTCCCGAGTGCCTCTGGCACGGTCAAAGTGCCGCCGTTGATCAGCGTGTTGGCGGGAGCCGTCACAATGGTGCCTACGTGACAAACGCCGCAGCCGATGCCCTCAAACACGTGCGCGCCTTGCTGAGCGTCCGCAGTGATGGCAGCCGCCAAATCCCGCGGCGGCGCTTTCGTGGCGCGCAGAAAACGGGCAAAAGTGTCGACGTCATCTCCCGCATTATTGGGTACGCTCCCCTGGCTGAAAGAGGAAACATCAATGCCAAGCGAAGTGCGCTCTGTTGGGAAAAAAGGAGTCGTAATGCCCATCTCGTTTACATAGGCGTCCGCGGAAAAACTGGTCAAGCTAGCATGCTGATTCTTCCATCCGAAGCGCCCCACGCGTGTTTGCCCGGGCGCTTCCAGCAGCGGAACGCGGATCACCTGCCCGGAAACTCGTCCGCGAGTTCTGTCAGACTGCGTACGCGCGATCTGTTCCAGAGTTTCATCGGCAATCGCCTCAACGTAGCCATCGCCAAGAATGTTGAGCGACGTGCGGAAGCTTCGAAGGAATTCCCGCTCGGGCACGTACGGCATTGGAACGCCTGGCAGGGCGGCGCTATTGATGAGCGAGCCTCCGGGAGCATCCACGAAAATGCCATGGCGATCGATGTGTCCGGCGCGCAGTTCGGTGACCTCGCTGATGCCGCCAGCGACCGGATTGAAATGGCAGGAGCCACAAGAATCGGCGTTATAGAGAGGCCCGAGTCCTTTTGTTAGGGAATCGTGCTCATTGAACTGCATGGCATCGGCAACGTGATCGGCCTGCGCTGCAACGAAGCCGTTGGTTTGATCGTCGAACGCCGCAAATGCCTCCGTGGCGCCCGGAGGCAGATTCAGCCGATGCGCGAAGTTCTGCGAAAAGGTCATGGCCGACGCAGCAATACTCACAAGGAATACGGGAAGAACGATCCGGAGTCTCATTGGTTGTCCCGCCTCTGAGCTTGATCCTGGGCTTCCTGATGGGCAAACACTATGCCTGAGGAGTTCCGCCGGCTACTGGCCGGTGGGCCAGATTTGGAGCAGCACTGCACGACTTGTCCGGTTGTCGGTCTTTGGTGAAGGCGGAGTAATTCTCTGCGGACTCGCGGTTGCTAGTTTTTCGTAGAAGGCGTCAAGCGGCTCGGTACCACAGATACCGCCGCAGACAATTCCGCGTTGGCGTAGCCACTGATTTCACACGCCAATGAAATCTCAACAAACTGCGGCGTTTCCCATTCCATCGCTATCCTCCCGTTCGATTGCTCAATCCTGCGTTTCTAAAATGCATCGCTCTCACGGCAACGTAAATGCCAACACAAAATCGCCTTGCTTCGTGCCCATTTTCCCGTGGCCGCCCGCGGCGATTACCAGGTACTGCTTCCCGTTCAGCGTGTACGTCATCGGCGTGGCCTGGCCTCCCGCGGGAAGTGGATACTTCCACAGTTCTTTCCCTGTCTCAGAATCAAACGCGCGGAGGTACAAGTCCATCGTCGCGGCAGTAAAGACGAGCCCTCCTGCTGTAACGATCGGCCCGCCCAGATTGATCGATCCGGTTTCCTTCCCCGGGACTAGCGTCCCAAGAGGCACATCCCAAACTTTCTTGCCGGTGAAGAGGTCCACTGCCTCGGTCGTGCCCCACGGCGGTGTGTTGCAGGGCGATCCGCTGGGCGAAAAAAGAAACGTACGATACAGACCGTAGGCGGAAGGGTCTTGCTCCGCAAATTCACCGTAGATGCGGTTATCCTGATTTTTGTTGGTTTCCTCATCAAACTTGTCCCGCGGGATCAGCTTGACCCACGCCACCAGACGATTTGTGTTCACGATCATCAGGTGGCTTTTCGGATCGTACGCTGCGCTCCCCCAATTCACGCCGCCGACGTTTCCAGGAACCACAACTGTTCCCTGCAGACTGGGTGGCGTGAAGATTCCCTCCGACCGCGAAGCTTTGATTTTTTCCTGGCACCACTGCACGTCCGCCGAGCTTGGTCCCCACGCATCGCTGAGCTCGAATTTCTCCGGGACCAGGGAGATGGTCGAAAAGGGTTGCGTCGGCCAACTTTGCTCGCCGGCGATGTCCGATTGCGGAACGGGGCGTTCTTCCACCGGGAGCAGCGGAACTCCGGTGAGGCGATTCAGAACAAACACGTGACCCATCTTCGTGTTGACCGCGATGGCTGGCCTTCCATCCTTCCAGGTAAACAGTAATGGCTGCGAGGCCACGTCGTAATCCCAGAGATCGTGGTGCACCACCTGGAAGCCCCAGACAAATTCACCTGTCGAGGCGCGCAGTGCTACGACCGAATTGGCCCACTTATCGTCACCTTTTCGAATCCCGCCGAAATAGTCCGGAGCTGCGCTTCCTGTAGGAATGAAAACAAGGTCGAGCTCGCGGTCGACGGAAAGCGTCGACCACGCATTTCCGGCGCCCGTGCGCGGCTTCGTATCCTTGGCCCACGGGATGGGGTCCCAGGTCCAGCGCAATTTCCCGGTTCGAATATCGAACGCGCGCACGATGCCGCGCCCCGTGTCCACCTTCCAGTTGTCCGCGATCGAAGACCCGGCAATCACCAAATCCCCCGAGATCGCCGGGGACGAGGTCACTTGATAGCCGCCCGTCCATTCGGTTTGCGTCGCAGCGTCAACGTTAAGATTCACTTCGCCTTTCGTGCCGAAATCAAGGCACGGTCTCCCGGTTTCGCCATCTAACGCGATCAGGCGCGCGTCCAAAGTTCCAAAAAGAATGCGCATCCGGCATGGCTGTCCGCGTTTTCTCTTCGTGTCTTGCCAAGCGGAAACCCCGCGCGAAGCAACTTCGGAGTAATTGCGCTGGAGGTTGACGCCCGGGTCGTACTCCCATAACACCGCGCCAGTCCCGGCATCCAGAGCAAACACTTTGTCGTAGGGGGTCGTGAAGTAGAGTTTCCCATCAACCAAAATGGGTGTCGCTTCGAACGCCGCCTTTCGGATCAATTTCGTCGTCTGGTCATTGGCCCCCGTTCGATACGTCCACGCCACTTTGAGTTGCGCGACGTTCGAACGGTCGATCTGTGACGCATTCGAGTAGCGCGTCCCACCGGGGTCACCGCCATAGTTCGGCCAGGCCGCGTCCGGCTTGCTCTGCGCGACAGCGTCGGTGACGAACCACAATAGAAGGAATCCAACAACGGCCCAGCGGAAGAGGCAAAGCAGTTTTGTGGTGTTCATAGGCACGACAGTAGATGAAAAACTTCTCTGCAAGGCAATTGTATTGGGACGAGCGGGCCCAACGAAGGGACCAACGGGCCGCAGCCGCAGTCCTTCCGCAGCTTATCGCTGCTTCAGCAGTTCCGGCCGCCGCGAAATGTATCGACGGCTCCAGCGCAACTCCGTATCGTCTTGCAGTACCACTTTGTATTCTCCGTGAAACCACGGCAGCAATTCGCGAATGGCGTCGAGTCGTACCAGCGTCCCCCGGTTGATGCGCACAAATGCCTTTGGATCCAGCGTCTCTTGCAGCGCGTCCAGCGTGCTCCGCAGCGTATGCGTTTTCTTCCCGCAGTGCAGCAGCAGGTAATTTCGGTCCGCTTCAATCCACGAAATTTCGCGCACGGGCACAAACAATGCCCGCGCGTCTTCATGAATCAACAGCCGCTCGGGAAACGACCTCTCACGGTGCAGTTGCGCCAGCATGGTGTGCAGCCGGGAAGCGAAAGCGTCCGTGGCTTGTTCGTGCTGCTGCCGCGCACGCCCGAGAGCCGCCTGAAAGCGCTCTTCGCCGACGGGCTTCAGCAAATAGTCGAACGCGTGTACCTCAAATGCTCGAAGCGCGAATTTGTCGTGCGCGGTGACAAAAATGATGCGCGGCAGCGCGAGCTTGGCGTTCACAATGGATCGCACCACGCCAAACCCATCCACGCCCGGCATCTGCACGTCAAGGAAAACCAAATCAGGGCTGTGCTTCCGCACGGCGGCAATCGCCGCCTCGCCGCCATCGGCTTCTCCCACCACTTCCACGCCTTCTTCGTCCTGCAGCAAGCGCAGTACTTTGCGGCGCGCAGGCGCTTCGTCGTCCACGACGAGCACGCGTAGTGGCACAGGCAAGCTCATTCAAGGGCTTGCTTAGGCTGGTGCGAAGTGTGTAGCGGAACGCGCAACGTCACCTGTGCGCCCCCGCCCGTTCGATTCGTGATAGAAAACTGCTGGCCGTCTCCGTAAAGGTGCGCAAGACGGTCCCGGATATTCGAAAGTCCCAGCCCTCGCCCGAATACTTCCGCCGGCTCTCTCGAACCCAGGCCGCAACCCGTGTCGAGCACTTGCAGGATCACGCTGCCGTTCTCGCGCTGCGCGGTGATGGAAATCTCCATCGCCGTGGGGCCCGCCGCCATCCCATGGCGGAGTGAATTCTCCAGCAGTGGCTGCAGGATCAGTTGCGGAACCAGCGAGTTCTTCAGCGCCGGATCGATCGAATAGCTGATGTGCAATTTGTTTTCGAACCGCCTTTGCATCAGATGCAGGTACAGCCGAGCAATCTGCAGCTCTTCCTCGAGAGGAATTTCCTGCGCACGCGAAGCCCGCAGCGTCAGCCTCAGCAAGTCGCTGAGCTGCGTAATCATCGCGTCCGCTGCGCGCACGTCCTCATACATCACGGATGAAATCGTATTGAGCGTGTTGAAGAGGAAGTGCGGTTGCACTTGCAGCCGCAGGTTTTCGAGCTGCGCCTGCGCCAGCTTCGTTTGCAGCTCCGCCGTCGCCAGTTTTTCGGCCTCCGTGATCCGGTACCGCTCGAACGCGTAATAAGCCAGCACGATGATCGTGTAGCTAAGGAGATCCTTCGAAAACTCCATCGCATAGCGGTACGTCATGATGCCGTAGTCGTACTCGCCGAGTCCCACAGCGGGAGCAAGAACTCTTCGGCTCAGAGCCATCATTGTGGTGTGAAGAAATGAGAAGAGAATCGCCCCGGAAAGATGCAGGGCGATCCGCCGTGCCCAGCCATGGCATTCGAACAGATAGTAGCGCGCAAATAGAAAAACCAATGGAAGAAGCAAAAAGACGGAATAAACGCCTGTGGCTTCTTCGAGCAGTCGCCGGCCAAATGTTCCCGCGTGCTGCCGCGAAAGATCGTCCAGGTACCGGTATTCAAACTCGACGACCAAGATCGCCGAGTAAATGAGAAACAGGACCGCCCAAACGCGAACGCGCGACAGGCGCGGTGGTTTGACGTTTGATAGCGAAGTCGTCATGAACCGGGGAATCTGAAGAGAGATTATGCGCCAACTTTGGGGAAGCGGGAAGAGTTGGCGAAACGCAGGATCGAGATCGAGGCTGCCGGTACTGAATTCAGCGGCGGCGGCCGTTGGAGAAATCGATCGAACTCAGGAAGGAGACTCCCACCAAAACCAGGATGGCAATCAGAAGCAGGAAAACGATCACAGCAGTATCTCCTGAAGATTCACCGCGAGGAGTGCAGATCCATTGCCAAAAGAACGGTATTTGTTTTCAGTGATTTAGGCGGTACTGGGTGTGCAGAAGAGTTGCCAAAAGCGGACAAGTGTGCGAACCAACGTACGACATGCCGGTACTAAAACCAAGAGGGTAGTACCTGCCCCGATCCGTCGATAGCGGGATGTGTTTTACAGAGTGGCAGGCGCGAGGAGCCTGAATGAGGCCGTACGCCAGCGTAGAACGCCGGTAGGCTGTGTGAACCGAAGACTACGAATTCTCACCTGCAAGGTGCGTCCTT
>WNFG01000906.1_pt1 | contig 24822 bp, 19 predicted proteins | sample 5400431 | NCBI WGS metagenome assembly WNFG01 (sample SAMN13153346, study PRJNA577476) | soil metagenome | isolation source: 120 cm saprolite under Douglas fir tree site 2 hole 3 replicate 2 | place: USA:California | collected 2015-04-18 | reverse complement strand
CGCGTAGGCGGCGACCACGATCGACGCCTCGCCGACGCTGGTTGCGAAGTCGGCCGCGATCTGCGGCAACAGCGAGTCGGTCACCCGCACCATCGCCTGGCTCGCGAAGCCGGCGCCGGCCAGGAGAACGATGGAGCGGATCGGGACGCTTGGGGTTTGCGGGCCGGTCACGCGGGCGTTCGACTTTCTTCTCGCGCCTCTTCCGGCGAGGCCGCCCCGGTCCGATGCGGGAACCGGCTCGCCGTCGAGGACGCGTTCATCGTTCGGGACCGCCATCGGGTCGTGGGCGTTGACAGGGCGGAGCGTGGCGGGCTTTTTACCGCGAAATCGCCGGAACGAACCAGCAATGATCGACAGGACATACCAGCCTTCCGCGGTCGAGGAGCGCATCTACGCCCGTTGGGAGGAGGCGGGCGCGTTCCGTTGCGGCCGGCCGGAGCGGCGGCAGGCAAAGCCCTATTGCATCGTTATCCCGCCGCCCAACATCACCGGCTCGCTGCACATGGGGCATGCGCTCAACAACACGCTGCAGGACGTGCTCGCCCGCTTCGAGCGCATGCGCGGCCGCGACGTGCTCTGGCAGCCCGGCACCGATCACGCCGGCATCGCCACCCAGATGGTGGTCGAGCGCCAGCTCATGGAGCGCCAGGAGCCTTCCCGGCGCGCGCTCGGGCGCGAAAAATTTCTCGAACGGGTGTGGGCCTGGAAGGCGGAATCGGGCGACACCATCACCACGCAGCTCAAGCGCCTCGGCGCCTCCTGCGACTGGTCGCGCGAGCGCTTCACCATGGACGAGGGGCTCTCGCGCGCGGTGCTCAAGGTGTTCGTCGAGCTCTATCGCGAGGGCCTCATCTACAAGGACAAGCGGCTGGTCAATTGGGACCCGAAGCTGCTTACCGCGATCTCCGATCTCGAGGTGCAGCAGGTCGAGGTGAAAGGGCATCTGTGGCATCTGCGCTATCGGCTCGAAGGTCAGACCTTCGATCCGAACGATCCCTCGACCTTTATCGTGGTCGCCACCACGAGGCCAGAGACGATGCTGGGTGACGTTGCCGTCGCGGTGCATCCCGACGACGAGCGCTACAAGAAACTCATCGGCAAGAATGCCATTCTGCCTCTGGTCGGCCGCCGAATCCCGATCATCGCAGACGAATATTCCGATCCCGAGAAGGGTTCCGGGGCGGTCAAGATCACGCCTGCCCACGACTTTAACGACTTCGAGGTCTGGCAGAGGCACAAGGACACGGGGCTAACCAAATACAAGCCAATTAATATTTTCGATCCAGAAGCTCGTCTTCTTTTATCGCCAAATTTCGATTTCAAGACGAATGTAATTGATGAATATATTTTGCAAGTTGACAAAACAATTGCGGACCTGAATGGCGAAGATCGATTCATCGCGCGCAGGCGTATTGTCGCAGCGCTTGAACTACACGACCTAATCGAGAAGGTGGAATCGCATACACACATGGTGCCGCACGGTGATCGATCCGGCGTCGTCATCGAGCCGTTCCTCATGGATCAATGGTACGTTGACGCGAAAACGCTGGCGCGGCCGGCTATCGCGGCGGTGCGCGACGGGATCACCTCGTTTGTGCCGCGCAATTGGGAAAAGACCTATTTCGAGTGGATGGAGAACATTCAGCCTTGGTGCATTTCGCGTCAACTTTGGTGGGGTCATCAAATACCGGCGTGGTACGGGCCTACGAAAGATGAGTACGGCTACAACTACGCCATTTGGAAGCATTTCGTCGCAGAGAATGAAGCCGATGTGCTTGAGCAAGCGTCATCATTCTATGGAATGCCGGCTCACATAGAGCAGAGTGAGAAGGTTGCGGCTGACTATGGTTTGAATCACACGGAAAAGTTGGAATCCGTTCCGATCTGGCGCGACGAGGACGTGCTCGACACCTGGTTCTCCTCCGCGCTCTGGCCGTTCTCGACGCTCGGCTGGCCGGACGCGACCGCGGAGCTCGCGCGCTATTACCCGACCGATACGCTGGTCACCGGCTTCGACATCATCTTCTTCTGGGTCGCGCGCATGCTGATGATGGGCCTGCATTTCATGGAGGAGGTGCCGTTCCGCACCGTCTACATCCACGCGCTGGTGCGCGACCAGCACGGCGCCAAGATGTCGAAGTCGAAGGGCAACGTCATCGACCCGCTCGAGCTGATCGAGGAGTACGGCGCCGACGCGCTGCGCTTCACGCTCGCCGCCATGGCGGCGCAGGGGCGCGACATCAAGCTCTCCACCCAGCGCGTCGAGGGCTACCGCAATTTCACGACCAAGCTTTGGAACGCCTGCCGCTTCGCCGAGATGAACCATTGCGCGAGCGTGCCCGGCTTCGATCCGAGGTCGGCCAAGGAGACCCTCAACCGCTGGATCGCGCACGAGACCGCGAAGGCGGTGCGCGAGACCACCGAGGCGATCGAGCTCTACAAGTTCAACGAGGCGGCGGGCGCCGCCTACCGCTTCGTCTGGAACGTCTTCTGCGACTGGTATGTCGAGCTGGCGAAGCCGGCGCTGCAGGGCGTCGACGGCCCGGCCAAGGACGAGACCCGGGCGATGACTGCCTGGGTGCGCGACGAGATCCTCAAGTTGCTGCATCCCTTCACGCCGTTCGTGACCGAGGAGCTGTGGCGGGTGACGGCGGAAGGCGGGCCCGCGCGCGAGGGCCTGCTGACGCTCGCCCCCTGGCCCGAGCCGTTGGCGTTCGCCGACACCGTGGCCGAGGCCGAGATCGGCTGGGTGATCGATCTCGTGAGCGCCATTCGCTCGGTGCGCGCCGAGGTGAACATCACGCTGGCGACCGAGATCCCGGCGGTGCTCATCGGCGTGTCGGCGGAGACCGCGGCGAGGGCGGAGCAATGGGCCGAGGTCATTCGGCGGCTCGCCCGCCTTTCCGACCTTTCGCTGGCGGCGAGCGCGCCGCCGGGCTCGGTGCAGCTCGTGGTGCGCGGCGAGATCGCCGCGTTGCCGCTCTCGGGCGTGATCGATTTCGCCGCCGAGAAGGCGCGGCTCGAGAAGGAGATCGCGCGGGTCGATTCCGACATTTCCCGCATCGACGCCAAGCTCGCCAATGCCGACTTCGTGCGGCGCGCGCCCGAGGAGGTGGTCGAGGGCGAGCGCGAGAAGCGCGAGGAGGCCACGCTGCGCCGCGCCAAGATCGCCGAGGCGCTCGGGCGGCTCGCGGGCGCGGCATAACCCATGCGGGAATTTTGGGTTGCGGTCGGCCTGCTCTGGCTCGCCGGCGTGGGCTTGCGGCTGACCCTCCTGGCGGTGCCGCCGGTGATCGCGCTCATTCAAGCCGATCTGTACCTCTCCGGGACCGAAATCGGCATTCTCTCGGGGCTGCCGGTGATCCTGTTCGCCATGGCGGCCTTGCCGGCATCGCTCCTGATCGCGCGCTTCGGCGCGCTTGCGACGCTGGCGACGGGGCTCGTTGTCGCGGGCATCGCGTCCGGCCTGCGCGGCGCCGCCTTCGACGTGCTGGCGCTCTATGCCGCCACTGTCGTGATGAGCGCCGGCATTGCCATCATGCAGCCGGCGCTGCCGCTCTTGGTGCGGCAATGGCTGCCGCGTCGGCTGACGTTCGGCACCGCGGTCTTCACCAACGGGCTGCTGGTCGGCGAGACGCTGGCGGTGATGTTGACGATCCCGCTCGTCCTGCCGCTCACCGGCGGCTCCTGGCGCTGGGGCCTCGTGGTCTGGGGCCTTCCGCTGGTGTTGATCGCGCTCCTTGCCGTCGCGCTCGCTCCGCGCTCGAAGGCGACCACTTCCGCTGCGCCCGTGGCGGGCTTGGGCTGGTGGCCCGACTGGGGCGACAAGCTGGTCTGGCAGATCGGCATCCTGTTCGGCAGCGTCAACAGCACCTATTTCAGCACCAACGCCTTTCTCCCCGGCCATCTCACCGGCGCCGGCCGGGCCGACCTGATCGGCGCCGCGCTGACCGCGCTCAATTTCGGCCAGTTGCCGGCATCGTTCGCGCTGCTCGCGCTCGCCGGCAGGCTCGAGCGCCGGGCCTACCCGATCATCGCCTCGGGCACCCTGATCATCGTGTGCCTAATCGGCATCGTCGCCACGGCGAGCGCATGGACGGTCTTTTTCGCCTTCTGGCTCGGCTTCTTCGGCGCGGTGGTATTTACGTTCGCCCTCGCACTGCCGCCGCTCCTGGGCGCGCCCGGCAATCTCGCGCGCCTGTCGGGGGCGATGTTCACCATCAGCTACAGCGAAGCGCTGGTGATATCGGTGCTCAGCGGCGCGGCCTGGGACCTGGGCGGAGCCGCGCGTTTCGCCTTCCTTCCGATCGTGCTCTCCGCGCTGCCGATCCTGCTCGTGCCGGCAACGATCCGCTTCCGGCCCGGTGCCGTGTAGACTGCCCCGCACCATGGCCGACCTCAAGCTCACGCTCGCTTGCTGGGACTACGACCGAACCCGCCCGCTGATCGACGGGCGCGTCAAGCCCGAGGGCATCGATCTCGACATCCGGATTCTGCGTCCGCGCCAGATGTTCCAGCGCATGCTCGAGCACCGGGAGTTCCAGGTCTCCGAGCTGTCGCTCGCGTCCTATACCGCGCTCAAGGGCCGCGGCCAGTGTCCGTTCGTGGCGGTGCCGGTCGCGCTCTCGAAAATCTTCCGTCACTCCTGCATCTACGTGCGCCCCGGCGCCGGCATCGCGGCGCCGCAGGATCTCAAGGGCAAGCGCGTCGGCACCTCGCAGTGGAGCTCGACCGGCCTCGTCTTCATGCGCGGCATGTTGCAGCACGACTACGGCGTGAAGGCGAGCGACATGCACTGGTTCATGGGCGGGCTCAACAGCTTCGTCGAGCCGCCGCTGATCCCGCTGAATCTGCCGAGCGACATCCGGCTCGAGTTCCTGTCCGGCCGGCAGACGCTCGAGCAGATGCTCGCTGCCGGCGAGCTCGACGCGCTGCTCTCGCTCTATATTCCGAAGCTCTTTCTCGAAGGCTCCCCGTCGATCGTGCGCCTGTTTCCGGCCTACAAGGCGGCGGAGCAGGACTATTACCGCCGCACCGGAGTTTTTCCGATCATGCACACCGTGGTGCTGCGCGAGGACGTCCATCGCGCGCATCCGTGGGCGGCGAAAAGCATTTACCGCGCGTTCGTGGAGGCGCGCGATCTCGCGGTCGATGGGCTCTACGACACCGATGCGCTGCGCGTGGCGCTGCCCTGGCTCATCGACCACGTCGAGGAAGCCTGGCGGGTGCTCGGCCGGGATTTCTGGGCCTATGGGCTCGAGCCGAACCGGCCGACCTTCGAGGCCATCGGCCGCTATGTCCACGAGCAGGGGCTCTCGCCGCGCGCGGTCGATGCCGACGAGCTGTTTGCGCCCGGCGTGGAATGATCACCCGATCTCGATCCGCGCCCGAGCGACAGCTCGAGGCAAATGCACGCGATCAGCCCCGGAACGGCTTGCTCAGGAAACGCGAGCCCTTGAGGCCGTAGCGCCAGGGATGATCCGTGGCCTTGCTGATCCCGATGCGCGGACCGACCGCAAGCTCGACCTCTTGCGGGCGCGCAATGAGCTCGAACGGCGGCCGATCGAGCGCAAGGCCGTAATGCGCGGCGGTGATGCCGAGCGCCTCGCCCACGCGTCCGGGCCCGGAGCACAACAGCCGCTCGTTCTCGACGCCGCGGCGGCGGCGCATCGCCGCGACGCCTCGCGTCGGCTCGAGCGCCCGGATCAGCACCGCGCTCGCCGAGCCTTCCGGCTCGCACACGAAGTTGAGGCACCAGTGGATGCCGTAGGAGCGATAGACGTAGGCGTAGCCGGGCGGACCGAACATGACGGCATTGCGCTCGGTGCGCCCGCCGAACGAGTGCGCCGCGGGGTCGGTATGGTGATAGGCCTCGACCTCGACGATGATGCCGCCGACGCCATTGAACAGGAGCGTGGCTCCGATCAGGTCGGGCGCCACCGCGTGCACGCTGCGGGAGAAGAAGCTGCGACGGAGACGAATGGGCATCGCGACGGGTCGACTGCGAGCGAAGGGACGGCCTAGCATAGAGCCATGAGAGTATTCTTGGCCGGCGCCGCGGGCGCTATCGGCCGGCGGCTGCATCCGCTCCTCGTCCGCGCCGGGCATCAGGTCACCGGCACGACGCGCTCGGCCGAGACCGGGGAGGAGCTGGCGCGCGCCGGGGTCACGCCCGCGGTGCTCGACATATTCGACGCGCCGGCCGTGATCGACGCGGTTTGCGCCGCGGCGCCCGACGTCGTGATCCACCAGCTCACCGATCTGCCGCGCGAGTTCGACGCGGCGCGGATCGCCGCGTCCTACGGCAGGAATGCCCGCATCCGCACCGAAGGTACCCGCAACCTGATCGCGGCGGCGCAGGCCGCCGGCCCTCGGCCGGCGGGCGCGCGCCGGTTCATCGTGCAGAGCATCGCGTTTGCCTATGCGGCAGGCGGCGAGCCGCATCCCGAGACCGATCCCTTGAATCTGGCCGACCCGGCGCGTGCGGTGACGGTCAAAGGCGCGGCCGACATGGAGCAACAAGTCCTCGCCGCGCCGGGCATCGAGGCGATCGTGCTGCGTTACGGTCTGCTCTACGGACCCGGCACCTGGTCGCAAACGCCGACGCGCAAGCCGGCGCTGCACGTCGACGCGGCCGCGCACGCCGCGCTGCTCGCGGTCAGCCGCGGCGCGCCCGGCATCTACAATGTCGCGGACGACGACGGGGTGGTGGCGATCGGCAAGGCGCGCGCCGAGCTCGGCTTCGATCCCGAATTCTGATCGGCGCCTGCAAATTTACCCGCGCCGGCGGGGAAGGGGCGGGAGGGGTAGCGGGCTGCGCTATTTTGCGAAAACAAGACTCTCCCGTGGCCAAGGTGTGACATATTTTATTAACCGAGCGTTAAACCTGTTGCCTTGCTGCAACAGAGCTAAAACATTGACATGCTGGCGGGAATCCGACCCGGCCGCGCCGCGATTTGGCCATACCGCGCCCCGAGACCGATGGCCGAAGACCTCCGGTCGGTCCCCGCACGCAGGCGCGAGGGTAGGAGAACGGGACAAGGGGCGATGGACGCCAAGGCCAATCTCAAGGGAAAGCTGCCCAGCCGGCATGCGACCGAGGGGCCCGAGCGCGCGCCGCACCGCTCGTTCTATTACGCAATGGGGCTCACGCGCGAGCAGATCCACCAGCCGTTCGTCGGCGTCGCGACCTGCTGGAACGAGGCCGCCCCCTGCAACATCGCGTTGATGCGCCAGGCGCGGGCAGTGAAGCAGGGCGTCGCCGCCGCCGGCGGCACGCCGCGCGAGTTCTGCACCATCACCGTCACCGACGGCATCGCCATGGGCCACGAGGGCATGAAGTCCTCGCTGCCGTCGCGCGAGGTGATCGCCGATTCCATCGAGCTGACCGTACGCGGCCACGCCTATGACGCGTTGGTCGGGGTCGCCGGCTGCGACAAGTCGCAACCGGGAATGATGATGGCGATGTGCCGGCTCAACGTGCCGTCGATCTTCATCTATGGCGGCTCGATCCTGCCCGGCACCTTCAAAGGCAAGCCGGTCACCGTGCAAGACGTGTTCGAGGCGGTCGGCAAGCATTCGGTCGGGGAGATGTCGGATGCCGATCTCGAGACGCTCGAGCAGAACGCCTGCCCGTCGGCCGGCGCCTGCGGGGCGCAGTTCACCGCCAACACCATGGCGACGGTGTCCGAGGCGATCGGGCTCGCATTGCCCTATTCGGCCGGGGCGCCCGCGCCCTACGAGATCCGCGACGCGTTCTGCATGACCGCCGGCGAGCAGATCGTCGACCTGATCAAGGCCGGCATCCGTCCGCGCGACCTCGTCACCCGCAAGGCGCTCGAGAACGCGGCCACGGTCGTGTCGGCATCGGGCGGCTCGACCAATGCTGCGCTGCACCTGCCGGCGATCGCGCACGAATGCGGCTTGCGCTTCGATCTCTTCGATGTCGCCGAGGTCTTCAAAAGGACACCATATATCGCGGATTTGAAACCGGGCGGCCGTTATGTCGCCAAAGATATGTTCGAGGCTGGCGGCGTTCCGCTGCTGATGAGGACGCTGCTCGACCACGGGTATCTCCACGGTGAGTGCCTGACCGTGACGGGGCGTACGGTCGCGGAGAACCTCAAGCGGGTGAAGTGGAACAAGGACCAGGACGTGGTCCGTCCCGCCGACAAGCCGCTATCCGCCAACGGTGGCGTCGTCGGGCTCAAGGGCAACCTCGCGCCGGAGGGCGCGATCGTTAAGGTTGCTGGGATGGCGGACTTGAAGTTTACCGGCCCGGCGCGCTGCTTTGACGGGGAGGAAGCGTGCTTCGACGCCGTCAAGAAAAAGAAGTACAGGGAAGGCGAAGTGCTCGTGATCCGTTACGAAGGGCCCAAAGGCGGGCCCGGGATGCGGGAGATGCTGGCGACCACCGCCGCCCTTTACGGGCAGGGCATGGGCGGGAAGGTGGCGCTGATCACTGACGGGCGCTTCTCCGGAGCGACCCGCGGCTTCTGCGTCGGCCATGTCGGTCCCGAGGCCGCCGTCGGCGGTCCGATCGCGCTCGTTCGCGACGGCGACATCATCACCTTGGACGCCGTGAAAGGCAGCCTCGAGGTCAAGCTCGGCAAGGCTGAGCTCGAGGCGCGCGCCAAGGCGTGGAAGCCGCGCAAACCCGAATTCACCTCAGGATATTTGTGGAAATACGCCCAGCAGGTCGGGTCGGCGCGCGATGGCGCGGTGACCCATCCCGGCGGTGCAGCCGAGAAGGCGTGTTATGCGGACATCTGATGCGGTCGTGAGCCTCGGCCTGCTCGCCCTCATTTTCGGCTTGTCGCCGGCAGTGAGCTTCGACGGCACGCGCACCGAAGGAACGACGGTCGCCGTGCCGCTGCCGAGCCCGGGTGCCAGTTCCCCCGTCAATTCCCTCGGCAGCGCCACGCCGCTCGCGGCCGTGCCGGTAGCACCGCTCACCATGGCGCCGCCGACGGTGGTCCCGCCGACCCCGCAGGAGGCGTTCCGCTCCGGCACCCAGGCGCTCCGCCAGGGCAAGACCGACCAAGCCGTGATGGAGCTCGAATACGCGGCCGAGCAGGGCGTGCCCGGCGCGCTCTGGAAGCTCGGGCGGATGTATGCCGATGGTGACGGCGTCAAGGTCAACAAGCCGCGGGCTTACGAGCTGTTCCGCCGTCTCACCTCGTCCCATGGCGACGACAGCGCGCACACGCCCAACGCCCGGTTCGTTGCCAACGCCTTCGTGACGCTCGGCCTCTATCACCTCGAAGGCATCCCCGGAACGCTGAAGCCCAACGCCAATGTGGCGCACGAAATGTTCCGTTACGCCGCGTCCTATTTCGCCGATCCGGAAGCCCAATATTATCTCGGCCGGCTCTACCTCATCGGCAAGGGGGCGCCGAAGGATGCCATCCAGGCAGCGCGCTGGCTGCGCCTTGCCGCCAACAAGGGCGACCACCGGGCGCAGGCTTTGCTCGGCAGCATGCTGTTCAAAGGCGAAGAGGTGTCGCGGCAGGCCGGGCGTGGCCTGTTCTGGCTTATCGTCGCCAAGGACAGCGCCGCTCCGGACGAGACCTGGATCACCGACATGTATTCGAGCGCGCTCGCCCAGGCCAGCGAAAACGATCGAGCAATGGCGCATAAGTACCTGGAAGATTGGCTGAAAGATCGCCGCGAGTGACCGACCTGTGGCGCCATTGCCACAGTCGCCCAAAATCGACGTTGCACCGGCCCGTTTTCATAGACCCGAATCCAGAGCGGGCGTATCTCTAGTCGCAATGCGAAATGCGCCCAGGCGAGGGTCGTTTATGAAGTATGGGCTGTGCGTGAGCACGGCGGCCTTGGGATTCGTGCTGGCGACGCTGGCGCCGGCCGCGGCGACTGATCTCGGCGTCGAGCCGATCTACAAGGCGCCACTTGAACCGGTAGCTGCCTGGAGCGGCTCCTATACCGCGGGCTGGGGCGGCAGCGCCGGGGGCAGCGCGGTCGTGCCCAATAACGCGATCGGGGCCGATCCGACCTCGCGCCCGGATCTCGGCAGCTTCGGGATCACCTCCGGGTTCAACTTTCAAAAAGGCAACGTCGTGCTCGGCTACGAGGGCGATACCTCGGCGAGCGGCAGGCGAGCATTCGAATTCCCGGCCAACAGTGCCTTCAGCAACGACGTGAAGGATCGCTGGCTTTCGACGTTCCGCGGCCGGGTCGGCTACGCGCAGGACAACTGGTTGCTCTACGCCACGGCCGGCGGCGCGCTCGGCAACGTGGCGAGCAGCATCCCGGGCCTTGCGCTGTCGGAGCAGCATTGGCACCTGGGCTGGACCGCCGGCGGCGGCGTCGAGGTCAAGCTCACCACGGACTGGACGGCGAAGATCGAATATCTCTACGTCGGGCTTCAGGACAAATCCTACTTCACCCCGGCGCCCAGCGTGGCGATCAACCAGAACGCCCGTCCCGACGATCACATCGTCCGCCTCGGCGTGAACTACAAGCTGCCCTGGAGCATGCTCGACAGCTTCTTCAAGCAGCGTTGATCTCGAGCTCCGCCCAAACCGGGACGTGGTCGGAGGGCTTTTCCCAGCCGCGCACATGCTTGTCGACGCCGGCCGCAACCAGCCGGTCGGCCGCCTGCGGAGACAAGAGCAGGTGGTCGATGCGAATCCCGTCGTTTTTCTGCCAGGCACCGGCTTGGTAATCCCAGAACGAGTAGGGACCCGGACCGTCATGTCCGGCGCGCACCGCGTCGGTCAGTCCGAGGTGGCAAAGCGCGCGGAATTTCGCGCGCGTGCGCGGCAGGTAGAGCGCGTCGCCCAGCCAGCGGTCCGGGTTTCGGGCGTCGAGCGCCGACGGGATGACGTTGAAGTCGCCAGCCAGGACCAACGGCTCCTCCAGCGGCAGGCGTTCGCGTGCGTAGTGAATGAGCCGATCCATCCAATTGATCTTGTACGAATATTTGTCGCTGTCCGGGGGATTGCCGTTGGGCAGATAGATGGAGGCCAGCCGCAGCGCGCCGCGCCCCGTCGACACCACCGTCTCGAGAAACCGGGCATGGTCGTCGAAGTCGTCCCCGGGAAGGCGCGGCGTCACCTCGTCGAACGGAAATTTCGACAACATCGCCACCCCGTTGAAGGCCTTCTGGCCGTGCACCGCAACATTGTAACCGAGGGCCTCCAGCGGCTCGCGCGGGAAGGCGTCGTCGACGCACTTGGTTTCCTGCAGGCAGACGATCTCGGGCTGCCGCTCGGCGAGCCAAGCGGTCAGGTTGTCCATTCTCTGCTTGATGGAATTGACGTTCCAGGTGGCGATGCGCATGGCCGGCAGCGATGTTGTTTACGGCGGTCGAATTCAACTTCGTGCGAGACGCGGGGACGCGGCGGTGGGGCGATGGTGTTGGTGTCAAGGATGGGCGTTTCTGCCGAAAGTTACGCCTTTTTTAGACAGTAAGCGCCCGGGAATGATGTACCGTTAGCATGGATATGTTAGAAGGGACGCTTGGCATACCAGGTAGAATCGTCGCGGGCGGGGCGCCGGGATCGAAAGGGAGGCCGAGCGGCGCCCGGGCGGCTTCGCTCGGCATTGTAACGAGGTAATGAAGAAACGCACGCTGGTGCTCGGGGGGGTCGCGGCGCTTGCGGCAATCGGCATTGTCGCGGCGATACGCGGCGGATTGTGGTCGGGCGGCGCGGTCGCGCAGTCGCAACGGGAGGCCGCGCCGCGGGCGGCACCGGTCGAGGTCGCGACCGCGGTGAAGAAAACCGTCCCGGTTCGCGTCGAGGCGCTCGGCAGCGTCACTCCGATCGCCAGTGTCGCGATCAAGCCGCGCATCGATTCGGAGATCGTGGGCGTGCATTTCCGCGACGGCGCGATGGTGCGGCGAGGCGATCTCCTGTTTACGCTCGACGGCCGCGCGATCGAGGCGCAGATCAAGCAGGTGCAGGGAATACTCGACGGTGCGAAGGCGAACCTCGAGCAGGCCGAGCGCGACGTTGCGCGCTACACCGAGCTCTACGCCAAGAGCGCCACTACCCAGGTCACCCTCAACAACGCGATGACGCAGGTCAATATCTACCGCGCTTCGGTCGCCTCCAACACCGGGCAGCTCGAAAATCTCAATATTCAGCTGAGCTATTGCAGCATTCGCGCCCCGATCTCCGGTCGCGCCAGCATGGCAGCGGTCAAGGTCGGCAATTTCGTTCGGCAAGCGGATCTCCCCGCGCTCGCCACCGTCAACCAGACGGCGCCGATCTACGTGTCCTTCACCGTTCCTCAGGGCCGCCTGGCGGATGTTCGACAGGCGCTCGCCGCCGAGACGGCGACGCTGGAGGCAATCGTTCCCGGAACTGGCGCGCGCGCGTCCGGCCAGGTCACGATGATCGAGAACATGGTCGATCTCGCGACCGGCATGGTGACCATCCGGGCGACCATGCCGAACGAGGACGAGGTGCTCTGGCCGGGCACGCTCGTGAGCACGCAGTTGACCTTGCGAACCGAGGACGCGGTCACCGTTCCTGCAGCCGCCCTCCAGCTCAGTCAAACGGGCACCTTCGTGTTCGTGGTGAAGGACGATGTGGCGACCGTTCGTCCGGTCAAGGTGGAGCGCACGGTTGACGGCGTATCCGTCATCGAGTCGGGGGTTGCCGAAGGGGAGGTGGTAGTAACCGACGGCCAGCTTCTCCTTTCGAACGGAACCCGAGTGACGCAGCGCAAGAAGGTCAGCTCGTGACATGACGATGTCCGAAACCTGCATCCGTCGGCCGGTCCTGACCACACTCATCACCGTTTCGATCGTCGTGTTCGGCATTTTCGCCTACCGGCTGCTCCCGGTCGCCGCGCTGCCGCGGGTGGATTTCCCCACCATCCAGGTCACTGCGACACTGCCTGGAGCGAGCCCCGAGACGATGGCGGCCTCGGTCGCCGGCCCGATCGAGCGGCAGTTCTCCACGATTGCCGGCATTTCGTCGATGACGTCGCAGTCGACGCTTGGGCAGACCCAGATCACCATCCAGTTCGATCTCAACCGCGACATCGACGGCGCCGCGCTCGACGTGCAGACCGCGCTGGCGGTCGCCGCGCGACGGCTGCCGGTCGAGATGACGACGCCGCCGTTCTTCCGGAAGGTCAATCCGGGCGACTTCCCGGTCCTGTTCATCAGCCTGATTTCGCCGACGCTGCCGATGTCGACCGTGGACGAGTACGGCGAGACCCTGATCGCGCAACAGATCTCGCAGCTGGCCGGCGTGGCTCAGGTGCTGGTTTACGGAGCGCAGAAGTTCGCCGTCCGCGTTCAGGTCGATCCGGTTGCGGTGGCGGCGCGCAACATCTCGCTCGACGATATCCGTAGCGTCCTGACAAAGGCGAATTCGAATACTCCGGTCGGAACGTTGTCGGGCCCCGACCGCGACGTCACCCTGCTCGCCTCCGGAGCGATCCGGCACGCGGCCGATTACCGCGACGTCGTTGCCGCATGGCGCAACGGCGCCCCGGTCAAGCTCAACGAAATCGCCCGCATCATCGACAGCGTCGAGAACGACAAAATCGCGAGCTGGTTCAACAACGAGCGCGCCGTTGTGCTCGCGATCCAGCGGCAACCCGACGCCAACACGGTCGCCGTGGTCGACGCGGTGCGGGCCAAGCTGCCGCAGTTCCGCGCCCAGGTGCCGGCCTCGATCCGAATGGAGACGCTGCTCGACCGATCGATCTCGATCCGACAGGCGGTCGCGGACGTTCAGGAGACCCTGGCGATTGCCTTTGGCCTCGTCATCCTCGTCATCTTCCTGTTCCTGCGCTCGGCGTCGGCCACGATCATTCCGGGCCTCGCGGTGCCCATCTCACTCGTCGGCACCTGCGCGGCGATGTACGCATTCGGATTCTCCATCAACAACATGACGCTGCTGGCGCTGACGCTGTCGGTCGGCTTCGTGGTCGACGACGCCATCGTCATGCTCGAGAACATCGTGCGCCACATCGAGGGCGGGATGCGGCCGTTCGAGGCCGCGCTCAAGGGCGCGCGCGAGATCGGCTTCACCATCATCTCGATCACGTTCTCGCTGATCGCCGTGTTCATCCCGGTGCTGCTGATGGGCGGCATGGTCGGCCGCGTGTTCCGCGAATTCGCGGTGACGATCTCCGTCGCGATCGTGATTTCCGGATTCGTCTCGCTGACGCTCACGCCGATGCTGTGCGCGCGCGTGCTGCGCGGTCATCACGAAGAGGACAGGAAGGAAATCTTCATCCTGCGCCTCTTCGAGCGCCTCTTCCTCGCCTGGCTCAGGTCATACGAATGGGCGCTCGACAAGGTGATCAGGTACAAGGCGATCACGCTGGCGGCCACCTTCGCGACCATCATCGGCACGGTCTGGCTCTACATCCTCATCCCCAAGGGCTTCTTTCCCAATGAGGATACCGGCTACATGCTGGCCATCACCGAGGCGCAGTCGGACGTTTCCTTCGCCGCCATGGTCGAGCGCCAGCGCAAGATGGCCGAGATCATCCGCGCCGATAAAGCGGTGCTCTACGTGAATTCGACCGTCGGCGTCGGCGGACCCAATTCGACGGCCAACCAGGGCCGCATGCTCGTCGCCCTGAAGCCGAAGTCGGAACGCGGCCGGCTGAACGAGGTCATCCAGAGATTACGTCGAGAGACGAGTGGCGTCCCCGGCATGGCCATGTTCTTCCAGATGATCCAGAACATCAATATCGGCGGGAAGATCCTCAAGAGCCAGTACCAGTACACGCTGCAATCGAGCGATACCGACGCGCTGTACCGGCTCGCATCCGAGCTGCGCGACAAGATCGCCGAGCTGCCGGGGCTGCAGGACGTCACCACCGATCTTTACGTGACCAACCCGCAGGTCATGATCGAGGTCGACCGCGAAAAGGCAGCCGCCTACGGGGTCACCGTCGATCAAATACGACAGGAATTGTACAATGCCTTCGGCGCGCGCCAGGTGGGGACCATCTACACTCAGACCAACGACTACCAGGTCATCCTCGAGGCCCTGCCTGAATACCGGGCCGACGTTTCAAGCCTCTCGCATATCTTTGTGAAGACCAACGTAACCGCGACGGGGCCGGGCGCGGGCGTGTCCGGAAACGGGATTCCCTCGGGACAATCGATCCCGCTTTCCGCGGTGACCAAGCCGGTGGCAACAGTCGGGCCGCTGCTCGTCAACCACCAGGGCCAGCAGCCTGCGGTCACCATCTCGTTCAACCTGGCCCCGGGATATTCGCTCGGCGATGCGGCTTCGGCCATCCATAAGATCGAGCGCGAATCGAACCTGCCGGCGACGATCTCGACCGGATTCCAGGGCACCGCCCAGGTCTTTGAGGAAGCGTTGCGCGGCCAGGGCCTCCTCGTCCTGGCGGCGATCTTCGCCGCCTATGTCGTGCTCGGCATCCTCTACGAAAGCTTCATCCATCCGATCACGATCATTTCGGGTCTGCCCTCGGCCGGCATCGGCGCGCTGCTGACTTTGATTCTGTTCCGCATGGAACTGTCGGTGATCGCCATGATCGGCGTCGTCATGCTGGTCGGCATCGTCAAGAAGAACGCGATCATGATGGTCGACTTCGCCATCGAGCGCCGGCGCGTCGGACTCTCGGCCGAGGCCGCGATCCGCGAGGCCGCGCTGTTGCGCTTCCGTCCGATCATGATGACGACCTTCGCGGCGATCTTCGGGGCGCTGCCGATCGCGCTGGGCTCGGGCGAGGGCGCCGAGCTGCGTCAGCCGCTCGGCGTCGCCGTGGTCGGCGGCCTGTGCGTCTCGCAGCTGCTCACGCTGTTCATCACGCCGGTCGTCTACGTCTATCTCGACCGCATCGACCGCATGCTCAAATACCGGCTCGAGCCGCAGCTCGAGGAGGTCGAGCCGTCGCGGCCCACCGCCGTCGCGGCGGAGTGATCAGTTCGTTGGGTCGAGTGCGGGGTTCGTAGTTTTCGTAGGTTGGGTCGAGCTCTTGCGAGACCCAACATCTCACGGCCCATCGGCGTTGGGTCTCGCAAGAGCTCGACCCAACCTACGGCGAAAAGCGCTACAGCGAGAAGCTCGTGCCGCAGCCGCAGGAGGCGGTCGCCTTCGGATTGTTGACGCGGAACGCGGCGCCGATCAGATCGTCGACGAAGTCGATCTCGGACCCGGCGAGGTAGCCGAGCGAAATCCGGTCGATCAATACGGTTGCGCCGTCGCGCGTGATCACGACGTCGTCGGCCGCCTGCGAGCGTTCCACGTCGAACTTGTACTGGAAGCCCGAGCAGCCGCCCCCTTCCACGCTCACGCGCAGCATGGTGCCCGCGGGCTCGCGGCGCAAAATCTCTCCGATCCGGCGCGCCGCCCGTTCGGTGACGGTGATCTCGTTCTCCATCCGCAATCCGTGATTGCCAGGGGGCCTGACCGATAGTTAAGTGCCCGCAAGGCTTTGGTCAACACGCTCAATCGAAGGGTCCGCCATGGCGATCGCGGCGGCCGTCACGCGTGCCCGTTATGCGTCGGATCCGGGCCGCAGCCGCGGCCGGCTCCATCCGGAGCCGGCGAGCCCGACCCGCAACGCTTTCCGGCGCGATTGCGACCGCATCATTCATGCCAGCGCGTTTCGCCGGCTCGCCCACAAGACCCAGGTCTTCGTGTTCCACGAGGGCGATCATTTCCGCACCCGGCTCACCCACACGCTGGAGGTGACCCAGATCGCTCGCTCGCTCGCGCGCTCGCTCGGACTCGACGAGGATCTGGCCGAGGCGCTCGCGCTCGCCCACGATCTCGGCCACCCGCCGTTCGGCCACGCCGGCGAGCGCGCGCTCGACCGCTGCCTCGCCCGATGCGGCGGCTTCGATCACAACGCGCAGACGCTGCGGGTGGTGACCGCGCTCGAGCGGCGCTATCCCGCGTTCGACGGGCTCAATCTCTCCTGGGAGACGCTGGAAGGCCTGGTCAAGCACAACGGGCCGCTCACCGATCGTGCCGGCAACCCGATCGGCCGCTATCGCGACCGCGGGCTGCCGGAAGCGATCAGCGCCTACGGGGATGGCGCCAAGCTCCGCGATCTGGAGCTTTGGAGCTTCGCCAGCGCGGAGGCCCAGCTCGCCGCCATCGCCGACGACATCGCCTACGACGCCCACGACATCGACGACGGATTGCGCGCCGCGCTGTTCGCCCTCGACGATCTCGGCGAAGTGCCGCCGATCCGCGAGCTCGTGCGCGACATCCGCGGCCGCCATCCCGGGCTCGATTCCGGACGGCTGGTGCACGAGCTCATCCGCCGCCTGATCACGCAGATGATCGAGGACGTCGTCGGCGAGACCGGCAAGCGCCTCGCGGCGCTCGGGCCGGGCGCGGCCGACGACGTGCGACACGGGGGCGGGCCGGTCGGAGCGTTCTCGCCGGCCATGGCGGAGACCGACCGGGCGATCAAGGATTTCCTCTACCCGCGCATGTACCGGCATCCCCGCGTGATGCGCATCATGGGCGATGCCGAGCGTGTCGTCTGCGAGCTCTTTGCCCGCTATGCCGCCGCTCCGGCGGCCAATCCGGCGGATTGGGTCGAGTGCGCGGACGCCGGCGACGAGGCCTCGCGCCTGCGCCGCATCGCCGATTTCATCGCCGGAATGACCGACCGCTATGCGCTCATCGAGCACGCAAGGTTGTTTCATTCGACGCCGGAATTGCGGTAGCGCTGTCCCATGCTCTCGGCGGGATGGCGTCGACGCTCGTGCGAACGTCGCCCGCTTGCCGGCATGGTTGAAGGCCGCGCGCCTGCGCTTTGACTTGCCGGGGAAATTGGGCTACCCGGCGCGGCCCGAACGAGACGCGGCCGTAGGGTGGGCAAAATCGCATGCCGAATCGTTGACGCGTGGGGCCATAAGGGCGTTTACGCCCGTCTTTCGACGGGCTGTGGGCGCGTGCGATTTTGCCCACGCGGTAACGTCCTGTGTCGCGCCGTTGCCCACCCTACGGGATTGCTCGACGGGGAATTGCGTTACGCGGCGCGGCCCGATGAAGCGCAGCCCATGAGCGACCAGAATATCTTCGCCGCCGTGCTCGACAAGGTCCGCGCCGCCAATTGCGCGCTGATCGCGGACGGGCTGCTGCCGACCGGCGCCGATCAGTCCCGCATCGTGGTCGAGCCGCCGCGCGAGGCCGCGCATGGCGACATGGCGACCAATGCGGCCATGGTGCTGGCGAAGGACGCCGGCACGAAGCCGCGCGAGCTCGCCCAGGCCATCGCCGAGAAGCTTCGCGCCGACCCGCTGATGGCAAAGGTCGAGGTGGCGGGACCGGGCTTCATCAATCTGACGCTCAAGCCGGCGGCTTGGATCGGTGCCTTGCGCGCGGTGCTCGAAGCCGGCGCCGGTTACGGGCGAAGCGCGGTAGGGCAGGGCGCTTGCGTGAACGTCGAATACGTGTCGGCCAATCCCACCGGTCCGGTGCATGTCGGCCATTGCCGCGGCGCCGTGTTCGGCGACGCGCTCGCCAATCTCCTGGCCTTCGCCGGCTTCGAGGTCACGCGCGAATACTACATCAACGATGCCGGCGCCCAGGTCGACGTGCTCGCCCGCTCCGCCTTCCTGCGCTACCGCGAGGCGCTCGGCGAGGCGATCGGCGCGATCCCGGAAGGCTTCTATCCCGGCGGCTATCTCAAGCCGGTGGGGGAGCGGCTCGCCGCCGACTACGGCGCGAGCCTGAAGGACAAGCCGGAGGCGGAATGGCTGCCGGTGGTCCGCGACCGGGCTGTGGCCATGATGATGGAGGAGATCCGCGGCGACCTCATGGCGCTGAACGTCGCGCAGGACGTGTTCTTTTCCGAGCGCTCGCTGATCGAAGGGCCGCGCGACGAGGTGGGCGAGACCATCGCCGCGCTCGAGCGCGCCGGCTACGTCTACCAGGGCCGCCTGCCGCCGCCCAAGGGCGCCCCGATCGAGGACTGGGAGGATCGCGAGCAGACGCTGTTTCGCGCCACCGACTTCGGCGACGACGTCGACCGGCCGCTCAAGAAGTCGGACGGCAGCTACACTTATTTCGCCTCCGACATCGCCTATCACAAGAACAAGGTCGATCGCGGCTTCGCCGCCATGATCGACGTGTGGGGCGCCGACCACGGCGGCTACGTCAAGCGGATGCAGGCGGCGGTGAAGGCGGTGCGGGCGATCACCAAGGCCGAGGTCGCCGAGCTCGACGTCAAGATCGTGCAGCTGGTGAAGCTGTTGCGCGGCGGCGAGCCGGTGAAAATGTCGAAGCGGGCCGGGGAGTTCGTGACGTTGCGTGACCTGGTGGACGAGGTCGGCCGGGACGCCGTGCGGTTCATGATGCTCTACCGCAAGAACGACGCCGTGCTCGATTTTGACCTCGCCAAGGTGATCGAGCAGTCCCGCGACAATCCGGTGTTCTACGTGCAATACGGTCATGCCCGCGGGCAGTCGGTCTTTCGGAACGCGCGCGAGGTCGCTCCCGACCTGCCGGGCGGGGGCGCGACGCGCGCCGCCGCGCTCGCGGCGGCACCGCTCGAACGGCTCGACGATACCGGCGAGCTTTCCCTGATGCGGCGGCTCGCGCTTTATCCGCGCCTCGTCGAGGCCGCCGCGCTCGCCCACGAGCCGCACCGGATCGCCTTTTATCTCTATGACCTCGCTAGCGATTTTCACGCCCAATGGAACCGCGGGAAAGACACGCCACATTTACGCTTCATTATCCAGAATGATCCACAAATGACCGTGGCACGCCTCGCACTGGTGCAGGGCGTCGTCACCGTTCTCGCGTCGGGGCTCAACTTGCTCGGCGTCGAGGCGCCTGAGGAGATGCGTTGATCTCGCTCGGTGCCCTAGGGCAGATGGACCCGACGGATCCGTCACGAAACCGACCGAGCGCGGCGCCTGTACCGGAAACGGGATGAGTATGGCGGACGACAACACGTTTCGATCCAATCGCTCCAATGATCCGCACCGGCGTGAGCCGTCGCGGTCGAGCCAATCCGATCCGCTCGCGGAGCTCGCCCGTCTGATCGGGCAGAGCGATCCGTTTGCGGAATTGGGCCGCAGCAATCAGCGTCAAGACCAGCAGAGGGCCGAGCAGAGGACGCAGGCGGCGCCTCCCGCCGCGGCGCGCGACTGGCCCGCCGCGCCGTCCTACGACCAGCACTATGGCTCCGACGATGCCTGGCGCCGCGCGCGGGACGATTCCCATGATCCGAATTACGGATCGCAGCAGGGCTCTCATGATGCGAATTATGGATCGCACCAGGGTGCGCCCTACCAGCCGACCTATGCCTCGGATCACCGGTCGAGCCAGGATTACAGCCATCCGTTGCCGCCGGCCACGGAAACCCATGCTCAGGATGACCGCGGCTATGAAGGCCCGCACGACGACGCGCACTTCGCCGCCGGCGAGCACCGGCGTGACGACGGCGTCGAGGGCGAGCAGGTCGAGAGCTATTACCCCGACGACGCCCCGCTGCAGCCGCAGGAAGACGCGATGTACGACGACGCGCCGCGCGCCCGCCGTCGGGGCGGGCTCGTCACCGCGCTCGCGCTCATCGGTTGCGCCATGCTCGGCACCGCCGGCGCCTACGCCTATCGCAGCTATTACGGCAGTCCCGATTCGACGCAGCCGCCGCCGGTGATCACGGCCGACAGCTCGACGCCGACCAAGATCGTGCCCGCCACGGCCGGCGACCCGCAGTCGAGCAAGGCGGTCCAGGATCGGCTGGCAAATGCCGGCCAGGAACAGGTCGTGTCGAAGCAGGAGGAGCCGGTCGCGCTACGCGAGCTCGGAACCCAGGCGGCTCCGCGCGTGGTGCTGCCGGCACCGGTCGCGCCCGCTCCCCCCGGAGCGGCCCAGCCCTCCGAGGCCAAGAAGATCCGCACCGTCACTATTCGGCCGGATGGAACCGACGTGGCCGGTCGGCCCGCGGGCGCGCCGGCCGCAGCCGCCGCGCCGCCGCGCACGGCGCCGCCGCCGGCTCCGCGCGCCGGAACTGCGCCCACGCGCAGCACGGGCGGTCCGATCTCGCTCGATCCGCAATCGAGCGAGCCGGCGCCGGCGCCCAAGGCGCGGGTTGCAACCGCGCCGCCGCCGAGCCGGACCGAGGCGACCGCCAGCACGGGCGGATTTGTCGTGCAGCTATCCTCGCAGAAGAGCGAGGCCGAGGCGCTGGCCTCCTTCCGCAGCCTGCAGGCGAAGTTCCCGAACGAGCTGGGCGACCGGCAGCCGGTCATCCGCCGCGCGGATCTGGGCAAGAAGGGCGTGTTCTACCGCACCGCGGTCGGTCCGTTCGCATCGGCCCACGAAGCAGCTCAGTTCTGCGCCAACTACAAGGCCGCGGGCGGCCAGTGCGTGGTCCCGAACGAGTGAGATCCGCTTGACCCTTCCGGCGCGCGGGGGCTAATCCGCGTCGATGACGGCACGCGCCTTCATCTGCAGCATCGCGGGCACGATCCTCACGCCCGCCGAGCGCGCGTTTTTGCGCGAGAGCGAGCCGTGGGGCCTGATCGTCTTCAAGCGCAATATCGAGACGCCGGAGCAAGTAGCGAGGTTGACGGCAAGTTTCCGTGAAGCCGTCGGCCGCGAGGCGCCCGTGCTGGTGGACCAGGAAGGGGGGCGCGTGCAGCGTCTCGGACCCCCGCATTGGCCGGCCTATCCGCCCGGCGCCGCCTATGGCGAGCTTTACGATTTCGACCCTGCCGTCGGAACGAAGGCCGCGCATCTCGGCGCCCGCCTGATCGCCGCCGACCTCGCGGCGGTGGGCATCGACGTGGACTGCCTGCCGCTCGCCGACGTGCCGGTTCCCGGCGCCAATGCCGTCATCGGCGATCGCGCCTACGGGACGAGCGCCGACAAGGTCGCCCGGATCGCGCGGGCGGTGGCGGACGGCCTATCGGCGGGCGGCGTGCTGCCGGTGCTCAAGCACATTCCGGGGCATGGCCGGCCCACGCTCGACAGTCACAGCGCGCTGCCGGTGGTCGAGACCGACCGCGCGACCCTCGAGGCGACCGATTTTGCCGCGTTCCGGCCGCTCGGGGATCTGCCATTGGGGATGACCGCCCATGTGGTGTACACGGCGATCGACGCCCTTGCTCCGGCCACGACTTCGGTCACTCTGGTCCGGGATGTGATTCGGGGCTGGCTCTCCTTTCGCGGCCTCTTGATGAGCGACGATATTTCCATGGGGGCCTTGTCCGGCTCGATCGAACAGCGCTCGCGGGCGGCGATCGCCGCCGGCTGCGACCTCGTGCTCTATTGCAGCGGCGCGCTCGCCGAGATGCGAGCGCTGGCGGAAGCCGTGCCGGCGCTCGCGGGCGAGGCCGCTACCCGTGCGGATGCCGCGCTCGCCCGCCGGCGGGTGTCGGACGACGACGTCGCGGCGGTGCGGGCCGAATGGACAGCGCTCATGGGTGCCGCCGCGGCGCGGCAGAGGGCGAGCTGATGACACCCGACGAGATCAAATTCGAAGTCGATCTTGCGGCCGAGCGAGCGACCGGCGATCCGGCCCTGGTCGTCGACGTCGAGGGCTTCGAAGGCCCGCTCGATCTCCTGCTCGCGCTCGCGCGCCAGCAGAAGGTCGATCTCGCCAAGATCTCGATCCTGGCGCTGGCCGATCAATACCTCGCGTTCATCGAGGAGGCGCGCAAGCTGCGCCTGGAGCTCGCGGCCGATTACCTGGTGATGGCGGCCTGGCTCGCCTATCTGAAGTCCCGCCTGCTGTTGCCGGACATGAGCGCGCCGGAAGGCCAGAGCGCGGAAGACATGGCGAGCGCGCTGGCCCTGCGGCTCAAGCGGCTCGAGGCCATTCGCGGGCTGGCCGAGCGCCTGTTCGCGCGCGCGCAGCTCGATCGCGACGTGTTTCGCCGCGGCCAGCCCGAGCCGATCGCCCATATCAAGCACCCGCAATGGACCGCGACGATCTACGACCTGCTCTCCGCCTATGCCCAGCAGCGCGAGCGCAGCGCGCTTGCGCATGTGCGGCTCGCCAAGCGAACGGTCTGGTCGCTGGCGGAGGCGCGCGAGGCGCTTGAGCGCCTGATCGGCGGCTCCTCGGATTGGTCGCGGCTCGACGAATATCTGATCTCGTTCGTGGTCGAGCCGTCGCAGGTGCCGACGGTGTTCGCATCGAGCTTCGCCTCCACGCTCGAGATGGTGCGCGAGGGAGTGATGGAGGTGCACCAGCAGGGCGCCTTCACGCCGCTCTATGTGCGCAAGCGGGAGCAGACTGGAAACGGGGCGGCCGATACGGCGGGCGTGGCGGCGCCCGGCGACGGCCAGGGATAGAGGAGAGCCCACGCAATGCCGAGGCTGAAGGTGGTGACGCCGGTCGACGACGATGAGCCCGGGAGCGCGGCGCGAGACGACGCGCGGGCGGCGGAACGGGCGCAAGAGCTTCGCCTCCTGGAGGCGATGCTGTTCGCCTCGGCCGAGCCGCTCGACGAGAAATCGCTGGCGGAGCGGCTGCCGCAGGGCATCGACGTGCACGCGGCGCTGCTGCGCCTGCAGGAGGAATACGCGGCGCGCGGCGTCAACCTGGTGCGGATCGGCGGCAAATGGACGTTCCGGACCGCGAGCGATCTCTCCTGGCTCCTGAGCAAGGAGACGGTCGAGACCCGCAAGCTCTCGCGCGCGGCGATCGAGACGCTCGCGATCATCGCCTACCATCAGCCGGTCACGCGCGCCGAGATCGAGGAGATCCGCGGAGTGACGACGTCGAAGGGCTCGGTCGACGTGCTGCTGGAGACCGGATGGATCCGGCCGCGCGGACGGCGCAAGGCGCCCGGCCGGCCGGTGACCTATGGCACCAGCGAGGCATTCCTGTCGCATTTCGGGCTCGATGCGGTGGGCGACCTGCCGGGGCTCGAGGAGCTCAAGGGCTCCGGGCTGCTCGACGGTCGGCTGCCGCCCGGCTTCTCGGTGCCGGTGCCGTCGGACGACCCGGCCTTGCGCGACGACGAGGATCCGCTGGAACCCGACGACCTCGATCTCGGCCTCGTCCCGCCGCCGGAACGGACGGACAAGGACTGACGCGCGCGATTTAGGTTAATTGCGGCGGAAGGTCGCGTTCCGCGGCGATTTTCGGCCGATCGGCCGCGGCGATCGCAGCCTTTGCATCGGTGCGGTCCTTGTTTTTGACGAGCCCGGAGCCTAGTTTCTGGACAAAGCCGACAGACGAGCAGGGCGGGCGGCCCCGTCGAGGCGGAGGGTTTGCGCATGGGTTCACTGAGCATTTGGCACTGGATTCTGGTCCTGGCCGTCGGCCTCCTGCTGTTCGGCGGGCGCGGCAAGATTTCCGAGCTGATGGGCGATTTCGCCAAGGGCATCAAGTCGTTCAAGAAGGGGCTGGCGGAGGACGAGAAAGCCGACGCCGAACCGGCGAAGACCGACACGATCAAGACCATCGACCATCAGCAACAGCCGGCCCCGACCGCCGCCGCGGAAACCCGCAAGGTCGGCTGAGCACGGGAAGCGCCGCGGCGTCCGGGCGGCGGGCGGGCGCAAACGCAGGCGCGCCGGCACCGCGATCGAGCCAGCGCAGGAGCGCGTGACCTTGTTGCGCGCCGCTCGGAGTTGACACTTCCATGTTCGACATCGGTTGGGGCGAGCTTCTTCTCATCGGCATCGTCGCGCTGATCGCGATCGGGCCGAAGGAGCTGCCGACCGTGCTGCGCACGCTCGGGCAGTGGATGGCGAAGCTGCGCCGCATGGCCACCGAGTTCCAGAACCAGTTCCATGAGGCGATGCGCGAGGCCGAGCTCGCCGACCTGAAGAAGCAGGTCGACGACCTGACCACGCAGGCGCAGGGCTACACCCATTTCGATCCGGTCGGCGACGTGCGCAAGGAGCTCGAAGGCACGCAGCA
>WNFG01000905.1_pt1 | contig 24830 bp, 20 predicted proteins | sample 5400431 | NCBI WGS metagenome assembly WNFG01 (sample SAMN13153346, study PRJNA577476) | soil metagenome | isolation source: 120 cm saprolite under Douglas fir tree site 2 hole 3 replicate 2 | place: USA:California | collected 2015-04-18 | reverse complement strand
GGGGACGAAACGGGCCGGCGGGAAAGGTTTCGCCCTGGACGAATCCATCCTCGTGCGGATCGGAGTAGATGAGGCAGCCTACGGCGCCGTGCTCGGCGGCGACTTTCGGTTTGATTCCTCGCCACGAGTGGTAGTAGCGAGCGATGACGATCTTGCCTTTCACGGAAACTCCCATACGCTCGAGCTGCTCGTAGTCTTCCGGAATGCCGTAATTGACGTAGACAAGCGGCGCGGTGACGTCGCCATCAATGGAATACGCGTTGTACGTGGGGAGTTGCTCGGATTGCTGATTCGAAGTGGGATCCTGAGGAAGCGCCGGTTCTTGAAGCTTGGCGGTAAACTTCGGACCGCCTTCGACCAATTCGACGACGCGTTCTTTTGGCGTCGGAAATAAAACGTCGAATTGTTCAATGTGTGTGTCGAGGCCGAACTCGTTGAATTTTGCGGCGATCCATTCGGCGTTGTCTTTGTCGTAGGGAGAGCCCACGTTGTGTGGGTGCGCTGAGAGCCGTTGCATGTAAGCGCGGAGATATTCCGGACTAGGAATGGCGCGCAGCTTTTCTTCCCATTGGCGCTCAGTTCGCGAGGATGCCGCGGAGTAGCCAAAGAGAGGTTGCTCTTCGGCAGTGACGTGATTGCCCAATGGAGCGAGCGAGAGTCCTGCGAACAGAAGAGAGGCGAGCGCGACGCTGCGATTCATGTTTCCTCCGAGAAGTGAAGTGCGGATTATTTCCTGTACTCCCCGGACTCGCAAGTCCTAACTTTGGTTTTGCGCCCCGAAGGAATCTTGGCGCTGTGAATATTTGGAATTTCAGGCAAGGATTTTCGACATCAAGATAAAATGGCACGGCACTTTTACCGGCGAGTCTGGCGGAAGCGGCTCAGTGCCCATCTCAACGTAGCCGAGGTGACGATAAAAAGCCGGCAGGGGCGTACGCGCGCTGACGATTCGCAAATCAATAGCGACACAGTTCGCAGTACGAAAAAAATCCTCCGCTGCATTCATGAGTTGGCGGCCCAGTCCGGTTCCCTGCCGCCGTGGTTCCACTCCGAGCAAACCCAAGTAGCCGCGATCTCCGCGAACTTCGACATAGACGCAGCCAGCAAGACCCTCAGAATCCTCGGCCATCAGGAATTTCCCCTTTTTCATGTACCCACGAACACCGTCGGGATTGATGCGATCGCCTTCGATGAACGGCAGCTCGACGCGGAACGCAATATTGATCAACGCGGAGAGGGCCTCGACGTCCGTGCTCTCTGCGCGTCGAATGTGCACGCTTTCCAGGGCTGACGATGGTTTGGCTGCCTTCATCTTGATTCCGTTCTCGAGTTATTGCTTCTTGGTCGAATCCCATTCTTTCGGCTTTGCCGGAATCGCAGCCGCCGGGGACTTGGGTGACCAGAACTGTGGATCACCAGCTGCAAACTCTCTTGAGACCTGCGACATCTCCGAGCTGAGGACGTAGAGGTTACTTTCCGTGGAGAGATAAGCATCGCGAGCGATTTGATCGGCGCGGCGAGTGGCCTCTTCGCCTTGGGCTTCGCGGAGGCTGCGGCGCCAATTGAGCAGATCATCGTTTTGCCTGATGGCGCGCATGGGCAGGAAGACGATGAAAGCGGGTAAAGGCATGCCGACGTTCACCTGATAGACGACCCAGGGTGTATTCGCTTTGATCGTTTCGTAAGCGTGGGTAAGAATCCTGAAAGCCTCGACAAATTCGGTCTCGTGTCCAGGGTTCAGGCGAACTTCGAGCACGCGCATAAAGCGGGCTTTGGAAAAGTCGATGGACTGCGGTCGATAGCCGAGATTCGTCCCGGCGAACGACAATCATGGTGCGTTCCGTGGAGACGAGGGCCTGGATTTCCTCCTGCACACGGGCGATGTCCGGGCGGGAGGCAAGAATGCGGCTCCATTCCAGAAAGGCGTTGTCCAATTGCTCGAAGGAATCGAGGGAATCGAAAAAAAGTGCTTGGGGCGAGCCGGAAATGGATTCGAGATCAATCCAGGAGTTGGGAACAGCTAGCTGATCGCAGGCGCGAGAGACGGCGACCTCGAGTTTGCGGCGTTCCGCGACCTTGCCGGATTTGAACTGCTGGCGTACGAGGAGAAGCATTTTGGGCGGCGTGCCGGCAATGTTGGGAGACTCATCGACCTGCGCGGACGCGCGCAAGACGCAGGAGAACAGGAGGAATGCCGTCGTTAGGACTCGCAGATGGCTCTTCATGAGATGTACCTCCTGGGCGTTAAGGCGGCTGGCCTGAAGTCAGCCGTTAGGACAGCGCGGCCTTTCCATTGAAGCAGGCGGAGGCGCCCAATTCTTCCTCGATGCGGAGGAGCTGGTTGTATTTGGCAATGCGGTCGGTGCGGCTGGCGGAGCCGGTCTTGATCTGGCCGGCGGCGGTGGCCACGGCGAGATCAGCGATGAAAGTGTCTTCGGTTTCTCCGGAGCGGTGGGAGATGATGGAGTTGTAGCCGGCCTTGCGGGCCATTTCGATTGCATCGATCGTTTCGGTGACGGTGCCGATCTGATTGAGCTTGATGAGAATGGCATTGGCGATTCCCTCCTTAATGCCGCGAGAGAGCCGCGATGTGTTGGTGACGAAGAGGTCATCTCCCACCAATTGGATTTTCTTCCTGGATGACTTGCTGCCGATCGATTGCGTCAGGGATTTCCAGCCGGACCAGTCGTCCTCGGCCATGCCGTCTTCGATCGAAACGATGGCGTATTTTTCTACCCAGTTCGTCCAGTAGGCGGCCATCTGCGCGGAACTGTGCGTGGACTTGTCCGACTTCTTGAATACATAGTTTCCACTGGTCTTGTCGTAGAACTCGCTGGAGGCGGGATCGAGCGCGATGCTCACCTGTTCGCCAGGTCTGTAGCCGGCAGCAGCAATGGCTTCGAGAACAATTTGAATGGCTTCTTCGTTGGACTTGCAACTGGGGGCGAAGCCGCCTTCATCGCCGACGGCCGTCGAGTAGCCGTGTTTCTTCAGAGCGGTCTTCAGCGCGTGGAAAACTTCAACGCCCCAGCGGAGCGCCTCGGAAAAATTGGGCGCGCCCACGGGCATGACCATGAATTCCTGGAAATCGACGGAGCTGTCGGCATGGGCGCCGCCATTGAGAATATTCATCATGGGGCAAGGGAGAAGATTCGCGGAAGTGTCGGAGGAATAGCGCGCCAAGTATTTGTAGAGCGGCTGGTTGAGCCCGGCTGCGGCGGCGCGGGCAGCAGCCATGGAAACGGCGAGGATGGCGTTGGCGCCGAGGCGGGATTTGGTGGGTGTGCCGTCGAGCTCGATCATGCGCTTATCGAGAGCGCATTGGTCCGCGGCGTCGAGGCCGATGACGGCTTTGGCGATTTCAGTGTTGGCGTTGGCGACAGCTTTGAGCACGCCCTTGCCGAGATATTTTGACTTGTCTCCATCTCGCATCTCGCGAGCTTCATGCTCGCCGGTGGAGGCACCCGAGGGAACAGCGGCGCGGCCACGGGCGCCGTCTCCGGCGTACACGTCGGCTTCGACGGTGGGATTGCCACGCGAATCGATGATTTGGCGGGCGCGGACGGCGGTAATCTTCGTGGACATGTCTCGGCGATCTCCTGAGTCAAATTGAAGTGGAGATTGTACCAGAGGGTGAAGACCCCTAAGGAGCGGGGCAGCTGATGGCAGGCGCAAGACGAGAGCGGTGATGAGTCCGGCTGCGGCCCGGCGCCACCTGGATTACGAAAAGTTAGGCGGTTTCGGGTTCCTCGATGAGGGATTCCTGGCGGACCACGACGACGATGCCGGAATCGGTGACGTGGAAGCGGCGGCGGTCGGCTTCGAGGTCGTAGCCGATTTCGGTGTGCTCGGGAAGACTGACATGGCGATCAATGATGGCGCGGCGGATGCGCGAGTGGCGGCCGACATTTACGTGATTGTAGAAAATGGAATCGGAGACTTCGCAGTAGCTATTGACGCGGACATTGTTGCCAATCACTGATTTCTGGACGCGGCCGCCGGAGATGACCGAGCCCCCGGCGACGATGGAATCGAGCGCCGCGCCCATGCGCTCCGGGTCCGCGAAGACAAATTTCGCGGGCGGATATTGGTGCTGCCAGGTGCGCAGAGGCCAACGATTGTCATATAGATTGAAGACAGGCGACACGCTGACGAGGTCCATGTTGGCTTCGTAGTAGGCATCGAGGGTGCCAACGTCCCGCCAGTAGAGCGCATCCTTCTGATTTTCATCAACAAAATTGTAGGCATAGACGCGATGCTTCGAGATGATGCGCGGCAGGATATCTTTGCCGAAGTCGTGGCTGGACTTGGGATCCTCCGAATCGGCAAGCAGGATGGGGATCATAAGCTGGGTGTTGAAGATGTAGATGCCCATGGAGGCGTTACAATGCCCGGGATGGTGGGGCGACTGCTTGGGATCGGCGGGCTTTTCCTCGAAGCCGATGATGCGCCATTCCTTATCCACTTCGATTACCCCGAATTGCCGAGCAGCTTGCGCGACGGGAATCTGGATGGTGGCGACGGTAACTTCCGCGCCGGAGCCCACATGCTGCTGGAGCATCTTGGCGTAGTTCATCTTGTAGATGTGGTCGCCGGAAAGGATGAACGTGAATTTGGAGCGCTCGCTGCCGATCGAATAAATGTTCTGATAGACGGCATCGGCGGTGCCCTGGTACCACTCTTTCGAGACGCGCATTTGCGGGGTGAGGACTTCGATGTAGTCACCAAGGCCGGCAAGTGGAGACCAGCCGGCGCGAATATGGCGGTTCAGGCTCAGGGCTTTGTACTGCGTGAGAACGAAAACGCGGCGCAGGTCGGAATTGATGCAATTGGAGAGGGTGATGTCGATGATGCGATAGAGAGCGCCGAATGGAACGGCGGGCTTGGCGCGGTCGCGCGTGAGCGGCCACAAGCGCTCGCCCTGGCCTCCAGCGAGGAGTACTCCGATGGCGTCGCGCATGTCTGACATGAGTCGAGCCTTGTGGATGTGTCTTTGAGAAGCGGCTCATTCTACGTAACGGCAAGGCGTAGTACAAGCGCGGAGAGAGGAGCGCAGGTGGAAGGAAAAGGCGGGGAATGTGGGCCAAGCCGCGAGCGGCAGACTTTCTTTACTATAAGATTAAGCAGTAGCACAAATGCTATGAGGTGGGTTCAGTACCGCGAAAACTGGCAGGAAGCAGCAAAGATTCCTTGACTTGGATGCCGAGAATTGATTAGAAGATGCCAGCGACCAATCCAGGTGCGACCTCGAACCGGTCAATACGTGCGATAATTAACGCAGGGGCGGCGCCCGCAGAAGTCTACAACCGGCGGCAGCATGGCCGGCGAGAGGCGCCGCAAGAAACCAATCCGAACCGGATTGGGGGTGAATTAATAAGTGGCTGAAGTGATCATCCAAGAGAGTGAATCCCTGGAAAATGCCCTGCGGCGTTTCAAGCGCAAGGTGCAACAGGAAGACATCATCAAGGAAATCAAGAAGCACAGCTTCTACATGAAGCCCGGCGAGAAGCGCCGGGCCAAGGAAGCGCTTTCGCGGAAGCGACTGCGCAAGAAGCAGCGGCGGGAAGCGGATTAAGTTCAGGGAGGCGGCCCCAAAACAGTTGGGGCCGCCTATCCGTTTTCCACGCGGCTCGGCGCCGCACTTCCGAGAATCAGGCCCCCGTAAGGCAGGGTAATTTTTGGGATCGTTTTTCGGCTTCGTGCCCGCAGGCCCAAGGGATCCGCGCCCGGCGTCCCCGGATACAGGTTTCCTCAAGCATTTCGGCTCTCTGGTGCAAAGTCCGCCCAATCTCCTGCCCGGCACGGGACCAGGGGAGAGCGGCTCATGGAATACCACGACAAGGTGCTGAAGTGTGCGGAGTGCGGTGCGGAGTTTGTGTTCACCGGCGGCGAGCAGATGTTTTTCGCCGACAAGGGCTTCAAGAACGAGCCCAAACGATGTAAAGCCTGTAAGGCCAAGCGGGCCGAAGGCGGCGGTGGCGGCGGACATGCCTCACCGATGCGTTCGGAGACGAAGACGAACTGTTCGCAGTGCGGGAAGGAAACCACCGTTCCCTTCCGGCCGACGCAGGGACGGCCGGTGTTCTGCCGGGAATGCTTCCAGCAGCGCAGGGCCATGGGCGCGGCGTAAGCAGGAATGAAGTAAAAAGATAGAGAAGTATCGAAGGAAAGAGCGGGCCCGACGCAACTGACTTTACGGAGGGACAGACAGGAATGTCTGTCCTATTTTTTTGAATCCCACCATCCAGGCATAAATCTAAATCAAGAATGAGCATCGAGGCAGGCGCCCAACTGCGCCAGGGATTCGGGCATATTCTTACGCCCGAAGCCAAAACGGATGTGGCGCGGCTGGTCATACACAGTGCCCGGAAGCAGCAGGACGCTGGAATCGCGGACCACTTCTTCGCAGAAGGCGAGCACATCGCGCGGGGGCTTGAAGTGCGCAAAGCCGATGGGGCCGGCGTTGGGTTTCACCCATTCGAACCAATGCGGGCGCTGCTGGATGAAAGCGTCGAGCAGGCGCAGATTGCGCAAGACGATTTGCAAATTGCGCTGCGCGAGAACTTCGCGGTGGCGCAGCGCCAGCGCGGTGAGAAATTCGCTCGGGGCGCTGCTGCAGATGGTGGTGTAGTACTTGAATTCCAGGCAGCGCCGAATGATTTCTGGATCGCGGCTGGCGAGCCATCCGAGACGCAATCCGGGGAGACCGTACGTCTTGCTCATGGAGCCGAGGCTGACGCCGCGTTCATACGCTTCGCAGGCAGCGGGAAGGCGCGTGGCGGGGTCGTGTTCCAACTCGCGGTAGACCTCGTCGGAAAAGAGGATGATGTTGCGGCCGGCTGCGAGCGCCAGGACTTGTTGAAAAACAGAGGCCGGCATCAAGAGTCCGGTGGGATTGTGCGGCGTATTGATGTAGATAAGTCTAGTGTTCGGTTGGATGAGTTTTTCAAGGGCGGCAACATCGTGCGCCCAGCCGTTTTCGAAAGTGCGGCGCCACTCGCTAACTTGCGCGCCGGTACTGCGGGCGACCTCGAGGCCGCTCTCATAACAGGGCGACTCGACGATCACATGATCGCCTGGTCCGACCAGCGCGTGATAGAGCACGAAAATGCCTTCCTCGGCGGCGGCCAGAACGAGAACGTCGCCGGACTTGATTTGGTGGTAGATGGCGGCGATGGCTTCGCGCAGCCAGGGAGCACCCGGAGATTCGGTGTAGCCGCACCAGTGCTCGAGGAGGCGCTCGTGGGCTCCCGGCTCCAGGTCGAGGAGTTCCTTGATGGTGCGGGACTCGGCGTCGGAACTGGAGAGCAGATACCTGGCGGTGAATTCGTACTTGCCGAAATACTGTTCGATTCGAAAGGGCTTGATTTGCATGCGAATGAGTCTGGCAAGCGGACGGGGCAGCGTCCAGCGCCAATTTGACACGGTCCTGCTTGCGGCTCCGTTCGGAGGCCTCCAGCAGGGTGCAAATTGGCTGGTTGGCAGGGTATGATACGAGGATTGAAGTCCCCAGCACGACCAAGTGTCCAGAGGGCCCTCTCCATGGCTCACCGCTTTACCATCGGCGTCGAAGAAGAATTTCAAATCATAGATCCTGCAACGTGTGAGCTTCGTTCGCACGTCAGCCAAATCGTCTCGGAGGTCTCCGCGGACATCGCCGAACAGGTGAAAAACGAACTTCACCAATCCATCGTGGAAACCGGGACGCGCATCTGCGACAACGTCAGCGAACTGCGCATCGAAATGCACCGGACGCGCGGCGAATTAGTAGCGGCGGCGGAGCGTGCGGGACTGCAAGTGGCGGCCGCAGGCACGCACCCCTTTTCGAGCTGGATCGACCAGGTGATTTCTCCAGGTGAACGCTATCAGAACATCGTCGAAGAAATGGGACAACTCGCGAGGTCGCTGCTGATCTTCGGGATGCATGTGCATGTGGCGATGCCGGATCGGCAGACCACCATCGACTTGATGAACGGTGTGCGCTATTTCCTGCCGCACTTACTGGCGCTCTCGACGAGCTCCCCTTTCTGGATGGGGCGAAACACGGGGCTGAAGTCGTTTCGAACCACGGTATTCCGGCGGTTCCCGCGAACGGGCGTGCCGGAACAATTCGAATCGTGGAGCGCGTACGAAAATTTCGTGAATCTTCTCATGAAACTGAATTGCATCGATAACGGCAAGAAAATCTGGTGGGACGTGCGTCCGCACCCGATGTTTGGCACGCTGGAATTCCGGATGTTCGACGTATCAACGAAAGTCGAGGAGGCCGTGGCCATCGCGGCGCTGACCCAGGCGATCATCGTCAAACTGCACCGGTTGTACCAAAGCAACATGAACTGGCGGCTGTACCGGCGCGCGTTGATCGAGGAAAACAAATGGCGAGCGGCGCGATACGGAATCGAAGGAAAACTCATCGATTTCGGAAAAGAAGCGGAAGTGCCGATGCGGCAGTTGATTCCCGAACTGCTGGAATTTGTGGATGATGTGGTGGATGACCTGGGAAGCCGCGGCGCGGTCGAGTATGTTCACACCATCATGAATGAGGGCACAAGCGCGGATCGGCAATTGCGCGTGTACAAGGAAACGGGAGATATGAAGGCCGTGGTGCGCCATCTGGTTGCGGAAACGCGGGGCGGCGTAACCCATCCGCGGACTTCTTCCGCACACGCGGTGAATTGAAGTCAAGAACGGGCGAGGCAGTCCTACAAGGCCCTTACAGGAGCACAAACATGAAAAAGGTTGGCCTTCTTTGCGGGCGGGAATACAGCTTTCCTCCGGCGTTTATCGCGCGCGTCAATCATATGGGAGCGAAGGACGGCGTGGCCGCGGAATTCGTAAAACTCGGGGGCACACGCATGGGGGAGCCAGCGCGATACAGCGTGATCGTAGACCGCATATCTCATGAGGTGGAATACTACCGCGGCTATCTGAAGCACGCCGTGCTGCAAGGGACCTACGTCATCAACAATCCGTTCTGGTGGACGGCTGACGATAAGTACTTCAACTATTCCATTGCCTCGAAGCTGGGAATTGCTATTCCAAAAACAATTTTGCTTCCGCAGAAGGGCTATCCGAGCGACGTGGATATCAACAGCGAATCGCTCCGCAACCTGGAATATCCGGTGGATTGGGACGGATTACTGGATTACGTTGGGCGGCCGGCCATCCTGAAGCCGTTTTCCGGCGGGGGCTGGAAGCACGTCTACAAAGTGAACAACAAAGAGGAACTGCTCGCGGCCTACGACCAGACTTCACCGTACTGCATGACGCTTCAGGAATTTATCGACTTTACGCAATACGTGCGCTGTTTCACGTTCGGGAAGATGGATATCTTGCCGGTGCATTACGACCCGAAAGACCGCAAGTACCTGGTGGACCACAATTACTTGACGGCGGAGCTTGGGACGCGCGTCGTCAAAGACGCGCAGACGATTAACCAGGCTCTCGGCTACGAGATGAACACCATCGAGTTCGCCGTAAAAGACGGTGTGCCTTATGCCATTGATTTCCTGAATCCCGCGCCGGATTTCGAGCGGGACCGGATCACGGACTTTTATTTTGAAATCGTGGTGGAAAAAATGGCGCGGCTGGTGGTCGACCGCGCGCTAAACGGCAAGGCCTCGAACCCCTGGCCACGCTGGGAGGAGATGCTGGGAATCGGCTCGGCGTCTGGATTCATGGGAGCGCCGAAGAGCGCAGCAGCAGGGCAGTCAGCCGGCGGGCCATCCGCGCCAGCAGCAAAGACTCAAGCTGCGCCAGCAACCGTCACGCGCCCCGCTGGATCATCTGGCACCACAACAAAATGACAAGCGCTGCCACACCTTCGGCGACACGCCCGACTCCGCAAGAGGAATGGAACGAAATATTGAAGGCCACACTCCTGCGAGTGCCCTCGCTCCCTCAAGATTTGTTCAAGCGTATGCGCAGGGCCAAGCTCACCTTTGGCGACCGCGTACACTGCCCCTTCCTGCGCCCGTTTTTTCTTTCGCCGGAAGATGAGGAGCGCGTTCGAACAATTGCCGAGGCCATCGCAGAAATCGGCGAGCGCATAGTTACAGCTGCGCTCGACGACAAGCATCTCTTTGCGCAATTGCACCTGCGGCCGGAAGAGGAACGGCTCGCGCGGATTCACACGGGCTACGGGCCGGCCAGCACGGCATCGCGGCTCGATGCGTTTTTGCTTCCGAATTCGCTGAAGTTTGCCGAATATAACGGCGAATCGCCGGCGGGCCCCGGGTATGCGGAAAGCCTGGCGGAGATTTTTCGCGACCTACCCATCATGGGGAAATTTTCTCAGCGCTATGAGGTCCACAGCTACCCGCTGAGCGCAAAACTTCTTGACGCGCTGCTGGCGAGTTACCGGGACTGGGGCGGTTCGTCTGCGGAGCCGCAGATTGCGATAGTGGATTGGGAAGGGGTGCCGACGTGGAGCGAATTCGAGATTCTTCAGGAACGTTTCGAACGAATGGGCGTGCCCACGCTGATCGCCGATCCACGGGAACTTGAATTCGACGGCAAACAACTCGTGGCGCAGCGCAAAGTGATTGATCTCGTCTACCGCCGCGTGCTGATCAACGACATCGTTGCAAAGCCGGCGGAATGCGCGCCGCTGGTGAAGGCCTACTCGGCGAATGCGGTGTGCGTGGCGAACAACTTCCGCTGCAAGATTCCGCACGTGAAGGCTTTTTTCGCAGTGCTGACGGATGAACAGAACGGCGCACTTTTCTCGCTCAGCGAACGCGAACTCATCAAGAATCACATTCCCTGGACACGTGTCGTCGCGGACGTCACGACGGCGCATTACGGGCAACAGGTGGAGTTGCTCGCCTTTATTCGCAAGGAGCGAGAAAACGTGGTGCTGAAACCGAGCGATGAGTATGGCGGTTCGGGCGTGACGCTTGGCTGGGAGACCTCCGAAAACGCTTGGGACGACGCCATCGAGCGGGCGCTGACCGCCAAAAATGGCGTGTGGATTGCGCAGGAACGCATTCCGATCCGCCGCGAGGTCTTTCCGTTCACCACCGACGTCGGCCAGGTGCACTACCGAGATATGCTGGTGGACTTTGCACCCTATTTGTTCCGCGGAAAACTGTGCGGTTTTCTGACGCGCCTCAGCGCCACGGGCCTGGCGAATGTCACCAGCGGCGGCGGCCAGGTCCCGGCGTTTCGAGTTTCCCCACGCAGCTCGGTACTCGATGGATTGGAAGCCCGCCTTTCGGCCAGTTGAGCAATTGAACCCTGCATGAAACGTCTGCGCTAGAAAATCTGGCTGATTCAAGTAGAATTAATACGATGAACTTTGGACCTCGCCAAACAGAGTTGATGCCCGGCGCGCGCAACGCGGTGGAAACTTGCCTGAGTGTGCGTCCCGGCGAACATGTGGCACTGATCGCCGATGAAGCGAGCCGCGCCGTTGCAGCCAGCATTGCGGCCGCGCTCGAAGACCAAAAGGCTTTGTACACTGGACTGCTGCTGGAAGATTTTGGCCCGCGACCGATGACCGTGGCGCCCACGGATGTTTTGCAGGCGCTCGAGACCGCCGACGTCGGCGTACTGTGCATGTCGCCGCAGCCGGGCGAGTTGGCCGCGCGCATGGCCATCGTGCGCGTAGTCGAACGGCGGCAAATCCGTTACGCGCACATGGTCGGAGTAACGCCGCAGATCATGCAGCAAGGAATGCGCGCGGACTATCGCATGGTGGACCGGTTGAGCGACAGACTCCGGGAGCGGATGCTGCGCGCGGAAACGCTCACGGTAAAGACCGAAGCCGGAACCGAGATTGCCGCGCACTTCGATCGCGGACTCGATTGGGTGAAGACCAGCGGACTGATCAGCCCGCGCTACTGGTCGAACTTACCCGCCGGAGAAGTCTTCACAACGCCGGCAACCGTGGACGGCCGGTTCGTTTGCGACGCCACGGCGGGCGACCATTTCAACGGCAAGTACGGAGACTTGCAGACGACACCGCTGGTGCTGGAAATCGAAGGTGCGCGGCTCGTTGGTGTCGAATGCGCGCGCAAGGATTTGGAAAAAGAGTTCTGGGAATACTGCCACTCGGATGAAAACAGTGACCGGGTCGGCGAGCTTGCATTCGGCACAAATCTGGGCTTGTCCGAAATGATTGGCATACTACTTCAGGACGAAAAGTTTCCTGGCGTGCACATCGCCTTCGGCGATCCCTACGGCAGCCAGACCCATGCGGACTGGAAATCCAAGACGCACGTGGACGTGCTGACCCGCAATTGCGACGTCTGGATCGATGAAGATCAGATCATCGAAAAGGGTCACTACCAGCTCGAGCACCTCGGCCTGGCCTGAAGTCCTCCTTGTCCGCGGCATCTAACGCAAACTACGTTTACATTCAGAAAAGCTGGGAGAGGTATTCGCGCATCTGGTGTTTCCAATAAGGCCAGTCATGCCCGCCCTGGGGGCCCCAGTTATCGAGCGAGTGGCGGATTCCCTTGCTGGAAAGAATTTCCGACAGGCGGTAAGTCGGCCCGCTGTTTTCCCACTGTCCGGTGCCGGTGGTGATGTGAATGTCGCACGAGGCGATCTGTTCGTAAAACCAGGGATCGCTCATATTGGCGAGGTAATCGACAGGGTTGTTGAAATAGAAATTGTCGTCGTACATTCCATCCATGAAATTTCTCACGTCATATACGCCGGACATGGCGAAACAACGCTTGATCACATCGGGGTGCTTGAAAAGCGAATTCGCGGCATGATATGCGCCGAAGGAAGCGCCCATGGTCGAGATGGCGATGCCTGGCGATTGGCAGTTGTTCCAGATGAAGGGAACGACTTCTTCACGCAGATAGGAGTCGAAAACGGACTGGACGTAACTGCGATGAAAAGGATGCGCGTCCTTGTTGTAAAAGCTGAGTCCATTGATGGAGTTGATGGTGAAGAATTTCACCCTTCCGGCGTCAATGAAATCCGCCAGAGCGCCGACCATGCTCTGGCCTTCGAGCTCCATCTCGTCGCCGGCACTGGTGGGAAAGCCCAGCAGCGGCGGACCGTAATGGCCATAGACGACCACACCGAGCTCGATGCCGAGCCGCGGAGAGTGCCAGCGGTGGTATTCGCGTTTCATCCGATTCCTCTAGTCCATCGCGGGGACAGAAAGTATGCCAGCGTGAGAGGCCGCTGGGCAATCGCTTTGGACGGGAAGTCGAGCAGTGGTTTCAATCCCCAGGCGCCTCCGCTAAGATATCTCCGCACATTCCGAGATCCAGGGAAGGAGTTAGAAAACTATGGCAACACCATCACCATCCCAGCGACCCTCGCCGGAGCACATCTTCGGTGTACTTACCGCGTTTCAAAGCTCGGCGGCCCTCAAAGCCGCGATTGAGCTGGACATCTTCACGGCGATCGCTGACGGTGCAGACCGGACGAACGTCATTGCGCAGCGAGTGAACGCGGCAGAACGCGGCGTGCGCATTCTGTGCGATTACCTGGCGATCCAGGGCTTCCTGAACAAGACCGCTGATCGCTTCGCGCTCACGCAGGAGTCAGCGATTTTTTTGAACCGGCATTCGCCTGCTTATCTGGGGACGCTGGCAGCTTTCCTCGCGAACGAAGGACACAAGAAAAATTTTGACGCTTTGACGGAATCGGTGAGGAAAGGCGGAACGGCCGTCGCACAAGGGGACAATACCAAGCCGAACGACGAACTGTGGGTGAGCTTCGCGAGGACTATGGCACCGTTGACGACCGTGTCGGCCGGGTTCATCGCGGAGCTTGCGGGCGCAAAAGATGGAAAAGCCTGCAAGGTGTTGGATATCGCGGCAGGACACGGGATGTTTGGAATTAGCATCGCGAAGCAAAATCCGAATGCGCAAATCACGGCGGTGGACTGGGGGCCAGTGCTCGCGGTCGCGAAGGAAAATGCAGCGGCGGCCGGCGTGGCTGATCGCGTATCTTTTCGGCCGGGAAGCACGTTTGAGGCAGACCTCGGCAATGGCTACGATGTGGTGTTACTGACGAACATTTTTCACCACTTTGACATTCCCACTTGCGAAAAGCTGATGCGCCGGGTTCATGCGGCGCTGAAGCCCGGAGGCCAAGCCATTACGCTGGAGTTCGTGCCCAATGAAGACCGTGTCACCCCGCCCATGGCCGCAGCGTTCAGCCTGATCATGCTGGCCGGAACGGATGCGGGCGACGCCTACACTTTCTCGCAATATGAGAAGATGTTTGGGAACGCGGGATTTTTGAAGACCACGTTGCATCCTGTCCCGGACATGCCGCAACAGGTGCTCCTCTCAGAAAAGTAGGAAAACGAGCGTGAAGAAAAAAACAAAAAAGACCACGAAAAGGAAGAGTGCTGTAGGAGACCGCGATCGGGCGCTGCGCGAACATCTTGTCACCCTTTTGAAGGGTGGGGGGGCGCACGTGCACTTTATGGACGCGATTGATGGTTTTCCTGAGGCCAAACGGGGTGCATTCGTTGAAAGCCTGCCGCATTCCGGCTGGCAGTTGTTGGAACACGCCAGGCTTGCCCAATGGGACATCCTGGAGTTCAGCCGTAACCCGAAACACCATTCGCCCGGTTTTCCCGAAGGTTACTGGCCGAAGACGCCCGTGCCGCCGGATGCTTCGGCGTGGGACAACTGCGTGCATCAGTTTCAGCACGATCTGAAAGAAATGATCAAGCTGGTGAAAAATCCGCGGACCGACTTGTTCGCTAAGATTGTGCACGGCGATGGACAGACGATTCTTCGTGAGGCGCTGATCCTGGCGGATCACAACTCCTACCACCTGGGGCAATTGGTGGACCTGCGCCGCGGCCTGGGGGCCTGGCCCGAGCAGTAGTAAACTGCCGACCCCGGCTGGATTACGATTCACGGCGATGCCGCAAGCGACCGCTGCGCTTCCAGGCTTGCAACAAACAAGAATGGCGGTAGGATGGAGCCTGACAACCGGCGGCTTTGCGTCGATTTTCATCCATCAGGAGATAGACTCCCATGTTACACATCGAAAATGTAGGTCGTCGTGGATTCCTGAAGGGCATGCTGGGCGCCGGAGCGTTTGTGTTGAGCGTGCGGTGGGCGCCCGCTGAGATCTTCGGATCGGCGTCGAGCGCGGGGGCATCCGACGCGATGATCAAGGCGCCGCTGCGCCCCAATATCTATCTGGCGATTGATACGGACGGGACAGCCTACGTGATCGCGCATCGCTCGGAGATGGGAAGCGGAAGCCGAACCGCGCTACCGCGCATCGTTGCGGACGAGCTGGATGCGGACTGGGCGCGCGTGAAAATTGTCCAGGCGATCGGTGACGAAAAATACGGCGATCAGGATACCGATGGGTCGCATTCCGTGCGGAGCTTTTTTGACACTTTGCGCGAATCCGGGGCGACCGCGCGGTTGATGCTAGTGCGAGCGGCTGCGGCACAGTGGGGCGTGCCCGCGGCGGACTGCGCCACGGAACTGCATTCCGTAGTGCACAAGCCATCAGGAAAGAAATTAGAATACGGCGAGTTGGCGGCCGCTGCGTCGAAACTGGAAGTGCCGAAAAAAGAAGACGTCAAACTGAAGTCCCGCAGCGACTGGCGCTACATAGGAAAAGGCACGGCCGGCTACGACCTGAAAGACATGTGCACCGGGAAAGCCTCCTACGGACAAGATACGCGCATGGACGGGATGCTCTATGCCAGCGTGGCCCATCCGCCGGTGTTCGGCAGCAGCGCGAAGTCCGTGGATGACAAAACGGCTTTGGGCGTTGCCGGCGTGAAGCAAACTGCCACGATCGATGCGTTCAAGCCACCCATTGGATTTCAGGCGTTGGGCGGCGTAGCGGTCTTGGCGGACAACACGTGGGCGGCCATGCAGGGAAGGAAAAAACTGAAGATCGAGTGGGAAAAGAGTCCGCACAGCGTTTGGAACTCGGACGCGTACAGGAAAGAGTTGCAGGAGACAGCACGGAAACCCGGCAAAGTCGTGCGAGAGAACGGCAATGTGGACGCGGAGTTCGCGAAGGGCGGAAAGTTTATCGAGGCGGAATACTACGCACCAATGCTGGCCCATGCTGCGATGGAGCCGCCGGCGGCGCTGGCCCTGTACCGCGATGGAAAAGTGGAAGCGTGGGCGGCCACGCAGAATCCCCAGGGCGCGCGGGATGCGATTGCACAAGCCGTGGGGTTGAAGAAAGAAGATGTGACTGTGCACGTGACGCTGCTGGGCGGCGCGTTCGGCAGAAAGTCCTTCCCGGATTTCGCGGTCGAAGCGGCGGTGCTTTCGAAAAAAACCGGGAAACCTGTAAAAGTCATCTGGAGCCGCGAAGACGACATCAAATTTGACGTGTACCACTCCGTCGCCGCAATGTACATGAAGGCTGTGCTGGGGCCGGATGGAAAACCGACTGCCTGGCTGCAGAGAACGGTTTTTCCGCCCATCGGATCGACGTTTGACGTGAGCGCAAAGTATTCGGACCCGGGCGAGTTGGGATTGGGTTTCACGGATGTGCCGTTTGCCATAGCGAATCTCCGCGCTGAGAACGGGCCGGCGACGGCGCATGTGCGGATCGGGTGGCTGCGGTCAGTGGCCAACGTCTATCACGCTTTCGGTATTCATTCGTTTGCCGACGAACTGGCTCATGCGGCGGGCAAGGATTCCGTCGAATACCTGCTGCAACTGCTCGGCCCAGACCGGATTATTCCCAAGAACGAAATCGCTAAAGACTACCCGAACTACGATGGAGACTACGCGCAATATCCGATCGATACCGCGCGATTCCGCCGAGTGCTGACGCTGGCAGCGGAAAAGGCCGGATGGGGCAAACAGAAATCAGGAAGTGGCTATGGAGTCGGAGTGGCCATGCACCGCAGTTTCCTGACCTATGTGGCGACGGTGGTTCAGGTGCACGTGGACGACGCCGGACAAGTGCAGATCAAGAGAGTGGATACCGCATTGGACGCCGGCACGGTCGTGAACCCGGAAATGGCGCGGCAGCAATTTGAAGGGGCGGCGGCCATGGGGACAAGCCTTGCTTTCTATGGAGAGATCACCGCGACCAACGGCGTCATCGACCAATCCAACTTTGACTCTTACCAAATGGCGCGCATGAACGTTGCACCGCGCGAAACCAATGTGTACATCGTGCCGAGCGAGGCGCCTCCGGCAGGAATTGGCGAGCCGGGGCTGCCGCCGTTTGCACCCGCTCTGTGCAACGCGATCTTCGCCGCCACCGGCAAGCGCATTCGAGAATTGCCCCTTTCTAAAGCTGGCCTGGCATGAAAGGGGCCGGGCAACGACCAGTAAGAGGGATGCCACGCCGCTGCTCTGACTATTCCACGTAGACCATCAAGAGTGCGCCGAGCGCGATCAGCAGGGCCGGAAAGAGGCGCTCGAAAAATGGCTGCAACGTAAATCTAGTTTCCGCGAGCCCCTTCGAAAGACCAATCCCGAAGCCCGCCATCGAAAAACTGAAATGCTGCGCTTGGATTCGCTGCATGACCGCGGAGTGATTAGGGCCATGCATTCCCGCTTGATGGTCGTGGAAGAAAAGCAGGGAGGAGCCCGCTACCGCGAGAACGGGGAAAATCCATCCGGACCAGCGTGCCCGCAAATTGCCGCGCGCACGCTGCAATTCCAGTACGCCCACCCCTAAAAGCAAAACCGCAAAGGTCTTATGCTGCAATACCTCAAGATGATGGGTGAGGCCGTAATACCAACTCTGAGGGCCGAAGGGCCAGAGTTCAGTGTCGCTCCAAATCAGAACAAAGAGTCCTGAAAGGACAAAACACAGAGGCCAGGCATAGCGAACAGAGGGCCAGCGGTTGCGAATACCTGCTTCCGCCAAAATGAAAAGCCCTGCTAGTACGACAAAAAATCCAGCCAGATGATGATTGAATTCGCTTTCTCTCTTGTCCGCCAGCAGTTTCGCCGCCTTTGCGGAATCCATTTCTATTTCCATGGGCATGGACATAGCCGCGTGCATGTCATGCCCGGTATGGTCTTGCGCGTGAGCGGTCAAGCAAAAGCCGGACGGGAGCAGAACCAAAAGCGAGAACGCTAGGGCTAAAATCGATTCTACCGCTGGTTTGGAGCGGGAGAACACGGCTGACAGAGAGGTCATAACCATCCTTAAGAGTGAGCATGGTTTAGATTCGCCAGCAGAAAGACTGGTTAGATGTGTAGCGCATTTGTCGAACAAATGGCTCCAAAAGTCCAATGAAAATTCAAGCTCCCAAAGGCGCCAATGCCTGCGAACGTGAAGAACGGTTGCTTTTATAGCGGCATGTCGAATAACTTCTCCAGTCTGCGCTATCTTTGCAAGGAACGTCTCCGGGGGACGCGCTTGCTGAAGACGATATCCTCTCTGATTCTGCTGGCTTTCGCCCTTAACCCGGCTGGGATGGCACAGCGGAAACCCGTTCTGTCGCAGATTGACCTTCCGCATCCTTATTACTACCGCGAAATGTATTTGCCGCAGCTGACTAGCGGACCGAGCAGCGTCGCATGGTCGCCGGATTCCAAAGAAGTGGCGTATTCGATGGCGGGATCGCTGTGGCGGCAAAAGATGGATTCGAAGATCGCGCAGCAACTGACGGACGGTCCCGGATACGACTATCAGCCGGACTGGTCTCCGGACGGAAAAAACATCGTGTATGTTTCGTGTCAAAAAGATGCCATCGAACTCTGGCTGTTGGGCCTGTCAACGGGAAAGACGCAGCAACTCACCGGAGAGGGTGCCGTGAACGTGGAGCCGCGCTGGTCTCCCGATGGAAAGCACATCGTGTTCGTTTCGACTTCCTATAACAAGCGATTTCATGTTTTCCGGGCCGATGTGCGGAACCTAAGACTGGAAAACGTAGTGCGGCTAACCGGCGAAACAAAGAGCGCGCCTCCCCGCTATTACTACAGCGCGTTCGACATGGAAATCAGTCCGGTGTGGACGCGCGACGGCCAGGAAATTCTGTTCGTTTCGAACAAAGGGCACATTCACGGCACCGGCGGCTTCTGGCGCATGAAAGCGGAGCCGGAGGCGGAGGCGCATGAGATTCATTACGAGGAAACGAATTGGAAGGCGCGGCCGGATTTTTCGCCGGATGGCTCGCGCATGGTCTACAGCTCATACCTTGGTCGCCAATGGCACCAGTTGTGGGTCATGCCTGCAAAGGGCGGCGATGCGTTTCCCATTTCCTACGGCGACTGGGACGAAACCAATGTGCGCTGGTCACCGGACGGGAAGCAACTTGCGTTCATTTCCAACCGAGGTGAAAACACGGAGTTGTGGGTACAAACGGTTCCCGGCGCGGAGCAGCGCCGAATCGAAGTACACGAACGCCGTTTCCTCGGTCCGACGATGACGGTCGTTTTGCACGTGACCGATCACGACGGCCATCCCGCGCCTGCCCGAGTCTCCCTTAGCTCCGAAGATGGACGCTTTTTCGCGCCGAATGCGAGCTGGATTTATGCAGACGATGGCTTCGACAGAAAGGAGCGGCTGTTTGAGGCGCACTATTTTCATACTGCCGGCGATGACGCGATTACCATGCCTTCTGGAGAGTTTCATTTGGAAGTGATGAGCGGATTTGAGCGCCCCCTTCAAGCCGCGCAAGAGACTACAACATCGGGCACAAATCGTATCGTCCACGTTCGGCTCGGGCAGAAATGGCAGGTTGGCAAGGACACAGAACGATGGATTTCCGGCGATCTACACGTGCACATGAATTATGGCGGAGCTTATCGAAACGTGCCGGCGCACTTGGTGCAGCAGGCCGAAGCCGAAGACTTGGCGGTTGTGAACGACTTGGTTGTGAACAAGGAACAGAGATTCCCGGATATTGCCTATGCCGGAAAAGGTTTGGACCCAGCGTCCAAGCCCCGCACAATGTTGATTCACGGACAGGAATTTCACACCAGTTATTGGGGTCATCGAGGAATATTGCACTTGAAAGAGCACCTGTTGTTGCCGGGATATGCGGGGTATCCGAATACAGCGGCGGCGAGCTTGTATCCGATGAACGCGGATGTGTACGACATGGCCCACGCGCAGGGTGCGCTCGTGGGCGCGGTGCATCCGTTTGACGAAGTACCGGATCCATTTGCGAATCCGCCGCAGAGAATTACCGATGAACTGCCGGTGGATGTGGCGCTGGGAAAACTGGACTATATGGAGATCGTGGGATTCAGCGATCATCGCTCGACCGCGGCAGTTTGGTACAAACTGCTGAATCTGGGCTTTCGGATTCCGGCGGGGGCCGGGACGGATGCCACCGCAAACTACGCGGCGCCGATTCGTGGCCAAGTGGGAATGAATCGCGTCTATGTGCGGGTGCCAGCAGGAGCGGCGAACTTGGACGCTTGGATGGATTCCCTGCAAAAAGGAAGGACGTTCGCGACGAACGGGCCGCTGGTTGAGTTCACACTGGGCGGACACTCAGTCGGCGACGAACTGAAATTGGACCATGCGCAGGACGCCGTTTCGTTCACCGCAAAGCTGCGCTCAATTGTGCCCGTGGATCATCTCGAGCTCGTTTGTAACGGACGCGTGGTGCAATCGTTTCTGTTGGATGGACCAAAAGATTCCGCCGACATGAAGGGCTCAATCCCGGTCAAAGAGAGCGGATGGTGCGTGCTGCGCGCGTCGAGCGACAAGACCAAGTATCCGGTTCTCGATAACTATGCGTACGCCACTACAAGCCCGATTTACGTGTCGATTGGCGGAAAAGCACCGCGCTCCCCCGAAGACGCAAGATATTTTTCGGCGTGGATCGATCGGATGATAGACGTCACTTCACATTACCCGGACTGGAATTCCCCTGAAGAAAAAGAACGCGTCCTGCAAAGGCTCCGCGACGCGAAGCAAATCTTCGAAGCGATGCGCTAGCCACTGGTCTTGCTACTCACACGAATCACCAGGAAGGTGCTTCGAAAGAATCGCTGGGAGGCGTGAAGCCCCTTTGCCTGCTGTCGTAGCAGAACTGCGGTGCATCCGCAAAGCCTAAGTGCCTCTATTATAGGAACTTGCCGAAGTTCGTTTTGTAATTTTAGTTTGTCAGTTCCAAATACCGGACACGATCCTCTTCCTATCTTCCTTCCTACCGACCCGAGCATCTCAATTAGGACCGAACGACGGATGGGCTATCATCCGGGTGACGCGAGTGCTGCGCCACGCAGATCTCGAGAGTTCCGAGACCAAACCGCACACCAGCCCCTCACACGCGAGGCTGACGGTGAATACTCGACGAGCTGATCCCCGTTCATTAGTCCAAAGAAACATTTACGTCGAGCCGCCGCGGCAGCGGCTGGCCCAGTCTCATCCGCTGAAGCCTTTCAAGCTGTTTCAACATACACTTCAGTTCCCGGTCAAGACTCGTTCCGTATCTCAACAAGCGATTCATTTGCATCGCATCAGGAACGCCTCGACTAAGCGACGCGAGTTTCAATCTTGCCGATTCGATCAATGCTCGCTCACTCTTGTAAAGATTGAGCCGTTTGATTTCCTCCTCCAAATCTTGGAGGAAGCGGTTCTTGCTGTTCTCCAGTGAAGTGCTATCCTGCGGTCGGACTTTCACATCCGGGCCGAGTGCTTGAGGAAAACACGCCAAATAGGATAGAAGAACATCTTTTTGCGAACACTCAGTGCGAGAACTACCATAGAAGCCATGGGAGATTATCTACTTCAAGCTTTACAAAAGTCAGGTACCAGTTCGCAATCTGATTACGCTCCGTGACAGTGTCACGGGAAATGTCACGGACGGCGCCCGTCGAGACCTTAGTCCCAAGCCAAACAGTGGACTGGTTCACTACGGAGATCGGCGATCGGGCTCAGCCAGTATGAGTAGAAGAGACAAAAATGCCAGTCGAGATCATTGGAGAAGCAGGGACGCCCGGCGCAGATCGTGAGTGGATCAACGCGGAGTGCGAGGTCGCGATCAAGCATCCAAAGAAAGTCTGCGGAGAGCCCCGCCAGAGATGGAACTGGAAGTTCAGTGGCAGGAGCATGAATTGGGTGAATATCCGACGATCGTTCTGACATGGGAAGACGCGATGCGTGGGGCACCGTGGGAATACATCGAGAAGTGTGAAGAAGTTCTTACTGAATACGAAATCAGGTGACCCGAACGGGCGTTCAAAATTCTAAGGAAGCGAAGATAAGAGGTTAGGAGTGGCCAAGCATGCTAAAGGCACACAGGGGAACTGCAGAACACCATCGTGCGGTTTGTTCGTAGTGCTAGAGACTTATTGAGGGAGCAAGGGCCCGCAAGAGAAGCGCGATCCAAAGGCGGTTCTATTCTGCCAGAAGATTGGCAGCGATGCTTTCTGAAATGAAACAGCGTTGCATTTGAGCACGCCAGTCTGGTAGTGCAACGCCGAACGTCTGAATTAGGCGGGAGTTTGAAAGAACTGAATAGAGGGGCCTGGCGGCCGCGGTGGGGTATTCTTGCGCGGTGATCGGAATAATGTGGCGCGTGGCCAAAGGCCGGCCGCCCGTAGCTGCGTCAAACCAAGGGATACTCTGCGGGGTGTGGGAAGCTTCCTCTAGGATGGCTATTGCAAAATCGTACCAAGTCGTCTCGCCCGCCGCCGTCAAATGATAAGTTCCGCTAACTTCTGAGAACGCAGGAGTGACGCTGCTCCGTTCAATGACTTGCACCAAAATCTTCGTGGTCGCGGCAGCAATTTCCAGACTCCAAGTTGGCGCTCCGATCTGATCGCGAACGATCCTCAACTCTTCTTTTTCTGTGGCGAGTCGCAAAATCGTCAACAGGAAATTTCGACCGCGCGTGGCGTAGACCCAAGCCGTCCGAAATATCAGGTGAGGCACGCCAGTGCTACGGATGGCTTGTTCGCCGGCGAGCTTAGTTTTCCCGTAGACACTGATTGGGTTCGCGGGATCCATCTCTTCGTAAGGTGCTGCCTTCGCACCGTCGAAGACGTAATCAGTCGAGTAATGCACTACGGCAGCGCCGAGTTTTTTCGCTTCTTCAGCGAGCACAGCAGGAGCAATGGCATTTACGGCGTATGCGTTGGCTTCGTCGCCCTCCGCAGCGTCCACCGCGGTGTACGCAGCTGCATTGACGATTAATTGCGGCCGGATGTTACGGACCACCCGGCGAATGCTGTCTGGATCAAGCAGATCCAGCTCCCGCCGATCGGGCGCCACTAGGTCGCCCAGTCTAGGCAATAAGCAATGAAGCTCCGACCCTAACTGGCCACCCTTCCCCGTCAGCAAGATCTTCTGTTTCATACGGCGGGGTATCCAGGCAGGTATTGCGGAGGGACTTCCCCGAGTCTAGGATTCTTGGAATCCTTTTCTGAAATGATCGGGCTGTTGATGCCCCAATTGATGTTGAGATCGGGATCGTTCCAGAGGATGCCGCGTTCGTCGCCTGGATCGTAAAAGTCGCTGCACTTATAAAGAAATTGGACCGAATTCGTCAAGGCCAGGAAGCCATGCGCAAACCCTGCAGGAACATAGATCTGGTTCTGAATTGTTGCGGACAGGAGAACGCTCGTCCACTTGCCAAACTGGGGTGAACCGACGCGTATGTCAACCACGACGTCGAGAGCTTCCCCTTCTACTACGCGACAGAGCTTAGCTTGAGGACGCTGCAATTGGTAATGAAGGCCGCGCAGAGTCCCCTTGGTGGAACATGAATGGTTGTCCTGGACGAAGGTATCCCTAATGCCGAGTTCAGCAAACTTTGCCCGATGATAGGTTTCCATGAAAAAACCGCGCGCGTCGCCGAAGATTTTCGGACGGAGCTCAAATACGCCAAGGAGAGACGTGTCGACTTTTTGCATTCACCTCAATCTCCATCTGTTCACAGAACTTGATGCGCCATCCGGAATCCGCACTCTCCCGCTAGAAACAACTCAGTCTTCGCGGCCTGCAATCAGTTAGAAGTTCGTAATCTTGCGTTCGTGATCGCACAGAGAGAAGTATCGCGATTCTCATAGTATTTCTCATAATAAGAGAGATATTCCCCTGCACGGATGTCGGCGAGCCACTGGTCATTGTTTTGATACCATTCAATGGTCTGTCGAAGGCCATCTTCCAACGGAATCTCGGGGCGCCAACTTAGCTCGGTCTCTATCTTCTTGCAGTCCAATGCATAACGCCGGTCATGTCCTGGACGGTCCTGCACGTAAGAGAGCAAGCTCTCAGGTTTGCCCATCAGACGCAACATGTGCCGAACCATGGTGAGGTTTTCTTCCAGGTCGAGCCCCCCGATATTATAGACCTCGCCGACTTTGCCGCTTTCTAACACAGTGAGAATTCCACGGCAATTATCCTCGACGTGCAACCAATCGCGTTGTTGCTTACCATCGCCGTAGACTGGAAGGGATTTGTTATGCAGCGCATTCGTGATCATGAGCGGTACAAATTTTTCAGGGAATTGGTAGGGACCATAGTTATTCGAAGACCTTGTAATCAGTGCCGGAAATCCGTACGTGCGCACGTAGGACCTAACCAGTAGATCCGCACTGGCCTTCGAAGCAGAGTATGGACTGCTCGGCTGCAATGAAGAATCTTCGTTTGCGAACATGCCGGGGGGAATATCGCCGTACACCTCGTCCGTGGAAATGTGCACAAACCTTGATACGGACAGTTTGCGTGCTATTTGAAGCAAGATAAATGTTCCCGTTACGTTCGTTTCAATTACCGGTGCCGGCTCGTATATGCTGCGATCAACGTGGGACTCGGCTGCGAAATGAACAACGGCTTCGCAGCCAGCCATCGCCGTTTCAACCGAGGCTGCATCGCAGATATCACCTCGAACAAACCGATAGTTCTGGTTTTCGGCGACCGACTCGAGGTTTGCGAGGTTACCCGCATAGGTTAGCTTGTCGTAGTTAACGATTTCATAATGGCGA
>WNFG01006762.1_pt1 | contig 24847 bp, 20 predicted proteins | sample 5400431 | NCBI WGS metagenome assembly WNFG01 (sample SAMN13153346, study PRJNA577476) | soil metagenome | isolation source: 120 cm saprolite under Douglas fir tree site 2 hole 3 replicate 2 | place: USA:California | collected 2015-04-18 | reverse complement strand
TCTGAATCTGGTAGCTGACAACGCCAAAAAACGCCGGTAACGCAACCACGAACACGAGGCCCAACAACCACACCTGACGCGTGCTGAGGCTGATGTGACGGCCATTGGCAAGGCGGCGGGGGATGAGGATAATGTTCATCGCATAGCCTCCGCTATCGCTAAACAGCCGGTGCGGTCCGGATGAAAGAGATCGCCGCCCGGTCTGATTCGTTATAGGAAACTAATTCCCATGCTTCTTTATCTGCAATCAAGGCCCGCAGCAGGCGGTTGTTAAGGGCGTGGCCTGATTTGCGCGCACTGAATGCGCCGATTAAAGGATGACCGAGAAGATAAAGATCACCGATCGCATCCAGAATTTTATGTTTTACAAACTCATCCTCGTACCGCAGTCCGTCTTCATTGAGGATGCGAAAATCATCCATCACGATGGCGTTATCCATGCCGCCGCCGCGCGCCAAACCGTCTTTGCGCAACGCCTCTAAATGCCGCATGAAACCGAATGTGCGGGCGCGGCTGATTTCCTTTACAAAAGAAGTCGTGGAAAAATCAATACACGCGATCTGCGTCGAATTCTGAAAAATCGGATGATCGAAATCGATAATGAACGAAACCTTAAAACCTTCCAACGGTTCAAAGCTGACCCACTTATCGCCTTCTTTGATATGAATCTTTTTCTTAATGCGGATAAAATGCTTGGGCGCGGCCTGCTCCTGAATACCGGCGGATTGAATCAAAAACACAAACGGGCCGGCGCTGCCGTCCATAATAGGAACCTCAGGGGCAGTGAGATCCACATAGGCATTATCAATACCTAAACCGGCAAATGCCGACATCAAATGTTCGACTGTCGAAATTTTTACGCCATTGCTTTCCAGCGTCGTGGAAAGCCGAGTATCGCTGACATTTTCCGGGCAAGCCAGCACCTCAATGGGGCGCGCAAGATCTGTTCTCCGAAAGATGATACCGGTGTCGACCGGCGCGGGGCGCAATGTCAGATAAACTTTTTCGCCCGTATGTAACCCGACTCCTGTTGCGCGGATAACATTCTTCAACGTACGTTGTTTAATCATTTACTTCCTAGCCGCTTCTTCTTTATAAATTAGTGTTATGAGAACCTTCCCTTATGGCAAGGTATCTCCTCCTCAGGAGCGGAAATCTCGTAAGATCTTCATATCCTTTCGTTGAGAATTTAAAGATAATCTTCACCTAAAGTCTAGTATAAGCTCGGCCATTAGCGAATATCGGACACAAACACCCGATGAACGGTGCCATTTTAGACTATTTCTAACTGTTTAATCAGCCTGTTTCCTTAAAAATGCCGGTATATCCAGGTACTCCCTACTTGCTTCCGGCGAGACGCCTGCTTGCAGGCTGCGCCGGTTACGAATAACGGTAGGGGTATCTAATTGTTCATAATCCATCGGACCGGTTTTAATCACCTTAAACGACGGCTGCCGTTTTTGCCCTTGGCCGAGGCCGGTAGCGACTACCGTTACCCGCAGATCTTCATGCATCGCCGGATCGATGACGGTGCCGATGACTACAGTGGCGTCCTCCGCGGCAAATCCCTTAACCGCATTGCCGACCTCTTCGAACTCACCGATAGACATAGTGGGCCCGGCGGTAATATTGACCAGGATGCCGCGTGCGCCGGAGATGTTGACTTCTTCCAACAGCGGGCTCGACACGGCGGCATGCGCGGCCTCGGTCGCGCGTTGTTCGCCACGGGCTACCGCCGACCCCATCATTGCCATCCCCATTTCCGCCATGACCGTGCGTACGTCAGCAAAGTCCACATTGATTAATCCCGGACGCGTAATCAGCTCCGCGATGCCTTGCACCGCGCCTTGCAAGACCTCATTGGCCTTGCTGAAGGCATCCAATAGCGCTGCGCCTTTACCTACTACACTAAGTAATTTTTCATTGGGAATCGTAATAATGGAATCGACGAACTCGGATAATTCTTTGATCCCTTGATCGGCGATCGCCATGCGCTTTTTGCCTTCAAATGGAAACGGCTTGGTAATCACGGCGACCGTCAGGATTCCCTGGTCCTTAGCGATTTGCGCCACGATCGGCGCCGCGCCGGTGCCGGTGCCTCCGCCCATACCCGCAGTAATGAAAACCATATCGGCGCCGCTCAACACCTCGGCGATGCGCTCGCGGTCCTCGACCGCCGCCTGGCGGCCAACCGCGGGATCCGCGCCCGCGCCCAAGCCTTTAGTCAGGTTTGCGCCCAATTGCAACACCGTGCGTACGCTGGACTTCTTCAGCGCCTGGGCGTCGGTATTGGCGACTATGAACTCAACACCTTCGATATTAGAGTTCACCATGTGCTCAAGCGCGTTACCGCCGCCGCCGCCGACACCGATGACCTTAATTACCGCCTGTTGGCCACACGTATCCATCAATTCGAACATAAGTAGTGTCTCCTATTCGTTAAATAATCGCCGCGCTCGCGCATCCCGCGCGCGCGGCACGTAACCCGCTTTTCCGGTTAGCCTCCTCTTGCTTCGGCCCCGGCACCGTTCTCGAGTCCCCGGATTATTGTGTTTGTTCATCAAAACCCGGCTCTCACATCTTCAAAAATTCCCCTGGAACCAGCTTTTCATCTTGCTCATCATGCCGGGCAATCCTGCTGTCCGATGTTTCGGCTCGCGAATATAGGAATTGCCGGCCAGGCTTTTACTTCCGTACAAAACCAGCCCGACACCGGTGGAATAAATCGGGTTATGCACTACTCCGCTTAATCCACCGACGTATTGCGGTATGCCTAAGCGCACGGGCATATGAAAAACCTCCTCGGCCAGATCGATCATGCCTTCCATCTTGGCGCTGCCACCGGTCAATACGATGCCGGAACCGATCACGTCTTCGAATCCGCTGTGCCGTAATTCCGCCAGAATCAGCCCGTAGAGCTCCTCGATGCGCGGTTCCACCACCTCCGCCAGCGTTTGACGGGCGAGTTTGCGCGGTGGCCGGTCACCCACGCTCGGCACCTCGATCGTTTCATCATCGCGCGCCAATTGCGTCAGCGCGCAGCCGTATTTTTTCTTGATCTCTTCGGCATACTGGGTGGGAGTGCGTAAGGCGACGGCGATATCATTGGTGACTTGGTCACCGGCAATCGGAATCACCGCGGTGTGGCGGATTGCGCCTTCGGTAAATACGGAAATATCGGTGGTGCCGCCACCGATATCGACCAGACATACGCCCAGCTCTTTTTCATCCTCTGTGAGTACAGACATGCTGGAAGCCAATTGCTCGAGGATAATATCATCGACTTCCAAACCGCATCGGCGGACACACTTAATGATATTCTGCGCCGCGCTCACGGCGCCGGTGACGATGTGCACCTTGGCTTCCAAACGCACCCCGCACATACCGATCGGCTCGCGCACACCTTCTTGCTTATCGATAATGAACTCCTGCGGCAAGATGTGCAGCACCTTTTGATCGGCGGGGATCGCGAGCGCGCGCGCCGCCTCGATCACCCGCTCTACGTCACCGGATCCAACCTCTTTGTCCTTAATCGCGACAATACCGTGTGAATTAAAACTATTGATATGGCTGCCGGCGATGCCGGCGTATACCGAATGAATCTGGCAGCCGGCCATCAGCTCGGCTTCTTCCACCGCGCGCTGAATCGACTGCACCGTCGATTCGATGTTTACGACCACGCCCTTTTTCATCCCGCGCGAAGGGTGGTAGCCGACACCGATGATTTCGACCTCACCGGTGGGCGCGATCTCGCCGACGATCGCCAACACCTTGGAAGTGCCGATATCCAGACCTACGATCAACTTTTCATCATTTTTCTTAGACATAATCATCCCTCGGGACGCAGGACCTCCGCCGTACGAGTCGGAGAGAATCTACCAAACGAGAAGGAAGGATTCGCCCATTGCACCGCAAACCCATTGGTGTAGCGAAAATCCGCTTGTTTAATTTGCCCGCCATATTTAGCAAAAATCGCGGGATAGATTTGCGCAAAACGGGTGACTTTCTCTTCCGGCGACCCGCGGCCTAAAACCAAGACTAGCCCATTGGTCAAATCCACCCGCCAGGTCCGTCGCGGAGAAAGTTGCAGGCCGACGATTTGCAGATGCAGCGGCTTAAGCATTTCGCTTAACTGCGCGTAATGACTGAGCACTTGCACATGTGCGCCACGGGGGCCTTCCAACAACGGCAACCCCTGAGGCTGGTCCGGGCCACGCAAATCGACCAGCTCGCCATTGCTGTTAAGCCACTCCGTCGCGCCCCATTGGGCGATAATTTTTTGTTCGCTGAATTGAATGAGCACGGCCGGCGGCCATTGCCGGCGTACGGAGGCGCGATGCACCCAAGGCACCGACTCTACGCGCGCCTTCACGGCATCCAGGTCTAATAAAAAAACATTGCCTTTAACATGTTCGGCGATTGCGTCGGCAAGCTGCTGCCGGGCGACATGTTTGAACTCCCCCTCAAACTGGACATTACGTACAAGAAGCCGATCGGCGCGCAAAAAATAATCCCGACCGAAAAAAGCGCCGACTAACGACAATAAGATAAAAACGCCGATCGCTGTTTTAGTAACCCACGGAACGGGTATCACGGTCGCTTTTCTCCGCTGCCATCCAGAATTCGCAACACCAGTTGATCAAAACTCAAGCCGGCGTGCTTCGCCGCCATCGGCACTAAACTGTGATCGGTCATCCCCGGCACCGTGTTCATTTCCAAGGCATAAGGATTGCCGTCCCGGTCCAGCATGAAATCCACTCGGCCCCAGCCGGAACAGCCGAGCAGGTCGAATGCGCGGCGCGCAAGCTGCTGGATTTCTTTTTCATTATTCGCATCCAAGCCACACGGGCAATAATAACGCGTGGTATCGAGAAAATATTTCGCCTCGTAATCGTAAAATTCGCGCGGCGTTTCCATACGGATCAGCGGCAACTCTTCATCGTCGAGAATGGCGGCGGTAAGTTCCATGCCTTCGATACAATCCTCGGCAAACACATCGTCATCATACTTTTTTGCCAGCTCCCAGGCGCTGGCCAATTGCGCCAAGACGCGCACCTTACTGATGCCCAAACTGGATCCCTCGCGCGCGGGTTTTACGATCAAAGGAAATCCCAATTGCTCCACCGCCGGTTCCAGATCGGTTTGACTGTGCAGTACGACATAAGCGGGATTGGGAATACCCGCGCCGTTCCATAACTGCTTGCAGCGCAATTTGTCCATGCTGAGCGCCGAGCCGAGCACGCCGCTGCCGGTGTACGGCAGCCCCAGCATTTGCAGCACACCCTGGATGACACCATCCTCGCCCAAGCGGCCGTGCAAGGCGATAAACACCCGATCGTAATTGCCGCGCTGCAACACCTGAATGATGTCGTTAGCCACATCGATTGCATGCGCATCGACATGCTGCCGCCGCAGCGCCTCGAACACGGCCTTGCCGCTTTTGAGCGAAATCTCGCGCTCAGCCGACAACCCACCCGTCAGTACTGCAACCTTTCCGTACTGCTTGCCGCTCACAACGCTTCTCCGATGATGCGCACTTCCGTTTGCAATTTAATCCCGTGCCACTGTTCCACCTGTATTTGCATCTTTTCTATCAGCGTCTCGATCTGGGCGGCGGTGGCGCCGCCTTGATTCACAATAAAATTGGCATGCAATTCGGAAACACAGGCCTGGCCTTCGCACAAGCCTTTAAACCCGGCGGTTTCAATCAAACGCGCGGCATAGTCTCCCGGCGGATTGCGAAACACCGAGCCCGCATTCGGCAATTGTGTCGGCTGACTCGCGCCTCTTTTCGCCAACAGGGTCTTAATTAAAGATTTGCCCGCGTTGCTCGGTCCTTGCGCAAGCCTGAAATGCCCGGCAATAAACCACTCATTTTCCGGGCCGATCACCGTGCGATAGCCGATCTTGAAATCCTCCCGCGGGCGTGTGCGGATCACGCCTGCACGATCGATGGTTTCGACCTTTTCCACCTTCTCCCAAGTCTCGCCGCCGAAGGCACCGGCATTCATGGCTAATGCGCCGCCGACCGTGCCGGGGATACCGGCCAAAAATTCCACACCGCTTAAACCCTGGCGCACGCTAAAGCGCGCGAGCTTGGCGCCGGGAACACCCGCCTCGGCGCGCACGCATCCAGGACTGATGATGCTCATACCATTCAAAATGCCGGCAACGGCGATGACCACGCCGCGCACACCGCCGTCGCGCACTAATAAATTGCTGCCTAGACCCAACCAATAAACCGGCTGCGAGGGATCAAGCGAGCGCAAGAATGCCGCCAGATCATCGACATCAGCGGGTACATAAAATTGATCCGCCGGCCCGCCGGCGCGCCACGTGGTGTGCTTAGCCATCGGCTCGGCGTAGTGTAAGCGTCCGCGGATGGCAGGCGTGAGAGACTGGGAGATCATGCCACCATCGCCGCCAGCGTCTGTGGCAGGGCGGCGGCGATCTGGCCGATGTTACCCGCGCCCATGGTTAACAGCATATCGTTCGCACGCAACACGTCCTTAAGCACATCGGCCAAATCGCCTATCTGCTCGACAAAAACCGGATTTACCCTGCCGCGAGTACGGACGGCGCGGCATAAGGCGCGCCCATCGGCGCCGGTGACCGGCGCCTCCCCGGCAGAATAAACCTCAGTAATGAAAAGTATATCGAGATCGGCCAATACGCTGCTGAAGTCATCCAATAATTCATGCGTGCGGGAATAACGATGCGGCTGAAATACCACCACTAAACGCCGGTCCGGCCAGCCCTCGCGCGCGGCCTGCAAGGTAGCGGCGATTTCACGCGGATGATGGGCGTAATCATCCACCAACATGACGTCGCCGCCGCCGAGCCGCAGCCGGCCGTTCATTTGGAAGCGGCGGCCGACGCCGGCGAAATTTTCCAGCCCGGCGGCGATCGCGTCTTTCGCCACTCCCAATTCTTTGGCGATAGCGATGGCGGCGAGCGCGTTGAGTACGTTATGTCGGCCGGGTTGATTCAACACCACCTGCAGCCAACCCTCCTTCTCGTTTGGTGGATTCTTTCCTGCCTGTCCTTGCAGGGAGACAGTAAAGCGCATTTGGCTGCCATGTTGGATGATCGCGCTTGCGCGCACCTGTGCGTCTTCGGAAGTGCCGTAGGTTAATACCGGTTTATGCACTTGCGGCAAAATCTCACGCACGATTGGATCATCGATGCACAATACCGCCAGGCCATAAAACGGAAGATTGTGCAAAAACGCCACGAATGTCTGTTTGAGCTTGGAGAAATCCCCGCCATAGGTGCTCATATGGTCGGCATCGATATTGGTCACCACCGCCATGAAAGGCTGCAAATGCAGAAACGAGGCGTCGCTTTCGTCGGCCTCCGCCACTAAATAAGCGCCGTAACCTAACCGCGCATGGCTGTCGACGCTGTTCAAACGGCCGCCGATGACAAATGTCGGGTCCATCCCACCCTGCGCCAATACACTCGCCACCAAGCTTGTAGTCGTCGTCTTGCCATGCGTACCGGCGATAGCGATGCCCTGCTGCAGGCGCATTAATTCACCCAGCATTTCCGCGCGTGGAATCACCGGGATTTTCGCGGCTTTGGCGGCGACCACTTCTGGATTCGATTCCGCCACCGCCGATGAGATCACGACGACATCGGCGCCCGCTACCTGCGCCGGCTCGTGGCCGATATGCACACGCACGCCCAATTCGCTTAAACGGCGGGTGTTCGCGTTGGCATGCAGATCGGAACCGGATACCTGAAATTTCAAATTGGATAACACTTCGGCGATGCCGCACATCCCCGCGCCGCCAATGCCGACAAAATGAACCCGCTGCACCCAGTTACGCATGCATCGCCTCCAAGCACAGGCGCGCGACCATTTCGGTCGCATCCGGCATGGCGCAGGCGCGCGCATTCATTGCCATCTTTAGCAATAATTCGCGCGCTGAAGCAAACCCTTGCAATAATTCCGCAAGCCGCGCCGCATTGAATTTCGGCTCCGGCAGCAAAATCGCGGCATTGCGCTCAACGAGGAAGCGTGCGTTTGCGGTCTGATGGTCGTCGGTGGCGTAAGGGAACGGAACCAAAATGGAAGCGATACCGACCGCGCATAGTTCCGCAATCGTCATCGCGCCCGCGCGGCAGATCACCAAATCGGCCCAACTATAGGCCTGCGCCATATCGTCGATAAAAGCCGTTACCCTCGCCGGTGCAGATAAATTTTCATAGGCGTGCTCAGTCTGTTCCCGCTGCTGCCTGCCGGCCTGATGCCAAATCTCCGGACGCGATTCCGGCGGCAACAATTTCACTGCTGCGGGAATAATATTATTAAATACCTGGGCGCCTTGGCTGCCGCCAATAATCAATACGTGGCAGCGCGGGGAGTGCGTGGCAGACCGCGCTTCCGGCACCGGCAGCGCGAGAATTTCCGCGCGCACCGGATTGCCGACGTGGTGTGCGCCGGGCAACGCGCCAAAGGCATTGGGAAAACCGCACATCACCTTATGCGCCACCAGCGCTAACCAGCGATTGGTAAAACCGGCGATGGCATTTTGTTCATGCACCAACAAGGGTGTGCGCAATAACCACGCCATTAACCCACCGGGGCCGGCAACGAACCCCCCCATGGCCAGCACCGCCGCCGGTTGCCACCGTTGAATGATGCGCAATGCCTGCCACTACCCGCGCCTCCAGCCCTTTGCGCGTGCCCAGCCAAACCACGGTCACGCCATGTGCGCGCAAGTAATGCGCCACTGCCAGCGCCGGGAACACATGGCCGCCGGTTCCGCCCGCCATAATCAGCAACGTGCTCAATCGCCCGTCCTCATGGCTCAGCCTTCCTTCTCGTTTGGTAGACTTTCTCCAACCTTCTCGTTTGGTGGATTTTGTCCAGGGTGCGCACATCGCGCTCTATCCGCAGCAATAACCCGGCAAGAATGCAGCTCAGCAAGATGCTGCTGCCGCCATAACTCATAAACGGCAGCGTCAACCCTTTGGTCGGCAATACCCCCATGTTGACGCCCATATTCACCATCGCCTGGATGCCTATTAACAGTCCGATGCCGCAGCTCAAACGCGCCGCATATAAATGGCCGACACCTTCGGCCCGTCTGGAAATCACAAACGCGCGTACGATCAAAATCGCAAACAATGCTATCACCGCCAGCACGCCGACTAAGCCGAGCTCTTCGGCGATAATGGCAAGCAGAAAATCGGTATGGGCAGCGGGCAAATAAAATAATTTTTGTATGCTCCCGCCCAGGCCCACGCCCAACCATTCGCCGCGGCCAAAGGCGATTAACGCCTGCACCAATTGGAAGCCGCTGTTGAACGGATCCGCCCAGGGGTCTAAAAATCCGGTTACGCGCCCGAGTCGATAAGGAGAAATCAAGGTAAGCACAGCCATCCCGCCTATGCCGGCAGCGAGGGTCGCCATGAAATGCCAAAAACGCACGCCGGCCAAAAACAACATGCCGAACACCGTCAGGCAAATGACCACGACGGCGCCGAGATCCGGCTCCTGCAACAGCAGCATACCGATCACCGCCAGCACGATGCTGATCATCAGTATGCCGCGCGTAAAGTAACGCAACTCATCCTGCTTGCGCACCAAATAACCGGCGACATAGGCCAGCATAAACAACTTCACGAACTCGGAAGGTTGGATATTCATTAATCCCAGCCGCAGCCAGCGAGAACTGCCGTTCACATGCGCGCCGATGCCCGGCAACAACACAACCGCGAGCAACCCGATGCCTAACAACAAAAGATAAGGTCCGGTCTTCTCCCACCAATGCACCCGGCTATGCATAGCGAGAACCATGCACGCCACTCCCAGGCTCACATGCACAAAATGGTGCGCGAGATAGAACGTGCTGCTGCCGAGCGTACGCTCGGCGGTGGAAATCGATGCCGAGTAAACCATAATCAAGCCAAAAACCAATAAGATGCTGACGCTATACAATACCCACGGATCCCAGCTCGGCCGCGCCCGCCCGGCAACACGCGGCGCGGAGCCATCGTGATTTATCGGCAATGACGCCAAATTCATCGCGCCGGTATTCATCGCAGCATCTCCCGCACGGTCTGCGCGAATACCCTGCCTCGGTGCTCAAAGTTGTCGAACATGTCAAAGCTCGCGCATGCCGGCGATAACAGCACAATGTCTCCAGCACGCGCCAGCGATCGCGCCTGCGCTACCGCTGCTTGCATATCCACGGCGTACGCGACCTGCGCCGTATCTTCTAATGCAGCCTCGATCAGCTGCGCGTCGCGCCCAATTAAAATCACGGCGCGCGCGCGCCGCGCTACCGCGGCTTTTAATGGGGTAAAATCCGCACCCTTGCCATCACCGCCGGCGATTAATACTACCGGGCTGGTCATCCCGTTTAATGCCGCAACCGTGGCGCCGACATTCGTGCCTTTAGAGTCGTTGATCCAGCGCACGCCGTCGCGCTCTGCCACCAGCTCGGTGCGATGAGCCAGTCCTTTAAAATCAATCACCGCGCGCCGCATCGCCTCCAGCGGCACATCGCTGGCTTCGGCCAGCGCCATCGCCGCTAATACATTGGCTAAATTGTGCCGCCCTGGAATCGGCACCTGGTTGCACGCTAGCAGCGGGTGATCGCCTCGCACCAACCACTCCTCACCGGCACGAATGATAACGCCGTAATCTTGATTGTCCTGAGGCGCCGTAAGTCCAAACTGCACCAGCCGGCGCCCAGATTGAGCCATGCGCATTACACCGGGATCATCCCTATTAATCACCATCACACCGTCGCCGTGGAAGATGCGCGCCTTGGCGGCAGCGTACTCATGCACATCACGATAACGGTCCATGTGATCGGGCGTAATATTCAATACCGTGGCGGCGCGTGCATTTAAGCTGTGTGTAGTTTCCAACTGGAAACTGGACAGCTCCAATACATAAATATCCGGCGCGGCTTGCGTGAGCTGGGATAGCACCGGCACACCGATGTTGCCGGCGACACAGGTCGCCATACCGGCCTCGCGACACATCGCACCTACCAGGCTGGTTACCGTGCTCTTCCCGTTGGCGCCGGTAATCGCAACAATGGGTGCGCGCACTTCGGCCGCTCCCGACACCCTGGCCGCTATCGACGTCCTGTCTCGCGCGGCATTAGCGCGTCCCTGCGCGTCATCTCCCGCGAAGTCCAGGGATGGACGAGTGTCGCGGGAAGTAGGGAGCTGGGAGCGACCGGCACTTGTACTTCCCTGTACTTCGGCCGCTCCCGACATCCTGTCTCCCGCGGCACTTGTACTTCCCTGTACTTCGTTCACAAATAGCTCTATATCGCCCACCGCTCGCACGCCGGCGGCAAGCGCCTGAACAATGGCAGGCTCACGTAAAGAAACACCGGGACTGACCACCAAAAGATCGGCCTGGCGCAATAAGCGCCCGTCTAAACCGCCGGTATACAACTCCATGCCTGGAAATTCAGCGCGCAGCTCGGGCAATTTCGGCGGCTGTGGGCGCGTATCCATCACCGAAATGTGATAACCGCGCGGCGCTAAATAGCGCACACAGGAAAGCCCGGTCTGTCCCAGGCCGATCACCCATGCCTTCCTTCTCGTTTGCGAGACGTTGTCCTGCCCGCTTGGTCGATTCCCTCCCGCCCGCTGTAATTTATTCTGCGTCATGGTGCGCTTGCGCTCCGGACTATTCATTAACGAATCTTCAATGTTGCCAAGCCGATTAACACTAGAATCAAACTAATGATCCAGAAACGCACGATCACGCGCGGCTCCGGCCAGCCTTTTAATTCAAAATGATGATGCAACGGCGCCATGCGAAAAATCCGCTTACCGATTAATTTGAAAGAGGCGACCTGCAGCATCACCGACACGGTTTCCACGACAAAAATGCCGCCCATAATGAACAGCACGATCTCCTGGCGCACAACCACCGCGACCACACCCAAAGCCGCGCCCAAACCTAAGGCGCCGACGTCGCCCATAAACACCTGCGCCGGATAGGTATTGAACCAGAGGAACCCGAGCCCCGCGCCAACCAGCGCAGCGCAGAACACCAACACCTCGCCCACACCGGCGACATAAGGAATGCCGAGGTAAGAGGAGAAATTGGCGTTGCCGGTGACATAGGCAAAAATTCCCAAGCCGCCTGCCACCAGTACTGTCGGCATAATCGCAAGCCCATCCAAACCGTCGGTGAGATTTACCGCGTTACTTGAGCCGACAATCACCAGATAGGTCAAAAGAATAAAGCCGGGTCCGAGCGGAATAGAGACGTTTTTGAAGAACGGCACAATGAGCTGCGTCTCTACCAGGCTTTGCGCGGTATGGTAAAGAAATAGAGCGGCGGCCAAGCCTGCGACAGTCTGCCATAAAAATTTGGCGCGCACGCCGATGCCACGCGGATTCTTGCTGATCAATTTTTTATAATCATCGACCCAGCCGATGGCGCCGAATGAAAGCATGGTAAACAATGCCGCCCAGATAAAGCGGTTGCTTAAATCCGCCCACAGCAAAGTCGCGATAAACACCGATACCAGAATCAAAGTCCCGCCCATGGTCGGCGTACCGGCTTTGCTGAAATGCGTCTGCGGCCCGTCGCTACGCACGGTCTGGCCGATCTGATAAAAACTGAGTTTGCGGATCATGCCGGGGCCGATCCAAAAACAAATCACCAGCGCGGTTATCACTCCCAGGATCCCGCGCAGGGTTAAATAATGGAAGACGTTAAATACCGAGAAATCGCGCGCGAGCGACTCAAATAGATAGAGCAGCACTAAGTTTTCCCTCGGGGAATGTTGTCCGCGACGATCCCGGTCACTACGCGCTCCATTTGCATAATGCGCGAACCCTTCACCAACACGGTCATCTGCGGATGCATAATATTGCTTAAGGCCGCGACCAGCGATTCGTGATCGGGGAAATGCTGTCCGCTCTTGCCAAATGCCCGCACCGCCGCTAGGCTTAATTCTCCCAAGGCAAGCAAACGATCGATCCCGGCTTGGCGCGCGCGCTCGCCGGTTTGGCGATGCATTTCCAGCGCCGCCTCACCCAATTCGCCCATATCGCCGATTACCAATACACGCTCGCCTCCCGCCGCGCACAACACCTCGATGCCGGCGGCGACGGAGGCGGGATTGGCGTTATAGGTGTCGTCCCAGACCCGCGCGCCGTTTCGCCCCGGCTTTATCTCAAGCCGCCCCGGGACATTACGCAGCTTTTCCAGCCCGGCCCTGATGTCATTTAATTTTACTCCCGCCGCCAAGGCAGCCGCGGTCGCCGCCAGCGCATTAAGCACATTATGCTTTCCCGGCAACGGCAGACGCAGTTCACAGTCGCCCCGCGGAGTGCGCAGGCGCAATAAACTGCTTACCGCATCCAGAATAAATTCCGCGTTAATATCCGCAGGGTTTTGCAAACCGAAAGTTAAAATTGGCCGAGGCGTCGCCAGCTCCTTCCACAATCCGGCATAGGCGTCGTCGGTATTAATCACGGCGATGCCGTTGCTCTCCAAGCCGGCAAAAATCTCACCCTTGGCGCGCGCGACATGGGCAACATCGCCCAATCCGGCCAGATGGGCTCCGCCGGCGTTATTGATGACGGCGATGGTAGGTTTAACCATACGCGTCAGGTAATCGATTTCGCCGGCATGGTTCATACCCATCTCGATCACGGCATAATGGTCGCCGGCGTGCAGGCGCAAGAGGGTCAGCGGCACGCCGATATCATTATTAAGATTACCTTGTGTGGCCAGGCCAGGTCCGGTTTCGGCCAGGATCGCGGCGATCATATTTTTAACCGTGGTCTTGCCATTGCTGCCGGTAACAGCGATGACCGGAATTGAAAACTGCCGCCGCCGGTAAGCCGCCAACTGGCCTAAGGCCAAACGCGTATCCCTGACGCACACATTCGGCAACGTTGTCGCGCCGCCACGGCTCACTAAAGCGGCGGCCGCGCCCAGCTTCTCCGCTTCCGGCAAAAACGCGTGCCCATCAAAACGTGGGCCGCGCAAGGCGACAAATAAATCACCGCGCTTAAGCTTGCGCGTATCGCTGCTTACCGCCAGGAATTCAACATCTTTGCCTTGCAGTGGCGCATTGAGCACACGCGCGGCAGTCGCAATCGTCATCACGCCGCCTCTCCCAACAGGTCACGCACAAACCGGCGATCGCTGAACGGCAAGCGCCGGTCGCCGATCTGCTGATAATCCTCATGCCCTTTGCCGGCCAGCAGCACAATATCATTGGGTTGCGCCTGCGTCAGGGCGAAGCGAATCGCTTCCGCCCGATCGGGTATGACTTTCACCTTCCCGAATGAGAGCGAAGGCGTCATACCGGCAACAATATCAGCGATGATTTGTTCCGGCGGCTCGTGGCGCGGATTATCGCTCGTCACCACCACGACATCGGCCAGGTTTTCCGCCAGTTTTCCCATCAGCGGGCGCTTACCGCGATCACGATTGCCGCCGCAGCCAAAGACGCACCAGAGCTTTCCTCCGGCGTGTTCGCGCAACGCCGACAGCACCTTCCTCAAAGCATCCGGCGTATGGGCATAATCTACCACTACGAGAGGCAGATGCGTGCCGCCGCCGAAGCATTCCATACGCCCGGCGATCGGCTTAACTTGATTTAACTTTGCGCTTGCCTCGGTGAAATTCAGATCCATCGCCACCAGCGCCCCCAGGACCGCCAACAAATTTTCCGCATTAAACCGCCCCAACAGCTTGCTATGTAAATGCACCGGGCCCGCGGGAGTCGTCACTTTTAATTCCAATCCACTGGGCAACGTCCGTACTGTCAGCGCCCTGACCTCGCCCTGTTCAAAACCAAAGCTCAGTGTTTTTACCCGGCCGGCGAGCTTGCCGATAAGCGTCTGTCCAAACACATCGCCGCTGTTGATGACCGCAAACCGCAGGCCGTCAAAATCAAACAGGCGCGCCTTAGCGGCAGCATATGCCGCCATATCGCCATGATAATCGAGATGATCGCGGGTAAGGTTAGTGAATATCACGCCGCTGAATCTGACGCCTTCGACCCGCCCTTGTTCAAGCGCATGGGAGGATACTTCCATGCATACGTGCGTCGCGCCGGCACGCACAAAGTCGGCTAACAGTTGATGCAGGTGAACTGCATCCGGCGTCGTGTGGCTGCCGGTCTGCAAGGCATCGGGAAAACCGTTGCCCAAGGTGCCGATCAGTCCGCAGCGCGCGGAGGCCCGCGTGCAGGTGGTTTTGCCATTCGTGCCGGTTACGCCGATGATAACCAGCCGATGCGAGGGCGAACCGAAAAAGCGATCGGCAATGATGCCTACATGCATACGCAAATCGCTAAGCTTAAACATCGGTACGGGAAAATCAGGAATCGAGCCGCCGCCATCCGGCTCCAGAATCACGGCGGCCGCGCCGCGCGCGGCGGCATCGGCAATAAATGCGCGGCCGTCCTGGCTTATGCCGGGTACGGCCAGAAACAACCAGCCCGGCTGTACTTGCCGGCTGTCTTGCGTAATTCCGCTTATCTTCCGGTCCTGTGCCGCCGGCACGTCGATCAGCCCGGATAAAAGTTCGCTTAAAAGCGGGCGCGCGGCGCTTGTCATCAGGTCACTCCGTCCGGAGCCTGCACTACCCCGGGCGCTGGATCCAAGACCGGTCTGTCCGGTTCATCCGGCGCGATATTCAACAGGCGCAAAGCGCCGCTCATCACCTTACTGAACACCGGGGCGGCAACTTCACCGCCAAAATATCCCCCACGGCCCGGCTGATCAATCGTGACCACCATCACCAAACGGGGATCGGAGGCGGGAGCAAACCCGGCAAAAGAAGCGAAATAAGCATTTTCGGCGTAGCCATCAGCGCCGAGTTTGTGCACCGTGCCGGTCTTTCCGGCCACCCGATAATGCATGACCCGCGCGAGCTTCCCGGTGCCGTCATTGCTCACCACCATTTCCAGCATGCGCCGGACCGCGCGCGCATTGGTCTCCGCCATGACCCGCCGTCCTTTCACCTCAGAGTCGCGGCGCAATAGCGTAACCGGCATTAAAATACCGTTGTTCGCCAAGCCGGTGTAAGCGCGCGCCAACTGCAGCGGGGTGACGGAAAGACCATAGCCGAAGGACAGGGTCGCTTGTTCAATCGGCACCCAATGCTTGGCGGAAGTAAACCGGCCGACGGATTCACCGGGCAACTCGGCTCCGGTGTAATCGCCAAACCCGACTTCATGAAACAGCTGCCACATTGCCGACTTGTTCAGCGCCAACCCAATCTTGCTTGCGCCGACGTTACTCGACTTTTCGATCACCTCAGCCACCGTCAAGCGGCCGTAGTCGCGCGCATCGCGAATAAAATACTGGCCTACCTTATAAATGCCGGGAGCGGTCTCGACCAGGGTGCCAGGTAAAAATTTTCCGCTCTCGAGCGCGGCCGCAACCGTAAATGGTTTTACGGTTGAGCCCGGCTCGAACACATCCGTAACCGCCCGATTCCGAAACAGGGGGCTGCGCAGGTAAGTACGGTTATTGGGGTTGAACCCCGGCTCATTGACCATCGCCAACACCTCGCCGGTGCGCGCATCGAGCACTACGGCGCTGCCGCCCCGGGCGCCGTGGGCCGCGACCGCGGCTTTTAATTCGCGGTAGGCAAGGTACTGAATGCGCCGGTCCAGGCTGATGGTTAAATCTTTGCCCGGCACCGGCAGCGCGATGCTTTCCACCGTTTCCACCATATTGCCCAGGCGGTCCTTTAGTATACGCTTCTTGCCCGGGATACCGCGCAGCCAGGCGTCATAAGCGAGCTCCAGACCTTCCTGGCCTTGGTCATCGACGTTGGTAAATCCGACAACGTGTCCGGCAATTGCGCCGGCGGGATAATACCGCCGGTATTCCTTTTGCAGCGCGACGCCGGGGATCTTCAGCGCCATCACACGTTCAGCCAGTTCCGGCGTCACTTGCCTTTTAAGGTACATAAACTCGCGCCCGCTGTTTTTGCTGATCTGGCTGATCAACTCTTGCCGGCTTAAGTCTAATAATTTTATCAGCGCGGGCCATTGTTCCTGGGCTAAATTTAATTCCGCCGGGTTCGCCCAAACACAATCCACCGGCGTGCTGATCGCGAGCGGTTCACCGTTCCGATCGAGGATCATCCCGCGATGAGAGGCATCTTCGACGATGCGCAAATAGCGCGCATTCCCCTGCTCTTGCAGATAGCCGGAGTGCCACACCTGCAAATAAACCGCGCGCGCGGCGAGTAAGGTCATGGCAACCAGCATGATGCTTAGCACCAGCCAGTAACGCAGCAGGTGGGGATAAGGCGCGCGCTTCACGGCGTTGCCTTGGGTTGACTGGCCGGCACGAGGATGATTTGCTCCGGCTTCGGCAAGACCATGCCAAGCTGGGTGCCCGCAAGTTCTTCCACACGCCGGTGCTGCGACCACGCGCCTTGCTCGAGTAACAACTGTCCCCATTCGGTATCGATCGCATCCCGTTGCGTCTGCAGATTTTGTAATTCGGCTGAGTACAAGCGATTACGGTGGCGTAACTCGATCACGGCGGCGGAGGCTAATACTACCGCCATGATGAGCAGGATGAATTTTTTATCCATGGGCCGGCGCTATCCGTTCCGCGGCGCGTAAGACCGCACTGCGGGCGCGCGGGTTTTGCTTAATCTCGGCCGCACTTGCACGCATCGCCTTGCCCCGCAAGCGCAGGCGTGGCGTCAACATAGAATGCCGCACCGGAAGATCGGCGGGAAATGGATCGCCTTTGGCTTCCTTGTGCATAAAACGTTTAACCAGGCGATCCTCGAGCGAATGAAAGCTGATGACGGCGAAACACCCGTCGGGCGCGAGCACGTCCAAACATTGTGGCAGCGTCATCTCCAGTTCGGCAAGCTCTCGGTTCACGTGCATGCGTATGGCTTGGAAACTGCGTGTGGCCGGGTCTTTGCCCGGCTCGCGGGTTGGCACCGCAGCGGCGATAATCTCCGCCAGTTTGGCGGTGGTCGTAATCGGCTGCACGGCTCTTTGATTTATTATCATCTTCGCGATGCGCTTGGCAAAACGCTCTTCACCCAAGGTTCGTAAAACCGCAGCAATCTCTGCTTCTTCCGCGCTGTTAATCCATTGAGCGGCCGATATACCAACTTCGGGGTCCATGCGCATATCCAGCGGGCCCGGCTTTTGGAAGCTAAACCCGCGCGCCGGATCATCCAACTGCGGCGACGACACCCCGAGGTCCAGAACAATGCCGTTGACGCGTCCTACCCAACCCGAGTGCATTACATACTGCTTCAGCATGGAAAATCTTCCTCTCATAATTGAAAAGCGCGCGTCGCCGCCGAATCTTTTTTGCGCCGCGGCCACTGCTTGAGGATCCCGGTCTATCGCCAGCAAATGCCCGCGCACGCTAAGTCGATCCAGAATAGCGGCGGCATGTCCGCCCCGCCCGTAAGTGGCGTCTATATAAATGCCGTCACTCTGAACCTTCAGGGCCGCCATTACTTCCTCCAATAAAACCGGAAGGTGTGGTAATTCACTCGCCTGCGAACTTAAAGAGATAAAGACTCCATCTCCGCCGGCATCTCTCCCCCTGCCGTCTCCGCCAGCCATTCCGCGCGGCGCGTATTCCACTCGGACTCATCCCATAACTCAAACTTATTACCCTGGCCGATGAGCACCACCGATTTTTCCAACTTGGCAAATTCACGCAACGGCGGCGGCAATAAAATTCGCCCGTTACCATCGAGCTCGCACTCGGTAGCATGACCGATTAACAGCCGTTGCAGCCGCCGTGCTTGCGCGTTGAAGCTCGGCAGCTTAACGAGCTTGCGCTCGATCTCTTCCCAATCGGGAAGCGGATACAGCAATAGACAATGGTCGCGGTCGACCGTGAGCACCATTTGTCCGGCGCAATGCTGCATCAGACCGTCGCGATACTTGGTCGGAACGGCTATGCGCCCTTTGTCGTCGAGGTTTAAGGTGTTGACGCCGCGAAACATGACTCTTTCACTTGATGGCTCGTAATCCACAATTATCCACATTTTCCCACTAAATTACACTATAGATAGCCGAGCGCCCTGGTGTCAAGAAATCAATCCCACCATAGGGAAAAATAAACTTTGTATTACAAAAGCTTACAAGTGAATCGCGGGGCTGGATGGCAAAGGCTAAGCTATAATCAGCGCAGGTGGTTGACTAACTGTTGGATGAGTTGAGAGATTTGCTCGTTAATTTTAGCGTCTTTGATAACGCGCCGGTCGCATCAAACGCCTCATGCGCGCACCCCGCGCCCCAGGCTTGACCCGTCGCGCCTGGACAGTGCACCATTGTCGTCACGTCCACTGGGAACGTCGCGATCGGGGTGAAATCGGGCTGCAGCCGCAATTTCTGGGGCGACTTCGGCGGCAACACGTTCCGGGACGGGCTGCTGCCCAGCTTGAACGAAACTGAACTACATTAGGTTCATGCTGAAGCGCAACCGGACATTCCTTGCGCGACATGTGTAATTTATCTGCATCGCAAGGGACTGGCCAATGGCTCAAAACTAAACCGGCGAGCGGCGAGCTAACGGGCCGGACGTCCCTCAAAAGGCACTGAACGCCAAACGAAATGAAAGTGCTATACGTCCGCGGCACTTACGCTGGGAGGCCCATGGAAGCCAGGAAAAATCCGAAGAAACCGCAAGACCTGAATGGGGCGTTGCGGCAGTACAAGGAACGCTTCGAAAGCCTTATCGGGCACTCGTCCGATTGGTACTGGGAGCAGGATGAAGCCTACCGCTTCACCGTGGTCACGGGCAGTAACCTGAACCTGACCGGAATCGATCCTAAACAAGTTCTCGGCACGGCTCGCTGGGACCGCGGTGCGGTCCCTGTTGGCGACGACGGCAGCTGGGATAAGCACAAGGCGACGCTCGAAGCGAGACAACCCTTTACCGATTTCGTTTTCAAGTGCGTCAATCTGAGGGGGGAGCTGCGCTACATCAGCACCAACGGGCAACCGATATTCGACGACAAAGAGCGGTTCAAGGGCTACCGCGGCATCGCCAGGGACATCACCGAGAGCAAGCGCGCCGAAGAGCTGCTGAGGTTGGAGCATACGGTGAACCGCTCCCTTACCGAGGCAGACAGCGCTGCGGGGGCGCTCGAAGCAGCGATCCGCGCCGTGTGCGAAACGGAGAATTGGGAATGCGGCCGATACTTTCGCTGGGACGAGAAGGCTGGCGTGCTGCGTTTCGGCGAATCCTGGGGTGTGCCGGAACCCGCGATCCAACAATTTATCGATCGGTCGCGCGGAATTGTTTATAAACCGGGCGTCGGGTTGATGGGCCGGGCGTGGCAGTCGGGCCAACCCCTTTGGGTCGCCGATGTCACCAAAGATACTCGTGCGGTGCGGTCGGCTTTTACAGACGATCTCGGAATACGCGGCGGCTTCGTCTTTCCGATCGTATCGGAAGGAAAACCGATCGGCACGCTCGCTTTCAACAGCCGTGAAGTCCGCGAGCCGGAAGAGCGGCTGATGCAGGCGATAGGTGTGATCGGCAGTCAGATCGGCCAGTTTGTGCAACGCAAGCAGGCGGAGGAAGAGCTACGCCGGTTCCGCGCCGCAATCGACGTGTCGGCGGATCTGGTCTTGCTCGTCGATCCGGCAAGCATGCTGTATGTCGATGCCAACGAAACGGCATGCCGGGCGCTGGGCTACAGCCGCGAGGAGTTGCTGGCGATGGGCCCGCACGACGTCTTCTCCGTATCGCGCGAAGATCTGGCGCGACTCTACGATCGCTTGATCGCCGGCGACCTGAGTCAAACGTCAGCGGAGGGCTGGTACTGCCGCAAGGATGGATCGCGGTTTGCCGTCGAATCGGTCCGCCGCGCCGTGCCTTCCGCGAAAGGGCATATCATTGTTGCCGTTGGGCGCGACATCGGCGAGCGCAAGCGCGCGGAGCAGTTGCTGAAGCTCGAGCATACGGTGACCCGCTGCCTCGCCGAGGCGGACAGCCTTGGAGCCGCGCTCCAATCGGCGATTCGCGCCATCTGCGAAACCGAAGGTTGGGACTGCGGCCGCTACCTTCGCGTGGACGAGCGGGCCGGGGTGCTGCGCCTCGGCGAGGCCTGGGGAATCCAAACCGAGGCCATTGAGCGCTTTCTCGCGTCGTCACGCGATGTGACCTACTCTTCGGGCGCCGGCCTGGCTGGCCGGGTTTGGCAGTCAGGCCAATCAGTGTGGCTGGCCGATATTGGGGAGGACACGCGCGCCGCACAAATATCCCTTATTCGCGAACTCGGCTTGCATGGAGCTATCTTCTTTCCGGTTGCGTCGGAGGGAAAGACGATCGGAGTGCTTGCTTTCAATAGCCGCGAAGTGCGCAAACCGGAAGAGCGGCTGCTGCAGGCGGTGCGCGCGATCGGCAGCCAGATCGGCCAGTTCGTGCAGCGCAAGCAGGCCGAAGAGGTGGTGCGCGAGAGCGAGGAGCGCTTCCGCGGCCTGACTGCGCTTTCCTCTGACATGTACTGGGAGCAGGACGATCAGTTCCGCTTCACCTCGATGACCGGGCGCGGTTCGGAACGTGTCAACGTTCGAGGCTTTCCGCTTCTCGGCAAAAAACGTTGGGAACAGAACTACGTTAACATGACCGCGGACGCGTGGGCCGAACATATGGCGCTTCTCGAGGCGCACAAGCCGTTCCGCGAAATGGAGTTGTGCAGGCCCGATGAAGCCGGCAAGAAAGTCTGGATCAGCATCAGCGGCGAGCCGGTATTCGACCAGTCCGGCACCTTCACGGGCTATCGCGGCGTCGGCAAGGACATCACCGAGCGCAAGCTGGGCGAGGAGCGCATCCAGTATCTCGCCAATCACGATGCCCTGACGTCGCTTCCGAACCGCGCGAGATTCAGCGACACGCTGAACCTCGCGATTCAGAACGCGCGGCGCTATCGCCGCAACTTTGCGGTGTTGTTCATTGATCTGGACCGCTTCAAGAACATCAACGACACTCTCGGGCACGAGGCCGGAGACAAGCTGCTTCTGGAAATGGGCCTGCGGCTAACGCAGACGGTGCGCACGAGCGACGTCGTCGCCCGCCTGGGCGGCGACGAGTTCGTGGTGCTGATCCAGGAGGTGGGCGAGGCCAAGCAGGTCGAGACGGTCGCGCGCAAGATCCTTTCCGCTCTCATCAAGCCGATGTTCATCCAGGGCCAGGAGTGCAGGGTGACGGCGAGCATCGGCATCTGCATATACCCGGCGGACGCCCAGGACGAGCAAGCGCTGATGAAAAACGCCGACATTGCCATGTACCGCGCGAAGGAGGCTGGCAAGAACACCTACAAGTTCTACTCCGAGGAGACCAACCTCCACTCGTTCGAGCGGATGGCGATGGAGACGAGCCTGCGCCGCGGCCTGGAGCGCAACGAGTTTTTCCTCCACTATCAGGCCAAGCTCGACCTAAACACAGGGCAGATCACCGGCGTGGAAGCGCTGGTGCGCTGGCAGCATCCCGATCTCGGCATAGTCCCGCCCGCCCGTTTCATTCCGCTCGCCGAGGAAACCGGACTGATCGTGCCGATCGGAAAATGGGTGCTGAATACCGCTTGCACGCAGAACGTCGCCTGGCAGCGGGCGGGCCTGCCGCCTTTGTGCATGGCGGTTAACCTGTCGGCGCGCCAGTTCGCCGACGAAGAGCTTCTCAATGACATCGCCGCCACGCTTGAGAATAGCGGAATGAAACCGGAACTGCTGGAGCTCGAACTCACCGAGAGCATGGTGATGCAGAACGCCGATCGGGCAGGCAAGGTGCTTGCCGACATCAAGCAGATGGGCGTGCGGCTCGCCATCGATGATTTCGGAGTCGGCTATTCCTCGCTTACTCACCTCAAGCGCTTTCCGATCGACACGCTGAAAGTGGACCAGTCCTTCATCCGAGGCATTCCCCAGGATCTCGAGGACAAGGCGATCACCAAGGCGATCATCGCCATGGGCAAGAGCCTCAACCTCACGGTCGTCGCCGAAGGGGTGGAAACGCTGGAGCAAGAGACGTTCCTGCGCGATCACGCCTGTGATGAAACGCAGGGCTATTACTTCAGCAAGCCCATTACCAACGATCAGTTCGCCGAGCTGCTGCGCAAACGGATTGATTCCTCGAAACAATAGCCGGCACGACGACGATCGCGCGCGGCTCAGTTAGCTGACCAACGTGCAAGGTCTCGCAACAGCACGGAATTGTTGGGATCTAACGCTAAATATTTCTCGTGCCGCTCTATCCGGTCAGTGATGTTTTCAGTCATTATTGGTATCCGATACCGAGTACTTTCAATAATTTTGATTAACAGATATCGCTCCTTAAACGCCACCGGCGGGCAATCCCTGTTTTTCCGTTGCCATCATAAAGCGGCAGCGCTAATTCCCTTAAATCGACCAGGTCAACGTTAGCTCCAGCCTATTCCGTCGCCCGTATGGCGATACGCAGCAGTTTACGGTTATAAGAACCGGTACGCATGCTGCCGGCGACAGCGAGAACAGGAGGCGTTAGCCATCCTGCAATTATGCCACGTATGATGTTAAATACTATGGACAAGAAAAAGAATAAAGAAAGAAGGAGTCAGCCGATAAGCCGGGTTCTGTCGAGGGCAGCCATTCATCTAGGACGCCTGTCGCCAGACGCCTCAAGCAACCTACCCGGGAACGGCGCGGGCCACGTCATTGTTCCCCTATTTGGTCTTGCTCCGGGTGGGGTTTGCCGTGCCGTTGATGTTACCACCAACGCGGTGCGCTCTTACCGCACCATTTCACCCTTACCTAAAATTAAAGGCGGTATCTTTCTGTTGCACTTTCCGTGGGCTCGCGCCCCCCAGGTGTTACCTGGCACCCTGCCCAGTGGAGCCCGGACTTTCCTCTGCATTTCGCAATGCAGCGACTGCCTGGCCGACTCCTAAAAACCAGTATACCAGATTCCCTTCTCGTTCTTTTGGAAGTTTCCGTTTCGATTTTTAGTTCTGTTCTGGCGTTAGCAGGATGCTGAAAAACTCGTTTTTCCGCACCCTGCGATTTCAACAACCTGTTAGCTAAACCCGCGCCCGCTGCTGTCCCACCCGCCCAAAGCGGCAGGATAATCATCAGAATGCCGAGCACAACCATGTTTTGCGTCGGCCGTCCCGCTATGCTAAAACCCAACACCCACGGAGAAATAATCAGCCAGATGCCTAAAACCAGGTTAATCCATTCTTCCCAGCGCTCCCAGGTATAAAGCTCAATGAGCGATAACACGACAATGGCGATACCGATGATGTAGGCATTGGTCGCGGCGCCGGTCACATCGGAATAACTAAGCAGCCAGGGAGAGAAAAAGAGCCATACCCCTAATACAAGTTCAGCCCAATCTTGCCATCGTGTTGTCATACATGCCTCCTTTTACTCAGGATGAAAACCAGCTCAATGCGCCTTAACTCGGCGAAAAGTATCGGACGAAGGTCGGGGATTAGTTGCAGAGACCACCCTTCCGTCGCTTAGCAGGGTGATGAAAAACTCGTTTTTCAGCACCCTGCCGTGGCCGCTTTTTGCTTTGCGTGTTGACAATTTCTCCGGGAGAGACCGCCTGGCCACGTTTCTGCCACGAATTGTGCCCATGAACCGGGCGGTCTCTCCCTCACCCGGCCCTTCGGATCGCCTTCTCCCGGTGGGAGAGGGAAAGTCGGTGCGGCCTCCGGCCGCAGGTTCATGGGTAGAGTGGGCGCTACCTGGTAGCACCCGGAGGGCGAGGACCAGGGGCGAAGCGGATCAAGAGGAAGGTCCGGTGGACCTTCCTCCCGCTGAGCGGGTTGGGTTCGCCATGGAAGGCGAACCCCGGCTTTCGCGCACAGCCGGGACTGCAAAGCGAAGAAAGGTCCGAG
>WNFG01002774.1_pt1 | contig 24882 bp, 26 predicted proteins | sample 5400431 | NCBI WGS metagenome assembly WNFG01 (sample SAMN13153346, study PRJNA577476) | soil metagenome | isolation source: 120 cm saprolite under Douglas fir tree site 2 hole 3 replicate 2 | place: USA:California | collected 2015-04-18 | reverse complement strand
GTCGGAAGCCATAGGGGCTATGTAGGACAATATCGGGTATCAGAAAGCGACCCTTTGGAGGATATGAGTCCATGGCGTCACGAACTGAGCGCCTCAAGACAGCCGCGGTGAAAGCCGCCAAGACGGCGAGGAAGTGGGCGGAAACCGCCGCACGCGAAGCCGACCGGCTGCTCGAGGAAGCGCAGAAGCGCGTAGAGACTGAACAGCGCCAGCGGCGGATCAAGGAAGCGCTCCGCCGCACCGGGAAGGTACTGAAGGCGGTCGGACGCGCGGCGATCGTGGCGGGGATCGCGGCGGGGATTGCATCGGCACGGGCCGAGAAGCGCGCGCGCAAACTCAGCAAAAAGGCGAGACGTTAGTCGGCCCGCTCGGCCCCGCTCAGCTTGAGCAGGCGGCTCCACTGCGCCGCCGTTACGGGACTCACCGACAGCCGTCCCTGCCTTACGATGGGAAGATCCGTGAAGGTCTTGTCGGACTTGATCTGCGCAAGTGTCACCGGTTGGGGCAACCGCCGATGCGCTTTGAGATCGATCACGACGAGCCGCGGATCTTTCTTTTTGGGATCCGCATACGGCGCGGATATGACGGTTGCCCAACCGACTACCGCTTTCTCGCCACCCGTGTGGTAGACGAGGACTTGATCGCCCGGATGCATGGCGCGGAGGTTCCGTAAGGCCACCGGGTTTTTCACGCCGTCCCAGACGGCTGTCTCTTCCCGCTCGAGATCGGCATAGCTGTACGCCGTCGGTTCCGTTTTGACTAACCAATAGTTCGCCACTGTTAACCCCGCGGTATGGCCGCGGGGTTGGCCACCCGCGCGGCCCAGTCCTGAATGGTTGTGGCCAGCTCCTGCATCACGTCGTCTTCCGACTTCCCAGTGCGCTTCGGCACTTTGAACGAATGATCGCCTTCGTCAATCAGATGCAGCGTCGCCCGCTCGCCGAGCTGCTGCACGACCCCTCGTAACAAGCCGAGCTGCGCGAACTCGTCGCGTGTGCCCTGCAGAAACAACATCGGCACCTGCACCGCCGACAGGTGCTCCGCGCGAGTGATCCCCGGACGTCCGGGCGGATGTAACGGGAAGCCGAGGAACACGAGTCCCCGTAGGCCCGGTAGCGGTTCTGTAGATTGTGCCTGAGACGTCATCCGGCCTCCAAACGACTTGCCCCCCGCGATCAACGGGAGTTCAAGCCCCTCGCGCGCGGCCGCAGCGACAGCCTCCCGCACTGCTGCTTCGGCAACCGCCGGCGAATCGGGCCGGCTTTTCTTTGCCTGCATGTAGGGGAATTCGTACCGGTACGTCGCGATGCCGTGCTGCGCGAATGCGCGTGCTGCCCGCTCGAGAAAGGCGTGGCGCATCCCCGCCCCGGCGCCATGCGCGAGCACCAGCAGTGCTCGCGCACCGGCCGGAGCGGTCAACAGATGGTCCATTTATTTCAGTCGCTCGTTCAACCGTTCCAGTACGCCTACCAGATTCGGCTTGAGCTCCAGGACACGGGCCACCGGGTCGTGCCCCAGCTTCTGCATGCGCTTCAGCGCATTCGCAATGGTGAAATTGCTGTTGTGGAGCTTGCCGTTGACCTCGTCCCACTCGATCGGCATGGACACCGGCGCCTGCGGCGACGGCCGCACGCTGTAGGGTGCGACGATCAACTGGCCGGCGCGATTCTGAAAGGCATCCACATACACTTTGCCTTCACGTTTGCTGATCGTCCGTGCCGTGGTCGCGATGTCGGTGTGCTGATCGGTGACGAGCCGGGCAAACAAAATCGCGAGCTGCAGGGATTGCGCGTAGGTGAGCTGCCGGCCGAGCGGCAGCATGATGTGCAAGCCTGATTTTCCCGTGGTCTTGATGAACGCCGGCATGGCGACGTCATCGCACAGTTTCGTCATCGTCTTGGCGAGGGTAATGACATTCGCAAACGGCGCCTCTTTGGGATCGAGATCGATGAGGCACCAGTCCGGGCGCGTGAGGTCGTCGATGCGGCTCATCCAGATGTGCAACGGGATCGTTCCGAGGTTCACGAGGTAGACCAGCGTCTCGACGTCGTTGCACACGAAGTATTGGATGTCGCGCTGCGTATCCTCGCTCCAGATCGGAATCGTCTGAATCCAGTCCGGCACAAACCCCGGCGCGTCTTTTTGATAGAATGACTTGCCGTTGATACCGTCCGGATACCGCGTGAGCACGACGGGGCGATTCTTCAAATACGGCAGCAACCACGGTCCCATGCTGCGGTAGTATTCGATGAGATCGCCCTTCGTGTACTTCTCCTCGGGCCAGAATACTTTGTCGAGGTTGGACAACTTCACTTCTCGGGGAAGAGGGACGGGGGAAGGGGGAAGGGTAAGGCCCTGCTCACCTTCCGCATGGTTTACCCTTCCCTCTTCCCCCTTCCCGCTTCCCGGCATCGTCACATCTTCGGGCTTCTTATCGTCGCGGAATCTGACGAACACTGATTGCCTTAAGAGTCCGTCTTTCGTGAACTCCTTGTACCGAACGTCGCACACGAGCCGCGGCTCGACCCACGTGTGATCCGGTCCCTTGGGTAGCGCGCCGTGTTCCGGTGGATCGCACGGCGGGGTCTTGCGGACGAGGCTTTGGAGTGTGGCGCTGATTTCCGCCAACTCATTGCCGCTGAATCCCGAGCCGGCACGGCCGCAGTAGATCAGTCGGCCGTCCTTGTACGCGCCGACATGCAGGGAGCCGAATCCGCCGCGCGAGCCCTTGGGCTTCGAGAAGCCGACGACGACGAAGTCGTCGATGCGATCGGCGCGGATCTTCAGCCAGTCAGAGGACCGGCCATTGCGATACGGGCTGTCCGCTTTCTTGGCGACGATGCCTTCGAGCCCAAGATTCACGACCTGCTCGTAGAGCGCCTCACCATTCTTTTCGAAGTGCTCCGAATAGCGCAGCGGCCCGGTCGGCGGCAAGATCTTCTGCAAGATCTCTTTGCGCTTGATGAGGGGCAGCTTGCGAAGATCGTAGCCCGCGAAGGCGAGCAGATCGAACACGTACAGCGTCGCCGGCGCCTCGATCGCCGCACGCTTCACCTCGGCGCGCCCGGATAACTTGGCGCGCGCCTGCAGCTTCCCGAAACTCGGGTGGCCGGATTCGTTCAACACCACGAGCTCGCCGTCGAGAATCACGCCGTCATACGGGATCGCCTTGACCGCGCGCGCAATCTCCGGGAACGCGCCCGCGAAGTCGAGTCCCTTGCGCGAATACAGTATCGCTTCGCCGTTCTGGCAGGCCGCGCGCATGCGATAGCCATCGAGCTTCACCTCGAACAGCCAACCGGCCTTGGAGAACGGCTGATCGCGCGTCTCCGCGAGCATGAGCTCCGTGTCCTCAACCCGCAGGTTCCGCTTCGGCGCGCCGAGTTTCTCAAGCTCCTTCTTGATCGGCTCGGCGCGCTGCTTGGCGTTGCGGAGCTCGTCATTGGTGAGGCCAGACAGGACTGATTCGTTCGAGTACGGCTCGGGGGAGACGTACTCGTCACGCTCTTTGATGAGCAGCCACTCTTTCGGAGTCTTCTTGAGTTTGATCAGGGTCCAGCGGCCGCGCAGTTTGTAGCCGCGGAGCTCGAACAGGAGCTTCCCCTTTTCCAGACCTTCGTATGGGTCTTCGAGCGGAACCCACACGCCGCGGTCCCAGACGATGACCGTGCCCGCGCCGTAATTCCCTTCGGGAATCACACCCTCGAAGTCGCCGTACTCGAGCGGATGGTCTTCGACGCGGACGGCGAGACGCTTATCGGCTGGATTTGCGGAGGGACCTTTGGGGACGGCCCACGACATGAGCACGCCGTTCATTTCGAGACGCAGATCCCAATGCAACCGCGTCGCGTCGTGCATGTGCACGATCAACAAGCCCCCGGGTTTGGGGGCGGCTTTCGGAGCTACTCCCCCGGGCTCGGGAGTTCTGTCAAAGGCGCGCTTCGTACGATACGTGCTGAGCGAATCGGCTTCTTCGGAGCGGGCCTTCCGACGGGTGGGCATGAGCGCGTATCATACCCCACTATGGCCGCTCATTCCATCGGTTCCGCTACGGTGTCGTTTGGCCTCGTCTCCGTACCCGTGCAGCTCTACGCTGCCGGCGAATCCAAGGCCACCATCACGTTCAACTGGCTGCACAAGAAAGACGGCGCCCGACTCAAGCAGCAGTACGTCTGCTCCAAAGACGGCGAGAAGGTCGAGCGTGATGAGATGATCAAAGGCTATGAATTCAGCAAGGGCCAATACGTCACGTTCACGCCTGATGAGTTGAAAGCGTTGGAAGAGCGAGCCACCGGCGCGATCGACATCATCGAGTTTCTTCCAGCCGAGAAGGTGGACCGCATCTACCTCGACCGCACCTATTTCCTCGGACCCGATAAAGGCGGCGAGCGCGCGTACAAGCTGCTGGCCGACGCGCTCGAGAAGACCAAGCGCGTCGCGATCGGCCAGTATGCTGCGCGTGGCAAGCAGTATCTCATCATGGTCCGCCCGATGGACGGCGCGCTCGCGATGGAGCAGCTGCGCTACGCCGACGAGATTCGCGAAATCGCCGAAGTGCCGATTCCCAAGACCGAAGTGAAGAAGCCCGAGCTCGATCTCGCGATCAAGTTGATCGACCAGGCGGCGACGGAGGAATTCCACCCGGAGAAGTACAAGGACAACGTGCGCGAGCGGATGCAGGAGCAGATCGAGCGCAAGGTCGAGGGCAAGCAGATCACGGAGGAGCCGGAGGAGGCACCGAAGGCCAAGGTGCTCGACCTGATGCAGGCGCTGAAGCAGAGTCTGGAAGGGGAAAAGGCGGAGAAGGCCGAAGCCAAGTCAGCCGCGAAACAGCCCAAGCGCCGGAAAGTCGCCGGAGGCCGCTAAAGCATTATCTTGGGGCGACTCTTACCCCGAGGGTGAGCGGTGCAAGACACGTTCTCGACGACTGCGAATGCGCCGGGCCCGCTGTTTTGGATCATCTGCTTCGCCGTCGCGCTGTTCGAAATCGCCAGCATGTGGAAGCTGTACCAGAAGGCCGGCTACCCCGGTTGGGCCGCGATCATCCCGATTTACAATGCGATTGTCATGATCCAGATCGCGCGCAAGCCGGTATGGTGGATTCTGCTCTATTTGATTCCGCTGGTGAACGTCATCATCGCGATCATCGTCACGCACAACGTGTCCGTGAATTTTGGAAAGGGCGTCGGGTTCACGCTGGGACTCATTTTTCTGGGTCCGATCTTTTATCCGATTCTGGCGTGGGGTGATGCGGAGTATCAGCCAGCGTCAGGAACTCCCGTGCCAGCTTAGGTCCCATTCCTTTTTCTTCGTGCTTGAAGAAGATATAGGCATCGGTCCAAGCCTCACCCAAGGCCTGGACCTGTTGCCTCCAGTCCCGCAGCGAGTCTTCCGCATAGCCTTCGTCGCGTAGCCGCACGTAGCCGAAGTCGGCAGTCGCGACGAGCGGCGTGGTCCCTTCCTCTGTATCCGCGATGCACAGTGCGGTGTTCGTGCTCCGCAACAACTCGTAGACGTCGTCTGACCACCACGATGGGTGACGGAACTCACAGGCCGCGCGGACATCCGACGGCAACTGTGTGAGTAGATCACTGAGCCGCGCCTTGTCTTTCTTAAAATTAGGGGGTAATTGAAACAGCACTGCGCCCAGCTTGGCATCAAGCTTGCGAATCGTCTCGAGGAAGAAGCGGAGCGGGTCGTCGATGTTCTGAAGGCGCGCGAAGTGAGTAATGCGCTGTGGCGCCTTGAGAACGAATGTGAATCGCTCGGGCGTCGCTGCATGCCAACCGGCGACGGTTTTGGCGCTGGGCATGCGATAAAACGTGTAATTGATTTCGACCGTGCCCAATTGCTGGGCGTAGAACTCGAGCCACTTGGCGCTCGGGAGCTTGGGCGGATAGAAGCTTCCCTTCCATTCCGGGAAGTTGTAGCCGGACGTACCGACGTGGAGCCGCATGAGTCTAGCGGCAAAGCTAGTCTCACCATTCTTGATGGGGGAGTTGTCGCATGAAGAAGCTCAAGTTCACACTCGCCGCGCTGGTGTTCGTCGTAGCAGCCTGCGGAACATCGGCCGAGACCGAACGGAAGCTCGCTGAGCTCGAGCAGGCCAACGCACAGAAAGACAGTTTGATGCAGGACGTGGCCCTGAGCTCGCGGCTCCTCAGCGACATCAATGTCGAAATCGCGAAGGTGAAAGTGCGCGGGAGGCTCAACGTGTCGAGCGAGAGCCCGGTCACCGCGTCGAGCGATACACTGCTCGCCAAGCTGCGCTACGTCGTCACCCGCGTGCGGGAAACCGAGAGCCAGCTGAGTCAGAGCCGCGAGCGCATCAAGAACCTGACCAACCTGTCGGACAGCCTCCGGGCGACGCTCGACTCGACCGCGAGCAACCTCCAGGCGGTGATCGCGACGCAGAAGCAGACCATCGACCTGCTCACGGATCAGGTCAACACCCTTACGGCGGAGAACGTGGCGCTGCGCGACAGCCTCTCGACCGGGTACTACGTGATCGGGACGAAGGCCGAGCTCAAGAGGAAGGGCATCCTCACCGAGCAGGGCGGCGGCCGCGTGCTGTTCATCCTCTGGCGGACCGGCAAGACGCTGCAGCCGGCGCGCAACCTCGATCCGTCGCTCTTCACGGCGATCGACACGCGCAAGGTCACGCAGATCCCCCTGCCCAGTGCGCGGGCCGAGTACCGGATCGCGTCGCTGCAAGACCTGTCGTACGTGGCTGAGGAGCGTAAACACAACAAGTACTCGGGGACGTCGAGCCTCACCATTACGTCGCCTGTGGATTTCTGGCGCAGCTCGAAGTTCCTCATCATCGTGCTCGAGGGGTCTTCGACGCCAGTGGCCAACCAGGAGCAGCCACGCACTTCTGAGTCACAAGCCGTGAGCCGCTAGCGACGTCTGCAACACTCGACGTGCAAGAGGCCAGGGAAAGCTCTCCTGGCCTCTTGTGCTTCAGGGTAGTTTGCATCTCATGTCTACAAGATGCCCGTGGACCTCCGACAACGCCCAGATGATTGCCTATCACGACACCGAGTGGGGCGTTCCGGTCCACGACGACCGGCAACTCTTCGGCAAGCTCGTGCTCGATGGATTCCAAGCGGGACTCTCGTGGGCCATCATTCTGCGCAAGCGCGACGCGTTCCTGAACGCCTTCGACGGTTTCAATCCGGAAAAAATGGCCCGCTACGATGCGCGTCGCGTTGCCAAGATCCTCAGAGATCCGGGCATCGTCCGTAACCGTCAGAAAGTACGATCAGCGGTCGGCAATGCCCGCGCGTTTCTCAAAATGGTCGAGGCGGGAGAATCGTTGGACGCGTTTCTCTGGCAGTTCGTCGGCGGCGCCCCGAAGCGCAACGCCTGGAAGACGCTCCGCGGCGTCCCCGCGGAGACGAAGGAATCGACGGCGATGAGCAAGGCTCTTGTGGAACGTGGCTTTCGATTCGTGGGACCAACGATTTGTTACGCCTTCATGCAAGCCGTTGGTATGGTCAACGACCATCTCGTGACCTGCTACAGATATCGAGAGCTTACTTCGCCCGCTCCAGGTATTGGCCGGAGCGCGGGTCCACGCGCACCTTCTCGCCGGGGCTGATAAACTCCGGCACTTGCACCGTCACACCGTTGGACAATTTCGCCGGCTTGGTGCTCGCGGTCTTCGTCGCGGTCTTCATCACCGGCGAGGTCTCAACCACCTTCAGCTCGATCACCGACGGCAGCTCGATGGCGATGGGGCGTCCGTCCAACCACTCCACCTGCACGACCATCTCCGGCTGCAACCAGGGCGTGTCCTCACCGACGGCCCGCTCGTCGAGTGTGAACTGCTCGTACGTCTGCTGATCCATGACGTGGACGCCACCCTGGTCCTGATAGAGAACCTGCATCTCCTTCGTATCGAGACGCGCTTCGTTGAGAAAATCGGTGGCGGCGAGACGCTGATCGAAGGTGTTGCCCGAAACGAGATTCCGAAAACGCACCTGGACGAACGCGCGCAGGTTGCCGGGCGTGCGGTGCGTAAAGTCCATGACCCGGCACGGCTGGCCCTCGATCATGAGGACGTGACCTTTGCGAATCTCTGTGGCTTTCATGGGAGCGGGAACTTAAACCGGCTGCCTTGGCACTCCAAGGCCCCGAGTGCTATCGCCTTGCTTGAACCGATGCCGTTTACTAGCGTGAGCAACCTCACACCTGTTTCGCGCGTCGGATTGCAGCTTTCCGCAGCATAGTGTCCACAATGTGTCGCAGGGGTTTTTAGCGTAACGCATTGTCTAGTAGCCAGATAGATGACCGGCACCAAGCTTGCCTCTCTCGTACGCGTAAGGGAGGGACGCATGATAAGGCCCATCATCCATCGTCAGCTGACTCGCGGCGATCTCGCCTGTCTGGTCGAGGAGATCGCCCGAATGGATGTCACCGAAGGTCGCGAGGCCGATCAGGCTCTTCAGGCCGGCGCCGTCGATACCGTCCTCGATTCTCCTGCCGCGCTCGAGGCCGTGTTGGGCCGCGGTGGCGCTCCCGCGCCTCTCCCCCTCACGCTGCTCTGGTACGTCCCCATCCGCGCTCAACTGCGAGTGCGTGGCGTGACCGACATTCTGCTCGCGGATTACGCCGCTACGCTGCCGGTCGTTTTCGCGACCTCGCAGTCGCGGACCGCGATCGCGCAAGCCGAAGACGGCATGACCGAGTGGTGGCGGTTCGTCGCCGCGTTGCCGCAAGGGACGGTCGCGCAGGCGGAAGCGGCGGCCGATGCCGCGGCACTGGCACTCTGGTGGGCAGGGTGTTTCCCGGAATGGGTCGAGCGCGGCAGCTCCGGTCGCGGAACGGTGCGCGCCTACGTGACGTTCGCCGGCCGGATGCTCGCGCTCGCCGCCGATCTCCTCGAGTCCTCCGCACCCGAAGAGGCGGCACTCTGCGCCCGCGCCGCCGATGCGCGCACCGAGCTGCATGCGGCGCTCGCCGAAGCCCGCGTCGAATACATCGGCGACGATCCGCACAGTAGCGAAAGCCGCCTCAACCGATTCTTGAGGCGGCTCGCCGACAACTAGCGCTGCTCTTTCAACGATTCGACGCGCTGCAGGTTGGTCACCGCTTTCCCGTACGTCCCTTCGATTGCCAACGCCGCGCGATACTCTGACTCCGCGGCGCGGTACTGACCGGTCCGCTCCAGCGCCATGCCGAGGTTGTTATGGAACGTGGCAACCTTGTCGTTGCGCTGAACAGCCGTCTTCAAAGGCTCGATGGCGTCCTGGAACCGCTCCAGCCGGATGTACAGCGCGCCGAGGTTGTTGAGCGCCCACACATCCGTGCTATCGAGCACGATCGCGCGCTGGTAGGACGCGATGGCGGAATCCGTCTTGCCCAGCGCTTCGAACGCACGGCCCTGAAGCCGCAGCGGCTCACTCGAAGTCGAATCGAGCGCGATCGCCCGCTCGATGTGAACGAGAGCGCTATCGGGCTGGCCACCCTCCAACAGGACGCGGCTCAGATTGAGCCGGCTCTTCACGTGCGTTGAATCGATGCTGAGCGACTGGACAAAGGCACTCTCCGCCTGCACACGATCGCCCGCCTTCCAAGCCGATAATCCGAGCATGTAGAAGCCCCACGGGTTCGTGGGCCGGCTCTCGGTGTACGTCTTGAAGAGCGCCGTCGCATCGTCATAGCGATGATCACGATACGCGGAGTCTGCGATCTCGAACGTGACGGGACCGGTGATGACGCGCGCCGGCTGCGCGCTGCTGGCCGGCGTGACCGCCACCGGCTTCGACACGACAGGCTCACCCGCCGCTGCCTGATTGGGCGTGCGCTCGTTACAGGCGGCGAAGGTGTAGGCTCCGATCACCGCGCTGAAGATGCCGGCCATGACGAGCACCGGGAAACGCAGCGATCGATTGGACGGATCCAGCGAAAATTGATACGACATGGCTCCTCCGGGAGCAGGGTTCGCCCGGAGGAAAAGCATGCAGCAGACCATTACCTAAAACGTTGTAATTCAACGCCCTTTTTCACGACTGTGGTGCAACGAACCCTTTCACGCCGCTAGTTATGTGTCCCGTTGAACACCGAGCCGCCGCATGATTTTCAGGAGGCTCGCGTGATCCGAGAGCCCCAGCTCTTTGGCGGTCTTGGTGACGTGCCAGTCGTTGCGCTCCAGCGCCTGAATCACGATTTGGCGCTCTGCTTCGAGCTTCTGCACCTCGAAGGTGAGCGGTGAGGGGTGAGCGGTAAGCGGGACTCCTCCACGTCTATCGCGGATTTCGGGCGGCACAGCGGCGCGCGTAAGCTCGTCACTGTCTGTCGCGATGATCATGCGCTCCACGACGTTGCGCAGCTCCCGGATGTTGTTGCGGCGCCAGTCGTACGACATCAGCGCCTCGATGACATCAGGCGCGATGGCCTTCGGTCGCATGCCGAAGCGCTCGCAGGTCAACGCGACGAGATGCTGGACGAGGGCCGGCACGTCCGATAGCCGGTCGCGGAGCGGCGGCACGCGCAGGATGTGGGTATTGAGCCGATAGAAGAGATCCTCACGGAAACGACCTTCGCTCACCTCTTTTTCCAGGTCGCGATGCGTCGCCGCCACGACACGAGTGTTTACGTCAATCGTCTTGGTTCCCCCGAGCCGCGTGACTTTGCGATCTTCCAGCACGCGCAAGAGCTTGGCCTGCGCCGCCGCAGACAGGTCGCCGATCTCGTCGAGGAACAACGTGCCGCCACTGGCCGATTCAAATGCACCCTTGCGGGTGGCATTGGCACCCGTGAATGCGCCCCGCTCGTGTCCGAACAGTTCGCTCTCGACGAGCTCATGCGGCAGTGCCGCGCTGTTGATCGCGACAAACGGCCCTTTGGGGTTGGCGCCGAGGCGGTGCAGCTCGCGAGCGACGAGCTCTTTGCCCGTGCCGCTTTCTCCGACGATCAGCACGGAGCTGGGCACCGGCGCGACGCGGACGATCGCCTCCTTGAGCTTCGCGAGGGCGGGACTCGTGCCCACGAGCGGCGACTCGAGCCCGAAGCCGCGCCGCAGCAGGGTGACCTGCTCGCTCAGCCGGCGGCGGTCGATCGCGTTCTCGACTTCCTGCGCAACCCGCTCCATCGGTTCCGCTTTGTCGATGAAGCTGTACGCGCCGAGTCGGATCGCCTCCGCGCAACGGTCGTAGTCGCCCGTTCCTGTGTAGACGATGACCGGCACTCGCAAGCCGAGTCGCTCGATGGATCGCAGGACCTCGAAGCCGTCCATTCCCGGCATCTCGAGATCGAGTATCACACAGTCGACCGAGTCGCGTGTCAGACTCTCGAGCGCGGCGCGGCCGCTTTTGGCCACCGTGGTCTCGTAACCGCGCAGGCGCTTCAGGTCGTACGCGTACTGCTCGGCCATGGCCGGGACGTCGTCGACGATCAGGACGACGGTCATTGGACCGGAATCTCCACGATGAACGTCGACCCCTTCCCCGGCTCAGTCTCGACCTTGAGCGACCCCTTCGAATCGAGGATCAGTCGCCGCACAATCGATAAACCAAGACCCGTCCCGCCGGGCTTTGTCGTATAGAAGTCATCAAACGCGCGATCGAGCTCCGATTTGCTCATGCCGCGGCCGGTATCGCTGACCGCGATCCGCACCACGCCGTTGCCACCTTCCGTAGTCACCATCACAGTTCCGGCTTTCCCCTCCAGGCTGTCGACCGCATTGCTCAGCAGATTCTCGATCACGCGCCGCAAGACGAGCGCGTCGGCGGAAACCGGCGGCAGGTTCTCCGCCAATTTCGTGCGGACCGTGCCGGAACCGGCCACGGTGTCTCGCACGACCGTGTTCACGTCGGTGGACCGGCGCTCAGATTGAGGATAGAGGCGCGCGTAGTTCGCAGCGAGCGTCTCGAGATAGCTGATGCTCGACTCGACCGTTCCCTGCCGTTCGGTGAATACCACTGGCAAGTCGGCGGGCTGATCGCGCGCGACCTGCGTCAGGTGCCGAAACACATTGCGAAGCGGCGCCAGGCCGTTCTTCACGTCGTGATTGACCTGCCGCGCCATATCCCCGATCGCGACGCGACGCTCCATGTCGCGAATGCTGGCTTCAACGGGACTACTGATCCGCGTGGAAAGCCAGCTGGCGAGCAGCAGGGCGAACAGCGCCGCGATCAGTACAGCCGCGGAGAACCAGAGATTCACGTTGCGCTGTAGGGCAGACAGAAATGCGTCGGAGCGCGTGACCACGATGCGCGCCTGCTCGACCTGGCCGGGGCCATCCGCCGCATCGACGAATGGCAGCGTGACCACCGCGACGACACTGGCGGCGCTGTCCGCTTTCACAGAATCGCGCGGCAACGCGAGCGCGACGCCCAGCTCCGGATCGCGTGTCAATCGAGCCAGGAATGACGAATCGACGGCGACGCCGCCGATGAGCCGCAGGGTCTTGCCGAGCCGCAACGAGTCACTTGTGACGAGTGCGAGGAACGGCCCCTCGGCCGCCGCGGCACGGACCAATGCGGCCCCGCCGTGCGGAATCGCCGGTCCCAAGCGTTCGAATTCATTGCGGAAATGGCCGGACGAGACGACCCGTCCCTCGTCGTTCTGAATCTGGAGAAAATCGAGGCCGGCGAGCCGCATCGCGTTACCCGCGTAATCGAGGATGTAGCCGCGATCCCCGCCCGCCCCGCCCGCCCCGCCCCCCCCGCCCCCCCCGCCGCGGACCAGATCGGTCCGAAACGTGTTGTCGTCAGCGAGCGAAGTCTTGAGTGCCGCCAGACGACCCGCGATACGATCGGTCTCGCGCGCGATGTCGGCGCGGATGACACCGACCAGTGCATCGACGCGGCGTTCGTACTCGCCGGTCACGCGCCGCGACATCTCAGTGCGGATGCCGAGGCCGAACACGAGCAGCGGAACGAGCACCACGACGCCAAAGGCGGCGAGGAGGCGCGTGCGAAAACTCATTGATGGACGGTCCCGTCCTGGTCGACGGTCCAGCGGGCCACACCGCGCCGCGCGATCGCGGTCGCCCGTGTATCCACGAGCGCCGTAATCGTGGCCGCCCACGACGGCAACAAGTCCTTCGCGGCGCGGCACGGATCGGTCGTGATTCGGGGCAGCGCGATGACGTACCCCCACTCCTTGCCGCCCGCGACCGCGGCGCTCAGATCATCGGGCGCTCGCGCTGCGGTCGCTGCGTGTGTGAGCGCGGCAAGCCGGCCGGCGAGCTCGCGGGCCGTCGGGTCGGCCCGGGCGTACAGGATGCGGCGCGGCGTCGCCGCTGCGGGGGCCGGCGCGGAGACGCCCTGCCCGCTTGCGGCTCCACAGGCACGCAAATCGAGCCACCAGAATCCGCCTTCCGCGCGCCGCGCCTCGGCACGCACCGCCTGTTCCAGACCGTCAAACCTGCTGCCGCCCGCTTCTGCTGTGATAAAGACGTAGGTGCGATCCCACGGCAGCGCGACGATAGCCAGGTTCGGCAACGTCGCGGCGTAATCGCGCAGCGCGCGGTCGCGGGTGACCAGCAGATCGACGCCGGCGTCCAGCAAGTCGCGCGCATCGCCGCTCGTGGGAGGGGCGGGGGGGGCGAGCCGGAATACGAGCGTGTCGCCACGCTCGCTGTGCGCGCGAATCTCCTGCGGTGTCGTGGTAGCGCTCGTCGCCCAGTAGCGGCCGGTGCCGATCGGCCAGCTCGAATCGGGCGCGGCCTTCGCTACGGCCAACGCGGCATCGCCGAGTACCGCGGGGACGTCGCCGCGAGGCTTCGCCAGTGCGACCGTCACCACTCGCGGATCGGGCGCGGCCAACGTGTAGCCGACGCCACCCTTTCCGTACACGACGTCCTGCGCCGTTACCGGCGCCCCATCCCAGTAGTGCGCGTCATCGCGCAACCGGAACGTCCAGCGCCGCCCGTCGTCTTCGCGCACCCACTTCTCTGCCAGCTCCGGCAGGACGTTGCCCTGGCAATCGACACGCACCGGCGTCTCGTACAGATGGCGGAACACGATGCGCTCCGCGTCATTGCGGGCGATGGGCGCGTGCCGAGGATCCACCGGTTCGGTGAGTCCGATGGTGATCGTTCGTGGGCGTGTCGTGACATCGCCCGTGGAGAGGAGGCACGGTTCGCTCGCCACCTCCGCCGGAGCCGCACCACCTCCCGAGCGTCCGATTTGCGGCGTGGCGCACGCCGCGAGCAGGGTTACGCCGATGGCGACGTGGACTCGATGTGCTGGCATGAAATAACGATACACTACACTATCTCTCCATGGGATTCGCCCGCAGCGTTCTGCTCAAAGCCTCGCGCAGCCAATGGCTCGCGAGACAGCTTCGCGATCGGCGTTTCTTCCAGCGTGCGGTCCGACGCTTCATGCCGGGCGAGACACTCGACGCGGCGCTCGACGCCGCGGCGCAATTCGGCAAGGCGGGCATCGGCAGCGTGCTGACCGAACTCGGCGAGCAGGTGACGAGCCGAGCCGCTCCTTTCTCTGGATCGACATGGAGGAATCGCGCTACGTCGACGCCACGCTGGAGGTGTATCGGCGCGCGAAAGCGGAATGGTCGAACGTCGGCGTGTGCCTCCAGGCGTACTTGCGCCGCACGGCCGCCGACCTCGACGGGCTCTTCTCGCTCGCGCCCGCCATCAGGCTCGTGAAGGGCGCCTACAACGAGCCCGCCGACATCGCGTTCCCGAAGAAGCGCGACGTCGATGCGAATTACTTACAGCTCGCGCAGCGCCTGCTCGGCGAGGCGGCGCGACACCGTGGCAAACCCATATTCGGGACCCACGACGTGAGGTTGATTGAGCGGATCCGGGAGGCAGCCGTGAAGCAGCGCCTCGACCCCTCTTCATACGAATTTCACATGCTGTACGGTATCCGCGCAGCGGAGCAGCGCGCGCTTGCATCTCGCGGTCACGGGGTCCGGGTGTTGATCAGCTATGGCAGTGCCTGGTTTGCGTGGTACATGAGGCGCCTGGCCGAGCGTCCAGCGAACATATGGTTTGTGCTCCGTAACGTCGTGTAGATTAGAGACATGATCACCTCCGCCACCGCTCAAGGCTCGAGACGCGAGACCCGCGATTCGGTCGTCATCCGCTTCGCGGGCGACTCGGGCGACGGCATGCAGGTGACGGGGAGCCAGTTCACGCTCGAGACCGCGCTCGCCGGCAGCGACTTCTCGACGTTCCCCGATTTCCCCGCTGAAATTCGCGCGCCCGCCGGTACGACGTTCGGTGTGTCGGCGTTCCAGATTCATTTCGGTGGCACCGACGTGATGACGCCGGGCGACGCGGTCGACGTGCTCGTCGCCATGAATCCCGCTGCGCTCACCGTCGATGTCCACGATCTCAAGGTCGGCGGCACCGTCATCGTCGACACGGCGGCATTCACCGACCGCAACCTGGGCAAAGCGGGTTATGCGAAGAATCCACTCGAGGACGATTCGCTCGCGCGCTATCAGGTGCTGAAGTTCGACATCACGAAACTCACCGCCGATGCCGTGAAGCCGCACGGCCTGACGTCACGCGAAGCGCACCTGTGTCGCAACATGTGGGCGCTGGGATTGCTGCTCTGGATGTACGGCCACGAGCGCGCCGCGACGATCGAATGGCTGAAGCGCAAGTTCGCGAAGAAACCGGTGATCGCCGCCGCCAACGTCGCGGCGCTGAACGCCGGCCACGCCTTCGGTGAGACGGCGGAGATGCCGGAGCACCTGGTCGGCTACGTCGTTCCCAAAGCCGTCGCCCGACCCGGCCGCTACCGGACGGTCAGCGGCACTGACGGCCTGGCGTGGGGACTGGTCGCCGGTCTACGCGCGGCGGGCATCGAGAAGATGGTGTTCGCCGGCTATCCGATCACGCCCGCCTCGGCACTTCTGCATACGCTCGCCAATCTGCGCGCGTACGGCGTCGTCACGTTCCAGGCGGAAGACGAGATTGCCGCGAGCGGCGCCGCGTTGGGTGCCGCGTACGCCGGTGCGCTCGGTGTCACCTCGAGCTCGGGCCCCGGCATCGCGCTGAAAACGGAGATGTTGGGTCTTGCCATTGCCACGGAGCTGCCGCTCGTCGTGATCGATTCGCAGCGCGCCGGGCCGTCCACCGGCATGCCGACGAAGGCGGAGCAATCGGATCTGTTCCAGGCGGTGCATGGCCGCAACGCCGATTCACCGCTCGCGGTGCTCGCGGCAGCGACCACAAGTGATTGCTTCGACGTCGCCATCGAAGCGGTGCGCCTGGCGACCAAGTACATGACACCGGTCATCGTGCTCAGCGACGGCTATCTCGCGCACGCGGCAGAGCCGTGGCGCATTCCGAGTGAAGCCGATCTGCCGAAATTCCCCGTCAGCTATCGGAGCGATCCGGAAGGCTTTCATCCGTTCCTGCGCAATCCGGAGACGCTGGCGCGGCCGTGGGTGAAGCCGGGGACGCCGCAGCTCGAGCATCGCATCGGCGGGCTCGAGCGCGATTACGACTCCGGACACATCTCGTACGACCCCGACAATCACGCCCGCATGACCAAGGCACGCGCCGATAAGATCGCCGGGATTGCGCGCGACATCCCACTTCAGGACGTCGCGCTCGGCGACGATCACGGCGCGCTCGTGGTTGTCGGCTGGGGATCGACGTTCGGACCGATTCATCAGGCCGTGAAGATCGCGCGCGATGAGGGCCGGGACGTTTCGCACGTTCACGTGCGGTACTTGAGCCCCTTCCCGCGCAACCTCGGCGAGCTGCTCAAGCGGTTCGATCGCGTGCTCGTGCCGGAGATGAACAACGGACAGCTGGTGAAGTTGCTGCGAGCGGAGTATCTGATCCCGGCAGAATCGCTTCCGAAGGTAACCGGGAAGCCGTTCCGGGTCACGGAGATCGCGCAAGCGATTCGGAATCTATGACGGTCACGACCATTACCGACGCGCAGCTCGCGCCCAAGGACTATGCCTCGGACCAGGAGGTCCGCTGGTGCCCGGGTTGCGGTGATTACGCGATCCTGAAGGCGGTGCAGAAGGCCTGCGCGGAATTGGGCCTCGTGCGCGAGCGAACGGTGTTCGTAAGCGGCATCGGATGCGCCGCGCGCTTTCCTTATTACATGTCGACCTATGGGTTCCACACGGTCCACGGTCGCGCTCCCGCGATTGCCACGGGGATCAAGCTGGCGAATCCTGACCTGGATGTCTGGGTGATGACCGGTGACGGGGATGGGCTATCGATCGGCGGCAACCACATGTTGCACGTGCTACGCCGCAACGTCGACCTGCAGATCATCCTCTTCAATAACGAGATCTACGGTCTGACCAAAGGCCAGTACTCGCCGACCTCGCGCCGCGGTACGCGCTCTCCGTCGACGCCACTCGGGTCGATCGAATATCCCGTCTCGGCGTGCGGATTCGCGCTGGGCGCGGGCGCCCGGTTCGTGGCCCGCTCCGTCGATACGATGCAGGCGCATCTGGTCGCGACACTGAAGCGCGGTCACGCCCACCGCGGAGCTTCGTTCCTCGAGATTCTGCAGAACTGCGTCGTCTTCAACGACGCGGTGTTCGATCACATCACCGGCAAGGAAGTCGCCGCGGACGCGCAGATGCTTGTCGAGCACGGCAAGCCGCTGGTATTCGGCAAGAACAAGGAAAAAGCGCTTCGCTTGAAGCCCGGCAAGCTGGAGCTCGAAATCGTGCCGACCGGTTCGGATGCGCTGATCCACGACGAAACCAACCGCCCGTTAGCCCAGTTGCTGGCGGCGCTGGAGCCCCCCTTCCCTGCGGCCATGGGTGTGCTCTATTGCAACCCGGCAGCGTCGTACGAGCAAGAGGTCTACGCGCAAACGGGGAGCTCGAAGGGAAAGGGAGACCTCGACGCACTGCTGAACAGCGAACGCACCTGGGAGGTCACCTCATGACCGTTGCGAATCGCAGGCGGGGCGCGGAGCGGCGGGTCAAGCATGTCACGGTGGACATGGAGCGCCGCAGCGGACTCGACCGCCGGATGATCGTGGAATCGGCGACAGCACAGATCCACGCTGTGCTCGAGCTGCTCACACAGCTCGCCGATGCCGGAGCGCTGCGGGACGATTCCCGGCGGTTGCTCGACACGGCAATGTTGCGGCTCCGATTCGCGCTGGAGCGCATGGAGCCGGAATAGCTCGCACGCTGGCGTCCATGCTGTACAAGGCTCCGGTCGGCAATGTCAGTCCGGAAATGTGACCATGCCCGACGCTCGCGACCGCCCCGACCGCCCCGACCGCCCAGCCATCCTCCTCGACCTCGACGGCACGCTCACCGACAGCGTCTATCAACACGCGCTCGCCTGGCGCAAAGCGCTCGAGCTGGGTGGCATCCAACTGTCGGTGTGGCGCATTCATCGCCGCATCGGCATGAGCGGCGGGTTGCTCGCCGAGAGCCTCGCGCGCGAGACCGGGCACGAGCTGGGCGAAAAGGACGCGGCGAAGATGAAACAAGCGCACGCCCGTCTCTTCGCGGCGCAGATGCGCGATGTGCGGCTGCTCCCGGGAGCGAAAGAGTTGATGCAGCATCTCACCAAGCTGAAGGTGCCGTGGGCAGTGGCGACGAGCGGTGCCCTCGCCAGCGCACGCCCGTTGCTCAAACTCATCGCACTGCCGCCAGGCATCCCGCTCATCACTCGCGACGACGTCCGGCACGCGAAGCCCGATCCCGATCTCTGGCTCGCGGCCGCCGCACGCCTCGGTGTGACGCCCGAATCGGCCATCGCGGTCGGCGACAGCGTGTGGGACCTGCTCGCTGCGCGCCGCGCCCGCGCCCTCGGCGTCGGACTGCTAACAGGCGGCTACGGCCAAGAAGAGCTCGAGCGGGCTGGAGCCTACCGAGTCTATGCGGATCCCGCGGATCTTCTACAGCACATCGACGAGTTAGGCATTAGAGCCTCTTAGCCGTTGCTGAGGACTAGCGGCTCAGCCAGTACGACATCTTCACGAGGAACGTGTTTCTCGGGTACGCATTAAACAGCCGCCCAAAGTCTCCGCGAACGCTCCGCGTTCCCATAGTCGGTTCGAAGTCGTCGCGTCCCTGACTCCACACCACAAACAGCGTCGAGCCAGGCCGATACTCCCAACGCAACACCAGATTCGAATTGAACTGCTTGAAGTTGAAGTCTCCGGGCGTGATTCCCGAATAGGGCGCGTAGCGACTGTCGTACTGCTCGGCGCGAGGGTTCACGACCTCGCGCACGTTCGAGTAATGGCCCTTACTCACGAAGGGGGACGCGTACGCTTGTAGCGTCAGCGTCGTCGACGCGGTGTAATCCAGGCGGAACGAGAGCGAGGTGGTCTTCTGGTCAAGATGGGCGAACGCGTAGTGCGTCCCGCTCGAATCGGTCTGTGTGCCGACGTATTGCGCGTCGCTGATCGAGTGAGAGAGGTTCAGCACCACGGAGCCGATGAACTGCGAGGCGACGCGCATGTCGATCTCCGGGCTCGCGCTGACGCGGGATGAATTCCCCGCATCGCCCCGGAACAGGTTGACGAAGAGGTAGGGCACGATGGGCTTGCGCGAGTCGCCGCCGAACCCTCCCCACGGTGCGAAGTAAGGACTGACACGCACCGCGGGTCCGCCGCGTGCCTTGCGATCGTCAAATACATCGCCCAACTGTCCCACGGTGCCGCCCATGTGCACGTACCAGCCGTTTTTGAGCTGCATATGCGCATTGGTGTTGGCGGCGCGCTCGGTCGGCAGCCCATCCGCCGTCCAGTACTGCCACCAATTGAAGTTCCAGAACCCCTGCTGAAAAATCAGGAACGGCCTCAGCCAGTTGAGTGACGCCCAGTTGTTGAACGACTGCTGGTTGGCATACAGCAGGAAACCGAGATCGTTGATCTCAAAGCCGGGGGAACGGCGTTCGTAGCTGGTTTCGAACTGAATGAAGCCGCTGGTGCGCCGGAACAGCAGCTCTTCCGCATCGCCGGCGAGAGAGGTGCGCGTGCTGTCGAAGCGGTTGTCGTCTGGCCGCTGATAGTAATGGACCGAGCTTTGCTGGATGCGCGATATCGCGGCCGGAGTGCCGCTGACGTTGCTGAGATCGAACGACCCTGACAGCTGATAGCGGCCGTTATGAAAGCGGTGCCGGAAGTTGAGCGCGCCGGCATAGGCGCTCTTATTGAGGAAGTTCTCGGTCCATTGATCGGAGTTCCGGTCGACAGCTGTCGCCATGATGCCAATGCCGCTTTCGCCCTTGCGGAAGTCCTGCTGAGCGCGGATCGCAGCATAGTTGGTCAGGGGCTCGATCGTGCGACTGCTGTCGCCGAGCTGCCGCTGCGTGACCGCATCGAGCGCGCCGATGGACAGCCCACTCGGCAGCCGGCCGGTCACCTTTGCGGCGCCGGCGATGTTGCTCGCGGTCGGTGAATTGGCGTCCCCGTACTGACCCCTGAGCTGTGGGCTCCGGCCTACCCGTCGCGAATAGAACAATCCCTCGCCGTAGCAGTTGACGACGCTGCAGTTTACGCCGAACTGGAAAATTCCCGTTCCCTCGACGAAGAAGGGGCGCCGTTCCTGGAAAAACGTCTCGAATGCCGACAGGTTCAGCACGGATGGATCCGCTTCGACCTGCCCGAAATCGGGGTTGACGGTCGCATCGACTGTGATGTTGGACGTGATGCCGTACTTGACGTCGGCGCCCGCCGTGAGCTGCTGCTCATGAATGAATCCGCGCGGCACGTTCTTCGTGACGGCGTAGGGGGCGATCTCGAGTCGCGTCGGCGCGGGCAACCCATCCAGCCCGACGACGTCGCCGAGCTGGGAGACAAAGCCCACCTGCGATACGCGGAAGAGCGGCCAACCCACGCGCTCCAGGTGATGGCGATCGATATCACGCCAGATCGCGAACCCGAAGACATTGCTGGCCTGATGCGCGTACCGGAGCTGCGAAAGCGGAATGCGGAACTCGGCGGTCCAGCCGAGCGAGTCGACCTGCGTCGCCACCTCCCAGACGCCATCCCATGTCTCGTCTTCGTTGTTGTCATTGTAGATCGCGTAGTCGCGCTTCACACCGCCGGGGTTCACCGCGAACTCGTATCCGGTGCGGCGGTCGTGATAGGAGTCGATGACAATACGCGGATGTCTCGGCGGGCGAGCAGCTTCAAGATGCTGTCGGGATGCGGGTCGAAGGCGCGAACGAACGCGTAAAAGTTGCGGTCGTCGTAGGCGACTCTCGCTTCCGTTCGTAAGGTTGGGTCTGCGTCTTCGACAGGCCGAAACTGCCGGAACGTGGTGATGACCTGCGCTTGCCGCCAAACCTCATCATTGTCTTTCCCGTCGATCACCGGCGGCGTCATCGCTCGTTGGGCGACGGCCGTTGTCGCGGGTGAATGCGTTGGTGGGACGTTGGACGCGGAGCCTTGGAGCGTGAGTATGGCGGCGGCGATCGGCAGAAACGGCGTCATGTGATCCCGGAGTGAAGGCTATTTCTTTGGATGTTACGAGTCGACAAAAGGTTGGTTTCGTGCTAGTTTCGCGCGGCCGCCAACCCAGGGTTCTTACCATGTACAGAGTCTCTCGAGCCGCAATCCTCGCGCTGACGTGCGGGGTTCCGGCCGCCGCGCTCGCGCAGAATCAGGGCCTTCCCACCACGCAGCCCTCGATGGTCACGATCATCCGCGAAGAGGTCAAGGTCGGCCGCACCGCAGAGCACGCACGCAACGAAGCGGGCTGGCCCGCCGCATTCGGCCGGGTGAACTCACCGGATTACTACCTGGCCATGACGTCGATAACCGGGATGCCCGAGGCGTGGTACATCGTTCCGTCCGCCTCCAACGCGGCCTACGGGGAGTCGATGATGCGCTACGACAAGGACGCCGCCACGACGGCGGAGCTCGAACGGTTGAACCGCGCCGACGCCGATCTGATCAACAGCTCGCGGACGATCCAAGCCATGGCCCGTCCGGACCTGAGTATGGGAGCCTTCCCGGATCTCGCAAAGCAGCGCTTTTGGGAGATTTCGATTGCGCGCGTGCGACCCGGTCATGAAGCGGAATTCGACGCCGCCGCGAAGGCCTATGGGGCAGCCGCGCAGCGAGCCGCGCCGGGTACGCAGTATCGCGTGTATCAGGTCATGACCGGCATGCCCATTCCCACTTACATTATATTTTCTTCGGTCGCGAAGTATGCGGATTTCGACCAGATGTTCGCGAATGGGATGAAAACGATGCAGTCAGCAAGCGATTCCGAACAAGCCGCTCTGCACAAGTTTTCGAGCGACGCATCGCTCAGTTGGGAAAACAATCGCTTCCGCCTCGATCCGAAGCAGAGCTACGTATCCCGCGAGACGCGGGCGACCGACCCCACGTTCTGGGGCGCTATGCCCGGTGGCTCGCGTCCTGCCGCACGCCGTCCCTAGTGACCTTCACGAGAATCTGGGCTGATCGCCGTTCGGGGACCGACCGCCGCGCCGACGCACGGCGCCGGTCGGTCTCCAACGTGCCGGATGAACGCCGTCAGGTTGTGGACCGCCGGCGCGGCCCGGAGCGCCGCAGCACGCTCGATCGCCGCGGCCGTGCCGCCCGTACAGGGACGGCCGAGCGCCCGGTCGAGCACGTACGGAATGCCCTGCAATTGTTGCGTGAAGTGGCGTTAGGCGGGGAGCTGTCGCCGGGTCCGAGCGAAGACTTGGGCGCGGCGATCGACCGCCTGCACCGCGCCGTCAGTCTCCTGGAGCGTCCGCCGATTCGCTGACAGTTATTTCTTGAACAGCGCGAGATACTGGCCGTAGCCTTCCGCTTCCAGGCTGTCCACCGGAATAAACCGCAGCGATGCCGAATTGATGCAATAGCGCAGGCCAGTCGGCTTCGGGCCGTCATCGAATAGATGGCCCAGGTGCGAATTCCCGTGCGCCGAACGCACCTCGGTGCGCTCCATGAACAGCGAGCGGTCGGACTTCTCGGTGACGTTGCTCGCATCGAGTGGTCGAGTGAAGCTCGGCCACCCGGTGCGGGAATCGAACTTGTCGAGCGAGCTGAAGAGCGGCTCTCCCGACACGACGTCCACGTAGATCCCTGCCTTGTGGTTATCCCAGAATTCGTTCTGGAAAGGCCGTTCGGTCGCCTCGTGCTGCGTCACCTCGTACTGCAACGGCGTCAACGTGTGCCGCAGCTCGGCATCGGTCGGCCTGGGCTTCACGGTATACATTGCTGGTCTCACCTCGGTATGCGGTGACGTGCTGACTTTCCCGGCGTCGTCCCCCCAAATCACGCGCAGCTGGCGGTCGCGGCCGCAGCCGGTGCGATACATCCCGTAGCGCACGGGATTCTTCTTGGCGTAATGCTGGTGATACTCTTCGGCCGGATAGAAGGCGCCGGCCGTCAGAATCTGCGCGACCACTTCTCGATGGAACCGCTCGGTGATCAGCTGCTTCGACGCGCTGGCGGCACGGCGCTGCTCCGGATTCCGGACGAAGATCGCCGTGTGATAGTTCGGCCCCGTGTCGCAGGCCTGCCCATCCGCCTGGAATGGATCGATGTTGTGCCAGTACGCCTGGAGCAGCGTCTGGTAACTCACCTTCGCCGGGTCGTAGACCACCTGCACAGACTCGAGATGACCCGTCCCTCCCTCAACCACCTGCATGTACGAGGGATTCTTGGTGCTGCCACCCATGAAACCGACCGCGATGGATGAGACGCCGTCCAGCTCGAAGGGATGCTCCATGGACCAAAAGCAGCCGCCAGCGAATGTCGCCGTGTCCAGCGGCGTTGTCAGGCTCAGTGCCAACAGGAGTGCGATGTTCATGGACGGAATGTGCGGACCTCGCTCGCGGGATGGAAGTCCCGGGCGCATCACGTTAGAACTTTCTCATCCTCCTCACATTGCCCCACGCTGCTGCGCCACCGTACGTTAGCGGCGTGCAGATCCTTCTCGTCGAAGATGATCGCGACCTGCGGCGCTTCCTGAGCAAAGCATTCCGCGAGGAAGGGTACGGCGTGACGGAAACCGATTCCGGCGACCGTGCCCTGGAGCGCGCGCTGGAGGGAAGCTTCACGTGCGTCGTGCTCGACGTGATGTTGCCGGGCCGCGATGGGTTCAGCGTCGTGACGGAGCTGCGGAAACGGGGCGTCTCGACGCCGGTCCTGTTGCTCACCGCGAAAGACGAGCTCGAATCTCGCGTTCGCGGTCTCGAAGGCGGCGCCGACGACTATGTGACAAAGCCCTTCGATTTGCCCGAGCTGCTCGCGCGCGTGCATGCGCTCATCCGACGGGCAGAGCTGCGGCACAAGGATGCGACGCTGAAAGCCGGGGACGTCACGCTCGATCCGTTGTCGCGCCGCGTCATGCAGGACGAGCGCCTTATCGATCTCTCGCCGCGTGAATTCGCGCTGCTCGAGTTTCTCATGCGCAATGCGGGCCGCACGGTGTCGCGGTCGCGCATCGCGGAGGCGGTGTGGAATTACAAGTTTGATCCCGAAACGAACGTCGTGGACGTGTACGTCAATTACCTGCGCAAGAAGTTGAGCTTTGGCGGGCGGTCCGCGCCGATTCGCACGGTCCGCGGCGTGGGGTATCGGCTGGAGGCCGACACGCATGAGTGAGCGGCGCCTGAGTCAGGTGCTCACGCGCCGCTTCAGTCGCGTCGCGTGGATCACGCTGGCGGGATATGCGTTGGTCGTCGTGCTGCTGTTCGCGGCCGCGGCCGAGATGGCGCTGCGAAGCTCACTCGAGCATTCGGCGGACGTCATTCAGTCGCTCCTCGGCGCCTATCGCGATTCGACCAGCGCGCCGGGCGGCGTGATGCCGTCGGCGCTGGCCGACCAGCTCGTGGGCATGGGTGGTCAGGTGCTCATCACGCGGACCACGACGAACGCGGGCGGCATGCCGCAGGTCTATTACATCTCTCCCGGAATGCCGGCCCGCCGTCTCGAGGGCGCGCCTAGTGACCTCGTTTCGGCAATCACGCAGCGCGCC
>WNFG01001055.1_pt1 | contig 24886 bp, 25 predicted proteins | sample 5400431 | NCBI WGS metagenome assembly WNFG01 (sample SAMN13153346, study PRJNA577476) | soil metagenome | isolation source: 120 cm saprolite under Douglas fir tree site 2 hole 3 replicate 2 | place: USA:California | collected 2015-04-18 | reverse complement strand
CGCGCCTGAGCGCCGGGAACGAGAATATCTCGTTGGCCAGCCTCCTCGGGCCACTGCCTTGATCCCGGTATCTCGGCAGGCCGGACTTGTCGATCGCGGCCGCGGCGATTTCTGCCCTGGTTCTGAGCACCTCGAAGTGCCGCATCACGTCGGGCACATCGCGGAACATGGGCCCAAAATCAGCCGCGATCTCGCGCACGGCGTCGGCGCCCTTGAGCCGCAGCACGGTGACATCGGGAACGTCGAAGGCCGTCTTTCCGTCTCGATAGGCCAAGGCGGCGCGCAGCGCCGTCGCCGGCTCATGGACTTCGGACGGATCGAAGGCAAACTCCTCGTCGCAGTCCCGGGCCTTGCGGCCCCGCGCCACGAGCCCTGCATTCTGCTTCCTGCACTTCTCCATCTCTCGCGCGGCCTCGCGCCCCGCGTTCTGGGCGCCCTCGACCTCGGCGCGTATGGCGGCAAGGTAGGGACCAAGGATGGGCGCGCGCGCGGCGAGCTGCTCAGCTTTGTCGCCGATGCCAATGGTAACCGTCGGATCGGAGCGGGAATGCGCGGGGCCGGCCAGCGCGGCCGCGGCGGCGAGCAGCATGATGAGCAGGCAGCCCTTTCGTTCAGCAGCACCTGTCATAGCGCCATCCTCCTTACCTCGGCAAGCAGATCCTCGAGGGGAATAGGGGAAATTAAACGTCTCTTTTCGCCAACCATCAATCTATCGCTGAGCCGGCGAGTAGTCAATCGCAATCAATCGCCGCCTTCCGGCCCTAAGTCGATGATCCAATCGGCGGCTTTAATGACGTCGAGATTGTGTTCGATCACGATAATGGTATTGTTGTGGTCGCGCAGGCGGTGCAGCACCGCCGGCAAACAGCTTGCGCAAGGGAGAAGGAACGTCCCTGCGCGGCGGTGAGGCCGGGGGACACCTGGCCGTGGAGCCAGTAGGGGCATCAGCAATTGGCCGATCAAGAAGTTGCCAATTGGGCGGTCTAAAAGAATACAATTGGACGCAATGGGGACAACTCTACCCCCGCTATCTTTTGCCCCGCCTGCGGCGAGCGCTGGCGGATACACCGGCCTGGCGTGCAAACCATCAAGTGAGCGGGTCATCGCCGGGACTTTGCCAACTTCAATTCCTCCCACATCCAGCCGAAGTCATAGGGCGCGGTTCCTTGCTCGGCGGCGCGGCGTAGCTCGTGGTTTTCCAGATACTTAAGCCATGCGATGACCTGCTCGCGCCCCTTCTTGCTCCTGATGCACTGCCGCGGAGTTTTCCCGTCCAACGCGGGGATGGGCTGGTCCAGGCACTGGCGGTAATGCCGATCGAGATAGTCGTGCACGATCCCGGCGGCGACCTCAGGATCGATCGTGTCGGCGGCGCGTCCGCCGTCCGCGGTTTGCGGAACCGGTTTATCCTCTGCCATCAGTTGTTCCGGGGTCTGCACCTTGGTCAGGGGTGGACTGACCAGATCGCGAAGGAGTGCCATTAGCGTATTTTTGCCCCGCTCTGTCCGCTCCAAGGAGTTGGCTGTGAAGGTCAGCGCCTTTGGTAGCAGTTCAAGTGTACCGCTGATGGGGAGCTGACCGTTGTAGAAGGATTCGATGGACAGATCCTGTCCAGGTGTTTTGCCGGTGCCCTTGAATTCCGGCAGCCACGTCCATACCGGCTCACCGGCGGGATCGCGTTCCCATTCGGAGGCCGCATCCAGGCGTTCTATAATTGCGTTTCGATCGTTATCGTCAAACGGAAAGCGGCTTTCGGTAAACACCAGTGGCTCGCCATCGCGGTTGACCATTTTGGGCAGCGGTGCGTGTAGCCGTTCCAGGGTATGCATGAGCCAGATCTGGGTGAATGCGGGGCAGGATTGCTGCAGCAGCTGCCTGTCGAGCGCTTCCGGCGGCAGCGCCTTGGCCACGGCCTCCTTGTCGGCCAGCCGGCTTAGTTTTTTGATCAGTTTCTTGCGGGTGTTGTCCAGCACCTTCAGCAAGTCTTGCGACGCTTCCTGGGCAAACGGCAGGATGCCGCCGGAAAAGATATATTTGCCGTCCGACTTCAGCGCCCGGGCCGCGATCCGGTCCCACTGGACCAAGCCTTGCGTGCCCAGGTGTTCATAGACGCGGATGGGCTCGCCGCCGCGCACTAGGTCGCGCAGGTCGCCATGATGGCCGGGCGAGACGGCGATCACTTCGTAGAGGGAGAGAACGGAATCGCGAAGCTGTTGCAGATACCGGCGGCCGGGGACGCTTTCGCGCCAGCCCCGGTGCTTCAGGTAATCGTCGATGGGATTCTTACCGTCCGGTGCGAAGTCGCGGCTGATGAAATCCTCGAACATCATGCCGAACAGCATACCTCCGTAGCCGTGCTCGGCCAGTTCCTGGGCAAGTTCTTCGTGGCTGATGCCCATGCGGTCGCAAACCGGGGCGAGATGGGCGTCGAATACGGCCGCCTGTTGGTCCTCCCAGTCGGGACGAGCAGCCCAATTCATAATGTTGCGTATCGCTTTATCAGTATCGCTATGGTTTCCCATGCTCTTTTTTCCGTGGGGGCTCTGTTCTTTGGTGACGGGTGATGCATTAGGGTATTAGCTTACACCAAGGAGCGCAGCGTTTGGACACTTTACTCTATCAAGTGACGCACCCGCGTGAGCCTACAGACAGGCTGCAGTAAACAGATTCATTTTTCGGTTCAATTTCTGTTATTGCTTGACTTAGCCCAACTTCCTCGCCAAGCCTTCCGCCCCGCACCATTGTATGGTGCGGATGATCCAATCGGCGCATCATCTCAATAGATAAAGATGTCAGGAACCTTTTATTAATTCTGCCACAGAAAAAAGGCGACCGCCTTGCGGTTCTCGGCCGAACCTAATATAATTGGACATATAATTGAATTAGGAGGGTGCGCCATGGGGCAAGTGACCATTTATCTGGATGACGAGAACGAGAAGCGCCTCAAGGCCGCAGCCAAGGCAGCGGGAGTGCCGGTGAGCCGCTGGGTGGCGAGGATGGTTCAGGAAAAGGCGCATACCGTCTGGCCGGAATCGGTGCGCCGGCTTGCGGGCGCCTGGCAGGATTTTCCTGACCTTGAAACCATCCGGGAGACAGAAGGAAAAGACAGCGCGCGGGAAGCGTTCTGATGTATGTCCTGAATACCAACACACTAATCTATTTCTTCCGTGGCCAGGGAAAGGTGGCGGAACGCCTGCTGGCTACGCCGCCTGTCGAGGTGGCAATCCCAGCGGTCAGTGTATACGAGCTGGAAGTCGGTATCGCTAAATCGGCCCACCCGGCCAAGCGGCGGCAACAGGTCGATGATTTGCTGGAAGCGGTCACGGTGCTGCCCTTTGACAGGGCTGCGGCGGTGGCCGCCGCCGGCGTGCGGTCCGCGCTGGAAAAAGCCGGCCGGCCCATCGGGCCTTTGGATACCCTTATCGCCGGTACCGCTCTAGCGCACCGGGCCACCCTGGTCACGCACAACACGCGCGAATTTAAGCGTGTGTCGAAGCTGGCCTTGATCGATTGGTACGACTGAGACCAACCCACGGCGAAAAAAAGCTCGGTGTCGCTTTAGTCTCTGGCGATCGACACGCCGAACGAGGTGATTGTCGTGGATGCCCGCTCTTGGCCCGCAAGTTGACCTTCCAATAACCCATAAAACGGCGCGCAATTATGCAGGCGCAAGTCTATGGTTAGCGAAGTTACAGTTTTATGTTGCTTTTCCCGCCCACGCCGAATTATTAACCTATTTTCCGTTTCAGGTCTCCGGTTTTTCCGAGCACCGGTTTAAGATACCGCCCGGTATAAGAGATTGAATGGTCCGCAATCTCTTCGGGTGTGCCGACGGCGACGATATCCCCCCCCGCCATCGCCGCCTTCCGGTCCTAAGTCGACGATCCAGTCGGCAGTTTTAATGACATCGAGATTGTGTTCGATTACGATAATGGTGTTGTTGTGGTCGCGCAGGCGATGCAGCACCGCTAAGAGCTGTTTAATGTCGTGAAAATGCAAGCCGGTAGTGGGCTCATCTAAAATATATAAAGTGCGGCCGGTGTCCCGCTTGGAAAGTTCGCGCGCGAGTTTAATGCGCTGCGCCTCGCCGCCGGACAGGGTGGTTGCGCTCTGTCCCAGGGTAATATCGGGTTTCTCCATGAGAGAAAGAAACTGGCGCGCATACACCGAGAGCGACTCCACATAGCGGCGTTGCCCCTCGGCATAAAGGGTATTGAAGGCAAGCGAAGACTTGCCGGAACCGGACAGGCCGGTAATGACGATTAGCTTGTCACGCGGTAAGTCGACGTCGATATTTTTGAGGTTATGGGTACGCGCGCCGCGGATGCGGATACTTTCCATAAGTATTTCCTAGCGTAAAGTTAACTTGTTACTATACGGTGAATTGCTGGTATAAGGCAGATGGTTCCGGTGCAGGGACTTGAGAGGGTTTGGCGCAGATCATACACACTGAACACCACGGTGACTACCGAGGGGTTTCCGAAATTCTTGGTAATTCGCCGCGACAACATCGGCGATTTGGTCTGCACGCTGCCACTTATTGCGGCGCTACGTCACCACTATCCTAAGCCTTCATCGCTGCTCTTGTGAACACCTATAACTGCGGAGTGCTTGAAGGTACGTCTGATGTGGATGCTGTCTACGCCTACGCCAAAGGAAAGCACCGTGCCTCAGAACAGTCGCTGCTCGAACTGTACTGGACACGGCTAAAAATGCTACGCGCGCTGCGGCGCCAGCACTTCGCCCACAACAAAGCGGCCCTCGGAGAATCGAGGAGATGAATGCCATTGGCAGTCAATCAAATCAATACCCTGCGTCACGCGCGCAGATTCGGGCCGCCACGTTCAGTTTCGCGACAGCAATGAGGCGTAGAACCCGCGCGTGGCAGGTTTTTCTCCGAGCGTGATCTTATGTCGTTCGCGACGTGGTACTTCCCTTTCTTCCTGGTCGCTATCTCGACCGTCTTCTGGTTGCTGCCCCGCCGTCGCCTGGCATTCATTGTCCTCGCCTCGCTCGTTTTCTACAGTTTCTGGGACGTCCGATTCTGCTCGCTCCTGATCGCGGCGGCGGCCAGCGATTATCTTTGCACTCGCGGGATCGAGGAAGCTCCTCCACCCCCCGCAACGGTGCTTGCGATCGGCATGTTTCCCACGGCGTGGCTCCTCGTGATAGCCCAGTTCAAGGAGGTCGCCGGATTCCATGTCGCTGCGACCGCCCTGGCATGCCTGGCGTTTTGCCTGCTCTTCATCGCCGGCTCCAGGCTGAAGGAAGAGAATCGCCGCCGCTTCCTCCTCTACCTGGCGGTCGGCGTCAACCTGGGGATCCTGGTCTTCTTCAAGTATGCGAACTGGTTTTCCGCCGGCCTCCTGGACATGCTTCAACGTATTGGCATCTCCGCGGACTGGGTTCTGTTGGACGTCCTCCTGCCCGTAGGCATTTCGTTCCATACGTTCCAGTCCATCGCCTACGTGGTGGACGTCTTCGATAAACGTTGTAAGGCGGAACGGGATTTCTGGCGCGTCCTCTGCATGATCATGTTCTTCCCCCAGCTCGTCGCGGGTCCGATCGAGCGCGCGGCCGCATTGCTTCCGCAATTGAGATTCGAAAGGCAATTCGATTGGCGGTTCGTCGTTTGGGGGCTGCATCTGCTGCTCCTCGGATATTTCCTCAAAGTCTTTGTCGCCGACAATTGCGCCGTCATCGCCGACTATTTCTTCAAGAGGATCCACCTCGGGGAATCCTTCGGCGTCGGCTGGTCCCTGGCCGCCACGGGGGCCTATGCGGCCCAGATCTATGGGGACTTCGTCGGCTACAGCTACATCGCGCGCGGCTCCGCGATCCTGCTGGGAATCGAGCTCACGCGAAACTTCGAGCTGCCCCTGTTGGCCCGATCCCCAGGCGAGTTCTGGCGCCGCTGGCATATCTCGCTGTCGACCTGGATCAGGGATTACGTGTTCCTTCCCCTCTCGCTATCTATCTCCTACCACAATCGATCGTCACCCTCGAGCAGGCCCGCCGTCAACGACCTGGCGATCGTCTCGTCTTGCCTGATCGTGACGATGCTCCTCGCCGGCCTTTGGCATGGCGCCGACTGGCATTTCATCGCGTTCGGGGGATTTCACGGGGTCTTGCAGGTCTTGTGGCTCGTCGTGCCCGGCGCGAAGGTCCTGTCGTCCTCGGCCGGTTTCCTTCCGAGGATCGCGTCCCGAATGCTGACGTTCGTCCTCGTTTGCATCGCGTGGATCCTGTTTCGCAGCGATTCCCTGAACGATGCCGCGCGCGTCCTCGCGTCCGTGGCGGGCGCCAACGGCACCGGCGCGGATGTCCCATCCGGTGTCGTTTCCTGGCTGGCCGTGCATGCCGTACCCCTCGTGCTCTTGATCGCCCTGGTTCGCAACGAAAAGGAGGAGGCCGACGTCGTGCGGCGCTCGAGGGCCACGCTCGCGATTGCATATTTCCTGATGATCATCCTGCTCGCTTCCTCCGAAGCGGGCCGCGCGCAGTTCATCTATTTCCAGTTCTGACCCGCCCATGGATCTCGATCGACTCGACTACGCGCCCAAGATCGTCGTCCCCGCGATCATCGCGGTCGTGGCCCTGGCGATCCTCGAATTCTGGGCCTACTTCGGATTCCACGAGTCTTCCGCCGAGCGCAACGCGTTCGGCTATTCCCGGGATGCGTCCTTCTCGGTCGAGGGGTCGTTCGTGGCGATCACGACGGCGTCGTCACGGAGATTCTGGACGCAGCGATACCCGCAGGCGAAGCTGCCGGGCTGGAAGCGAATCATGGTGATCGGGGACTCGGCCGCGCGCGGCCCGTCGCTCGATGGCTCCGTCACCGAAACGCTCCGCAGGCAGTTGAGCGAGCGCTGCGCGATGCGCACGGAGGTGTGGAACTTGTCGAGCCCCGGCTACGGTTCCCGCCGCAAGCACGTAGTGATCGACAAGGCGCTCGAATTCCATCCCGACCTCATCATCTATCACGCCGGCATTACGACTGAATACGAAGACAGTCGCGAGTGGGAAAGGTATATGGAATATCACTCCTGGCACCCGCGCCATTGGGTGGACCAGCTTCCGTTCCTGGGCCGCGTCAAGCTCTCCAAGCTGGAGAGGCTCTACTGGCAATGCCTGCCGGAGGACGTTCGAGCGGCGTCTCTGGAAGGTCCGCTCGCGATGAAGATTGGCGCGATCGCGAGCAAGACGGACTCGCGGTACTGGATGCCGAAGATGCTCTCGAATCTCGACCGCACGGTCGAAGAGGTTCGGGAGGCCGGAGTTCCGATTCTCATCCTGGTGAAGGCGAGCTTCGATCCGGCCAGCGGGCGCGTCACCGACGCGGGGCTCGACAAAGCGATCGCCGAGCGCTATGCCTCGCGCCCGGGAGTCATGGTTGCCTCGAATCGGGAGCTATTCTCGTCGCGTCCCGACGTATCCGCGCTGTTCCGCGACACCTCCCACTGGACCTCCGCGGGCACGAACGTGGTCGCCCAGGCGCTCGGGAATTCCGTGGGTCGTCTCTTCAACGGCGGAGGCAGTTGCTCGCAGGGGGGCATCAGGACTGCGCGACGGTGATTGGCGGATTTCGCGCAAGATACTTGTCGACGGCAAGCTCCCAGCGGGTGGCGCCATCGTCCGCGCGCTCCAGCAGATCGAAGCCGAGCCGGCCGTAGTGCTCTTCCACGAGCTTGTTGCGTTGGGTAGGAAGATAGGTGCCGATCAGCCTTCGTATCCCTTGGAGTCTGGCATTGCGCACGATCTCTTCCAGGACCGCGTGCTCGACCATTCTTCCGAGAACCCGGCAGCTCATCAACCAGGTGTCGATCTGCCAATCCTGTTGGTTTCGCGCGCAGATCACCGCGCAGATCATGCCGTTGTCCCCGAAGGAATCCGTCAGGCGGACCTGGAGGGTGAAAAAGGCCGGATCGTTCTCGAGCCGTGCGATCTGCGCCTCCGAATAGCGGCGCGTTGTGAGATTGAATTGATTCGACTTGTTGATCAACTGCGCGATGCGTGACCGGCCCAGGGGGTCGAAGGGACGGAAATGGATCGTCATCCGGAGCGACCGCAGGTAATCGTCGATGCCGGTCGCGCTTTCCTTCAGCGCGATGTGAAGCGCATTCTCCTGATAGATGTCGGCACGCCTTTGGTCCTCCGCCGAGAAGGTTACGGCCTCGAAATAGCCGGCTGCGAGCATGGTGCGCGCGTAGAGCGCGGGATCGTCAGGCAGCTCCGGTACCGCGACTTCCGGGAGAATCTCTCGGACCAGGCCGCGTTCCATGGGGCTGTCGTCGAGCAGGACCATCGACTCCAGCCCCAGCGAAAGCGCCTCGGCGATCGCGCGGATGTTCGTCGCCTTGTCGTTCCAGTTCGCCTGAAAGATGGCGACATGGTGCTCGCGCAGCAGCATCTCTGGATGATTCCTGAAAGGCTCGCGCGCGGTTTCATCGTCGTTCTTCGAGCAAACCGCGAGCACGACTCCGCGCTCGCGCAGCTCGAGCGCCGTGCGCTGCACGTTCAGAAACGCTTCGCCGGTGGCATCGCCCTGGCCAAGAACGATGCCGGGCAAGCCGTCATCGCCGATCACGCCACCCCACAGCGTATTGTCCAGGTCGAGGACGAGGCAGCGTCGGCTCTTGCCGCGTAGCGCCGCGATGAGCCGACAGACGAAGTCGGCGTAGACCGGCAGGAACCTGTTCGCGAATGGGATCTTGCCTATGTTCCACAGCGTCGGGTCGTGCCACTCGGCCAAGCCGACACTTTCGGCCAGGCCTGCGACATCGAGGAGAAAGTCCTGGCTGCCGCCGAGCCTCTCGACCAAGCGGCGATTGAACCCGTCGACCAAGTGGCGCGGCGTTCCCGGCAGGGCCAGGTCGAGACTTCCAAGGCTCGTTTCGACCGGCCGCGCCAAAGTCTGAAGAATGCAGATCGCGTCGCCGTTGGCCCTGAACCCGTTGCGGATCGCGTCGAGCTGTTCGAGTGCCGCGGCTATCGCCTGGCTGGCGCCCGCCGCGTCGCCCGGCATCGATCGAAGAGGCAAGCCGCGATAATCGAGGGCGAGGAGCACGGCGTCGGGCCGGGCTCGGTTGATGGCGGAAGCGGGATCCAGTGCCTCCTGGGCGCTTTGGTCGAACTTCCCCTCGATGCACTCCAGCGCGATCCCATGGCGGGCCGCCGTCGCGATCAGCGGCGACACCAGGTAATGGGTCGTGGCATTGCTCGTGATCCCGAGGCGGAACGGCGCCAGCGGATGAATCGCCCCAGGGCTTGCGCGAAGCGCGTTGATGACCTTCGCGAGACGATTGAGCTTATTCTCGTCGAGGGCGTAGGAGGCAAGGGCGCGAACGCGCTCGCCCTGCGGCCCCTCGGAACCGATCAATGCCTTGCATCTTTCGGAAAAATCTCCAGGCGCCCTGGGCAGCCAGGAGAGTTCCGCAAACAGTTCGTCGCTCATTGGATCAATCGCGCCGCGAGGTTCCTGTCGGCTGCGCGAGGCCGCGAAATCAATCAACGTCCCTGCTTCGAGTGGAGCAGATCGATCAACGCGCCGACATTCTGCAATTGGCTGGTTTCCGAAGCCGAAAGCCTGACGTGGAAGGCCCGTTGCACGGAGAGCATGAGAGTAATGTGCGCAAGGCTGTCCCAGCCATCGATGTCCGTCGCGCTCATTTCCCGCGAAAGCACCAGCGAATCGTCGGCGAAAACGTCGCGAAAGACTTCCGTCAACTTCGTCAATATGCCGTCTTCCATGGTCCTTCCCCCGGCGCCGCGGCCAGGAGAAGCGCGGCGCGAATCACGGCGCCTCCTTCCGAGCGGCGTCGATGAAGTGGTCCTGCTTGACAATGGCGCGGTCGGCGTTGAGCGCAAACAGCAGGCAAGCGAGCGATCCGGGAATAGGGAAATTAAACGCCCCTTTTCGCCAACCATCAATCTATCGCTGAGCTGGCGAGTAGTCAATCGCAATCAATCGCACGAGTGTTTGGTGAAAATTGCGGTTTTGCGGGGAGTCTTCGGGCCATGCATCGGCCCGGGGTGGCCGATTCCGCCGCTCTCTGAATGACGGGTTGTGGCCGCAAGTTTACCTTCCAATAACAGAAAACGGCGCGAAATTATGCCAGCGCCGAATTATCAACCTATTTTCCGTTTCAAGTCTCCGGTTTTTCCGAGCACCGGTTTAAGATAGCGCCCGGTATAAGAGATCGAATGTTCCGCAATCTCTTCGGGTGTGCCGACGGCGACGATCTCCCCCCCGCCATCGCCGCCTTCCGGCCCTAAGTCGATGATCCAATCGGCGGTTTTAATGACGTCGAGATTGTGTTCGATCACGATAATGGTGTTGTTGTGGTCGCGCAGACGATGCAGTACCGCCAATAATTGTTTAATGTCGTGAAAATGCAAGCCGGTAGTGGGCTCATCTAAAATATATAAAGTGCTGCCGGTGTCGCGCTTGGAAAGCTCGCGCGACAGTTTAATGCGCTGCGCCTCGCCGCCGGATAGAGTCGTTGCGCTCTGTCCCAGCGTAATATAGGACAGGCCCACATCCAGCAGGGTCTCAAGTTTGCGTTTGACCACCGGAATCGCCTGGAAGAAGACATTCGCCGTTTCTACGGTCATGGTCAGAACTTCATGGATATTTTTGCCTTTGTAGTGGATTTCGAGCGTTTCCCGGTTATAGCGCATGCCTTTACACACATCGCAGGGGACATAGATGTCGGGCAGGAAATGCATTTCGACTTTGATCAAGCCGTCACCCTGGCAGGCCTCGCAGCGCCCGCCGCGCACATTGAAAGAGAAGCGTCCCGGGGTATAACCGCGCGCGCGGGCTTCGGGTGTGGCGGCAAACAGCTCACGCAGGGGAGTGAATAAGCCGGTGTAGGTGGCGGGATTCGAGCGCGGCGTGCGCCCGATCGGGCTTTGATCGATGTCTATCACTTTATCGAACTGCTCCAGCCCGGTAATACGCCGGCAAGGCGCCGGCTCAACATTGCTGCCATATAAATGTTTGGCCGCAAGCGCATAGAGGGTGTCGTTGATCAACGTGGATTTACCCGAGCCGGAGACGCCGGTGACGCAAGTCATTAGCCCGATGGGGATAGCGACATCCAGATTGCGCAGGTTATTACCGCTCGCGCCATGGATAATTAATTGCTGTTTTGAATCATTTTCTTTCCGTACTTCCGGAATAGGGATTTCTTCCGCTCCGCTTAAATAGCGGCCGGTGATGGAGGCCGGTGTTTTCGCTATTTCTTCCCAGTGGCCTTGGGCGACAACGTATCCGCCGTGCACGCCGGCGCCGGGGCCGATGTCCAAAACATGATCGGCGCTGCAGATCGCCTCTTCATCGTGCTCGACCACAATCACGGTATTACCGAGATCGCGTAAATGCCGCAGGGTCTCGAGTAAACGCGCGTTATCGCGCTGATGCAAGCCGATAGAGGGCTCGTCCAGGACATACATCACCCCCACCAAGCCGGCGCCGATCTGTGACGCCAACCGTATGCGTTGCCCCTCGCCGCCGGACAGCGTCTCCGCGGAACGCGCCAGGCTCAAATATTCCAGGCCGACATTGACTAAAAAGCCCAGCCGGTTGTTGATCTCTTTAACGATTTTATCGGCGATCTCACGGCGATTGCCTAGCAGGCGCAGCTTTAAGAAAAAATCGCGCGCCATCGTGATCGGCATCTGGGTAAGATGATGAATCGCGTTGCCGTCGATGAAGACATTGCGCGCCTCAAGGCGCAGGCGGCTGCCCTCACACTCCTCGCACGGCTGCGTGCTTAGGTATTTGGCAAGTTCCTCGCGCACGGTTTGTGAATCCGTTTCCCGGTAGCGGCGTTGCATGTTCGGAATCACGCCTTCGAACGGATGTTTCCGGCGGTATTTACCGCCGTTTCCGCTAAAATAGGTGAACGCGATCTGTTCTTCGCCGCTGCCGTAGAGGATGACTTCGCGCATGCGTTTGGGCAGTTTTGCCAGCGGCGTGTCAATGTCGAAGTTGTAATGTTTTGCCAGGCTCTCCAGCATTTGAAAATAGAACCCGTTTCGCCGGTCCCAACCACGGATGGCGCCCGCCGGCAAGCTGAGCGAGGCATCGCTGATGACGCGCGCCGGGTCAAAGAATTGCCGGACACCGAGGCCGTCGCAAGTGGGACAGGCCCCGGCCGGATTATTGAAAGAGAAAAGCCGCGGTTCTAATTCGGAAAGACTATAGCCGCATTGCGGGCAGGCATAGCGCGCAGAAAATAAATACTCTTTTGGCTTGCTTGGTTTTTGTCCGGGGTCCGCATCCTCGACGGTTGCTCCAGGCACCGTTCTACCTCCTCCATCCCTGGAGTCGTCGTCCGGCAGGGTAACGGCGCGTGCCAGCGAACCTCCCAAGGCGAGCGCGGTTTCGAATGATTCGGCCAGACGCTGTTGCTGGCCGGCGCGCACCACTAAGCGGTCTATCACCACCTCAACCGTGTGTTTGCGGTTTTTTTCCAGGGTGGGCAGATGTTCCAGCTCCACCACCGTGCCGTCGATGCGCGCCCGCACATAACCCTGGGCGCGTAATTCTTCCAATAACTGCAGGTTTTCGCCTTTGCGCTCCTGAATAACCGGGGCCAATAACATGAGTTTTACGCCTTCGCCCAGGGCCATCACTTGGTCCACCATTTGACTGACGGTTTGCGCATTTAAACCGATGTTATGCTGCGGGCAACGCGGCTCGCCGACGCGGGCGAACAATAACCGCAGGTAATCGTAGATTTCGGTGACCGTGCCCACGGTCGAACGCGGATTATGCGAAGTCGATTTTTGTTCGATGGAAATCGCCGGGGACAAGCCTTCAATTAAATCGACATCGGGCTTTTCCATAAGAGAAAGAAACTGGCGCGCATACGCCGAGAGAGACTCCACATAGCGGCGTTGCCCCTCGGCATAAAGGGTATCAAAGGCAAGCGAAGACTTGCCGGAACCGGACAGGCCGGTAATGACGATTAGCTTGTCACGCGGTAAGTCGACGTCGATATTTTTGAGGTTATGGGTACGCGCCCCGCGGATGCGTATACTCTCCATAAGTATTTCCTAGCGTAAGGTTAACCTGTTACTATACGGCGAATTGCAGGTATAAGGCAAAGACAACAAATCCCCTGGCATTATTCATTTGCTTGAGCTGGAATGGCGCTCACAGGATGTTGAAAAACGGAGTTTTCCAATATCCTGCCAAATATTGCCTATTGTAAAGCATGCGTAAAATTCTCTTAAAGAATCAACCCATGACCCGCCTTGAGCGGCGTTCGGTGGCGGTGCTGGCCGGTATTTATGGTTTGCGCATTTTAGGGTTGTTTCTAATCCTGCCGGTTTTCAGCCTCTATGCCGCTCAGCTACAGGGCAATACGCCTTTCCTCATTGGTATGGCCTTAGGGATCTATGGCTTGACCAATGCAATATTGCAAATCCCGCTCGGCACCCTGTCTGACCACATTGGGCGCAAACCCGTCATTGCCGCGGGTTTGCTTATCTTCGCCTGCGGCAGCGTAGTTGCCGCGGTTTCCGATTCAATCACCGGTGTAATTATAGGTCGCGCGATTCAGGGCGCGGGCGCCATTGCCGCCGCCGCGATGGCCTTGGCCGCTGACTTGACCTCGGAAGAGCAACGCACCAAAGCCATGGCGGTGATCGGCATCACCATCGGCGTGGCCTTTGTCCTGTCCATGGTGCTGGGCCCGCTATTAAACAGGCTGATCGGCGTACCAGGGATATTTTGGCTGATCGCCGTGCTGGCTTTAGCCGCCATCGGGCTATTGTTTTTTGGCGTCCCCACCCCCGTGCGCACGCAGCGCGCCGGGCCGAAGCTGGCGCAATTCGCCCGCACCTTAAAGAATGGCCATCTGTTGCGGTTGGATATCGGCATCTTCTGTTTGCATTTGGTTTTGACCGCGATGTTTGTCGTGTTGCCGGGCGCTATGGTTGAAAACGCAGGGCTGCCAGTCAATCAGCATTGGCGGATTTACTTGCCGACTATACTGGCTTCGCTCGTGACCATGGCACCGTTCGTTCTTTTCGCCAACCGCAAGCAAAAGATGAGCAAGACATTGGCCGCGGCCGTATTCGTACTGATCGGGGCGGAGTCGATTTTCTTTTTTGGCTATCATTCTCTAGCGGGATTAGCAGCGGGACTTTGGCTGTTTTTTTCCGCTTTGAATCTGTTAGAAGCGCTGCTGCCGTCGCTGGTATCGCGCCTGGCGCCGGTGGAAAGCAAGGGCGCCGCCATCGGTGTCTACAGCACCGCGCAATTCTTAGGCGCGTTTGCCGGCGGTAGTTTAGGCGGCTTAGTGCATGGCCACGTGGGCATAGGCGGCGTATTCCTTTTTGCTCTGCTGGTGCTGGTCGGCTGGTTTTTGCTAGCCCTTACCATGCCTGAGCCGAAGTTTTTAGTAACCCATATTTTGCCCTTAAAATCCAAGCAGCTACAGCAGCCGCAGGCGTTAGCGCGGCAACTCGCGGCGATACCGGGCGTGGCCGAGGCAGTGGTGATCCCGGAAGAAGGTGTGGTTTATCTTAAGGTAGATCCCGCGCTTTTTAGCGAGCAGGCCATGGATTTATCGCATTTTCAGGCCTAAAGAGGATGTTGAAAAAGTCCATCCGTGGCATTTTTCAACACGCAAAGCAAAAAGCACGGTTTTTGCTTTGCTTCATTGTTCAAACACTTAGCGTGTTTGAACAATGGCGGTACGTCCCTATACCGCACCGCCGGCTATTGAAAAACGAGTTTTTCAATAGCCGGCTAATCGTCTGACGAGCCGCCTTGCAGAAGCCGGGCAAATCCGACTAATATGGACTACCCTAAACTCATCAAAGAGACATCGACATTTCCGAGGCATACAACTCTTTGATACAACGCGGAGGACACAACCATGGCGCGCGGTGTTAATAAAGTTATTCTAGTCGGCAATTTGGGCAAAGATCCGGAAATCCGTTATGCCCCTAACGGCAGCGCGGTGGCGAATATCTCGCTCGCCACCTCTGAATCCTGGAAAGACAAGACTACGGGTGAAAAGCAAGAAAAAACCGAGTGGCATCGGATAGTGTTCTTCGGACGTCTTGCTGAAATCGCCGGTGAGTATTTAAAGAAAGGCGCTCAGATTTATGTTGAGGGGCGCTTGCAGACGCGCAAATGGCAGGATAAGGACGGCAAAGACCGCTATACCACGGAAGTGGTGGCAGGCGAAATGCAAATGCTGGGTTCGCGCAACGGTTTGGGCCAGCCTGGCAGTGATAACTATAACCAAGATCCCGGTCATCCAGAAAATAAAAACGCCGCTAAGAGCGCCACCGGCGCCGTACCGTCGGGAACGGATGATTTTGATGATGATATTCCCTTCTAAAATAAGAGTCGATCTGCCTGACTAATGATGACGCCGAGCATGGCAGCATAAGCTCACCCAAAAGTCTCATACCAGGCAGGGAAGATGTTGTTATGCTTCATGCGTTCACAACATGGAGGCATGGAAATGAAGAAAATCACATCTCTCGCTTTACTTATGTTTGTCATGATTCCCATGCTGTCGGCATGTGATAGCAATATGTCGAGTCGATCAAAACAACCCGCGGCCGGCAGCAGCTCGAGTGGGGGCAGCGGCAGCAGTGGGACGCAAAACCAAAGCTCACCAAGCTCTCCCAGCCAGTCGGGAGGCAGCAGCAGTGGAAGTAGCGGCGGCAGCGGTAGCAGTAGCGACAGCACGGGAGGAAGCACGGGCAGTTCAAGTCGGCCTTAATTTCTTTTTTCTTATTTTTTACTTCAAATCAATCTTTTCAAATCAATTAAAGCAACCCAGCGAACTTGCTGGCTGCGGTTTAGAGCCGCCGCCAGCAAGCTCGCGCTTTATTTACGATTTGGCTTTGCTCTTCATATAGGCGATAGCATTCTTTAGGTCTGCATCGCCGATATTAGGATTACCACCTTTTGGCGGCATGACGCCTTTCTTGCCGGTAAAACCGTTTTTCGCATGTTCAAATAAAACCTTGTCTCCCTGCTTAATCCGGGGAGCCCAATCGGTTTTGTCTTCTATTTTAGGCGCACCACCGACCCCCGTGGCATGGCAAGCAGCGCAAACGTTGTTATACACTTGTTGGCCTTTAGCGACGTTTGGTTTGTCTGCAGACTCTTGGGCGGCGGTTTTAAGCGCAGCGATTTTAAGTAGGAAGTTTTGTGGGTCTAAGTTCGCGGCATTTATTATTAACCCCTGAAATTCCATTGCCGCAGAGGCAGCCGTGAATGCCATGGGCGCGGTTTTAGGGGCGGGAGTTTGCTCTTTTTTGGAGCATCCGAGCAGAGGTACTGCCAATATTGTTATGACGATAAAGAGCCGTGATTTCATTGCACCATCCATGTTAAGCAAACCTTTCCTATAGCAAAATAACGGTGAGAAGGATTCAGACCAAGGTCTTGTCTACCAGGCTGTTGAAAAAGTCCATCCGTGGCCTTTTTGACTCGGACATCCTGGTCCTCGCCTGCTAGCGATAAATGATCGAGTGGCTTTGGATATCCTTGCGCCGGCGGTCATATTCCTCTTTGGTTATTTTTCCTTCCTGGTAGTCTTTATCGAGTTTTTCCAGCGCTCTTTTATTGGAATATTCGTAGGCGGCTCCGGCTGCGCCAGCGCCGAGACCTATATTCCCCGCCTTGCTGCTGCACCCGGTTACACCCAGAATTAATAGAACGCCGATGAAGAGATACTTTTTATTCATTACTGCCTCCTGCTTTTAAAAGTTTCACGAATCAAAATACTGTATTGAGAGTCTGATTGAAGACAGGCTTAAGTCGGAGGGAGCAAGCGCAACAGACGAGTAAGCTGGCAGATTCATCTATTTCCGGGGCACAAGATTTAGCAAAAAAGAGGTTTGCCATGGTGCTCAATGCACGTTTAATCTTATTTGCCGGTTTTTTTGTCGCAGCGCTGATTGCATTTTTCGTATGGGCTGAATCGACCCTGCCACCCGGTTCATCGCCAATGACTTTACCTACAGACCCAATGATGCAGCAGGCGCAGCAAAACCTGATCAGCATGCATGAATTAATGCATAAAATTCAGGAGACGCAAGATCCCGCCAAGCTGCGGGAATTGACCCAAGAGCACATGCGTATCATGCAGGAGCAAATGCGCATGATGCAGGAAATGGTTCAAGGAATATGTGGAATGGGTCCGGTAGGCCAAGATAAAGGTGAGTTGACGCGGAGGGTTAGTTCATCGATGCAACAGATTGGAGCCATAACACTTCAGCCAAATTGAATGAGCAGGCGACAACGGTCGAGATTGACAAATACGCGGCATCAGGGGTTGAATTCATAACAGATTGTCGGCGAGCTTTACCCCGATCAGTTTAAAGACCATGGCTCAACCATTTTTTGTCGGCGGCGGCTTGGCGAGCGCAGTTAAGCCGCCTTTAAGAACATACGCTTCGAATCCGCGTTCGCTAAGCAAAAATGCGGCTGCCGAGCTGCGCCTGCCGGTATCGCAGTAGATCACGTATCTGCGCTTTATATCGAGGCTGTCCGCCTTTAAACGCAACCTATATAAAGGGATGTTGATGCTGCCCTTGATGTTGGCATTTTTATATTCATTTTCCAGGCGCACATCCAATAAGCCGGCGCCGGCCTTAACCATCGCCACGCCTTCGCTTTGCGCTACCCAATTTAATAACGGTTCTTTCAATAATTGCAGGAAGTCGGTTTTCGCCAGGCGCATCAGCATGCCGTCTTGCAACATGCTGACGCTGGCGTTTCGCGGCACATCGGATAATAGCGCCTCTTCACCGAAACTGTCGCCCTCGGCTAATTCCGCAAGGACCACGCCCGCCGCTGTTTCCGATGCCTTGCGCGCAACCTGGCAGCGGCCTTGTTTAATGATGTAGTAGAAATCACCTTTGTCGCCTTGGTTAATAACCACCTGTCCGGCTTTGACCGGAGTTTCTTGCAAACGGGAAAACAGGGTTTGGATATTGGCCGCGGGTAATCGCAAAAATGCCTTGGTTTGCAGTAACTTGATCATCCATTCGGCGTCGCTGGCGTCGCCCTCATATTCGGTCACTTCGTAGCCGGTAACCTGTTGATCCCAGGTGAGTAATAAATCCAGCAATTGTGAGTCCACGCGAATGAAGCTTACTGGCGTTCTCGCCGTCGCCGTCAATTGGCGCGGCTGTTGCGGCACAAGCGGATGTTTAGTCACTTCACTGCCGCCAATAAGATTACGGCTGATGCTGTTGTTATCTGCAGACAGGACTAGCTCGCCGGATAACAGATAAAAGGTCCAGTTATCGATGTCGCCCTGTTTGAATAGCTGCTCTTTCGCCGGCAATTGTTCAACGAAAGTTTTCTCCGCGAGTTTTTGAAAATTAGCCGGGATCAGTGAACTGATGGGAACCAACGCGCGCAATATTTTTGCATCGGCAAGCTGCTTGGATACGGCCATAGTTTTGTGAATTCCCTAGCGTCCGTTCATTCGGGCATTATTTTTCCAGTTCGGCGGCCTTATTGAAAGCATTTTGTGCGCCTTGATCATCGCCCTTTTGTGCGCGCGCCTCACCGATGATGCGCCAGTTGCCGGCGCGCAACGATTTATTGTTCCCGGCCCAGGCATTGGATTTCGCCGCCAGGCTCGCCGCCTGATCGAACTGTCGTTGTTGTAATCGGAGTTTGGCGAGCTCGTGCCAGAGCGCCGGGTTGTGCGGTTCGATACGCAGGGCGCGCTCCAACGCAGCGGCGGCGGTATCAAGCTTGCCGGAAGTGGCATCGGCTTTTGCGCTGTCAAACAGCGCTACCACCGCGCCTTTATCGGAAACCGGCGGCGACGTGTCGTCAGAAGAAGGCTGCCCGGCGCAGCCGGCGAGCAGCAGGCTCAAGGTAATTAATCCATAGATCTTCCGCGTCATCGTTCGAATAATCTCCTAAACCAGCCTTTAATCGCCTTCATCGGCGAACGCGATACGCACGGTGAAGTTTCATCCGGCGCGGAATCCCGAATAAACGGCAATTCCACAGCGCCCTGGCAGTCTTTGTCGGCGCGCAAATGCGTAACCGGATCGATCCATACGTATTCGATGTTTTCCGGTTGTGCCGGCAACAGCGGTTCCGGATCAAGCTGGGCCATCATATCACCCCATACCGTCATTGCGCCGCTCGCGCCGGTGAGACCGGCCGAACGATTGTCGTCCCGCCCCACCCAGACGATAGCCAAGCGATCGCCGGTGTAGCCGGCGAACCAACTGTCGCGCAGATCGTCAGTGGTACCGGTTTTGCCGGCGATATGCAAGTCGGGCGACAAATATTGGTTGAGCGCCTGCGCCGTGCCTTCGCGCACGACGGTTTGTAATGCCGTAGTCAGCAGATAGCTGGGCGCCGGTTCAATCGTTTGTTCGACCGCTAACGGGTAACGCTGTAAGGGCTCGCCGTTGACCGTAAGAATCTCGCGAATCGCGCGCAGCGGCATGCGGAATCCGCCGCTTGCGAGCGTCTGATACATTTGTGTGACCTCAAGCGGCGTGAGATTGCTGGAGCCGAGCAAGGTGGAAGGGTAGGGCGCCAGTTCGCGTTCCACGCCAAGACGGTGGAGGTTCTCCATGATTTGCGGAATGCCGATGGCTAATCCCAGGCGTGCGGTGGAAAGGTTATAAGAATTGGCCAATGCCGTTTGCAGCATCACTTCGCCGTGGGACTTTTTGTCGTAATTATTCGGCGTCCAGTCTTTGGTTCCGCGCTCGCGCCAAACCAGCGGGCCATCGTCGAGCAATGTTGCCAGCGTATAGGAAGTGGGGCGCTCTAAGGCAGTGAGGTAGATCACCGGCTTGATCAGCGAGCCGATCTGGCGTTCCGCATCCAGCGCGCGGTTAAATCCCTCGAACCGGGCATCGCGCCCGCCGACCAGCGCCAATACCTCGCCGTTCTCAATGCTGGTTACGACGATCGCTCCCTCCAGCATTTTGGCCGACATGCCGCGGTGTTTTTCCAGCAGCGATAAGCGCGCAGCGAGCGCCTTTTCGGCGACCCGCTGGATCTGCGGATCAAGGGTGGTGAAGATTTGCAGGCCTTCCGAGCGTAAATCTTGCTCGCGGTAATCGCGCCGCAATTGGCGATGGACGAGATCAAGAAACGCCGGATAGGGCGAGGCCCCGCTCGGCGCCTTGCTGGTCACGCCCAAAGGCGCGGCCTTGGCTGCTATCATTTGCTCTTGATCGATGAAGCCCTTGCCCGCCAGTTCCGTCAACACCAGGTTACGGCGCGCAAGCGCTCGCTCGCGGTGGCGGCGTGGATCGTAATAAGAAGGCCCTTTCACCAAACCGATCAACAGGGCGATTTGTGGAAGTTGTAACTGGTTTAAGGGCCGCGCGAAATAAAACTGACTGGCAAGACCGAACCCATGGATGGCACGGCCGCCTTCCTGGCCGAGATAGATCTCGTTCACATAGGCTTCCAGAATCTCATCCTTCTGATAATGGAGTTCCAGCAGCATCGCCATAATGACTTCAACCGCCTTACGGCGCAACGTGCGTTCGGCGGTCAGGTAGAAATTTTTTACCAGTTGTTGCGTCAGCGTGCTGCCGCCCTGGACGCCGTTTCCGACGCGGAGATTGGCAAGCAGGGCGCGCGCTATGCCGCGCGGGTCAATGCCGTGGTGCGAATAAAATTTGCGGTCCTCCACCGTGACCAGTGCCCTGACTAGATCGAGCGGCACCTCATTCAACCGGACCAGCACCCGATCCTCATTATGCGCGGGATAAATGCTGCCGATCAGCAGCGGGTCGAGCCGCGCCAGGTTTAGGGGAATATGGGTTTCCAAGTCATGCAGGACGGCCAGCCGGGAGCCGTTGAATTCAACGCGTAACCGCCGCGACTCTTGCGCGCTGTCCCAAAACCGGAAAGGGCGCGAGACAATTTCGAGCTCGTCTTTAGTACGCCGGAATGTGCCCGGTTCTTCATTTGCGGTATCGCGGCGATAGCCGAGCGCGGTCAGTTCCGCGGTTAATTGTTCCGCGCTTAATTTCATGCCGGGATACAACTCCAGGGGTCGCGCATACACGCGCGCCGGCAATGCCCAGCGCTTGCCCTCGAATTGCGTGCGTATGGTGAAATCAAGATAGAGAACGAAAATCACCAGGAAGGTGAGCAACCAGACGCCGAGCAGCCTGGGCCTTAATAGTCTTCGCAAAGATAAACGTGCCATCGATTAGTCTGTGACAGGACGCCTACATTAGAAGGGCGCTGGCGCGCCTGGCTATTTTCTGTAGTTTAACCATTATACCTGGACGTAGTTTATAGGAAAAACGGTTGTGCCGGTAAAAAAGCGCGGATCTCAGTATTGGACTTTCAAACAAGGCCGGTCAAAAATAAGGCGATGCAGGAGAACATCCATCAAACGAGAGGGAAAGCACAGCTTAATCCCGGCATTATCCAGGCGCTTGCGGCGGCGGTGTTGTTCGGCGCCAGCACTCCGTTTGCCAAAATGTTGCTGGGGGATCTGTCGCCGGTACTATTGGCGGGGCTGTTTTATCTCGGCTCCGGCGTAGGCTTAATCGCTTGGTTTTGGTGGCAGCGCGTGTACACGGCGGTGCCGTGCGAGGCGCCGCTTAAACGCGCCGATGCGTTGGCGTTTGGCGGCAGCATCCTGTTCGGCGGCATACTCGCGCCGGTGTTGCTGATGTTCGGTCTGGGTTTTACCCCGGCCTCGACCACGTCGCTATTGTTGAATCTGGAAGGGATATTTACCACGTTATTGGCCTGGTTCATTTTTAAAGAGAACTTCGATCGCCGGATCGCCTTAGGCGTAGCTGCGATTACGCTGGCATCGATCTTATTATCCTGGACGGGAAAGCCGGAATTCAGCCTCCCGCTCGGGCCCATCGTGATTGCCACCGCTTGTTTATGCTGGGCAGTGGATAATAATCTTACGCGCAAGATCGCGGCGAGCAATCCGGTGCAAATTGCGGCAATTAAAGGCTTGATTGCGGGCACGCTGAACCTCGCCCTCGGCCTGATCAGCGGCGCGGCCTTGCCGGAATGGTCGCTAACCTTGCTTGCCGGTGTAGTCGGATTTTTTGGTTACGGGCTAAGCCTGGTCTTGTTCATTTTTGCCTTGCGCCATATCGGCGCCGCGCGCACCAGCGCGTATTTTAGCGCCGCTCCTTTTATCGGCGCCATCATGGCGCTCGTAGGGCTGCATGAACAGGCCAGTCTTTTATTTTGGCCGGCGTTTGTGTTAATGGTGCTCGGTCTCTGGCTGCATGTCGCCGAGCGTCACGCCCATCTTCATGTCCACGAAGCCTTGGCGCATACCCATCCCCATGTGCACGACGCCCACCATCAACACCAGCACGACTTCACCTGGAATGGATCCGAGCCGCACACGCATTTTCATGCCTATGATTCATTGGCCCATAGCCACTCGCATTATCCGGATATTCATCATCGCCATAAGCATGAACATTCCGACGGATGAACAATCCGACTGGATCGGCAGAAATAGGCCGAGCAAAAATAACTGTAAGACCTTAATGAATAACACATATTTTTAGAGGTCACCACGGGTTCCTCAGCCATATGAACCTATGGCTAAGTACCCAGATCTATGCTAGCCTTGCTTTATGGCCAAGGCCCGGTTCGAGTGGGACCCAAAGAAGGATCGGGAGAACCAAGAAAAACATAGCGTCCCGTTCGCGATAGCACAGTTCGCTTTCGCCGACCCCCGCCGCGTCATCGCCGAAGACCTCTCCCACAGCTCGAGCGAGCGGCGGTATTACTGTTTTGGCTTGGTCGAAAGCGGTGTCATGACGGTTCGCTTCACATATCGAAATGGCGTTATCCGAATCTTCGGCGCGGGCTATTGGCGGAAAGGTAAGAAAATTTATGAGCGTGAAAATCAAATATACCGACGAACCTCTCGGAAACCTCAAGGTCATACCTGACTTTCTTCCTCATCCGGAGGACCTCGTCTTCCATGAGGAAGGGGTAAAGGTGACGATTGCCTTGAGCAAGCGTAGCGTCGAGGCGCGAAAGCACAACACGCAATATCAGCGAATGATCAGACGGCTTCTCGATGCCTATGCTGAGCATCACACGCGACCTCTAATAACCGCACGCTCAACACGGACGCGCGCAAAATCAGCGCGCACCGGTTAGCGTGAATGGAACTGAAATCAGTTCTTTGGCTTTTGAAATCCGACAAGCCAGGGCGCGTCACATTACAGTGACTGATGACACCCTGACAGTTGATCTCGCTGATGGTCGGACGATCTCGGTTCCGCTCGCCTGGTTCCCACGGCTCTTACATGGCACACAGGAAGAGCGCAATCACTGGCGGCTGATTGGGCAAGGCGAAGGTATCCACTGGTCAGACCTCGACGAAGATATTAGTATAGAAAATCTGATCTTGGGGAAGCCCTCGGGCGAAAGCCAATCCTCGTTCAAGAAGTGGCAAGAGAGCCGCGCCTCACATTCGGCGTCATAGTTTCCCGGCGAAGGAAGGAAAAATGCACAAAAGAAGTGGAACCCGGGTAACGGGACATTATCGTGACAGAACTTGGGTTGCAGGACATTACAGATCTGGATCAATTGTAGAGGATCGGTCCCATATCTTCGACCATGCGTGTCAAAATAGAGAAGCTAAAAAGTCTAGCAATGAGGGTCCTCTTTATTGGCTATACACTGGAAAAGTTACATTCCCCAGTAACTGTTGGTGGTGTGGAGATGAAGTGTATTTTCATCGAGATGAAAATGGCGGGTGTGTTCTATTTGATCTTCTAGGGGAACCTTGGCCAATTCATCCGTGTTGGGAGGTGCATAAACACAAACAGGAAGAGGCTTCGGCAGGTATGCTGGAAAATTACAAAAAAGCGTTGCGTGGTATCAAAGTTGAAAACTATCAATACACTGACACGGTGCCGGCAGAAGGTTTTGACGCCTTTCTGATCGGGTGTGATTTTTCAAGGCGTGTAATTCTGAACAAAGACACACCACAATTTCAGGAAATTTTTTTCCGCTACCTTGTTTATAAGATTGCTGATATGGAATATATGCGGCTCATGGTTCCGGAAAGCGCGTTAGAAACCTTATTAAAAAAACCGCATATTTACTTAGAAGTCACTACTCATAAAAGAGGTGCTGGTGTCGTTAATTTTATTAAGTCTTTACGGTTTGAGGATGAAAATACAGAGAATTCAATAAAGTTTACGGTAAAACCAGAGGATTATCTGCAATATAAGTGGGTACATCAGCACAATCTATCAACAGCTTGAACCTGAACCGCAAAAGCAAGCTCATGAAGCAGCTCTGCTTAGCAACAATTGGGCGGTGCGCCGGTGAACTCGTTATTGGGCTGTCGCGTAGCGCGTCCACCCAATGAGACATGTATTGAACGCTGACTCGGGTTGGCCGGCGCTGCGCACCGGCCAACCCTCGTTTGAACTGACACCGCGCACACTACGCGCGGCTGCTACCCGTGCGTCGGTTATGATATGCTCCGTGTATCTCAACGTCCTCTGGGTGCGGCTCAATGCGCGCTCCATTAGGCATTAAACATATGACGAACTTGCCACTGCACATAACGAGCCGCATCAGCAACCGGCTTGAGCCGACCTCGGGGACGCTGATGCGCCCCTTGGCGGCTCGCGTCTCGTCGCGGATGACGCTCAACACGCGTCCCGTTAGGTCTCAAGAAAAATGCCACTCATCGCGTGCTTAGGCTGGGGGTCATTGGTTTGGGACCCGCGCGAACTGCCCATTCAGCGGCGGTGGTTCGATGACGGCCCATTCATAAAAGTTGAATTCGTGCGGCAATCGGATGATGGGCGTATTACTTTGGTGTTTGATTCAGGCGCGCCATCAGTTCGGTCTCTTTGGGCCGTGGTTGACACA
>WNFG01000901.1_pt1 | contig 24917 bp, 12 predicted proteins | sample 5400431 | NCBI WGS metagenome assembly WNFG01 (sample SAMN13153346, study PRJNA577476) | soil metagenome | isolation source: 120 cm saprolite under Douglas fir tree site 2 hole 3 replicate 2 | place: USA:California | collected 2015-04-18 | reverse complement strand
AAGGGTGAGCTAGCCACGCGCAGGCATTGCGCAGCGATGGTGCTGTCGTAAGACACCAGGCGCACCACTTCGTCCATCCTTGCTTCCTCCGTGGAATTGGCCAACAGCTTCAGCAGAGGGAGAAATACTGCCGGGATGGCGGGCATGGTTTCGATGCGCTGCACGCGCTCACGAATGGTTGCGGCGATGGATGTGGTGATCATAGTTTGCCACTGCTGAGGGACGGTTTCCAATACGCGATGGTTCCGGGAAAATGGATGAGGTGAAACTGGTCGTTCAATTTCATCAGCGACTCCGAGGTTCCGAGAAAGAAATAGCCGCCAAAATTAAGGTTGCTGAAAAAATGGCTGATCACCTTGGACTTTGAGGCGCCGTCAAAATAGATCAGAACATTGCAGCAGAAAATCAGATCCATGCCCTTCATGAAAAGCATCTTGGAGTCCTCCTGCAGGTTCAGCCGGCTGAACGTGACCAGCTTTTTCACCTCGGGGCGCACCTCCAGTCTCTTCTCATCGAGCATGGAGAAATATTTCCGCTTGTAGTAGTCGGTGGTGTTGCGCAGCGCGTAGTCGCCATAAATGCCGGCCTTGGCGGTTTCGACGGAACGGTCGTTCAGGTCGGTGGCGAGAATTTCTACCGTCCAGCCTTTCAGCAGACGCTCACTCTCCTCGAGCATGTTCATGGCCAGCGTATAGGACTCTTCGCCGGTGGAGCAGCCCGCGCTCCAGATGCGTAACCTCTTGGTGATCTGCTTGGTCTTTTCCACCACGATCTCCGGGAGGATTACTTTCCGCAGCGCGTCGAGCTGCGGCTGGCTGCGGAACAAGCAGGTCTCGCCTATGGTGACTTCATTCAGCAGTTCCCTGAGTTCCGCATCCCGGAAGGGCTGCGCGATGAGACGGTCCCAATACTCGCGCGGACTCCGCACGCCCAGCTGTTTCGTTCGCCGCCCGCAGGCGTCGGCCAGAAGATAAAGTTTTTCCTCGGCCTTATAGATGCCCGAAATCTTGTACACCAGATCGCGGATTTGCCGGTACACAGGGTCAACCGCTTCGGCGTTCTTGCTCGGGGCCGGTGGCGCGACAACGGATTGAGGAACGATCGTCATTTTGCGGGAGGCTCCAAGGCGGGATGACTCTTCCAATCGACGGGGGTTCGGGGACTACGGCTTTGCACCACGCGGCGCGTGATCTCCGCCGCCAAGCGATCGAGAGGATAGGCGGCATCGGCTAGTCCTGACGCGTGGACCAGGCCAGGCATTCCCCAGACCACGGAGGAAGCCTCGTCCTGGATAATGACGTCTCCGCCGGCGTCGCGAATATGTTGGGCTCCGAGCACACCGTCCGAACCCATGCCGGTCATCACTACTCCGAGAACGTTTGCGCCGTAGGCCAGCGCCACCGAGCGAAACAGCACATCGACCGCTGGCCGGCAGGAATTCTCCGGACGTCCCTGATTCAAGTTCAGACGCCAGTTCAGGCCCGCGTTGATCACTTTCATGTGGAAATCTCCGGGCGCGATCCAGGCGTGCCCAGGGGAGAGAACAACGCCCGCGCTGCCCTCTTCCACGGGAATAGCCGAACGGCTGGCGAGGCGTTCCGCCAGCAGGCGGGTAAAAATCGGTGGCATGTGCTGCACCACGACAATGGGGACAGGAAAGTCGTTCGCGATCCGCGGCAAGACTTCCGCCAGGGCGTTGGGACCGCCAGTCGAAGTGCCGATGGCAACAATTTCTATGCGTGGGTTGGTCCGTACTCGAACCTTCGCTGCTGGACGAGGCCGGACTAAAGGTGCGCCCTCCAGCGTGGCTACGCCGCACAACGCCTTGATCTTGGGGATGAGTTCGATGCGAATGCGCTCGATTGCAACCGCAGGACTGCCGGTATTGCTGGGCTTTGTGGCATAGTCCGACGCTCCGAGCGAGAGCGCATCAAGCGTTGCTGCCGCTCCGTGCTCGGTGAGCGTGCTGAACATTATGACCGGCAATTTGGGATACAACTTGCGTACCGCCGCCAGCGTCTCCAGGCCGTTCATCACCGGCATCTCGACGTCGAGCGCAATCAGGTCGGGTTTGAGCAGGGGAATCTTCGCCAGGGCAATATGCCCGTCGCTGGCCGCACCCACTACCTCCAGCGAACGGTCTCCCGACAAAGTGTCCGAGAGCAGTTTGCGAATCACTACCGAATCATCCACTACCAAGATGCGAATGGGAGCCATATCAGGTCGCGCCTGCCCTTTTCAAAGCGTATGCAGGGGGGTTATGAGCCCGCATGCGCCGCCTTGCTCTGCGCGTGAGTCGCTGACGCGCCGTTCCCATGTCCGTTGTCGCTGGCGTTGACCTTGAATTGCTCGACCAGACGGCGAAGTTCGTTGGACGTCTCCACCAGTTGCTGCGCTGCCTTCTGGGTGTCGCTGGCGCCGTGCGACGTGCTCTGCGCGGCTTCCGCCACGCCCGCAATGTTGCTGGTAATTTCGCTGCTGCCCTGCGCCGCTTCGCTCACGTTGCGCGACATCTCGTTGGTGGTTGCGTTCTGTTCCTCGACTGCCGTGGCAATGGTGCTGGAGATATCGTTAATCTGGTTGATCACTCCGCTGATCGTGCCAATGGCGTCCACTGCCGCTTTGGTGTCGGTTTGAATGGCTTCGATCTTGCGGCTGATGTCCTCGGTAGCCTTGGCTGTTTCCTTGGCCAACTCTTTGACTTCGTTGGCTACCACAGCGAAGCCTTTGCCCGCCTCGCCGGCACGTGCGGCTTCGATAGTGGCGTTCAACGCCAGCAAGTTGGTCTGCTGGGCGATGGAGGTGATGACTTTGATGACTTGACCAATCTCGGTGGAAGATTCGCCAAGCTTGGAGACTATGGCGGTTGTGGTCTCGGCGACTTTGACGGCAGAGGTAGCGACCTTGGCGGCGTCGCTAGCGTTCTTAGCGATCTCTTTGATGCTGGCGCCCATCTCTTCGGCGCCAGTGGCGACGGTCTGGAGGTTCTGGCTGACCTGCTGCGCGGCCTTCGAAACCACGTTGGCTTGAGCCGAGGTTTCCTCGGAGTTGGCGGTGATGTGCTGGCTGGTGGTATTCAGCTCTTCGCTGGCTCCGGCTACCTGCAGCGCATTTTCCGCGATGGCCACGATCATGCGTTTCAGACTGCCACTCATCTTATTGATCGCATTGGCCAGGTCTCCGAGCTCGTCCTCGCTGCGGATTTTCATCTCATCTCGGGTCAAATCACCCGCCGCAATGGCCTCGGCCTGGGCCAGAACCGATTGTGTAGCGCCGGAGATGCGCCGGCTCAGGAAAACTGCGACGAAGATGCCGATGGCAACTGCTGTGAACGCCGTTCCACCCATGGTCAGGTTCATCAACCGGGTATCGGAATCCAAGCTTTCTTTGTTCCGCTGTAGCAGCGTGATGAATGAAGCCGCCATAGCTGCGAGGGGTTTATTGATCGCCTCGGCGATCGCCGTGGTGTGGTCGGCAAATTCATTTCCGGCGCGGACGGTTGTGCCACCTTCACTGCCGGCCGCCAGACTCATTGCTTCTTCCTGGACCTTCCGGAGGTCGGGAAGTTGCTTCTTGACCTCGACCAGCAGGACGCGGTTTTGTTGCACGGCCCATTGAGGCGCCAATTCGTCCATTCGGGCCACATCATTCTCGATGTCTCCCCAAGCCTCATCGAAAAGTTTCTGCGCGGACTCCCGCCTGGCCGTTTCTGTTCCCGCGAGAATGACTTGGCGCCCTTTGCTCTGCGTCTGATTCAGGTCCTTCTGCAAGTTTCTGCAAGTTTCGAGCGTGGGCATACTCACCCCCATTGCGCGATCCTGGTTCATGTTGATTGCGTTCGCCTGGAGATAGGTGAGCGTGGTGTCGGCCACGATCAAGCCGAGAATTACTCCAAAGCCCAAACCCAATTTCCTTCCCAGTGTCAGTCTCATTTCCCTTTTCCTCTGATAACTTGTGAAATCGAACCCGTGCGTAACATGGCTGGGTTCAAAAAGCAGCAATCGCCCAAACAACTTTTCATCAGCGCCAAGAGCGCGGACCTGATGAGAGTGGCATGATCATCGGGTTAGGCTGTGCCAGCTATCGACCAGCCGCCGCGGTTTCCGCTACTTCGGTCATCTGGCAGGCTTTTTCGATATCCAGGACATGCATGAGCCGGTCATTCAGTTTGTGGATTCCGAGGATCATGGTCCGGACTGAGCCCCGCAAAGTTTCGGGCGGGGCCTCGAAGGTGGTTTCCTCGACCTCGACCACATCGCCGATTTCGTCGACCAGCAGGCTGACCGCGCCGTCGTCAGAACGCACGACCACGTTCATGGCCAGCATGCCCGGCGGCCTGGGCTCCAGTTCCAGGCGCCGCCGCAGATCGACCGCGGTGACGATTTGTCCGCGCAGGTTGATGAGGCCGCTGACCACTGCAGGCGCCAGCGGAACCTTGGTCATATCCAGAGAGCGGATGACCTCCTGGACGCCTTTCAATTCCACGCCGAACAGCAGCTTGTCCAGATAGAACGTGCAAAACTGTGAAGTTTGGGCCATGGCTTAGTTCGCAACCTCCGCTGATCTCGTTGCCACGTGGGGACGCGTCGCGATCACCTCCGCACTGCGCAGAATCGCCGGGATATCGAGCAATTCCGTGACCCGGTCGGCGATCACGACTGAGTAGAGAACCGAAGCCCGCGTTGCCGCCGACCTCACGTCCGCCCGGTCTTCGATAATGTCCAGAATCCGTTCCACGACCAAGCCGAAAGAGCGTCCCTCGTGATTCAGCACCAGTACTTGAATCGGACCCGAATCCAGTGCTGGCAAAGCTTGCGGGGTTCGCAGTCGATTGCGCCGTTCTTCCATCGCCACGTTGAGACGAATCAAGGGCAGGATCTGGCCGCGATATTGAGTGACCCACTGGGTGCCCGACATTTCCACTTGCGCCACCGGAAATTCCTCCAGCCGCGCGAGAGTGCTGAGCGGTATGGCCATGCGTGAATCGCCCGGGCCCGCGAAGAGCAGGAAGGTTTGTTTCTCTCCCGCTGTCCCCGCCGCCTCCGTGGCTTTTTCAGTCATGGCGCGATCCCGTGTTTCGGTAACCACGCTGGCGCGTTGCGCCAAGCCAAGGACGTCCAGGATGAGGGCTACTTTGCCATCTCCCATGATGCTGGAACCGGCAAAGGTCTTAACCGTCTTGAGCTGTTTGCGCAGCGGCTTGACCACAATTTCTTCGGTGTCGTTGATCTGATCCACTACCAATCCGAACTGGCGCTCATCGGCTTGCAAGACAACGATGTTGACGGCACCGTTGTTTCCAGTTGCGGGATTCACATCCGGGGCAAGTCGCAACTCCCGGTTGAGATACACCAGAGGCAGGAGACGTCCGCGCAGCCGGTAGACGGGTGCGCCGTGGACCAATTCGATGCCCTTGGCCACCTCGTCGGCCTCGAGCCGCACCAGTTCGAGCAAGCTCACCTGGGGAATGGCGTAGCGATCGCCGCCGCAGGTTACAACCAGCGCGGGGATGATGGCCAAGGTCAAGGGAATCTTCACCCGTACCGTAGTGCCCTGGCCCATGGTGGACTGAACGTCCACGGTGCCGCCAATTTTTTCGACATTCGTCTTCACTACATCCATGCCAACGCCGCGGCCGGACACGTTGGTCACCTTTTCCGCGGTGGAGAATCCGGGAAGGAAGATCAAATTAAACATTTCGCGCTCGGTCATGCGCGCCGCCTGTTCGGCGGTGATTACTCCGCGCTCGACCGCCTTCTTGCGAATGCGCTCCCCGTTCAAGCCGGCGCCATCGTCACTGATCTCGATATTGACCTGCCCACCTTCATGAAAGGCGCGCAGAATCAAGCGTCCGCTTCGATCCTTGCCTGCCTTCTCGCGTACTTCGGGGAGTTCGATGCCATGGTCCACGGAATTCCGTACCAGATGAGTGAGTGGATCCTTGATCGCCTCGATGATGGTTTTGTCCAGTTCGGTCTCTTTGCCCTCCATCTCGATGCCCACTTCCTTGCCGCAGCCGAGCGCGACGTCGCGCACGGTTCGCGGGAACTGGCTCCAGATGTTTCCGATGGGCTGCATGCGGGTTTTCATGACTTCTTCCTGCAGTTCGGTGGCGATGAGGTTCAAACGCTGGGAGACGGCCTGAAGGCTGGCGTCTTCCACCGTGTTTGAAATTTGCAGAAGCTGGTTGCGCGCCAGCACCAGCTCACCGACCAGATTCATCACATTGTCCAGTAATCCGACATCCACACGGATCGTGCTGTCCGAGGCGGTCGCGTGTGCGCGGGAGGACTGTTGGATGCGCAGCGCATCCACGACATCGGCCGACCGCGTCGCGCCCTGTTCCACCAGAATCTCGCCCATGTGGCGCGGGTCGCCTTCTTTCTGCTTCTTAATCGCGAGCCGGATCTCCGCCGGCGTGACGCCGGCCCGTTGCATTAGAATGTCGCCAATCGAAGACGGCAAGGCAGCCGGTTCGGAAGTGGTCTCCTGCACGGGAGAGGTCCCGCTTTCTGCCGGCGCTTCGGGCGACCGCTGCAAGCGGGTCAGAGTGGCGATCAGAAGGCTGTCATCGCGCTCGCCTTCATGGCCGGTCGATTCGATCTTATTAAGCATCTGGCGGACCGCATCGACCACGCCTAGCAGCGCCGTGGTAAGTTCCGGGTTGAGCGTGAGCTGGCCGTCCCGAAGCCGAGTCAGCAGGCTCTCGCCAACGTGGGCAACCTTTTCCAGCTTGTTGAAACCCAGAAATCCGCAGGTGCCCTTGATCGTGTGAATGGTGCGAAACACGCTAGCCAGAACGTCACGATCGTGGGGATTTTTCTCCAAACCGACCAATTCCCGGTCCAGCCGGTCCAGGTTCTCGTAACTCTCGACCAGAAAATCCTGGACAATGTCGCTGTCGCTCATCGCTGCCGTTTCCTTTCCAAGTGGGGACTGATTTCCAGTGGGCCGGCAGCCTGTCTGTCGCTGCTTGTTTTATTGCCCCTCTTGGAGCGTGCCTCCCTTGGGGGTGTGACTTTCCATGTCGCGGGGAGAGTCTCCGTTCGATCTCCCTCTAACCCACTATCGTCCGTTCAATGAATTTTCATTAGGGCGCCGCGCCCAGTTCGCCTGGTCGGAGGCTGGGCGGGTCCAAAAGCAGGCAAAAGACGCCAGTCGTAAACGGTTAACGGCAAAGCTGCCTAATAGCAGAAAGGGACGACACTTATGAGGGGAACGAAAATGATTCTGAGGATTGTTCTGTCTCTAATTATCATCGCCTGCGTCCATTAAAATCGTTTTCATCGTGCGCTCCAACAGCGCAGATCGCCAACGCATACACCCGATTCAGTCCACCGGGCATTGAACACGGCATGCAGAGAAGGCGCTCTCGGTAAGGGTATGCCCGAATGGTGGGCATCACGCCTCGAACATCTTCAGAGAGTCGCAAAAATTCCAAGTCCTCTATTTCAAGCCGAACTGGAACGTAATATTGCTGCCGTCATTCAGCAGAATCTGGAACCCGTAAGTCTGGTTTGCGACGTTTACCGGAGCAGACTTAGTACTGATGTTAAAGATCCACTGCTGCGCAGTCAGATCCCAACGGAAGGCCGTGTCTGGTGTGGTCGAGGGCCGATGTTCCAGCGGCCGAAGCCGCAGCAGCCGGAAGGCCACCCCTTAGTGCACTACCAGATCACCTCCACCCAAAAGTTGTTCCACGGTCGCTGGCGGGTTGCCCACCCAGTTGGTGGAGAACCAGTTTCCACCCGATCCGTTCCAGAGCGTGATGCCGATGGTGTCGCTGCTGCCTGGCGTTCCATAATCCGTCATCGTGAACTGCAAAGAATTGTTGCCGGTAACGGTGAACGATGCCAGCGGATTGGTGACATCCTGGATGTTGGCCTTGCCGTTGAACTGCGCTTTGCAGGGCGAGGTCGCCGTCGCGCCATTCGGGCAGCCTGACAACCACGACCAGGTGTTGGTCGTCGCGTTGTAGGTCCCTTGGGACGTTGCCAGCGAAGTCATCGAGTTGCCCTTGATTTGGTACACATGTTGAATTCCGTCGCTCTCCTTCCGGCGCACAATTGTATTAATGTTGCCCTGGAGATTAGTCCCGCCCTTGTTGTACTTCACGTTGAAGCCAAAGTTGTTCTTCGTGCCTCGATCGCCGGCAATGGTTCCAGCGGAATTCTGCATCGCCGTGTAACCGCCGCCAGTAATCATTCCCGCGCCAACTTGAGAGAGCGTTACCACGGTGTTGTCACTGGAGTTGCCATTCACGCCACCATCGGTGTAGTAACCACCAACCACGATTCCCACCGTGTACTGCTTGCTGCCGGTGTTGTCGACGGCTCCCGTAAACGTGCAGGTTACGCTCCCGGTCTTGGTGTCGGAACTGTTGACCAAAAGGACTGGTGCTGTGCAAAGCGTAGCATTACTAGCGTCGCGGTTCACAAAGGTTACGGTTGCGTTGCGGATGTCTCCAGGATAGTTATCCCAGGCGGGGTCGGAGGTTACGGCCGTGATGTCCTGTATCGTCGCGATGAGCGTGATTTGAGCCGATGTCGACGAAAGCGGGATACCGAAGAACATATTGCCCGCGTAAGTCACCCGCGCATCTTCCTGCGTTATTACATACGTCGACGCGTTGAAGCCGGTGAAGGTGTAATTGGCTGCGGCGAGTGTCCCTAAAGTAATCGTGATTGGGTAATTTCCCGGTGCGCTGGTCGACATAGCTGTCGTGGAGACGATTGGCGACCCACTCACAACCGCCGTGGTCTCTCCATTTACGAAACCAGTGATGGTGTACGTCAGCGGCGCTAGCGGATCGCTGTATTGAGAACTCGCAGGATTGGCCGAAACGGTCAACAGGGCGCGCTTTATAGTGAAGTCTGCACCGGCGTTGGTGATGATGTAGTTGTTCAGTGCGTTCGGCACGGTCGAGCTCAACGTGGCGGTGATGTGGTAGGGACTTCCGGCCACGGTTTCACCCGCCGCGCGGCTATACGTCGCCGTCACCCCGTCCGCCACTAGGAAGTTCCCGCTGCCCGTGGTCAGCGGATTGAGATCGCTGTTGCCGTAGGTCTTGCTGTTCGCGTTCGTCGTCCAGGTCGCCGGCCGCGCATTGATGGTGAAGCTCGCGCCCGTGTTGGTGATCGCGTAGTTGGTCAGCACCGCCGCCGGTGCGAGCGTCGCCGTGATGTGATACGGCCCACCCAGCACCGTCTCCCCCGCCGCGCGGCTATAGGTCGCCGTCACCCCGTCCGCCGCCAGGAAGTCGCCGCTCCCCGTGGTCAGCGGATTGAGATCGCTGTTGCCGTAGGTCTTGCTGTTCGCGTTCGTCGTCCAGGTGGCCGGCCGCGCATTGATGGTGAAGCTCGCGCCCGTGTTGGTGATGATGTAGTTGTCCAGAGCGTTGGCCACGGTCGAGCTCAACGTGGCCGTGATGTGGTACGGACCTCCGGCCACAGTCTCACCCGGGGCACGGCTGTAGGCGGCAATCACGTTGTCGGCCGCCACGAAGTTGCTGCCGCTGCCGGTAGTCAGCGGGTTGGGATCGGGATCGCCGTAGGTCTTGTTGTTCGGGTTCGTGGTCCAGGTCGCGTTCCTTTTATTGATGATGAACGTCTGCGGCACGTCAGGCGCAGGCGCCCACGTAACTGCGTCGCCCGCCTGCGAAGCCGTGACTGTGCAGCTTCCCGCGCCGGTGATGTGTACCGTGTTGGCTGCAACAGTGCACGGGCCGGTCGCCGCGAATATAACCGCAAGACCCGAACTAGCTGTTGCGGATACGTTGAAGTCGGCATCGCCGTAGGTCTTCGGCGACAACGTGCCGAACGTAATCGTCTGGCTCTTGCGCAGTACGGTGAGCAGGAGGTCTCTTGAGATTGTGTTGTTGAAGTTCGAGGTTGCGGTCAAGGCCACGGTACCTGGATCGGTCCGCCCGGCCGCCGTAAGGTTGCCTGACTGATCGATTGTGGCTTTGGTTGCGTCTGCGCTTGACCAGTCGAGTTCATCGGGGGCGAACGCGTCCAGTTTGCCGCTCGGCGTCCCCGTTCCCGACGCGACGTAGAACAACGACCCAATCGCCACCGGCTGCGAAGCGTTGTGCACGTTGGACAGCGAGTTTTTCTGATCGAAGCTTGAGCCGTTGTAGGCCCACACGGTGTCGCCATTCACTGCGTACAGTGCGTTGTTGAAGGCCACTAGACCGACGCCCTTGCTGGCGTCGAGCGAGGTCGAAGATGCGCTGCTCCAGTTCGTGCCATCGAAGTTAATTAGATTGACCGAGCTGCCCGTGACTCCCAGCACGTACAACTGGTTATTGAGAACCGCGGCTGAGGTTTGATCAAAAGCAGTGCCAGCGACGTTGTTCGTGGCCGAAGTTCCGGTCACAAGATCGAAGATCTCAACCGTCGAAACAGCGCTGCCGTTGCTGCCACCAACCACGTACAGCTTGTGATCGAGGACGGCTGCTCCCGCGCTGCTGCGGGCAGTTGACAGCGAACTGCCGAACGGCGTAACGGCCAGGTTGACGCCGGTCGTATCCAGCACTTCGATGCTGCCGAGCGGATTGCTCCCGTCGCTGCCTCCGATCACGTAGATCTTCCCGGCAATGGAGGCCACTGCGGCGTCTCTACGCGCGACGGTAAGCTGCGAGCTCGCGACCGACCACGTATTCGTCTTCGGATCGTAGGCCTGCATCGTTCCCAGAGTGTTGCTGCCATCGAAACCACCGATGGCGTACAGCACGCCTCCAGCTTCAGCGACCGCCGCTCCGGAGACTGGTGTGCTCAGGTCTTGCAGTTTGTAGCTTGAGCCGCCAGCCACGGACAATGCACGCGTAGTGCTGTCCGCGAAGTTGCCGGTTGCGGTCAACTGATCGGTCTGGCCGATCTCGAGCGTCTCGCTCGCATCGCCATTCTTGTCTTTCACCGCGGTAATCGCGCTCAGCGGGTTCGTAATCGTGAGCGTGCCATTGATGAAGTGGACGCTGTAGTTGTTCGAGACTGTGCCCGAGCAGCTAGTTAGGTACGTTCCCGGAGCGGAGCTGCTATTGGCCGGCGAACTGCACGTCACGCTGAAGGTGTCGCCATTGACCAGCCCGACAAGTGTCGCGGTCGGCGTCGGATTGCTCTGGCCGAAGGCGCGCGAATTATCGCTGGCGATGATGTAGAGCGGATCGGTCTTGACGTTGATCAATACCGTTGTGCCCAAAACTGAGTTGAAGTTGGTGGTGTCATTCGGAGCGAAATCGGTTGCAAGCGGCTGCGCGTCGCCAGCCGGCAGAACCGTCCCCGCAGCCGGGTTGTAGGTAAAGGTTCCGGGCACCGGGTTGTTATTGAACGTGGCTGTGGCGTTCAATTGCGTGCCACTGAGCGCCGTGCCGTAGCTGATGTCTGCCGGATTCGACCAGTTGATCGTCGGCGTAGCTTTGCTAATCGTCAATGTCCCGCTGCCGGTTCCCGTGTAGTTGGCATCGGTCACAATGACTGAGACGTTGTAGGTGCCTGCATTGGTAGGACTCGCCACCACGACGTTGTTTTCTGTGTAGGTGACGTTAACTGAAACCAGAGGAGAGATTCCAATCGTAGCTTGATGCGGGTTGCCGTCATAGGACACATGCGGATCAGTGACCGTGATCGCCACGGGCGCGGGCGTTATCGTCAGAATGGCACCCACGTAAGTCAGGGTGTAATTGCTGTTCAATGCAAGTGTGCCTTGCTGAATCGCATAGGGACTGCCCACCACGGTTTCGCCTGCCACGCGGGTGAGAGCGCCGCTAAAGCTGTCGCCGGCGGCTAGCGAGCCGCTGGTGATCTGGTAGGTCAGCGCTGGGTCGACATTGCCATAGATCTTTGTCTGCGGATCCGCCGTCACCGTGATGGGACGCGCCGTGATGCTGAAGTTGACCCCAGAGGTAAACGTCAGGTTGTAATTAGTGCCTGCGGTCAATGTTCCTTGCGTGATCGCATACGTGCCCACACTCTCGCCAGCAACCCGGCTCAACGCGCCGCTAAAGCTATCCCCGCTGACTAACGAGCCGCTGGTAATAGCGTAGGTCAGCACTGGATCGGAATTGCCGTAAACTTTACTCTGCCCGGAATTCGGCGTGACGGTAATCGGGCGTGCCGTAATAGTGAAGTTTACGCCCGCAGTGATCGCCAGGTTATAGTTGGAACCCGCGGTCAGCGTCCCTTGCGTGATAGTGTAGGTACCCACGTTCTCGCTGGTTACGCGGCTCAGCGCGCCGCTCAAGCTATCCCCAGTGAATAGCGAACCGCTGGTGACTTTGTAGGTCAGCGCCGGATCGGTACTGCCATAGACCTTGCTCTGGCCGGAATCGGGCGTGACGGTGATCGGCACCGGAGTGATCACGCCCGTCGTATTGTTAACGAAGTTCACCGCATAGTTATTGCCGGCATTGCTGTCATTCACTGACCCGGATGGAACTAGCGTCAGCCCCGTGCCCGCATTCGCGCTGCTGTAGCTCTCTGTGAAGTTCGCCGTGTCTCCGCTGGCCAGCGTGCCGCTGGTGATGGTCGGCGCTGCGGCGGCGGAGGTCGTCCCGTCGTAGGGCTTGCTGTTGGTCGCTGCCGTTACCGTGATCGCGCGCGCCGTGATTGCGCCTGCGGTGTTGTTGACCAACGTGACCGCGTAGTTGTTGCCGCCGTTGCCATCGCTTACCGACCCAGCGGGGATCAGGGTCAATCCCGTACCCACGTTTTTGCTGGCATAGCTTTCCGTAAAGCTGGCGTTGTCGCCCGTGGCCAGCGTGCCGCTGGTGATGGTGGGTGTCGGAGCCGCGGAGGTCGTGCCGTCATAGGTCTTGCTGTTCGTCGCCGCCGTCACCGTGATTGGCCGGGCCGTGATGTTGGCCGTGGTTGTCGCTGTGGCCGAAGAAAGCTGATAATTCCCGGCGGCAGAGCCTGAAAGCGAGATGCCGCTCACATTAACGGTTTTGCCAGTCCCGACGTTCTTATCAACGAAGTTGAGCGTGCCGGCGGAGCAGGTCACGTTAGCACTGTCCGCTGCCAGCACTCCGCTTAGGGTGCACGTGTTTTGTGTCGCCGCAGTGGTCCCGTCGTAGACCTTGTTGTTCGCCGCCACGGTTGCGGTAACGGTGGCCTTGTTTACTGTTTGGGTCAAAGCGGACGAGGTGCTGGTATTGAAGCTCGCGTCCCCGCTGTAAACGGCAGTGATGGAGTGCGTCCCTGCCCCAAACTGTGTGTTGGTAGTCGTGAAAGTGCCCGTTGTCACTCCGCCTGTGGTCGAGACAGACCCAGTCCCCAGGGTTGTCGCGCCGTCATTAAACGTGACCGTCCCGGTCGGTGTGCCTGCTCCTGGCGAGACTACGGCTATCGTGGCAGTGAACGTAACCGCCTGTCCGTAGGTGGAAGTGGAAGACGAGGAAACGACACTGGTGCTGGTAGACGCCTGATTGACATTCTGTACAAGTGCAACCTGTGTCTGGCTGGCGCTGAAGTTCGTATCTCCGTTGTAAAGGGCCTTGATGCCGCCGTTCGCGCCCACGGGCAGGTTGGACACTGCAATAGTTGCCTGGCCTCCACTCAGTGTCCCCGGAGCTCCCAGGTTATTGGGGCCCATCTTGAGCTGGACCGTGCCTGTGGGTGTTCCCACGCCAGGTGCGACCGCGCTCACCGTAACCGTAAAGTTCACCGTTTGTCCAAAGACGGAGGGATTCGGAGACGAAGTCAGCGATGTTGCGGTGCTGGCCTGGTTGACCGCCTGCGAGAGCGCCGAAGACGTGCTGCTCACAAAGTTCGGGTCGCCGCCATAGACCGCTGTGATGGAGTGCGTGGCCACCGTCAAAGAAGACGTCGCAAACGTGGCCTGGCCCGCACTCAGCGTTCCCGTGCCCAGCGTGGTCGCACCGTCCTTGAACGTCACCGTTCCTGTAGCCGTGCCGCTGCCCGGCGCTACCGCTGCCACTGTCGCCGTGAACGTCACCCCTTGTCCGAACACCGACGGATTCGCGGAAGACGTCACCGTGGTCGTCGTGCTCGCTTGATTCACGACCTGCGACAGAGTCGATGACGTGCTCCCGGTGAAATTGGTGTCTCCGCCGTACACCGCCGTGATGGAATGCGCGCCCAGCGCCAAAGTGGAAGTAGCAAAGGTGGCTACACCCGCGTTCAGTGTTCCCGTACCCAGCGTTGTTGCGCCATCTTTGAACGTGACCGTTCCTGTAGCTGTTCCGCTTCCCGGCGATACCGCTGCCACTGTCGCCGTGAACGTCACCGATTGGCCGAATACGGAGGGGTTTGCCGAAGAGGTCACAGTAGTTGTCGTGCTGGCCTGATTCACGGCTTGCGACAGAGCCGAAGAGGTACTTCCCGTGAAATTCGTGTCCCCGCCGTAAACCGCCGTGACACTGTGCGGACTTCCGGAAACCGACAGCGCCGAAGTGCTGAACGTGGCCACGCCCGCACTCAGTGTTCCCGTGCCCAGCGTGGTCGCGCCGTCTTTGAACGTCACGGTTCCCGTCGCTGTGCCGCTGCCCGGGGACACCGCTGCCACCGTCGCCGTGAACGTCACCGACTGGCCGGACACTGACGGACTTATCGAAGACACCAGAGTCGTCGTCGTGCTGGCATGATTCACGGTCTGGGACAGAACCGGGGAAGTGCTGGTCGCAAAGTTCGTGTCTCCGCCGTACACCGCCGTGATGCTGTGCGGACTCCCCGCAACCGACAACGACGAACTACTGAACGTGGCCACACCCGCGCTCAGTGTGCCAGTCCCCAGAGTGGTCGCGCCGTCTTTGAACGTGACCGTTCCTGTCGCCGTGCCGCTGCCCGGCGCCACCGCTGCCACCGTCGCCGTGAATGTCACCGATTGGCCGAACACCGACGGGTTCACCGAAGACGTCAAGGTAGTAGTCGTGCTGGCCTGATTCACAGTTTGCGAAAGAGCTGATGAAGTGCTTCCGGTGAAATTCGTATCGCCGCCGTACACCGCCGTGATGGAATGCGGGCCCGGCGCCAGAGAGGAAGCTGCAAACGTGGCCACGCCTGCACTCAGCGCTCCCGTGCCCAGCGTGGTCGCACCGTCCTTGAACGTCACCGTTCCGGTGGCCGTGCCGCTGCCCGGAGATACGGCCGCCACCGTCGCCGTAAACGTGACCGATTGTCCGAACACCGACGGATTTGAGGACGACGTCACCGCGGTTGTCGTGCTCGCTTGATTCACGACCTGCGACAGAGTCGAAGACGTGCTCCCGGTGAAGTTGGCGTCCCCGCCGTAAACCGCCGTGATGGAATGTGATCCCTGCGCCAAAGTGGAACTAGCAAATGTGGCTACACCAGCGTTCAGTGTTCCGGTACCCAGCGTTGTTAGGCCATCCTTGAACGTCACTGTTCCCGTCGCCGTACCGCTGCCCGGAGAGACCGCTGCCACCGTGGCTGTCAACGTCACAGATTGGCCGGATACCGAAGGATTTGCTGAAGACGTCAGCGTGGTCGTGGTGCTGGCCTGGTTCACGGTTTGTGACAGAGCCGCGGATGTGCTGGTCAAGAAGTTCGTGTTCCCGCCGTACACGGCGGTAATGGAATGCGAGCCGACCGCCAAGGACGACGTTGAAAAGGTGGCCTGGCCCGCCCCGTTCAGCGTGCCCGTGCCGATGGTGGCCGCACCATCTTTAAACGTTACCGTTCCCGTCGCCGTGCCGCTGCCTGGAGACACCGCCGCCACCGTCGCTGTGAAAGTCGCCGTTTGACCGGACACAGAGGGATTCGTGGAGGACGTCAGCGAGGTGGTCGTGCCGGCCTTGTTCACCGTGTAAGAGGCGGTCGCGTCAGTCCCTTTCGTGTAATTTGTGTCGCCGCTGTAGCTGGCGGTGAGCGTCTTTGCTCCGGCCGTCGTTGGGGTCAGGGAGCAACTGCCGACGCTCGGATTTCCCGGCGTTCCCTGTGTCAGATTTACCGTGCAGTTGACCGTTCCGTCGGTCACACTGACCGTGCCAGTAGGCGCAGGAGTCGGACTCGAGGCGCCAATGACGCTAACGCTAACGGTCACAGCCTGTCCCACGACCGATGGGCTCGCGGGATTTTCGCCGGTGATAGTAGTTGTTGGTTGGGTCTTGTCAGTAAACGTGTTCTGCGCCTGCGCCTGCGAGCCACTCGCGGTCAAATAAAAACGAATGCTTAGGTCGTGCGCATCCGTCACAAAGCTGTTGTTGGAAATATTTCCAAAGGCATCGGCAACGGTTGTAAATGGTCCGTGCGTGTCGATCAGCGGCGATTCCACCAATGTCAGCGTGACGGTTTCGCCCGGCTGCCATCCTGAACCTGTGATCGTAACGGTCGTGCCCGGAGGATAGTCAGCGGCGTCCGTCTTTACCGTCGCAAATCCGTACAATTCCGCGCTCGCGCTCGATCCGCCTGCGATCAACAGACGTCCATCGACTTTGGTCAAGGCCGCGCCGGTTGCATCCGAGCGCGGAGTTGCCATCGCACCCGTCGCCTGAAAAGCCTTTTGCCAGGGAATGTAAAGTTCCGCCGAAGCCAGATCCGTTCCCGCCGACTGTCCACCCACTACCAGCACTTCATTGTTATTAGGAAGTAAGAATGCCGAAAACTTGCTGCGTGCGGTGGCGAGGCTGGAAGCGGCGTTGAAGTTATTGGCTGCGGGGTCGAAAAATTCAACGGAGGCGAGATCGTTGGTGCCGTTCGTGCCGCCGATGACAACTACGGTGCCGTCGAGCAAAGTTGTAGCGGTATGTTTGGCGCGCGGCGTGGACATCGCCGGACCAGCGGAAACACTTCCCGCTTGCGGATCGTAAATATCGGTTGTAGGCAACGTGTTCGTGCCATCGCTGCTGCCGCCGATGATGATTACGCGGCCGTCGCTCAAGACGGCTGCGGCATGATCCTGACGTGGCGAGGACGTCGTCCCTGCGTTTGAGAAGTTGCCGGAATTGGGATCGAAAATTTCGAGGGTGTTCAGCGCGCCGCCCGAACTCTGTCCACCGGCGATGAGCACGCGGCCATCCTGCAAGACCGAAACCGTCGCGCCCGAGCGCGCATCATTCATTACTCCGGCTTGTGCCCATGAATCCGCGCTGGGATCGTAAATTTCCGCCGAGTTGGTAATGCCTCCGCCTGAGGTTGTACCGCCAGCCACCAGCACACGGCCGTCCTGCAGCACGGCACAAGACTGGTGCGAGCGCGCGGAATTCATGCTGACCGCCGCCGACCAACTGCCCGTTGTGCTGAAGAGATCGGCCGTGGCTGTGGGGCCGCTGGCGTCCGCGCCACCGCTAATGAGCAGACGCCCGTCACTCAAAACCACCGTACACGCGCCGCTGCGCGCAGCGGACAGGTTGCCTGCCGCAACCCAGGTTCCGGTCGCGACCGTGGGCAACGACGCCCGCAGCAAGAGGGTGATGCCAAAAAGAGCAATGAGCAGGAGGGTGTAACGCAGCGCGCGAAACTTCATATTGAACCTCGTAAGAGACAAGGACGGCGACGCAGGGGGACGCAAAGCCGTCAAAAACGGATCGCAGCCTTTAAGGCTGTCTGTCGAATGAATTCTGTCTTTTCAACCAGGGGAGTGAACCAGGGGAGTTCGGAAATCTTCCGCAAGTGCCACTTCTAACTTACGGCTTACTCTGGGGAGTGCTGGGGTGGCGCGAAACGCCGCGCCAGAGTGGCAGTTGGAAGAATTCTCGTGGAAAGCAGCTACTCTGGCAATGGGAAGAAAGTGGGGTGGTCGCTGATTGTTTGTATGACTAAGTTAATGATGTAACTAAAGATATCGCGGTATTTAGGTCAGAAAAAATTGTTTGGCACAAATAGGGCTTCCGAGCCGTAGTCACCTTGAGAAATTACGCTGCTGATTTCGCTGTAGCCGAACGTCCTGATGGCTTCGGGATCAAGTGGGGATTATCGGGCTCCACGAGCTTGGTCACTTCTTTTTCGCGCGGGGCTCGGCCTGCAACTGTGCGAGATCGAGCTGCGCAACGTCCTTGACGTCTTGCAATTTGGCCGCAGTCGCATCCGCAGCTTGTAATTCACCCATGTCATGCGGCACCACAGATAGCTGCACCATCACCCGGGCATTTCGCTGCATTGCCAGTTCGGCATCCGTGGGCTCGGCGAGGCTAAGGTAATATTCGCCTCCATCCTGGGCGTCGAGCGGCGTATCGAGGCGATTCTTGCGATTTCCCAGCCAGTATCTGCCGGGAGGCAAACTCATCGTGAACTTACGGCCCCTACCGAGGCGGCCCACCTTCACCTGTCCGCACCAGATATCCACCGTTCCGGCCGGTAGGTTGTTGTAGATCGTGACTGCGGCTCGCCCATGGCGTGGTTCCGCAGGCTTGGGTTGGGCCGCCTCTATGTCCGCTCGCGGCAGTGAGATGTCCCCGTTGATCGCCGCTCCGAGCACTGTTCCCCGGCGCAGAATGGCTTGGTTTCCATGTTGCAGTGGCGCGAACGGCAAAGCGAACAGCGCAAGCCCCTCGCTTTGGAAGACAGCCTGCGTCCACGCCGCCCCCGCGCCTGTATCCTTGCCCTTGGTAGCGCTCCAGGCTCGTAGCGGTTGCTTCTGCTGGTTCACGAGCCCGACACTGTTCAGTTTCAGGAGGATGTTGCCGGGCCGCCAGGCGCGACCTGCACTGTTCGCAGTTTCGATGGTAGCCGACGCCGGCGCCTTACCAGCGATGATTACCAGATCGCCCACCTTTACATCGTCAAGAACTTGCAGCTTGACCGTGTCCCCTGGCTTGGCGGTCTTCGAGGAGACAGACTCGGAGATCAGCAAACGCACCGGGGTGCCGTTCGCGAGGCGGATGAATTCTCCGGAATCTTCATTGTCAGGCGCAGGCACAACTGGACTTTGAGCGACTGTGGCGGATGGCGGCTGCGGCTCTAAAGCGACCTGCGGCAATCCCGGCTGCCCAAGGCGATTGTTCAATTCCTCACGGAGTTTATGCAGAGCGTTCTGCCTCCCCTCGGTAATTGCCCTAGCACTAGCCCACGCCCTGCCGGAGTCCGCTTGTTCCTCCCAAATCCGCTGACCCGCCGTGTCATCACATTGCACGGTCACCTTGAGCCACTTGGTCGGCGGGCGATCAATCACAACGTAAAGCAGGTAAGCCGCCCCTGCATCGCGAGCCATCTGCTGCACGGCAAAGAAAGGCACCGGGTCTCCTGAAGAAGAGACGTTCGCGTCCATGACGGTTGCAACGCCATTCGTCTTCAAGTACTCCCGGATGTCGTCAACGACCTGCTTGAAGGCTTCTGCTGTGCTGCTCCTCTGGTGCGCGTGAGTTCTCTGGAAGAAGACAAAAGTCGTCTGCGGACTTTGCGCCCCGCCGACCTGGGCCCATGCAGGGGCGAGCGCCGCAAAGGTCAGAAGAGCAAATGCGATGCCCCGTGACACAAAGGATGCGGGAAAAGAAGAATTCACGCCTTCGTCTCCCAGCCGAAATTTCGGATTTAACACGGGATTTCCTTTTTGACATCGAAAACGGCACAAATTGTACACCTCGCTGCTTGCGACCTATGCCCGCCGTGCGTTGAACTGTGAAGAATGCAGTGCTCACTATCGCCTGCACTATGACAGCGACGCGGAGGTATCGTTCACGGATTGGAGCGTCCTGGCTCAAGAAATCATTACAGCTCGCCATCCGCGTCACACAGATAACGTCGTTCTGCACCAGTTAGAGAAGTTTTAGGGGGATGAACGCGCCCCTCGGTCCATCTCGATGGATCCAGGCGAACTCCGTTTGAACAAGCAGGATAAACCTGATGGCGCGTCTACAGAGGCGATAGCTCATCCTCCTTCTCCTCCTTTTTCCTCGTCACGAGTCTGTTCTCCAGGAACTCCCGCGCCAAATCCTTGCCTCCAATGCCGAACGCAATCGCCAGGCCGAGCATGACCGCTCCAAACGCGGTCCCGAAAGCGAGCAGCATTGTCTCTTCTGCAACACCCAGCACCTCGAACGCCATGGATAGCGCAAAGATGCTGACGATGATCCGGATCGAAATACTCAACAGGCGCGACGACCGAAAGTTCGCATTGACCGCTGCCAACAGCGCCGCGCGGGAGACAAAGTTAGCCGCTAACAATCCGAAAAAGAGAATGACTAGGGCCACGACCAACCGAGGCAGGAAGAGAAAGAACCGCGAGATGTACTCCTGCAAACCCACGATCCCGAGTACACTCACGCCCAGGAGAATAAAACCGACCCAGGCTACCCAAAAGACAAACCGGCTCAACAGTTCCGTGGAAGAAGGTAGTGCCGCCTGGTTCAGGAGCTGCGTGGCGCCTGAGTTTTCCGAGAGCTTGGAAAACCTTGTCAGGCGCAGGACACTGCGCACCAGCACCTTCAACAGGTAGGCAATCACCCATCCGATGAAAGCAATGATCAACATCACGATCAGACGGGGCAGGTAGTGGGCAAAGCCTCTGGCCAGCTCCTGCAAGGCCTGGGTCAGTTCGGCGATGATGATTTCCCGCATTGGCGCCTCACTTTCTATCCGCCCAAACCTCGAGCAGATAGGGCTTCAGTCGTTCGAACTCGTTGCACAGAGATTCCACATTTCTTTCGATATCTTCCCCGGAAACATCTCTATTCTCCAGCAGAAAGGACAAAGTCCTTCCCCGGTAGAGAGGAACCAGGGCCTGCACAATATGGTCACGATTGATGACGGATCTGTGATAGGAAGCCGCGAACTCAAACACGGTCTTGGCCCACACGTCCGCCGGGTAATTGAACTCGCTGACTTCGAGAGTCGCGATTCTTTGCAATTCGGAAAGTGTCGAAGCCGAGAGGATCGACCGGAAAACAGGTTCTAGTTCGGCGACGCCGGTGGCAAACATCTCGCGGAGGTGCTTGCGGTTTACCCGGACAGGTTCCATGATAACTTCCGATTGCGCGCCTAAAGTGGTCACAGGTTGAGATGAGGCGATGGTACTCCAAAGTGGAAAATTGCCGTCCAGGGACGAAAACAGAGCGCCCACTGTCCGACGCATGGCTGCCACTAAATCGCTGGCACCTCGATTGAGCTGCGTCTTCGTCCCCAGGAAACACTGGCACACGCGGTATTTTCCTGTGATGGCCGTGATGGTGAGGTAGATTTCGGCACCGATTCTGCCCCGTTCGTCATTCCATATTTCCTGGGTCAGGAAATCGGTTGCGAGGCGGCCCGAGATGGCGAATTCCGAGGCATAGGGCTCACGGATCCTGTGACCGTAGATGGCACGGGTCACGGGATAAAGCAGATTTCGCATGAGGACGCCTTCGAACTTCTGCCTGCGATAGATGGGGGAAACCAGGTCGAAGTTATCGGTGTAAACAGGAGTGACAAGCCGCTGGAGCCAGTCGGGTTCTATGGTTGTCGAATCGGGCGAAACTATGACACATGCCTTGGCGCGCAGCAAGTCGGCGGCCGCCAGAATCGTTCGCAGCGCAGTTCCAGGCTCTGGAGTGCGCGCATACCGGGTGCTGATGGAGTGCAAGGTGCGTAACGCATACACTTTGGAAGCGCTCCACACATCATCAATCGACGCACCGAGTACCAGTTCCGGAGTTCCGTCTTGCGATCCACCATCGGCATTGATGATTACGGCTCGGTCGCGGGGGAAGCACTTCAGAATGGCAGCCTGAATCGCCCGGATGACCGGCTCAATGGTCTTGGCATTGTTATGAGTCGGCAGGCCTACCAGGATGTCGACCTCGCCCACGTTGATGAGTTGGCGCAGAAAATCATCTGTCAAAAGGGTCTCTTCCGCCAATTCATCCTCCGAGCGAAGCTTTAAGCCGTGAGTCAGTGGAGCATGTCCAACGAGACTACCAATATCCCGTCAGATCAGATCCGTCGCAGATGGAACCAGTAAAACTGGTAAGGGCCCATGGTTAAAAGGTAAGGCAGATCACCGATGCGGGGAAAAATATTTCTGCCAAACATCTCAATCAGAATATTTCCTTTGTAGGGGCGCAGACCCAGTTCGACCGCTTGCGCGGCACTGGAGAGATTGTTTACGACCAAAACCGTCTCCTTGTCCAATTGACGGACATAGGCCAGCACGCGGTGATTCGCCGGGTAGAGAAACTCGATGGAGCCCGAGCCGAACACCGGACTTGAACGGCGAATCCGCAAGATGTGCTTCATCCATGAGAGCAGCGAATGCTCAGTGCGCTTTTGGGATAACACGTTCACCGCCTGGTAGCCATACACGGGGTTGAGAATCGGCGGCGAATAGAGACTTTCCGGATCGGCGGTAGAAAAGCCTCCATTCCAGCCGCCGCTCCACTGCATTGGAGTTCGTACTCCGTTGCGATCTCCCAGGTAGATGTTGTCGCCCATGCCGATCTCATCCCCGTAATAGATGATAGGTGTGCCGGGCAGCGACATCAGCATGCCATTCATCAATTCGATTCGCCGTCGATCGTTGTCAAGCAGGGGAGCCAGGCGTCGCCGGATACCGAGATTCAAGCGCATCGTCTTGTCGCTGGCGTAGATGTCGTACATGTAGTCGCGTTCGATATCGGTAACCATTTCCAGCGTCAATTCGTCGTGGTTGCGGAGAAAGAGGCACCACTGACAGGAGGCGGGGATCTCTGGCGTCTGCTGCAGAATTTCCGTGATCGGCTTGCGGTCTTCCAGCCGTAAACCCATGAACATCCGAGGCATCAAGGGAAAGTGAAAGGCCATGTGGAATTCATCCCCGTTGCCAAAGTATGGACGAAGATCAGCCGGCCACTGATTCGCTTCCGCCAGCAGCATCGCGCCCGGGAATTGATCGTCGACTTTCTTGCGCAGTTCGCGGACCACCTCGTGGGTTTCCGGCAGGTTCTCGCAAGACGTCCCCTCTCGCTCGATCAGGTATGGGATAGCATCCAGCCGGAAACCATCGACTCCGAGTTCCAGCCAGAAGGTCATAACATTCCACATCTCTTCGCGTACCGCGGGGTTGTCGTAATTCAGATCCGGCTGATGACTGAAGAAGCGATGCCAGTAGTAGGACTTGGAAATTGGATCCCAGGCCCAGTTCGACATCTCGGTATCGACGAAGATGATTCGGGTTCCACGATACCTCGTATCGGTGTCGCTCCATACATACCAGTCACGTTTTGGATTGTCCTGAGAACTCCGAGATTCCAGGAACCATGGGTGTTGATCAGAAGTGTGGTTCGCCACCATCTCGATAATCACCCGGATCCCACGATCGTGAGCACCGGAAAGGAACGTCTTGAAATCTTCCAACGTTCCGTAGCTCGGATGAACCGATCTGTAATCGGAGATGTCGTAACCGTCGTCGCGCAAGGGAGAGGGGAAAAACGGCATCAGCCAGATTGCGTTCACACCGAGTTCCTGCACGTAATCCAGCTTTTGGGCAAGACCCTGAAAATCGCCAATACCATCACCGTTGCTGTCAAAGAAAGTGCGCACATGGATCTGATAGATGATCGCGTCTTTGTACCAACCAGCTTCGCGCTTCAATGGCAACCCGTTCCTCCCGAACTATCGCCGGCGCGCCTGGGGCCGGCGTCCATAGAATTTTAATTCACGATTGCACGCTGCGACGGAACGGACTTTCAGCCAGCCGGCGGTGCGTAAAGGAAAGTTTACAGTGCCGAGAGGGAAGCTGCAGCAGTGCGTCGATCCTCCGCGCAGCGCTCGCCAGGTGTCTCAGGGGCCTCCGAGCTCGCTCTTGAAGACTCGGCCGGTGCGCGCGGCTAGGACTCGCCGTCGCTGATTAATAATGGCCAGTCCTTCCTCACGATACAGGCGGTGCACTCACTTGTGGTTAGCCAGCACCCGGGCCCCGCGCTACCAGTCGCTCTTGACCACCGACGGCCGAACTACATTTGTTAGGTTCAAAAGAAGGGCGGCCGGCCGATACACGCCCCGCAAGCTAGAACGACTGCGAGAACCGGGCTTCCAGGAATTCGCCCAGCTTGGCCGTAGCCTTGAACTGTGGAATAGGATCCAGTTCCTTGAACGCGGAAGTGAACGCATTGGAGAGGCTCCAAATGGTTCGCGGTCGGAACTCCTCGTACTTCGGCTCGAAGTAGAGGTCGTGCACGGCGTGGGCCAGGTGGTTCGGAGCTTCCAACTTGCCTTCCACGAACGCCTCGTAGATGACCACTTTAGCGGTGACGTCGGTCAATTCACTCCGCTGCCACGCCTCGACCTGCTCTCGCATCGGCTCGAAGTTCCGCTGCATCCGGTCCACGCCAACCGAGAGGCAGTCGATGAGCGAGAACGACTTCGAGTGTTTTGCAAGCACGGGTGTGAACACGCCTGCGACAATGTCTCCTAATTCTGAATGTCGTGAGGGTCAACTTCCTCGACGCCTGGCCCCCGTCGTCGGGAGTCTGTCCTGGCCCATAACTTCAAGAGTTGCCCGTCATCCGCCCGCAATGCGGCCGCAAGCACTGTGGGGCTTCCAACTTCATCGCACGCAGACTTCAGGGGACTTGCACACTTCTCTGGACTGCCCGTCCTATCGCCAAGTATCGAAGGCTGGTAGTAGGGTCACGTGGTCATTCGTGAGCCCGCATGCGTTGGCGAGCTGCGTAGGCTGCGACCTTGAGGCGGTTCCCGCGTAGTTGCATGCTGCACCAGCGTCGCGTCCCCTTCTTGCCGGCGTCATGAAAGTGCAGTACACACTGATCACACTTACGGACGCGGCTGCGATCCACATTGGCGAACAGCGCCGCCGTGCTATGCGCCAACGGGGCAAACAGTCTTCGGGTTGGCGCGCTTCGAACCACAGCTCCGTCGCGGGCGCTTCCACTCGTCTTCAGCTTGGTACGCAGGGGATGGTCTGCCATGAGTCTGTTTAGTTCGTCTACGGTGGAGTGATGAACTGCATCACCATTCTCCCAGGCAAAGATTTATGGTTAGAACGGGAACCCAACGCCTCCCAGCCACCTTGCGCTGAAAGGAATGCTTCCG
>WNFG01003808.1_pt1 | contig 24942 bp, 22 predicted proteins | sample 5400431 | NCBI WGS metagenome assembly WNFG01 (sample SAMN13153346, study PRJNA577476) | soil metagenome | isolation source: 120 cm saprolite under Douglas fir tree site 2 hole 3 replicate 2 | place: USA:California | collected 2015-04-18 | reverse complement strand
TTTGCGCGTCCCATTCGGCGTACTCATTCGGCTCGATTTTCAGGCGATCGATAACCCGCTTGGTGATCCGCTGGCCGGGCATGCTGACGACCTCGCAATTCTTGGGCTTTGGTTGTGGGGAAGCACCGGGGAAGCACCGAAATTGACATTCGGGGAAACTCACGGAGCGACGATACGCGAGAAAGCACCGATAACAAGGGGTTTTTCAACATCAGGAAAGTTCAGGAAATCCAGAGCATTAGCGGCCGCAAATTTCGTAATGATGGGGTCGGGGGTTCGAATCCCTCTTGCGGCACCAGCACTTAGCAGAAGCCGAATAAATCATGGGGCACCGCGGGGGCACCGGGGCTGCTGCACGCGGTCTGGATGAAGAAGAGTTGAGGCAGCCTTCGTTGGTCGATCGTGTCGGTATCATCGCACCCAGCAGCGACCAATTATGAGCTTTGACCAAGAAAGACTCTAAAGACTCTCATGAGCCAATTGACGAACCTGTGCCAACGCGTCGGTCTTGCCGGCACGTTGGTTGCAGCGTCGAAATAGCGCTGCTGAGCAAGCCGATCTCTGATGCGGCCCTCCTCGATTTCACGCTGAGACCATTTTGGTGTCCATTCAATTCTGTTTCGCCGTATCCAATAGTGAGATTGACAAGGGAAACTCCAATTGCCGATCGATGGGTAGCGGTCGCGGGCCTACTTACACTCGCTCAGCGCGAGCAAGTTATCGTTCCAGTAGCCGTCGGCATGCGTGCGGACGTATTCCCCGTTCGAGCCATTGACGACGCCGACCTCAGCGCGCTTTCCGCTCACAAGGGTGTAGAAGCTGTTCGAGCCGGTCTTGATTGAATCGATCACCTGCTGCCGCGTCCACTTCCAGGTGGCGCCGCCGAGGTGTGTGATCCCCTCGTGCGGGTTATCGCGCGGCTGCTTGCTGATGCACGTCACCTGTACGTCGGCCATTTCCCGGTGCCTCCTGTGGTATCGTGGGCAAAACCGATCCGCAGCGGGCCTGAACGGCCGTTTGCAGTGCTCTAACGGTACATGCGGGCGAGCGCCGGGTTTCGGACAGAGAATTTTCTGTCCGAATGTCGCTTGGCGTCCGCATGTAAGGGTGGGAGGTTTGGCCGGGGAAAAATGCAGGTCGAGGGCGACGAGAGAGGACCACCACCAGACGACAGCGACCGATTGTCGGTCGCCGAGATACACGATTCGATCAATGCCATCTCCGATGCGGACATGGCTCGGCTTGTATCCGCTGCGCAGGGCTTCTCACGCCTATGCGGCATTGATCCGGAAGACCTTCTCCAGGAGGCTTTCACGCGCGCGCTGGAAGGCAGGCGCACGTGCGAGCGCGGGACCGCCCTGGTCCCGTTCATCTGCGGCGTCATGAAGAGCTTCGTGTCGCAGGAGAATGAGGCTCGAAAAGACGGCTTCCGGCCGACCGTGATCTTGCGGAAGGGCGAGCCGATAGTCCCGGATGCTCCGGTGGACGATCCGTCGCCGGAACGGGCAACGATATCGGCGATTGATGGTAGAGCTGTGCTCGCCGAGATCGAGGCCCGCGCGGCCGGCGACGAGAAATTGCAACTACTGATCGAAGGAATTTATGACCAAATGCGCGGCGCGGAGCTGCAAGACCTCCTCGGCGTCGATGAAAAAGGCTTGGCCGCCGTCCGCAAGAGACTTCGTCGCCTTTTGCAAGAGGCCCGTGCAAGCGAGTTCGCATCATGAGCCAGGACGACACCAATCGCGCCAAGCTCGCGCGCCTCGCTGACGCGCTTATAGAAGACATCATGGCGACGCCGGACGCAGATATCATCGCCGAAGTTGACTCTGCCAGCATAGAACGGGCGCGCACGATTCTGATCGAAATAAAGGCAAATCTTTCACGGCGGCGGCTGGCAGACGCGAAAGCGCAGCTCGAAGCATGGCGAACAGCGCAGTCGCGGAGCAGACACGCGTTCGATCGAGCTGCCGCCCGAGATCACTTCGAGAAAATCCGACGCGCAGATCCCGCTTTCAATCAGAAGATGACTATGGCAGCGCGGAACGGAAAGGAACCGACAGACAGTGACAAAGAAGGCTTGATCGAGGATTGGGCGGACCTTCAGCGGCTTGATGAGCAGGATACGTTGGAATGAGCGGCATCACCGCGGCCGAGCGCCTGTTGATGCGGCTTGATATCTCGGCTGCTCGGGACATCGACCTAGATGCGATCGCGTGGCACCTCGGCGCCGCCGTCAAATATCGCCACATGGACACTGCCGACGGCACTATCGTGGGCTCGCTCAAGCGCGCCGTGATCGCCATCAACAGTTCGACCATTCCGACCCGGCAGCGATTTTCGCTCGCACACGAGCTGGGGCACTGGCACCATCATCGCGGTCGGTTTCTCTTTTGCGGCCCCTGTGATATCGGGAATTTCGCTGGCGGCCCGCTCGATCCCGAGCGTCAAGCGGACGCGTTCGCTTCAGATTTAATTCTTCCAGGGTACCTCGTCCGGCCCAAGATATTGAAGCTAAAAAGACCGACGCTCACGTTCGCCCGCGAGATCGCCCATGAGTTCAAGGCGAGCATGACGGCGACGCTGATAAAGATTTTGAATGAAGATCGTTTCCCGATCCTGCTTGTCTGCCACGGAAAGGATCGCCGCCACTGGTTCAGGCGAGCAAACATGGTCCCACAGTGGTGGTTCCCTCGGGAAGACCTGGATGCTGAGACCTTCGCGTTTGAAATTCTGCACCGCAGGGTCGCAGAGGACAGCTTTCCCCGCAAAAACGGCGCGGGAGCATGGTTCGATTTTAGGAACGTCGATCGGTATGAGGTTGATGAACAATCGTTTCCTCTCCCGGACGACGAGGTCTTGACCATTCTCACAATTCCCGCAGAGGGGCTCGGCTGAGCGCTGAGTCGAACGCACGGCGGCTTATACTGGGGGACTCGTCGTATCATGACGCCAGGGAAAAGAAAGCGATTTCCCACTGGTCGCAATTTCCTTGCCGCTGCGCAACACCTTGCCGACCTTAGCAGCAAGCATTCTGACAGGTATATTGCTAAAGCAGGAAAGCTACTCCCAAAAACGCTTTCAGGCACCGGAAACGTGTTGTCTATCCTATATCGGCTTGCTTGCTGTGCTTACGGCTGCAAAGGCGGCGACCATCAAATTGAGTGGCTGACTGGCAAGCTCGTCAATCAAGCCATAAGTGCACATAGACTTATTCGCGCAGCTCAATACGATGAAGCATTAATGCTTATTCGCGGCATGGGCGAGATAGCTAATTTATTTTGGCTATTCAAGCACGATGGCAAGGAGTTCACTAGCTGGAAAGCGGCAGATAAAAAACTACGGATCAGCAAGTTCGGTCCGGGCGCAGTGCGCAAACGACTTGCTAGTCTGGTTAAGATAGGGCCACTGATTGACGGTAAGAGATATCAGGCTTTGTGTGAGATTGGAACACATCCAACGCCAGGCTTGGCGCCGGGGCATTATACCCCGGGCCGTCCTATCCTAGGCGCCATACCCCAGGAAGCTGGTGTTCTGGTCTGTGTCAACGAGCTGGCTTACGTCGTAGCGGTATCTGCGCCCCCAGTCGCAGGATTGCTTAATTGCGACCGCAAGCTCAAAAAACAGCTTGTCGATCACAGCGTCCATTTGCTGAGGTCGATTGGCCGTTTCAATGTCTTGAACTACGAAGACGCATGGAAAGAGATCATGGCAAAACGCAGTTCATCTATAGAAAACAAGTCAGAGCCACTCGCTACATGATGGTGGCGCTGCCCACAGTTAATCTGGGAAGAGACCCGAACGTTTCACCGCGTGTTGATATAGAAATCATCGCAGCCTGCTCGCCGCCAAGGCGCAGTCAGAATGTGCGTTGAGGGCGCGGGCGCGGTTCGGAAATCCCCAAGCGTCGAAAGTGTCTTAAGCAGGAACATTGGGCTGCCCTTTTTCTCGGTTACCTCATCGAGCAACGACATGACGCTTTTCATGTGGTGCTCGTTTGTAATGACGTTCAGAACAAGCAGATTAGGAAGCCCATGATGTGATCTGTAGATGCTTTGCGATACAATCGCTCGGTACCCCAAGATCTTTTTCAAGTAGCTTGTCTGCCGCAGGTTTGAACGTGCTACCGTTGTGTTTCGGTCCGCGTCCAATGCGAAAAAGCAGTAGGTCTTGTGCCCCTGCGTGGTGTACTCCAAGCCGAACACTGCGTCTGGCACGATCTTGATGTCGGCGCGTCGCGGTTCCTCGCTCTTACAAAACGCGTGCGAGATTGAAACGGGCAGCTCGAACGGATTGGGCAGATTACGAGTCGCTTCCGGTGCTTTGGCGATAATGTCCTGCCAGGGGATGAAGCGCAGATTGGGGTCGTGCCGTACGCCGAGCTCTATCGACGCCAAGCAATCGCCCCTCTTGGTTAACACCGCAAAGTCTGTGGAGCGCTCAATGGGTGGGGCCGTGTCGGAATCGAACCAACCATGATTAACATTAACGGATCGGCACACGGCCGCCGCCTCGGCGCATCGACGAGCCCGGAGGCGAACACTGTGCGGGGAATGAATTGCACGTGATTCGCCCTTTGACGGGCAACGGGGTTGTCATTGGGCACCGGCCCGCATCGCCAGTGCGTGTCGATTTTGCGATAAGTCGGTGCTTTCCTCGACTTTAAGCGTGTCAAAAAGGCAACACGCCGAAAAAATTGATGAAATGCCGTGTTGACGGCCACAGTTTTGTCCACGGACCAGCCACAATTAGTGTTGCAGCGCGGGTCCGAAGCGGCTGAAGGCAAAGCGCGAGCGATTTGGAGTTTCGCATGTGCCCATTCTGTCGTGGAACGTTGAAGCTCATCCGCGCAGGCGGACGGTTGATGCCCAGCACCTACCAATGCCTCGATTGCCGCGAGATTACGACGGCCGAGAGTGAGGTCGGGAAGGACTCATATTTTGAATGGCTGATGTCCAGGACGAAATCAAAAGTGCTTAGGGCGCGCCCGGCCTGAGGGACGCGCCGCTCGGTTGCATCATCGCAAGATCGACTCGCGCGCCCTCAGTCCGGAAATTGTGGGCGCCCCAACCTCAGAATGCGACCTTGTCGCCGCCTTTCAGCGACAGGATTTCCCGCGCCTCGTCGGGGCTGGCGTCCTTCGATGATCTGGCGCGCCTTGCTGACCTGCTGGGCGTTTGATTCGGCAAGCTTGCCGGGACCGATCCAGAGCGAATCCTCGAGGCCCACACGTACATTGCCGCCCATCGATGCCGCCATGGCGGCGATCGGCATCTGGCTGCGCCCGGCGCCCAGCACCGACCATCGGTAATTCTCGCGGCCGAGCAAGCGGTCGGCAGTGCGGCGCATGTGCATCACGTCCTCCGGATGGGTGCCGATGCCGCCCAGGATGCCGAACACCGACTGTACGAACAACGGCGGCTTGACGAGACCGCGTTCGAGAAAATGCGCGAGACTGTAGAGGTGCCCGATATCGTAGCATTCAAACTCGAACCGGGTGTCGTTGTTCTGGCAGGTCTTGAGTACGAATTCGATGTCGCGGAAGGTGTTGCGAAAGATGAGGTCCCGGGTGCCTTCCAGGTAAGGCTCCTCCCAGTCGAACTTGAAACTCTTGTAGCGATTGAGCATCGGGAATAGGGCAAAGTTCATCGAGCCCATGTTGAGGCTCGCGACCTCGGGCTTGAACACTTCGGCGGGCTTCACGCGCTCCTCGACCCGCATTGTCGGCGAGCCGCCCGACGTCAAATTGATGACCGCGTTGCAGCGCTGCTTGATGACCGGCAGGAAGGGGGCGAATGCCTCAGGCCGTTGATCGGGCTTTCCGGTCTTTGGGTCGCGGGCATGCAAATGCACGATAGCGGCGCCGGCCTCCGCGGCCCCGATCGCGGCTTCCGCGATCTCCTGCGGGGTGATCGGCAGATAGGGCGACATCGTAGGCGTGTGGATAGAGCCTGTCACGGCGCAGGTGATGATGACCTTGTTGGATGTCGCCATAGTGAATTCCTCCTGGGAGCATTTTCAGGTTGTGTCCGGACTGCGGGGTGCTTTGCGCCATCCGGCGATGCGTCGGCTATCTTTTTTGGCGGCTAACCGCTTCGAGTTGTGCGGGAAAATGCGTTATGGGCCGCATCGGGTCAACATTTTCAAAAAAACATTGAACCCTTCCCCGAGGCCGCAACACCAATGTCTGTCGAGACCAATATCCCCGAACTCGACAGGCCAAAAAGGAAAGTTGCCCATATCCGATCGATGCTGCGCCCCCCATCCACCCTGCATCGATCTGATAGACCCGCCCGGACATCCCCTGTCCGGGCGGGCACATTTTGGGCGGGTGTCATCCCTTCCAGTGTCATCGCCCAGTCAAGCCGGGCGATGACAGCACGGAGGTGGTCGACATCATCGAAAAACACTCCAATCACGCCGCTGATTTTTGCCAGTTGAGCACACCGGCCCGATCGCGCAATGTGGCGGCCGCTGTTTTCGCGGGTTACACATCCCGCGGCGGCAAGCTGCGCTCGGTCGGGGTTCATGATGAAAAAAGGGTTGCGGTCGCGTCTCGCCCAATATGGAGACGAGGAATTCGCGCTGTTCCTGCGCCGTGGTTTTCTCAAAGGGGCAGGCTTCACAGACGAGGCGCTTGATCGCCCGATCGTCGGCATTCTGTCGACGGCGTCGGATTTCAATCCCTGCCACGCCACTGCCGGCCAGCTTGCTGAGGCGGCGGCGCGAGGCGTGCGGCTTATGGGCGCGCTGCCTTTCGTGTTTCCAACCGTGTCGCTGCACGAGGCATTCTCGTTCCCGACCTCCATGCTGCTGCGCAACCTCATGGCCATGGATGTTGAGGAAATGGTGCGCGCGCTCCCGCTCGACGCAGTCGTGCTGATCGGCGGCTGCGACAAGACCATCCCGGCCGAGCTGATGGGTGCGATCAGCGCCGACATGCCGGCCATCGTGCTGCCCGTCGGCTCCATGCTGGCGGGCCGCCACGAGGGCGGGCGGCTCGGCGCCTGCACGGACTGCCGCCGGCTGTGGGCCGCATTCCGGGCCGGCAAACTCGCTCCCGCCGATCTCGACCGCGCCCATGACCAGCTGATGCCGACCTCCGGCACCTGCATGGTGATGGGCACGGCATCGACCATGGCGTGCCTTGCCGAGACCCTCGGCTTTACGTTGCCGGGCGCCGCAACAGCCCCGGCGGTCTCCTCCGACCGCATCCGCATCGCGGAGGCGACCGGCAGGCGCGCCGCCACGATGGCGGTTGCGGGCGGGCCGACCCCGCGTCAGATCATCAGCCGTGCGGCGCTGCGCAATGCATCGGTAATCCTCCAGGCGACTTGCGGTTCGACCAATGCGATCGTGCATCTTGCCGCCATCGCCGGGCGTGCCGGGCTCGCCTACGATCTTGCCGAACTCGATGCCGTCGGCCGCGAAACGCCGGTGCTGCTGAACCTGAAGCCGGCGGGCAATTTCTTCATGGAGGATTTCCACTCCGGCGGTGGCCTGCCGGCGTTGTGGCGGCGGTTGCGCGACCACCTCGACCTTTCGGCCCCCACGGTCAACGGCGAAACCATCGGCGATATCGTGGCGCGCTGGCCGGCATGGACGGACGACGAAGTGGTGCGCCCCCTCGACCGCCCGGTCTGCCCGAGCGAAGCAATTGCCATGCTTTCCGGCAACTTGGCGCCCGACGGCGCCGCCATCAAGCTTGCCGCCGCGACGCCGAGCCTCTGCGCGCACCGGGGACCTGCACTGGTCTTCGAGTCGCTCCAGGACCTCGCCGATCGCATCGACGATCCCGATCTACCGGTCACGCCCGAGCATGTCATGGTGCTGCGCAATGCCGGACCGATCGGCGCGCCCGGCATGCCGGAAGCTGGCGCGCTGCCGATCCCCAAGAAGCTTGGCGCCAAGGGCATCACCGACATGGTACGGATTTCCGACGCCCGCATGAGCGGCACCGCGTTCGGCACCGTGGTTCTGCACGTCGCGCCCGAAGCCTCGGCCGGCGGTCCGCTGGCGCTGGTGCGCGACGGCGACATCATCGCGCTCGATGCCGGCAAGCGCCGCCTTGACCTTGAGGTCGATGAGGCTGAGCTCACGAAACGCCGCGCCACCTGGAAGCCGCCTGCCAAACCGGCGCGCGGTTACGCGCGGCTCTACGTGGAGCGCGTGACTCAGGCCGACAAGGGTTGCGATTTCGACTTCCTGGCCGGGTAAGACGTGCAAGAATCATCGGCCCTCATCCAGAGGAGCGCGCTCTTGCGCGCGTCTCGAAGGATGGCCGCGGGCTCGGCCTCGCCTGTGGCCATCCTTCGAGACGCATCGCTTCGCGATGCTCCATACAAGGATGAGGGCCGTTGTTTTATACGCACTCCTTGCGGAGGTGAACCGCGATGCCCCTCGATCTCTCGCTCAATCTCGCAACCGTGCGCATGCAATGGAAGCTGCCGCAGGCCGTGGAGGCGGCCGCCCGCCACGGCTTCACGGGCGTCGCTCCGTGGCGTGAGATGGTGCAGGAGACCGGCATTGCGGAATCGGCGCGCATTTTCAATGCCAACGGGATGCGGGTCACGGGCTATTGCCGCGGCGGGCTGTTCGGGGCCGGCGGCCGCGAGAACGTCAAGGCGGCGATTGACGATAACAAGCGGATGATCGACGAGGCGGCGGCGATCGCAGCCGAAGGCATCGTCGTCATCGGCGGCGGCCTCCCGCCGGAATCGCGCGACCTGCCTGATGCGCGCGCGATGTTCGTGGAAGGCCTGGCCGCAGTGCTGCCCCATGCACGGGCCTGCGGCATACCGCTCGCGCTCGAGCCGATGCATCCGATGTATGCGGCCGATCGCGGCTGCATCACCACGCTGCGGGAGATGCTCGACGTCGCCGACCTGTTGGGCAATGAGGGGCTGGGCGTCGCGATCGACACCTATCATGTGTGGTGGGATCCGGAGCTCAGCATCCAAATCGCCCGCGCCGGCAACCGCATCATCGCGCATCACATCTGCGACTGGCTGGTGCCGACCAAGCATATGCTGACCGACCGCGGCATGATGGGCGACGGCGTGATAGATTTCGGGGCGATCCGACGGATGGTCGAGGCGGCGGGTTACCACGGCATCCAGGAGGTCGAGATTTTTTCCGACCACTGGTGGAGACGGCCGGGCGATGAGGTGCTGGCGACGGCGGTTGAACGGTTCAAGACGGTGTGCATGTAGCATGTGGCCCGGATGGAGCGCAGCGTAATCCGGGGAAAACCAATCCGTTTCACGGCTGTTCCCGGATTACGCTGCGCTCCATCCGGGCTACGGCTGGCGACGCCTACGGACTTGGGCTATTCGGCCGCGGCCGGAATCGCGATCGGCGCGTCGTGCTGCTCGACCACCGAGCGGTCGGGATCGAGCCAGAACGCCCATATGGCGGAGCCGACGACGAGCAAGCTGGCCGCCACGATGAACGGCGCCTGCCAGTTGGCGTACTGGGCCAAATAGGCGAACACCAAGGGAGAAAGCGCCCCGCCAATGTTGCCGGCCATGTTCATCATCCCGGACACGGTCCCGGCGTATTTTCCGCCGGTATCCATCGGGACCGCCCAGGAGGGCCCGATGGTGCATTCCAGGAAGAAGCCCGCCCCGGTCAGGCAGTAGACGGCCGTATAACCGTCCTCCGTCAGCGCGGCCGGAACAATGAACACGACGCAACCCAACATGCCGACAATGGCGACCACGCGGCGGGCGAGCTTGGTGTTTCCGGTTTTTTTCAAGAGCCAATCGGTTGCCAGGCCGCCGACCGTATCCCCGATCACCATGGCAAAAAGCGGCAGCGACGCCAGGAGGCCGACCTTGAGCAGCGTAAAGCCCCTGGCTTCCACGAGATAGGACGGCAACCAGGTCAGGAAAATATAGAGGCAATAGACGTAGGTGAAGTAGGCGCACATGATCGCCCACATGTTGGGAGATCGCAGCAGCGTCGCCCACGGCACGTTGGCAGCCTCTCTCTCGACGACCGCCTGGTTGATTTCGCCCGCCGCGTTGACGCCTCGGATATGTGCCAGCTCGGCGCGATTCACCGTGCTGTGCTCTTCCGGCAGGTTGCGGTAGCTCCAGTACCACCAGGCCGCCCAGACGAAACCGATCGCGCCGCAGATGTAGAACACCGAACGCCAGCCGAGCGTGGTCATGATCAACACCACGAGCGGCGGTGCAATGGCGGCGCCGAGCCGGCTCGCGCTATGGGTAATGCCTTGCACGAAGCCGCGCTCTTGACGCGTATACCAGAGCTGCATGGCGCGGGTTGCGCCCGGAAATGCCCCGGCTTCACCGATGCCGAAAAGAAAGCGAACACTGACGAAGGAAATCCAGCCGGTCGCGGCCGCCGTCACCGCTGTCATGGCCGACCAGTAGGCGACGATGCCGGTCAAAACCCGCCGAGCACCAAACCGGTCGCTCAGCCAGCCGCCGGGAACCTGGAACAGCGCATAGGACCAGCCGAAAGCACTGAAGATCCAGCCCATGGTGACCACGTCAAAACCGAACTCCTTGCGGATCTCCGGTGCCGCCGTCGAGATGTTGACGCGATCCAGATAGGTGATGAGGTACATGAGGCAGATCACCCCCAAGATGTACCACCGGCCATAGCTGGCCTTTGTTTGTTCGGCTTCCGGCATGGTGGTTTTCCTCCTCGGCTGTTCTTGCCGCCATTTTGCGGGTTTGTATTTGCGCTGCAAGCCGAATTGGTCAACGGCGAGACATGTTGCAGCGCGGTGCGCGAATTTATCACATGGCCATGAGGCTCCTCGCAAGCACGCGCGCGACATGCACGACCTCCCGGCCGGTGCCGTCCTTGATCTGGTGACGGCAGGACGTACCGTCGGCAACCAGGATGGCGTCAGCTGGTGCTTTTCGCACTGCCGGCAACAGTGACAGCTCACCCATTGCAAGAGACGCATCGATGGTCTCTGCGTGGTAACCGAAGCTGCCGGCCATGCCGCAGCAACTCGACTCGATCGTCTCCACTTCGATATCCGGAATGAGTCTCAGCGCCGCTTCGACGGCCCCCATCGCGCCGAATGCCTTTTGGTGACAGTGGCCGTGCAACAGCACTCGGCCACGCAACGGGGCCAGCGGCAGCGTAAGCCGCCCGGCGTCGGCTTCGCGCGCCAAAAACTCCTCGAACAGGATCGCCTGGTCCGCGATGCGGGTCGCTCGCTTGTCCCTTATCATGGCGGGGATTTCATCACGGAATGAAAAGATGCAGCTCGGTTCGAGGCCCACGACCGGCAGGCCGCTCGCCGCCAAAGGTTCGATCGCCGCGATCGTTCGTTCGGCCTCTCGGCGTGCCTCGTCGACCCGGCCGACCGCGATGAAAGTGCGGCCGCAGCACAGCGGACGCCGCGAGCCATCCGATGGCGTCGCCACCTGCACGCGGTAGCCGCCCGCGTTCAGGACCTTTACGGCGGCGTGAAGATTTTCGGGCTCGAAATAGCGGTTAAAGGTGTCGGCGAAGAGAACGACGTCGCGGCGATCTTCACCTCCCCCTGGAGGGGGGAGGTCGGACCGCGTCAGCGGTCCGGGTGGGGGTGGCAGCGTTTCAGCATTTGCTGCATCGCTGTCACCCCACCCCGGACTGCCTTCGGCAGTCCGACCCTCCCCCTTCAGGGGAGGGTTTGCAGGATCCCGAAACCAATCGCTCCTCCAGCGCGGCAGGCTGCGGCGAGCCGAGAATCCTGCGATGCGCTCCGACAGCGCCGCGGCGCCCGGCAGGCTGTCGCGCAAATTGAACAACCACGGAAGCCGCGCCGCCACGGGTGCGTAACGCGGCAAGTATCCGACCAACCTGTCGTGTAGCGAAAGGCCATGCTTTGCGGCCCGTGCTGCCTGGACCTCGATCTTCATGCGCGCCATGTCGACGCCGGTCGGACATTCGCGCCGGCACGCCTTGCAGGAGACGCAGAGTTTCATCGTCTCTGCCATCTCGTCGGACGCAAAGGCATCGGGGCCAAGCTGGCCCGTAACGGCGAGCCGCAGCGTATTGGCGCGGCCTCGCGTGACGTGCTTCTCGTCGCGGGTCACCCTGAAGGACGGGCACATGACGCCGCCGGCCAGCGCGCGGCAGGCGCCGTTGTTGTTGCACATCTCGACGGCGCCCTGGAAACCGCCGCCAACGCCCGGATACGCCGACCAGTCGAGCGCCACCGTCATCGGCTTGCCTTGGTAGCCGGGACCGAAGCGGAAATTGGCGCGATCGTCGAATTTGGGCGCTCGCACGATCTTGCCTGGATTGAGCAGATGGCCCGGGTCGAAGCGGTCCTTGACCTCCTCGAAGGCGCGCACCAGGCGGGTGCCGAACATCGCTTCGTGGAATTCCGAGCGAGCCAGCCCGTCGCCGTGCTCGCCCGAATGGGAGCCCTTATATTCGCGCACGAACGCGAAAGCCTCCTCGGCGATCCTGCGCATCGCCTGCTTGTCCTTGTCCAGCCGCAGGTTGAGGACAGGGCGCACATGCAGGCAGCCGACGGAGGCATGAGCATACCACGTGCCACGCGTGCCGTTTTTTTCGAACACCTGCGTGAGGCGCTCCGTGTATTCGGCAAGGTGCTCGAGCGGTACCGCGCAGTCCTCCACGAAGGAGATCGGTTTACCCTCCTCCTTCATGGACATCATGATGTTGAGACCCGCGGTGCGGACCTCCGTGATGGCGGCCTGCAATTTCGGATCGAGCACCTCGACTATGCCGCCCTGCTTGACGCCGGACTTATCCCAGGCATAGCCGAGGTCGCCCATCAGGGCGTCGAGCTGCTTTATGCGGTGGAGATTTTCGTCCCACTCGTCCTCCGCGAACTCGACCAGCAGCACGGCGTCGGGCGCACCACGCACAAACGCGTCGATGGTCGGGCGGAACATGTCGATGTTGCGGGCAAGTTCGATCATGGTGCGGTCGATGAGCTCGACCGCGATGGGCTTGAGCTTGACGATGTGCTGGGCCGCATCCATGGCGTCGTAGAAGCGGCCAAAGTGACAGGCGCCGACGGCGCGACGTCCGAGCAGCGGCCACAGCTTGAGCTCGATCCTGGTCGAGAAGCCGAGCGTGCCCTCGGAGCCGACCAGGATATGGGCAAGGTTGTGGAGGGGAGCATTGGGAGCGAGCGCATCGAGATTATACCCGCCGACCCGACGCTGCACCTTGGGAAAGCGCGCAGCGATCTCGTCTGATTCGCGCACTCCGATCGCCAAAAGGTCCTCGGCCAGCGGCCGCAGCGGCGAGCCGCCTGGCAGGTCGCGTAACCCGGCGCCGACCGGGCCGAAATGCGCCGCGGAGCCGTCCGCCAGCACCGCATCTATCGACAGCACGTTGTCGCGGGTCACGCCGTAACGCAGCGACCGCGCGCCACAGGAGTTGTTGCCCGCCATGCCGCCGATCGTCGCGCGGGAGGCCGTCGAAATATCGACCGGAAACCATAGCCCGTGAGGCTTGAGCTGGCGATTGAGGTCATCGAGCACGATCCCGGGTTCGACGACGCACCGGCGCCCCGTAACGTCGAGATCGAGAATGCGATTGAGGTATTTCGAGCAGTCGATCACGAGGGAATGGTTCACGGTCTGGCCACTTTGTGACGTCCCGCCTCCGCGCGGCAGCACCGTTACGCCGTCCGTCCGCGCCAACGCGATGGCGCGCTCCGCCTCCGCCACGGATCTCGGCGCCACCACGCCGAGCGGCATCATCTGGTAGTGGGAAGCGTCGGTCGCGTACCGCCCGCGCGTGAAGCGATCGAACCAAACGTCGCCGCTGATCTCGCGCTTGAGCCGGTGCTCCAGTCCAGGCGCCGCCACTATCGTCATGTCATCTTCGCCGCGATTGATTTGGGTTCCCGCCCACCGGGCAGGTCTGGTCGGACTTGACTGACTCTCGCATTCGTCCTTGATGGCAGCAAGCCTGTGTCCGTCACCCTGGGCGATTGTCCGCCGATTGAGGTCTCCAAAAAAGGTCGATAAAGCGCATGTCCAAGAATTCCTCTCGCACAGCCGGCCGTCATTTCCTCCAGATTCCGGGGCCGACCCCCCTGCCGGATCGCATCCTGCGCGCCATGGACACCCCCATCATCGACCATCGCGGACCGGAATTCGCCAAGCTGGCGAAACACGTGCTTGAGAGTATCAAGACGATCTTCAAGACCACGAGCCCGGTCATCATCTACACGGCGACGGGCACAGGCGCCTGGGAAGCGGCCTTGGTCAATACGCTGTCGGCGGGCGACCGCGTGCTGATGGTGGAAACCGGCCAATTCGCGACGCTGTGGAAGAACATGGCGGTAAAGCTCGGCCTGAGGCCGGAATTCATTCCAACCGATTGGCGCGTCGGCGCCGATCCGGCTGTGGTCGAGGCGAAGCTCAGGGAAGACAAAGCGCACGAGATCAAGGCAGTCTGTGTGCTGCACAACGAGACCGCGACCGGCTGCCTGTCGCCCATCGCGGAAATCCGCCAGGCGATCGATCGCGCCGGCCATCCGGCGCTGTTGCTGGTCGACACCATTTCATCGCTCGCGTCAGCCGATTACCGCCACGACGAGTGGGGCGTCGATGTCACTATCGGGGGCGCCCAGAAGGGCCTGATGCTGCCGCCCGGCATGTCGTTCAATGCGCTGAGCGACAAGGCGATCACGGCTTCGAAGAACTCGAACCTGCCAAAGTCGTTCTGGTCGTGGGACGACATGCTCGCCATGAACAAGATCGGGTTCTTCCCTTATACGCCGGCGACGCAGATGCTCCATGGTCTCGCAGCCTCGATCGACATGCTCCATGAAGAGGGGCTCGACAATGTTTTCGCCCGTCACGCGCGGTTCGCCGAAGCCACCAGGACCGCCATACGCGCGTGGGGGCTCGAAATCCTGTGCCGTGATCCGAAATATTACTCACCAACCATAACGGCCGTGCTGCTGCCGGACGGCCATAATGCCGACGAGGTGCGCAATCTCGCGCTCGATCACTTCAACATTTCCTACGGCACGAGCTTCGGGCCTTTCAGCGGCAAGTATTTCCGCATCGGCCATCTCGGCGATACCAATGATCTCACGATCCTGGGAGCCCTCGCCGGGACCGAGATGGCGCTCACGCTCGCTGGCGTTCCGATCAAAAAGGGCGGCGTGCAGGCCGCAATGGACTATATCGTGTCGGCCCATACTGAGTCGCAGCGCGCCGCCGCGGAGTGACAGGACGCTTCTGGGACCGCGGGCGTCCCGCCCGCCCCGGGACCGTGCGCGTCTCGCGCGCTTGACGCGGCAACGAAGGGCGGGCGGGACGCCCGCGGTCCCAGGGGCAAGGGTGGCGAAGCCGACTGGTACTAGGGGACCCCTAATTGTCTCGTTACCGCCGGAATCGTGGCGCCTTTACGATGACGTGATAACCGTTCGGTGTCGGAATGGTATAGTCTATGCATGGCTGCAGCCGTCCTGAAGGAGGCAGACATGCGCAATCGACTGGGTCTGACGACAGTAACGGGTGCCTGCAAGCTGCTGGTGGGTGTAACCCTGGTCGTTGCATCCGCTATTGCGGCTCGAGCCCAGGCTCCGACACTCGAACAACTGCTTTCGGGCGTGGTCCACATCAAGACGTTGATAACACCCGACGGACGCACCACGGAGAATTTGGGGCGGGAGCGCGAGGGCACTGGCATCGTTATCGATGACAATGGTCTTGTCCTTACCATCGGGTATCTCATGGTCGAGGCAATTTCGGCCGAGATCACCACCAATGACGGTCGCACCGTGGGCGCCAATGTCGTGGGATACGACAACGAGTCCGGATTCGGACTGTTGCAGACGATAACACCGCTGAAAGTACGCGCCCTGCAGATGGGCAAGGCCTCCGATATCAAGGTCGGCGACCCGGTGGTGGTTGCGAGTTACGGCGGGCCGGGCGGCATGGCGCCCGTCCACGTGGTGGCCAAACGGGAGTTTGCCGGAAATTGGGAATATCTGCTGGACGACGCGATCTTCACCGCGCCGCCACACCCGGCTTGGAGCGGCGCTGCGCTCGTCGGTCATGATGGCAAGCTCGTCGGCGTCGGCTCTCTGATCGTCAACGACGCGTCCGGAAATGGCGGCAACCAGCGCGGCAACATGTTCGTGCCGATCGATCGTCTGCCGCCGATCCTTGCCGATCTCATCTCGGATGGACGTCCTGCAGTGGCGCACCCATGGCTCGGAATCAATACTGACGACGTTGGCGGGCACCTGGTGGTGAGCCGGGTCACGGCCGGCGCACCTGCCGAGAAAGCGGGAGTGCGTAAGGGCGACATCATACTTGCGGTCAACGGCGAAACCCCGAAAAGCCTGCCGGATTTCTACCGCAAGATCTGGTCCCAGGGCGACGCGGGCGCCGATATCCCGCTGGACGTGCTGCACAACCACGAGCGGCGCACTGTCCAGGTCCGCTCGATCAACCGGCTCGATCTTTTGAAGCTGAAGAGCACGTTCTAAGGTGGATTTCGATCGGCTGAATCCCGTGCTGGCGTAGTCGCCGGGTTTGTCCCGGCGGCGCCGAACTTTGAAGCACAGCGCAAGAACGATCGGGGTAGCCGGACAAGCCCGGCCACGACGGATGCCCGTAGGATGGGTTGAGCCATCGGGCCGGCCAAGGCCCGCCCCGGTGGCTCAACCCATCCTACGCTCGCTGACCCGAGCAGGTTACGGCCCAGTCATCGTGACAGCGGTCGCTGCAAATTCAATAGTGTTCGCGGTGCGGGTCATTGCCTGAACGGCCACCAGCGCTACGCCGAAAATAACCATGGCTCCGTACGCAACGATGGTGCTCCGCAGCCACGCCAAGTAAACCTTGCGATCCTCGGTATCGATTCCATAACTCTGGCGCATTGGCATTTCCGACCTCTGTCGTATCTGGAATTGGGTTAATGCTGACAGTTAGTCGGTCGCTGCACGCTGTAGGTTCATCGCGTCTCGCGAAATACAGACATCCACGCGCCTCGTCGCTACGCGCCCATCTTCGCCATCAGGGCATCGGACATTTCGAAATTGGCGTAGACGTTCTGCACATCGTCATGCTCGTTGAGCAGTTCCATCAGCTTGAACATCTTTTCGCCCTTCTCGTCGTCGATCGCGACGGTGTTTTGCGGCTTCCACACCAGCCCTGCCTTGCGCGGCTCGCCGAACTTGGCCTCCAGGGCCTTCGCAACATTTGCGAACGAGTCCTGTGCGGCATAGACCTCGTGGCCGGTCTCGGTCGACACCACGTCGTCTGCGCCCGCATCGATGGCGGCTTCCAGCATGGCGTCCGCCGAAGCGACCTTGGCGTCAAATTCGACGACGCCGACGTGGTCGAACATGAAAGACACCGCCCCGGTCTCGGCAAGGTTGCCGCCGGTCTTGGTGAAATAGGAGCGCACGTCGGAGGCAGTGCGATTGCGATTGTCGGTAAGCACCTCGACGATCACGGCGACGCCGCCGGGCCCGTAACCTTCGTAGCGGATTTCGTCATAGGCCTCGGCATCGCCGCCCTGGGCTTTCTTGATCGCGCGATCGATCGAGTCCTTCGACATGTTTTCAGCGCGAGCTTGGATTTCACTGCATCCTGCCGGCCCTTGCGGTGCATGATGTTCTTGAACTGTGAATGTCCGGCCATCTCGTTGTTCCTAAAGTCGTGCGGGTCTCTCAATGGTGACGCATCATGCCCGCGCTTGTCGCGGGCGCTGCGTCTTCGAGCTTGCCCCCTCTCTTACCGTCTCCTGCGAGCGGGGAGGGTGAGGAAGGGGGAAGTCGTGGCCGAGATAAGCCCGGTCATTGCGATGGGATAGCCCGCAGATATAGGCGGCCGGGACGGAGATTTCAAACCGTTGACGGGGGGGAGGGGGGCGCGCAGCTTGAAGCTTGTCACCGGGGCGGTTAGGAAGCCCTATGGACACGCTGGCAACCATTCGGACGATCTACCGCTATCCGGTGAAGGGTCTGTCGGCGGAGGCGTTGGCCGCGACCGCGCTCACTCCCGGCGAGACGCTCCTCGGCGACCGCTGCTATGCGGTCGAGAATGGGCCCAGCGGCTTCGATCCCGCGATGCCGCGATATCTGCCCAAGCAGCGGTTCCTCATGCTGATGAAGAACGAGCGGCTGGCACGTCTCGACACCCGTTTTGACGATGCGGCCCAGGTGCTAGTGATCAGGGAAAACGGCACGGAGGTCGCCCGGGGTGATTTGCGAACCCCCGCCGGCTGTGCCGCCATCGAGGGATTTTTCGCGAGGTTCTGCGCCGATGAACTGCGCGGGTTCCCGAAGGTGCTGGCGGCGCCGGGCCATAGCTTTTCTGACGTCGCCAAGAAGGTGGTTTCCGTCATCAACCTCGCCTCGGTCGGCGCCATCGAAAGCTTGGTTGGGCGTCCGGTCGATCCATTGCGATTTCGCGGCAATCTCTATGTGGAAGGTTGGCCGGCCTGGGGCGAATTCGACCTTCTCGGCCAGGAAATCGCAATCGGTGCGCAAGCACGTGCGAGAGTCGTCAAGCGCATTGTGCGCTGCGCCGCCACCAATGTGGAGCCCGGCACGGGCGTCCGGGATCTCGACATTCCGCCAACTCTTCTGCGCACCCTTGGTCACGCGGACTGCGGCGTCTACGCCGAGGTGACCGCAGGCGGCGCCATTGCGGCAGGGGACCCGGTTTCACCTGCGGCCGGTGGCTGACCATGCAGGTGCTTGTCGTCGGCGCCGGCATCGTCGGGCTCGCGATCGCGCGTGAAGCTGCACGCGCGGGTCACGAGGTGATCGTGGCGGAGGCCGAACCGCATGTCGGCAGCGGCACCTCCTCGCGCAACAGCGAGGTCATCCATGCCGGCATCTACTATCCGACTGGTTCGCTTCGCGAACGGCACTGCGCCCGTTCGCGCCGCATGCTCTACGCGTTTTGCGCCTCTCACGGGGTGCCGCACAAGAAGCTCGGCAAACTCGTGGTGGTCGGCCGTGACGCCGACGTTCCAGTGCTGGAAAAGCTGTTTGCCCAGGCGACACGGAATGGCGTCGAGGGCCTGCGCATGTTGGACGGCGCCACAGCAATCCGGATGGAGCCGGCGCTCGCCTGCGTTGCGGCATTCCACTCGCCCGAAACCGGGATCATCGACAGCCATCGTTACATGCTGGCGCTGCAAGGCGATATGGAGGATGCCGGCGGCGTGCTGGCGCTGAATACGCCGGTGGAGCGGCTTGCGCTCACGCCCGTTGGCTGGGAGGTTCGGTTCGGCGGCACCGAGCCTGGATCGCTCCTCGTCGACGCGGTGGTGAATTCGGCGGGTCATGGAGCCCAGAAGCTCGCGCGCGCCACCGAAGGCTATCCGGCCCATCGCGTGCCGCGGCTGGTACTCGCCAAGGGAAACTACTTTTCCTACGCGGGGCGCCCGGCATTCACCCGGCTCATCTACCCGGCGCCGGTCCCAGGGGGGCTCGGCATTCACGTCACGCTCGATCTCGCCGGCCGCATGCGGTTTGGTCCTGACGTGCAGTGGGTCGACTGTTACGACTACGACGTCGATCCCCAACGGGCCGCGACGTTCTATCCGGCCATCAGAACTTACTGGCCGGGCCTTGCGGACGGCACGCTGGTTCCCGACTACGCCGGTATCCGACCTAAGCTGACCGGCCGGGGCGAGCCCGCCGCGGATTTCATGATCGATGCTCCGTCCGACCACGGCCTGCCGCGGATCGTGCAATTGTTCGGGATCGAGTCTCCCGGGTTGACGGCCTCCTTGTCGATCGCCCAGGAAGTGCTTGCGAAGCTGACTGAGGGATGATTTTCCTCGGCCATCCTCCCGTAGGCGCCGCTGCTCTGCGGAACGATGCCCAAGAACTCCGCTATCATCGCTTCACCCGTGGTTGAAACTTTCAAAGAGGGAGCGCACCAATGCCGATCCATCGCTTTTACAATCCCCCAACGATTGGGAAGCCGACCGGATACACCCATGTGGTGGAGGCCACGAGCCCCGCGCGGATCATCTACATTGCGGGCCAGCTTGGCCTCGACGTCGACAACAAGATTGTCGGTGCGCCGGGCGATTTCCGCGCCCAGGCGGAGCAGACCTTCGTCAACCTCAAGAATGCGCTCGCCGCGGTCGGTGCCGGCTTCGAGCATGTGGTGAAGCTCAACAACTACTTCATCGACATTGCGCATCTCGGCATCTTTCGTGAAGTGCGCGACCGCTACATCGACACTTCGGCACCGCCGGCCAGCACTGCCATTGCGATCTCGAATCTCGCGCGGTCCGGCGCATTGATCGAGGTTGAGGCCGTGGCGGTGGTGCCCGGTTAGATCATGTCCCGATGAAGTTGATCCATCTTCACTCGTCACCCGCGGGCTTGACCCGCGGGTCCATCTTCTTGGCGTGATGGATTGCCGGGTCAAGCCCGGCAATGACGCTGAGTGAACGTCAGCGTGCGTAGATGGGTTTCGCTTTCGCTCAACCCATCCTACGGTCTGGGGAGCGCAAAAACGTAAGTGACCACTGCGAACACCGGCAAGAGGACCGCGCCCGACCACAGCATGTAGCCGAAGAAGCTCGGCATTTTCACGCCGCGCTCGGTGGCGATGGCATAGATCATGAAATTCGGCGCATTGCCGATATAGGTGAGTGCGCCCATGTAAACGGCCCCCATCGAAATCGCCATGAGCGTGGGGGCAAGCTCGCTCATCAGCCTCGCGGCATCGCCGCCTGCGAGCTCGAAGAAGACGAGATAGGTCGGGGCGTTGTCGAGGGCTGCCGACAAGATTCCCGTGAGCCAGAAATAGGCGGCATTATGCGGCTCGCCGGCCCCGTCGGTCATCAGCGCCAGAAGCCAGGAAAATGGCCCGGCGTGACCCGCCTGCAGCATCGCGGTGACCGGGACGATGCCGACGAAAATGCCGGCGAACAGCTTTGCTACTTCCAGGATCGGTTCCCAGGTAAAGCCGTTGCGCTCGCGATGTTCCTCAGGTGTCAACACCAGCGACGCGACGGCGATAGCCACAAGCGCGATGTCGCGGACGACATCCTGCAATTCCAGGGTGGTGCCGTAAATGTCGACCGCGACACCGGGTTGCCACAGAGCAGAGAGCAGGATTGCCCCGATGATGAGAACAATGAGCACCAGGTTGACAAGGCCGTGTACGCGGATCGGCTCGTTGGGTGGCGTTTCGCCCACCACGGCGATGCGGCGATCTTGGCGGTAGTACCAGATGTCGATCGCGACGAATACGGCGAGCACGAGCGCCGCCGTCAAGGCGGTCTGCCGCCACAGATGCGTGGCGGTCCAGAAGAAATCGACGCCCCGCAGAAAGCCGACGAACAGCGGCGGGTCGCCCAGCGGCGATAGCGCGCCGCCAATATTGGCGGCTAAAAAGATGAAGAATACGACCACATGCACATTGTGAAGCCGCGCCGAATTAGCCCGCAGCAACGGCCTGATCAGAATCATGGCCGCCCCGGTGGTGCCGACGATGCTGGCGATCACGGTCCCGAACGCCAGGATGGCGGCGTTGACGAGCGGCGTGCCGCGCAGGCTGCCGGTGACAAGTATGCCGCCCGCCACCACATAGAGCGCCGTAAGCAGGATGATGAAGCTTAAATACTCACCCAGTATCGCATGGGCCAACGCTGCCAACGCCGTGGGGATGCCGTGGAGCGCCGCCAGCGGCGTCACGGCGAGCGCGCTCCACATGAACGCGATCTTGCCGTAATGGGTGTGCCAAAACTTCGGCGCCACGAGCGGGCCGACGGCGATCGAGAGTAACAGGCCAATGAACGGGAGCGCCCACGGCCATGGCAGCGCGAGCTCACTGAGCGCGGCGGCATTCGCCGGCGCTATCCCGCCGACAAGCACGGCCCCGGCAGCGAGCGCGCTGCATCCGATTTTCGATGGCGTTGACATCGGGGAGATACCGCTGAAGCTCATCACCGCCGCGACGGTCGCGACGCGGCCGGGCGATTCGGTTCGGGCGGTGCGCCGACGATGCCGAGCTTTCTCAATACCGCATCGGCCGCGCGTTCGCCCGATGCCCAAGCTCCGCCCACCGTTCCCCACAGGGTTTCGTGGGTTGCCTCGCCGGCGAAGAAAATGCGGTCGCGCACCGGTTCAGCAAGCGCGGCTCGCGCCCACTGGCCGCCAGGGGCCGCTGCCGAGAACGCACCCAGCGTCCACGGTTCGTAGTTCCACCGCGTCGCACTTGTCCTCTTGACGGCTTTGCGCATGTCGGCGCCGTAGAGGCCGGTGAGCCAATCCAGCGCGAACGAGACCATCGCCGGCTCGCCCGACGCCGCAAGGTCGGCGCCGAATTTTCCGGCCACTTCGATCGTGCACAATGTGGTGCCGGAAATGTTCGCGAGAATAGCGGCCGTGCGGGACGATCCGGCTTTCTCGAAGACAAGCTCGTCACGCTGCAGGACAAGCGGATTGCCGGGCAATTCGAGCGCGATGTGGTCGTAGCTGCCGAGCCGGAGCTTCTCGATGGCGTCGAGATAACGCCGCGGCAGTTCCGGCTCAAACTTCAGCTTGTCGCTCATCAGTACGCCGGTCGACACTGTGACGATGACGGTGCGGGCAACCAAGAGGCCTTTCGCGGTCCTGATTTCAATGCGATTGCGTTCGCTCCAATCGATAAGCGAGGCTGGACGCGACAGTTGCACCGGCAGGCCGTCGGCGAGTTTGGCGATCAGCGCGCCTAAGCCCTCCCGACAGAACATGTCGTTGTTGCGCTCAACGGACCGGGAGAAATCCAAGGCGGACACTTCGGCGAGATCCTTGGCGCAACCGAAGGGGCCGAGCACGAATTCGATTGTCGGCTGCCAATCGCCAAGGTCCTTGGGCAGCGCCTGGGCACAGGAGACATCCTGTCTGCCGCGACCGGCCTCCGCGATGGAGCGGTTGGCGCGCACCGTGGCGGTAAGATAGTCCTCCATTTCGCCCGTGCGTGCGTATCTCCGGCCGATTCGCACCCGCTGCTCCGACGGGGCTGGATAAATATCGAAACCGGACTTCATGGCGAGCGGCGTCACAGGATTGAGGTCCGGCACATGAATCCAGTGAGCGCCGCGGTCAAACGGCACCCCGAACGTCGAGCTGTCCGTGAAGCAACGTCCCCCCAGCCGTCCGGAGGCTTCGATGAACGCGATTCTGACCTTGTTGCCCGCGAGCCGGCGCGCCGCCGCAATGCCGGCCGCGCCCGCCCCGATGATCACCACATCAAAATCGCCCGTGGCGGCGATCGCGGAAGTTCCGGCGGACGCCGCCGAGGCGGCGGACGCGGCAAGAAACCGGCGGCGGCTGAGCACTGTCATGTGAGTCGTTGGGCTAATCGATCCGTACCATGCCCGAACCGGTTGTGGTTCGCAAATTGCGTAATCGCATTCGGCCAAGCGCTCGCTTCAGGCAATCTGAGCGGATCGGAGCATCGTGAAAAGCGATACAGTGGATTGTGCTAACATAACGATGATGTAGGGGGCGACCCTTGTGGTCGCCCGCTGTTGCCCCGGGTGCGCAAACCGGGCGACCACAAGGGGGGCGCCCCCTACAGCGCACAATGTCGGACTGCCGGTCCCGAGACGGCATCCTTGACACTGTCCGAACCGCACCAGTAAATGGCGGCCACGTTGCCAGGCAGCCGGCGAATGCGTCTGCCGGGTCGGCAGGGGCCGTAGCTCAGTTGGGAGAGCGCCGCAATCGCACTGCGGAGGTCAGGGGTTCAAATCCCCTCGGCTCCACCAAGCAAATCAGGCTCCGGATACGAATTGCGTCGCCCTCCGCCGATCCATCGGGCGATTTGGACCGGCCGTAATCGCAATGGCCGGGTCTTGTGGCGATCGCCTCCACCAAAAATTATCGCCGGCCGCACATCAGCGAGGATTAGATTCCTCGACATCGACGGCCTCCGGCAACCCATCGCAGGCACGCACCGCCTTGTCGATGAGACGAATCGGTTCGGGGCTTGCCGCCGATGCCTCATTAAGTCTTCGTAGCGTACGGGAGAAGTACGTATCCAACGTAGATGATCGCGCCAAGCGGCACCAGCCAAATGAGGCTCCGCCACGGCACGCGGTCCATCAGCTTGTCGGGAACGAGCGCCGCAATCGCGGTCAAAGCGAGCGCCCCCAGGGCCGCGGTAATGACAAAACCGTACCAGTACATGGCCGGCGAGCCGCCGCCGAGGGGCGGGGCGCGACCCAATTGCCAAATCCCCTGGATCGGGTGATAGGTCGCAAACGTCCAGTTGTAGTCCATGGTCGGCGCGTAAATGACAGCAAAAGCGATGCCGAAGATGGCCGCAAGACGCTCTACTTTTGTCATGATCCGAATCCTCGGATGTTGTTGATGATATGCCCGGTCAAGAAGCTCCACCACACGGCAACCGCGATTAAGCTGGTCAGCACCGTGCGCGCCACGCGATTGGCTTCCGACGCCTTACTCCAAAAAATCCAGTAGACGGGCAGGAGCGCCAACGACAAGGCCAACAGATGCTCCTTCATCTCGAACATCCCCTCGGGCTTGAACAGCCGGTATTCTTGCAGGACCGTCCGCACGTTGATCCGGTAGGTTGGATAGATGATGCAGCCGAGCGTGAAAGTCACCACGAAGAGGACGATGACCGCATTCGTGTAGCTCATGCCATTGACACCGCGCACCGAACTGAAAAAGCCGCTTCCCCGTTTCGTCACCGGCCATGCGGCGCCCACGGCCTGGTGCGTGATCGCACCGAGCAGAAAGACCGCGAGTATCCCGTGAATGATAAGAAGTATCGACCATCCAACTTGCATCAGCTGCCTCCCTCAAGTCCAACTCTGCCTTTGCGGCTTCACGCGTGCGCGGATGCTAAACCGTCGTCGATTTCCCGACTCGCGAACACGCCCTACGTTTGCCGCGCTATGTTGCCTGTATCTTGTGATACCTGGTAGTGCTATTTGCCTATACCGTTATAGTCCCAGAGAATAGGG
>WNFG01003035.1_pt1 | contig 24961 bp, 24 predicted proteins | sample 5400431 | NCBI WGS metagenome assembly WNFG01 (sample SAMN13153346, study PRJNA577476) | soil metagenome | isolation source: 120 cm saprolite under Douglas fir tree site 2 hole 3 replicate 2 | place: USA:California | collected 2015-04-18 | reverse complement strand
GAAGTAGCAGACCGGTCGTGCTGCAGCCGTGCCGCCGACTCGCGGCTGAGCGAGATCTCGCCTTGAATGAACTACCGGCCGTGCCGCCGCCGCCTAAGTGGCTGAGCGGCTCTTTGAGCGACGGCGACGCAATCTCGACGGTGACGGTGCCTGAGGATCGGCGGCCGGCCATCGCGGCGGGACCAGACGACGAGAAATGCGATATCGGCCTTGCGTGGCGCCGATGAGAATGCGCCGCGCATCACGACCGGCGTCACCGTGTCGGCAGGGAGAAAACCCGGCCGGCTCATGTGTGCCGTGACGCGGTGCTGGGTTTTTTTGCATATTGCGCAATTACCACACCTAACGCGACTGTCGACGATACAGCGCGAGGGCTACCCTGCAATTTTGCTCAGAAAAACGGCCGTTCTCAGAATGGCTTATGGGGAAAGCGACAGAGAAGACTTGGAATTCCGGGCGTGCTCCCGCCTCGGCACTGTCCCGTTTCGAGCCAAGCGCCACGCGTCACCGACGCTTGCGGCCGCGCGCGGCCTCTCTCGAATATGTAAGTTAAATCAAATTTTTATGACACGACCTCGAGCGCAAGCAGCGCGTCGTGCGCGGCTCGATCCACTCATGCCGGCTTTGCATCGCAATTTGCGAGCATTGCAGGGGTACGGGGCCGTGCTATTTTGAATTTGCCGCTGGCGACCGGCGGCCTTCAGTAAAAGGTTCGTATTCGAACTCATCGAAGATGAGGACGGACGAGTCATGCCTAATGTTCCCGGCTTCGACTTCGGCCTCGTCAAAGATCGGCGGATGCGGACGTAAACTAGAACTCGTGGCGTCTCGAGTCTTTGTTATGTGGCGACGCGAAACGAGCTGGAAATACTTCGAATAGGCCAGACACGTGCATGGCGGCGACAGCGGCGTCGGCGAAGGAGGTATTATGGCTACAGCGAGGCGGGGTAATCGAAGCCATTTGAGTTTTCGATTCGAATTTGAGCAGAGCAGTTTGCCGGCCAGTCGCCTGATCGCGGTGGCGTTGCTGTGCGGCCTACTGCTCGTTGCGGCGGCGTTACTGTGGGCCCTACTGCTCTTCGCCGGAAATCCTATAAGGCTTGTATCAGGCCTTGTGCGCGACGCGTTTCCCCTCACCCGACTTTGACGAGCAAATGAACCAGTGATGCGCTGGCCTCCCAGGCCGTGCTGGCCGCCTAATTTACGGGCATTTCCGGGCCCGCTGTTGGCGGCCTAGGGGATGCGCCACCACACGGCGGCGTTGGGTCGGACGCGATCGCCAAGACCGCCTCATATCCCAAAAAGCCCAGCAAAAGGCCGAGCCCGCCCCCCGGAGAAGACGTGCCTCGAGATCCTCGGCCGGCCCGAGATGCGCGACAAGCTGGTGCAGTCCGGCTTCGAGGTGCAGGCCAAGAGCGGCGCCGACCACATGGCGCGCGTCGTCAAAGAGATTCCGATGTTCCGGGACATCATCGCCCAGGCGGGAATCCAACGGCTGTAGAGCGACCCTCGTGGGTTTACGGATGCCCTGCGTGATGGCGACGACGGCGAGTGTGCCGAAAACCTTCACATTCCATGACATCCCACTTACGCCGCTTCCTTCGTGGAGTCGCGCCACTCAACCAACGTGAAGGCAATGAACATGCCGATCGCCGAGAGCGTGGAAAGCGTTAGAGCAACCTCGCCAGAGTTCCCCAACGCGTTTAATGGTAAGGTGACAACGGACGAAAGAACCACTGTGAAAAAGCGACCGATCCGTCGGCGAGCGTTAGGTGAAAATGTGGTCGCTGGGGCGGTATCGAGCCGTCGGCGCGTGCTTCCAGCAATGGTGCCGGCTACCAGAGCGACAACGATCAGAAAGAAAGCGGCGTTCGAGCCGAACGACGACGACGTAAGCAACATGATAACCGGTAGTAAGCTACCCGCCGCACCGGCAAGGACAAACCGCAAATATTCGTTTCGGATCTCGAGATAGCTCCGCTTTTCGGATCGTAAATTTAATGACTCTGAAGCGATTTTGGCTTCGGGTTCTTTGGTGCGCTCCGCGAGCCACTCTCCGGCGCTTGCGAGCCAGGATTCGGCCGAAGCTTTCAGCGCCTCCGACGCTTTGGCCTCGAGTTCGTCGGTGCGCTTCGCGAGCCGCCCTTCGGCGCTTTCAAGCCAGGCCTGGACCGCCGCCTTGAGTTCATCTTGAATCTGGCGAAAGCTCGCCCTTTGATTGGTCGTCGCCGCCAGAATGCTATCTCGGGTCTCGTTCAGCTCCTTGCGGAGCTCACTGACGACGTTCGTGAGCCCATCGACGTCATCACGTAGCTTGCGCACGCTTCGGCTCTCAAGCTCCTTACGGCGCGCTGGGTTAGGAAAGAGCCGCAGTGTACGCAGGTCACCCTTCTCCTGCCTTGGAGTGTGCAACTCCGGTCGCACCGCCTCGGCGCGGAATGTGTTAAATATGTCCTTTTCAACGAGCCCCGCTACCTCTTCAAGCGACAGGTAATCCTGAAAGGTGGGATCGCCTGTGGACAGGACTCGTTGCAAGGCTCCCGAGAACATCGTGTACTCGCCTTCCCAGGGCGCTTTGGACTTGCTCTTGGGGCCAGCCGCACAGAACAGCGCCGAGCCTTTGTCGATGTCGACTTCGGACAATACCTCGCGAATCTGCCGCGGCACCTCGACCACAGCGATACCAGCATCCTGGTAGATGAAAGGCGTGACTGCACCACTGGCATAGCAGGCATCGATGATGACGATGTGCCGTTTGTGGGGTGTCTCTTCGTACAGCGTTTTGGCAATAAATTTCACCGGCAAGACGGTCAGATCGAGATTCTTCTGGCTCGTGCAGCGCAAAGCGACGAAATAGTCTTTGTTCAGATAGCCGCCATGACCGACATAGAAAAAGAGGATATTGCGGATAGCAGCTTCCGCGTTAGTGCGCAGGAACCGAGAGATCCGGTCGACAATCGCGCCGGGATGCTCCTCGTTGTCAAAGAGCCATAGGAGATTTTCGGCTGGCAAGCCAAGCCCTTCGTCGCGAAGAAGGTAGTCGCGGAAAAAGTTGGCACTGTTTTGGAATGCGGGCCTGGTCTCGAAGTTCGGGAAGCTGGGCCACTCGCTCGCGCCCAGGATCACGGCCAGGCTGCCGCCCGCGGTTGTCATTGGTGATTCCGAGTCGCCGACGAATTCGCCCCCAGCACCTGGACGATAGAGGCAACATCGCGGCTGCGTACGTTGTCGATGCGCACGCCATTTAGTTCGATGGTCGTTGTTCCGGTTCGCTCAATCCAGGACTTGATGGCTCGCGCGAGAATTACGATGGCCGGGGTGCCGAGCACGGCGATGAGTGTCGCACCGAAATCCATGGCCTCCCGATTGGTCCGCGCAGCTGCGGTCCTGTCCAGGTCCAGATTGCCTCGCAATTCGGAATCCTGCTTGAGGTCGCTCAGCAGGTCCTGAGCCCGTTCGTTCGCCTCCGCATCGTCGAGATCGGGGAAGGCGATTCTGACGGTCGTGCTCATCTGGGGTCCCCATCGGGACACAAGTATAAGTTGTATTATGCTACAGTCATCTCGGCATGTCAATTGCCTTCGAGCAACATTGCCTTCGAGCAACAGACATTTTTTTGATGGGCCGCGATCTCGTGAACGCCGATCGGCGATCGCCTACGGCGGTCATGGCATGACCGGTGTCACGCTTTCCAGGGAATTGTCGATAAGCATGAAACCGCGGGTCGCCGTTTCGCTCCGCTCGGCTGACCCTTGCTCACTCGCCGACTACTCGAGGCGAATCGCCCCGGCCGGTAACGATCCTGGGTCTGCAGCGCACCGCTCCGCCATGGCGCGTCGAAGACGCGCATAAACGCGCCTATGGCTTCGCGCTGCGCCCGGGCGCCCGGGGATGACGCTTCGCGTTACTTCACCAATCCCTCCGCCTTCAGCGCCTCCTGCACCTTGGGGCGGGCGCCGACCCGGTCGACATAGGCCTTGAGGTTCGGCCACTTGGCGAGGTCCATCTCGATGCGCGCGGTCCAGCGCAGCACGGTGAAGAGATAGGCGTCGGCGACGGTGAACTTGTCGCCCATCAGGTACGATTTGCCGGCGAGCTGCTTGTCGAGCCAGTCGAAGCGCTTGCCCAGGTTCTCCTTGGAGATCGCCTTGTAGGCGTCGGGCGTGGTCGGCCGGAAGATCGGCCCGAAGGACTTGTGCAGCTCCGAGGTGGTGAAGTTGAGCCATTCCAGCACCCGATAGCGCTCGGGCTTGCCGGCGGCAGGCACCAGGCCGGATGCGGGGTTCTGGTCGGCGATCCACTGCACGATCACCGGCCCCTCGGTGAGGCGCTCGCCGTTGTCGAGTTCGAGCACCGGCACCTGGCCCTTGCCGTTGACGGTCCAGTAGTCGACCCCGGACTTGGTCTTCTTTTCCTGATTGTTGACCTGCTCGAGGTCGAACTTGGCGCCGGCCTCGCGCAGCACGATGTGGGGCGAGAGCGAGCAGGCACCGGGCGCATAATAAAGCTTCATCACGAGCCTCCTTCGAGACGCCGGTCATTCGCGCAGGTCGCGGGTCTTCCAGCGCGTTTTCAGGCTGATTGGGACCGGTCGGCCGATCGGCCGGCGGGGGCGGGACATTGCATGGGGCATGGCCCCGGCGCAAGCCTCCGGCCGCGGAACCGACCCCGGCAGCGGCCGTTAACGGTTCGCTAACCAGCCGGGGACCAGTCTGTGCGGTGCCGGGGCAGCTCGCTTTGCGGAGGATGCCCAATGGGATCGATCGCCGACAACCGCAGCGCGCCCGACGCGCCGCCACGCTCGCATGCGCCGACCGGGGCCGGTCCCGATCGCGGCGGCCGCAGCGGCCGAGATCCCGCCCAGCCGGGCTTGGCGGGCGTGTCCCAGGACGACTTTCAGGGCGACTTGGCCCGCCGCATGGTCGAACGCGTGATCCGCGGCGGCCAGACGTCGCCCGCCGAGGCGCTGAGCGCGCTGCGCTCGGCGTTTCCGGAAAGCCCGCTCACGGTGCGGGTCGCCGCGCTCGCCATGCTGATCGGCGGCGCGGGCGTCGATCCCATGCCGAGATAGGCCCGCCGCGCGCGATCGCCGGCCAGGAGTTGCGCGCCGGCGCGTCACACGCCGGCTCCCCCAGCCGGAATGACCAGCCCCGCCCCGTTCCCGAAGGTGCCCGGTGACTACGAATTTTTTTATCTACGTAATGCATTTTTTTCTTGACTTTTGATGCAAATCAGTTTATAAGGGCCGCATCCTCGCTCAGAGGGGCGTTTTCTAGGGACGGCCTGAAACGGAGCGAGGTGTGGCGTCCCGCGGCGGCGGCTCGTAACCGCAGTCTCGGGAGGTTCGGGGAAGATACCCGCTGGGCTGGATGCGGCCCCGAGCCAAAAAGCCACGGGTGGAGCGCCGAGAGGCGGGCGTCCCTTCAGCGAAAGGGTTCGCCCGGCGCCTCGCAAGCGCCACCGTGCCGGGCACCACGGCACGGGTTCTACCCCCCAGTCGCCTTTCGGCGCTCCGCCTACCCCCTCGTCGGGGTGGAGGATAGAGAAGAAAAGTCTCAAACCCCGGGCGCAACGCGTCGCGGGAACGAGACGGGCTGTTTGACATCGTGAAACCGAGCACGGCAGCGGGGCCGATCACATCCCGAGATAGGCCTGCCGCACGCGGTCGTCGGCCAGGAGCTGCGCGCCGGGGCCGGCGAGCGTGATGCGGCCGTTCTCGAGCACGTAGGCCTGCGCCGCAAGCTTGAGCGAGACCGCGACGTTCTGCTCGACCAGCACGCAGGTGAGGCCTTCGCGGTTGAGATCGCGCACCGTGCGCAGCACGTTCTGCACCGTCGCCGGCGCGAGGCCGAGCGAAGGCTCATCGAACATGACGAGCTCCGGCGCCCCCATCAGGCAACGGCCGATCGCCAGCATCTGCTGCTCGCCGCCGGAGAGCGTGCCCGCCGCCTGGCTCGAGCGCTCGGCCAGCACCGGAAACAGGGCGAACACGCGCTCGAAATTTTTTGCCCGGCCGGCCTGGGCACGCGGCAGCATCGCGCCCACCTCGAGGTTCTCCAGGACCGACAGGGTCGGAAAGACCTGCCGGCCTTCCGCCACTTGGCCGATGCCGAGATTGCAGACGCGGTGGCTTTCCCAACCGCCGATATCGACGTCGCGGAAATAGATGCGGCCGCGGGCCGGACGGTGCATGCCGGCGATGGTGCGGATGAGCGAGGTCTTACCGGCGCCGTTCGCGCCGACGATCGCCACGATCGTCCCCTCGCCGATGTCGAGCGACACGTCGTCGAGCGCCTGGGCGTCGCCGTGGAAGACGTCGAGGTGCTCAACCCGCAACATCAGCCGACCGCCTCGGCGCCGAGATAGGAATGCACCACCGCGGGCTCGCGCACCACGGCGTCGGGCGCGCCCTCGGCGATGGCGGCGCCATGGTGCAGCACCAGCACCCGCACCGCCAGCGCCATCACCGCGCGCATGACGTGCTCGATCAGCAGGATGGTGAGCCCGGTCTCGCGGTTGAGCCGCCCGAGGATCGCCACCATGCGGTCGGTCTCCGCCGGCCGCAGCCCCGCCATCACCTCGTCGAGCAGGAGGAGCTTGGGATCGGTGGCGAGCGCGCGCGCGACCTCGAGGCGCTTGCGGTCGGGCAGCGTCAGCGCCGCGGCTGGCTGCCGCCGCCGGTCGAACAGGTCGAGATGCCACAGCACCTCGTGCGCGCGGCGGCGCGCGATGACCGGATCGTCGTGGTGGAGCAAGGCGCCGATGACGACGTTGTCCTCGACCGAAAGCGCGGGAAACGGCCGCACCAGCTGAAAGGTCCGGCCGATGCCGCGCCGGCAAATCGCGTCGGGCATGAGCCCGTCGATGCGCTCGCCGGCGAAGGCGATCGAGCCCTCATCGGGCGCGAGCGCGCCGGCGATCATGTTGAACAGGGTGGTCTTGCCCGCCCCGTTCGGGCCGATGACCGCGAAGATCGAGCCCGACGCAACGGCGAAGCTCACGCCGTCGACCGCCAAGAGGCCGCGGAACCGCTTGCTGACCGCGTCGATCGTCAAGAGCGCGGTCATGACGACGTCACGCCGAGCTTGCGGGCGAGCCACGGCCACACCCCGTCGGGAACCACCATCACGACGGCGAGCAGGCAGACGCCGTAGAACACCTGCTTGACGCCGGGTATGTCGAGGCCGAAGGCGGTGAGCAGCTGCTGCACGGCCTCGGAAAGGCCGGTGAGCAGGAACGCGCCGATGACCGGTCCGAACAGCGTGCCGGTGCCGCCGATGATGGGCCCCAGGATCAGCTCGATCGAGCGCGAGACCTGAAATACCTGCTCCGGAAACAGATTGTTGTAATAGAACGCGAAGAACACGCCGGCGACCGCGGTCATGGCGGCGGAAATGACGACCGCGTACATCTTGTAGCGGAAGGTATCGATGCCGAGCGAGCGCGCCGCGATCTCGTCCTCGCGGATCGCCTGCCAGTAGTAGCCGACGCGGCTCCTGAGCAGAGCGTGACACAGAACGAAGGCGGCAACGGTCAGCGCCAGCATGACGTAGTAGAACATGGCTGGGTTGCCGCGCAGGTTCCAGAGGTCGTTGCGGGCGTAATTGGCGACCGGCAGGAAGAAGCCGCTCGACCCGCCGACCCAACCGAAATGATCGAAGCCGATGCGGGCGAACTCGGCGAAGGCGATGGTGAGGATGGCGAAATAGACGCCGGCCACGCCGAAGCGGAAGGCGAGGAAGCCGATGATCGCGCCGCAGGCCGCCGCGAGCGCGACCGCGGCGAACAGCCCGATCCAGGGACCGACGCCGAAATGGACATAGAGCGCCGCCGCCGCATAGCCGCCGAGCCCGACATAGATGGCATGGCCGAGCGAGAGCTGGCCGGCGAAGCCCATCATCACGTTCCAGGCCTGCCCGGTATAGGCGAAGTAGAGGATGATGATGAGCACGGTGAGCAGGTAGTCGTTGGCGAGCCACGGCGCCGCCAGCAGCGCCGCCAGCAGCACGCCGAGCAGCACCAGGGTGCGGCGCGGAACGCCTTCGGTGAGCCGCCGCATCATGACGGCCTCCTCCCGAGAATGCCCTGCGGCCGGAACAGCAGCACCAGCACCAGCAGGCCGAAGGAGAACATGCTCTTGGCGGAGGGGGTGAAGACCAGGCCGGCGAGCGCCTCGGTGAGCCCGATCAGCACGCCGCCGACGAGCGCGCCCGGCATCGAGCCGAGGCCGCCGGTGATCACGATGATGAAGGCGAGCAGCGTATAGGCGGGTCCGAGCGCCGGCGTCACGTCGAGGAGCAGTACCAGCATGGAGCCCGCCGCGCCGACGCAGGCGGCGCCGAGACCGAAGGTGAGCGCATAGAGGCGCTTGACGTCGAGCCCGACCACCAGCGCGCCGGTGTAATTGTCGGCGCAGGCGCGGATCGCCTTGCCGAGCGGCGCGAAGCGGAAAAACCCGAACAGCGCCGCCGCCACCGCGATGGTCGCGCCGCCGGCATAGACCTTGGCGGCATCGACGATCAGCGGACCGATCAAAAAGCTGTCGAACGAATAGGAGGTCTGCACGTTGCGGGCATCGGGCCCGAACACGATCAGCAGCAGGTTGACGATGATGAGCGCGATTGCGACCAGCAGGATGAACTGGCTGTGCTCGGGCCGGTTGATGAACGGATTGATGACACCGGCCTGCAGCGCATAGCCCAACGCGAACAGCACGGCGGCGATCGGGACCGTCATCGCCAGGGGATCGAGCCGCAAGCCGTTGAACAGGACGATCGCGATGTACATCGCGATCGTCATCATCTCGCCGTGCGCGAAATTGACGACGCGCACGACCCCGAAAATGACCGAGAGGCCGAGCGCCATCAGGCCGTAGAGGAGGCCGGTCAAGAGGCCGCTGACCACGACGTTGAGATAGATGTCTGCCGCCACCGCTCGGTCTGCCTCAGGGCGTTGTCGTCGCGAGCTACGCGCCGGCCGTCGGTCGGGCAGGATCGGGTCAGGCGCGCCGGTCGTAGGGGGTCATCGGCAATTGCGGCGCGGCGTTGGCCGCCGCCTTCGGCGCCACCGTGGGGAGCTTGCCGCCGCGATTCTGGATCGCCGAGTTCTTGAGCTTGTCGTTCTGGCCCTTGGCGTCGAACTGGATGCCGGGGCCGACGCTCACATTGTCGGTGATGTCGGTCTTGCGAATGGCATCGGCGAGCGCCTTCGGATCGGTCGAGCCGGCCCGCTTGTAGGCATCCGCGGCCACCAGCAACGCCTCGAAGGTGAAGACGTGATTGGTATTCAGGTTGATGCCCGGATAGGCCTTGGCGAGCGCGGCCTCGAGCCGCTGGCTCAGCTTCTTGTTCGGATCGTACCACGGCACGAAGCTGAGCGGGCCGTCGCTGAGCTTGCCCAGGGTCTTGAGATACTGGTCCTCGTACCAGCCCGGGCCCATGCTGAGCACGGCCATCGGCGCAAAGCGCTGCTTGACGAGCTCGCGGGTGATCAGGATCGCATCGTTGAGCCGGCTGACCATGAGCAGCGCCTCGGCGCCGGTCGCCTTGGCCTTCGCGACCTCGACCGAGAGATCGCGCGCCGCCGGGTCGTAGGCGATCTGCTCGACCACCTGGTAGGGCATGTTGAACTTGGGCAGCAATCCGGGAAGGTCTCTCGCCATCGCGGTGCCGAAGGTGTCGTTGACGTGCATGAACACGACCGATTTCGGCGCCTTGCCGGTGACCTCGAACACCTCCTTCTGGTTGGCGAAGGCGTCGGAGAGGATCATCGGCGCGGTCGGGAAGTTCCGGAACACGAACTTGTAGCCCTGCTCGGTGATCGGGGGCGCGGCGGCGATGTTGATCACGAACGGGATGCCCTTCTGCTCGGCGACCTGCGCGATCGCCGTGCTCTGGCCGGAATCGAAGGCCCCGACCAGAAGCTGGGCACCGTCGCCGATGAGCTTCTCGGCGCGGGCGCGGGCGACCTCGACGTTGGTCTCGGTATCGGCGTTCATGATCGCGAGCTCCGGCAGGCCGAGCTCCTTGAAGATCGGCGCCGCGACCTCGACTCCGCGCTGGCAGTCCTGCCCGATGCTCGCCTGCACGCCCGACCGCGGCAGCAGGACGCCGACCTTCAGCGCGGAACCCTGCGCGCGCGCGATGTCGAATGGCGCGGTGCCGGCGAGCAATCCGGCGGCGCCCGCGCCGGCGGCAAAGCAGCGGCGGGTGACGGATGCGGCGGGCGATTGACGGATCATCGGCGGTTCTCCCAGGATACGCGGTCGTTTGCCCTATTTCTCTTATTGTTCGAACCAAGATGCAATGGGCCATAACGGCGCGATCGAGGCGGTGACGAGGAGGTGTCCATGGAAGAAGCAGCGGCGCTGTCGGAACGGCGCGCGGGCTACCGCGTCGTCACGCTCAACCGGCCGCAGCGACTCAATGCCTTCACCGAAGCGATGCACCAGGCGCTCAAGCGCGCGCTCGCGGAGGCCGAGGAGGACGGCGAGTGCCGCGCGCTGCTGCTCACCGGCGCCGGCCGCGGCTTCTGCGCCGGGCAGGACCTGAACGAGCGGGTGGCGAAGGACGGAAAGACCATGGTGCTCGGGAACGCGCTCGAGGCCCATTACAATCCGCTCGTGCGGCGGCTGCGCGCCCTGCCGTTCCCCGTGGTCGCCGCGGTGAACGGGGTCGCGGCCGGCGCCGGCGCCAATATCGCGCTCGCCTGCGACATCGTGCTGGCGGCGCGCTCCGCAAGCTTCGTGCAGGCCTTCGCCAAGATCGGCCTGGTGCCGGACTGCGGCGGCACCTGGATCCTGCCGCGGCTCCTTGGCCCGGCGCGCGCCCGCGCGCTGGCGCTCACCGGCGAGCCGCTGCCGGCGGAAAAGGCCGAAGCCTGGGGGCTGATCTGGAGAGCGGTCGACGACGCCGCGCTGATGAGCGAAGCGCACGGGCTCTGCGCCGCGTTCGCGGCGGCGCCGACGGTCGCCCTCGCCCTGACCAAGCGCCTCATCGACGAGTCCTGGGGGAACGATCTCGACACGCAGCTCGACCTCGAGCGCGAGAGCCAGCGCGAGGCAAGCCTCACGCCCGATTGCGCCGAGGGCGTGCGCGCGTTCCTGGGCAAGCGCCCCCCGGTGTTCACGGGTCGGCGCGGTCTGTAGTCAGTAGGGTGGGCAAAATCGCCTGTCGCGGCATTGCCGTATCGAACGGCACGTGCGCGATTTTGCCCACGCGTGACCATTGCCGAGAGATCGACGTCCGGGAAATTGCGACGCGTGGGCAAATGCACGACCGACGTTTTCGACAAGACGCAATGAGCGGGCCGCGCTTTTGCCCACCCTACGGAAATCCTCCGCCGCTCGTCATTTCTTGCGCGGCGGGATTTGAATGAGCTCCGCGAGCTGCTCCTTGGTCAGCGGCGCATCGATGAACTTGAGCTTGACCGCGTCGCGCTGAATGCCGTCGATGTCCTTCATCTCGTCGGTCTGCATGGCCGCCTTGGGATGGAACTCCTTGATCGATTCCGCGATCAGGCTCTCGTCGAGCTTCATCTTGTCGGCATACATCTTGATTGCCTTGGGGTCGGAATACATCCAGTCGACCGCCTCCCGATAGCCTTCGACGAACCGCATGATCGCATCATGCTTCGCCTTCAAGGCGTCGGCATTGACGATGATCGTGCGCACCGTCTGCCCGCGCAGCGAAGGCGCATCGCTGCCGTGGATGAGAATGCGGATCTTGCCTTCCTTGAGCTCCTTGATGCCGAACGGCGGGGCGGCCCAGCCGATATCGATCTGACCGGACATGACCTGGGTCAGCGTGGCAGCCGGACCGCCGGTCGGCGTCGGCTTCGCCTTGACGCCGAGCTCGTCGACGAACGCCAGCACGAGGTTGTTGGAGCTCGAGCCGCTGGTCGAGTACGCGATCGTGTTGGCGGCGGTGGTGTCCTTGACGGTCTTGAGCGGCGAATCGGCCCGCACGTACCAATAGAGGTCGCCAGTGCCGGTGAATGCCGGAAGCAGGATGCGCAGCGGCGCGCCGCGCGCGAACGCGCGCATCACCCCGGCGACGCCGACGCCGGCGCCGAGCTCGGCGCTGCCGGCGATGACGGGCTGCATGGTCTCGCCGGCGCCCTGGGTGCCGACATTCTCGAGCTCGAGATTGCGCTTCTTGAAAATACCGGCGTCCTGGCCGAGGGTCGGCGCCTGGTTCTCCCAATTGTTGATCTGACCGATCGCGACCTTGAGATGGTCCTGCGCCGGCGCGGGCGCGGCGGCGAGCACGAGCGGGACGGCGAGTGCGATCGTCAGTGTCCGCTTCATCGGGTCCTCCCGGTCTTCCGGCTCGTCCTGCCTTTACGGCTGCGCGACGACGTTGTACGCGACCTGTCGGATTTCGCCGATGCGGCCCGCCGCCGCGCCCTGGAGCTGGCGAGCGCGACTTGGTAGCGGGCATCGGAAAGGTCGGGCACTGGACTTTCCTGGTTCCGGCAGCGCGGCGGCACACCGCTCGCGCCGGAGCAAAGCCGAAATAGCCGCAATTGCCAAGCCGCGGCCGTTGCCGAGACGCCTTGCCAATCGGCAGCGATCTCAGCAGAGTCCGCGCCGAGCCGGGGCGGAACTGGAGAGAACAGCACATGAATCCCGTGGTCGCAGTCATCGCGCCCGGCATGATGGGCGGAGCGGTCGCCGGGCGGCTCGTCGAGAACGGCGTCAAGGTGCTCACCTCGCTCGCCGCCCGCAGCCCCGCGACCGTCGCGCGCGCCAGCAAGCACGGCCTGACCTCGGCTGGCGAGGAGGAAATCGCGGCGGCCGATTTCATCCTGTCGATCGTACCGCCGGGCGAGGCGGTTGCGCTGGCGCAACGCTTCGCGCCGGCGCTGACCGCGAGCAACAGCAAGCCGATCTATGTCGACTGCAACGCGGTGAGCCCGGCGACGGCCGAGCGCATCGCCGCCGCGATCGCGCCGACCGGCTCGCCCTTCGTCGATGCCGGCATCATCGGGTCGCCGCCGCAGGCCGGCGACGCCGGGCCGCGCTTCTACGCATCGGGTCCCCACGCGCCGCGCTTTGCGGCGCTCAAGCAATATGGGCTCGACGTGCGAGTGCTCGAGGGTCCGGTCAGCGCGGCCTCGGCGGTCAAGATGTCCTATGCCGGCATCACCAAGGGCACGCAGGCGCTCGCCGCGGTGATGATGCTTGCGGCGACGCGTGGCGGCTCCGCCGACGCCCTATTCAAGGAGCTCGCGTTCAGCCAGCCGCACATGCTCGCCTGGCTCAAACGCAGCCTCTCGATCATGCCGCCCAAGGCCTATCGCTGGATCGCCGAAATGCACGAGATCGCCGATTTCGTCGGCGAGGATCCCGCGGGGCACGAGCTCTACGTCGGCGCCGCGCATTTCTACGAGCAGATCGCGCGCGACTTTGCGGAAGAAAAGAAGCAGGTCTCGGCGCTCGACGTGTTCCTCAACAAGGGCGCCGCGTAGGCCGGATGCAGCGCGGCACCGTAGGGTGGGCAAAGGCGCGGACGACAATCACCCATCTTGCCACGACAACGGTAGAGCGCCGTGCCCACGCGTCAACGCCGACCACGAAGCAAGCCATACGCGTGGGCACGGCGCACGCAAGCACATTCCGCGGATAGGTAGGCGGGCGGCGCGTGCGCCTTTGCCCACCCTACAAATACGCCGTCACAGCCGCTCCTTCAGGAAGCGCATCAGGCGCGGCGCCATGAAGCCGGGGTAGCTGTCCGGCTCCTCGATCGGGTCGCCGACCCAGTAATGCGGCGCGCCCTGCACGATGCAGGTGCGCGCGAAGAAGTTCGAACACGCCGATCTGGTTGTTGGCGAAGGTCGCGTAGTTGATCGGCGACGCGTCGAAATAGAGCCGCGGATCGTCCATCGGCGAGGCGCCCAAGAAATTCTCGATGTTGTTCTCGCGCGGGCTCTGCAGCTGGTAGCGCTGCCACATGTGGGCGAGGTCGTAGACGCCGTAGACGCCGATCAGCGCCTTCACCCTGGTGCTGACGGTGGCATGGGGATCTTTCGGGTAGCCGCCCTTGAAGATCGGGCTTCCTCCGCCGAGCGTCGCGAGGGCGGCGAGATGCGCGCCGGCGGAAGCCCCGAACAGGCCGATGCGCTCGGGATCGATCTTGAACTGGCCGGCGCTGGCGCGCACGAACTGCACCGCCGCCAGCACGTCGTGGACCGCCTGCGGAAACGCCTTTTCGCCCTTCTTGGCGAGGCGATAGCTGATCGCGAACAGGGCATAGCCGCGCTCGGCCAGATAGGGTCCCCAGAACTGGAAGGCGCTGCGGGCGCCCGCCTGCCAGCCGCCGCCGTGCACGGCGATCAGCGCGGGAAAGCGCCCGGACCCCGCCGGCAGATAGAGATCGCCGAGCAGCGAAACGCCATCGTGGCTGGCGTAGGCGATGCCGCCGCGGGCTTCGATCTTTTGCGATTCCGCCATTCGATCCTCCCGTGCGCGCGCAAGCTCACGCCCGGGCGTAACGTCCGCGATTGAAGAAACGGTCCTTGTCGTCCTCGGACGCGGTCTCGCGGTTCGACTTGATCACGGCCACCTTGGCGAGCGCGGCCTTGACCGCGGGACGCTCGCTGATGGCGTTGAACCAGCGCCCGAGATTGGGGTGGTCGTCCCATTTCACGCCGTGGGTCTCGTGGTTGCGCGTCCACGGAAAGGTCGCGATGTCGGCGATCGAGTACTCCTGGCCACCGAGATAGGGCACCGCGGCGAGCCGCTTCTCCAGCACCTCGTAGAGCCGCTTCAATTCCGAGGTGTAGCGGCCCGTCGAATAGTCGTTGCCGGCCTTGGGCGCGAACAGCTTGAAATGGGTCCATTGCCCGAACATCGGCCCGACGCCGGTGAGCTGGACCAGCAGCCACTGGATCGCCTCATACTTCTTGGCGGTGTCCTTGGGCAGGAATTTTCCGGTCTTGTCGGCGAGATACATCAGGATCGCGCCCGACTCGAACACGGTGAAGGGCTTGCCGCCGGGACCGTCGTGATCGACGATCGCGGGAATCTTGTTGTTGGGATTGATCTTCGAAAACTCGGGCTTGTACTGCTCGCCCTTCCAGACGTCGACGAAGTGTTCCTTGTAGGGGAGCCCGCATTCCTCGAGCATGATGTAAATCTTCTGCACGTTCGGGCTGGTGAGCGCGTAAAAAACGATCATGGCGATTGGCCTTTGCTGGGTCGCGGAAGACGCCAACGGTATCGAGCGCCGCCCGCGCCGGCAAGCGCCTCGCCGGAACCGCGCGCCGCAACCCGAGCCCCTCGCGGGCGCGCCTTTCTCGGGCCTGGCGATCGAGGTAGACTCACCGACTTGCCAAGGCCGCGAACCGGGAGGCGTGCCGTGAGCGTCGAAGACCGCGTGCAGCAGACGCCGAGATTGACCGGCCGCATCGCCGCCGAGCGGATCAAGCTGATGGCCGTCCCGCGCCCGCCGGTGGGCGCGGTCGCCCGCTTCGCCGCGCTCGGCGATCCGACCGGCATCGTCTCCGACACCATGGACGAGCTCGGCATCCCTTGCGGCGTCGTCGGGGCGTCGGTGCTCAAGCCGACCATCACGGGCAAGACCATCGTCGGGCCGGCGCTGACGCTCCGCAACATCCTGCAACGGATCGATCCGCTCGCCGGCGCGCGCGATCACGTGAACCGGATGGCCGAGTTCGAAGCCCACAACCTGGCGCAGCCCGGCGACGTGCTGGTGATCCAGGGCGTGGCCGGGGTCTCCAACATGGGCGGCATCTCCGCACAGACCGGCAAGCGGCAGGGTGAGATCGGAGCGATCGTCGCGGGCGGCGTGCGCGACCTCGCCCATTCCCGCGCCATCGGTTTTCCGGTGTGGGCGAGCGACTTCACGCCGGTCACCGGCAAATGGCGGCTCGAGACCATCGAGATCAACGGCCCGATCCAGATCGGCGAGGTGCGCGTCGCGCCCGGCGATCTGGTGATCGCCGACGATACCGGCGTGTGCTTCGTTCCGCGCGACATGGTGCTCGAGGTGCTGGAGGCGGCCGAGCAGAAGGCGAAGGCCGAGACGGTCCGCTGCAAGGCGATCGACGACGGCGTGCCGGTGCCCGACATTTCGCGCGCGACCTACGGGGACAAGGGGTAGCAACCCGACGCGGAACCGGGAGAAAGGAAAACACCACGTGCGACTTATTCTACGCGCAGGCCTCGTCGCCGTTTTCTGCGCCGCGGCATCGGCCCAAGCCGCGGCACAAACGCCGGAGCAATTCTACGCGGGCAAGACCATCGATTTCGTGATCGGCTATCCGCCCGGCGGCAGCAACGATACCTGGGCGCGGCTGGTGACCCGCCATCTCGGCAAGCACATCCCGGGCAAGCCGACCGTCGTCCCGAAGAACCAGCCGGGGGCGGGCAGCTTCCTGGCGGTCAACACGATTTTCAACGTCTCCCCCAAGGACGGCACCGTGATCGGCATCGGCGCTCCGACCATGCCGCTCGACGAGAAGCTCGGCACCCAGGGCGTGCGCTTCAAGACCGCCGAGATGAATTGGATCGGGCGCGTCGATTCGCTCGTCAACATGGTGTTCTTGTGGAAGACCTCGCGGGTGAAGAGCTTCGCGGACGCGATGAGCATCCAATCCACCTTGTCCGCGACCGGCGTCGGCTCGACCGTCTCGATCTATCCGACGGTGATGAACAACGTGTTCGGAACCAAGTTCAAGCTGGTGATGGGATACAAAGGGTCGAACGAGGCCATGCTCGCGGTCGAGCGCGGCGAGGTCGAGGGTCATTCGACCTCTTGGACCGCGCTCAAGGTCGCCCATCCCGATTGGATCCGGGACAAGACCGTCACCATCCTGGTGCAGTTCGCCCTCAAGCGGCACGCGGAAATGCCCGACATTCCCACCGCGGTCGAGCTCGCCCGCAGCGACGAGGAGCGGGCGGTCCTCGCCGCTGTGATGAACGCGGCCGAGGTCGGCACCGCGTTCTTCACCACGCCGGGCGTCCCCGCCGACCGGCTCGCCGCCCTTCGCCGCGCCTTCGACGCGACGATGCAGGACCCGGAGCTCCACGCCGACGTCGAGCGGACCGGCCTCGCCATCAATCCGATCACCGGGGAGGAGCTGCAGAAGCTCGTCGCCGACGTCAGCAACCTCTCGCCGGCCCTGCTCGGGAAAGTGCGCGCCGCCTACACCGTGCCGCGCGCGAATTGATGCGTGGGCGCAATAGCGCCGAGCGGCGGATTACGCCGCGCTTCAATCCGCCCAGAGACTCAACCGGCGTTGCGGTCGAGGAGCTCGATCGACACCCCTTCCGGCGCGCGCAGGAAGGCGACGCGCACGCCGGGACGCACCGTGGTCGGCTCCCGGGTGAAGACGGCGCCCTTGGCCTTGAGCTCGGCGACCACGGCGTCGATGCCGCTTACCCGCAGCCCGAAATGGTCGAGGCCCTGATAGGGCGTGGCGGGCGGCGGGTTGACGCCGTCGCCGGGCGCGACCGGGGCGATGAAGATATCGACGCCGCCGAGCTTGAGGTCGATGCGCGGCTTGCCCTGCTGCATGGTCCTTACCACCTCGGCACCGAACATGCGCTCGTAATAGCGGGCGGTCGCCTCCGGATCGGGGCTGCGCAGATGGATATGGTCGTAGGCGAACTGGGCCATCGTGGTGGTTCTCCGTGCGTTGCTCAGGTCCCGCTCTTCGCCGTCGGGCTCGGCGCCACCGTCGCGATCTTGGCCGCGGTGTGCATGTGGCCGTCCCAGCGCTTGGCGAACGGCGCCGCGATGTCGAACTGGTCGAGCACGCGCGCCACGATGTGATTGACGATGTCGTCGACGGTCTGCGGATGATTGTAGAAGGCCGGCATCGGCGGCACGATCGACACCCCCATGCGCGCGAGCTTGAGCATGTTCTCGAGATGGACCTCAGAGAGCGGGGTTTCCCGCACCACCAGCGCCAGCTTGCGGCGCTCCTTCAACACCACGTCGGCGGCGCGGTGCACGAGGTGCTCGCCATAGCCGTTGGCGATGCATCCCAACGTGCGCACCGAGCAGGGGATCACGACCATGCCCTCGGTCTTGAACGAGCCGGACGAGATCGACGCGCCCATGTCGCCCGGGCTGTGCAGGACGTTGGCGAGGCCGCGCACCTGCTCGACGGTGTAGCGGGTCTCGTGCTCGAGGGTGCGCTGCGCCCATTTGCTGATGATCAGATGGGATTCGACGTCGCTCGCCTTGAGCGCCTCGAGCATGCGCACGCCGAAGATGGCGCCGGTCGAGCCGGTCATGCCGATGATGAGACGCCGCATTCAGGTCCTCCGCGGTCGCGCTGCAGCGGTCCACAGCAAGCGCACGAAAATCGGCTTCATGCAAGCACGTCCCTTCCCTTTCGATCTTGCGTGGCGAGCTCGAAGGAAAGCCCGCTCACGCCTTGAACAGATGGCCGAACCTCTCCAGCGCGATGCGGCGCTCTTCCGGCGTCGGCAGATTCACCTTCGGGAACTTGTCGCGCCAATGCCAGGGCCGACAGGCGTCGATGACCGCCCGGCTGTTGGTGTGGTCGCCGATCGCCTTGCGCTCGGGCTCGATGCGCGGATCGAGCGGAGTCGACCAGGCATTGCGGATGATGTCGATCGAGCTCGCCGGATCCGAGCGCGTGAGGAGCGCCCAGACGAGCTCCTGAAGATCGGACACGTCGATGTCGTCGTCGACCACGATCACATAGCGCCCGCAATAGGCGCCGACATGGCACATGGCGGCGATATGGCCGGCCTGCTTGGCATGGCCGGGATAGCGCTGATTCATCGCCACGGCCAAGAGCAGCCGCGCATTGCCGACCTCGTGCGCCCAGACCGCGGTCACCCCCGGCACTCCCGCCTTCTGGATGCTCTCGCGCAGCAGGGCCGAGCGCACCACCGCGCGGTAGCGACAGATCTCGTCGGGCGGGCGCTGGGGCACGCAGCCCAGGAGGATCGGATCGTTGCGATGATAGACCGCCTTGATGTCGAGCACCGGCTCGGGCCGCAGGTCGCTGGCGTAGTAGCCGGTCCACTCGCCGAACGGTCCCTCGATGCGCTCGTTGTCGGGCTCGACGAAGCCCTCGAGCACGATCTCGGCATTGGCCGGGATCGGCAGGCCGGTGACCGGCCCCTTGATCACCTCGACCGGGCTTCCGCGCATGCCGCCGACGATCTCGTATTCGCACACCCCGTAGGGCACCTCGCTCGAGGCCATCAGGAACGTCATGGGATCGCCGCCGCAGACCACCGCGACCGGCATGCGCTCGCCGCGCGCCTTGTACTTGTCGCGCATCTGCCGGCCGTGCTTGCCGGGCGAGATGTAGAAACCCGCGGTCCTGGCGTCGTGGATCATGACGCGATAGGTGCCGCAATTGATCCAGCCTTCCTCGGGCTCACGGGTGACGTTGAAGCCGCCGGTGCCGATGTAGCGGCCGCCGTCGGGCTGGTGCCATTGCGGGGTCGGGAACTTGGTGATGTCGACATCATCGCCGGTCATGACGTTCTCGAAGATCGGGCCGTCGCTGACGTATTTGGGCGGGATGCGCGTCATCGGCACCATGAAATGGGTGCGAAAGCCGTCGCTCAGCTCGATCTTGCCGATCCCGGCCGGAAAGCCCAACGTCATGTTCTTGCGCTTGCCGCCGAAGAAGTTGACCAGCACGCGGCTCCCTTTGAGCGTCCCCGGCACCTCGTCGAAGACGAAGCAGGGCGCCGCGTCGTCGTGGGTCGCCATTTCCGCGACCATACCGATGTCGCGCTGCCAGGAGAGCCCGCTCACTTGGCTGACCTCGCCGAGCTTGCGCGCCTCCTCGAGCCATTGGCGCAGATCGGCATAGGCGAGGCGCGGCGCGACATTGGAACGCGCGGACGGATCGGCGGCGGCCGCTCCGGCCGGATTGCTGGTGCGATCGGGCTGTGCGGCCATCAATTCCTCCGAAGCGGCGACTTTACGCATTTAATCAAAAACCCCCTGCTGCCGATAGGCCTCGTGCTCCGCCTCGCTCAATCCCACGAGATTGCGAAAGACGAAATCGTTGTCGGCGCCCACGCACGGCGCCGGCCCAACGATGTCGCCGGGCGCCTCGGCGAGGTCGAAGCCCGGATAGCAATAGGCATGATCGCCCATCTCGGGGTGCCGCCGCACCCGAAACTGGCGGCGGGCTGCAAGCTGCGGGTCGGAGAACAGGCCGGCCATGGTCACCACGGGGTAAGCCGCGATGCCGGCGGCCTGCAGGCACTCGGCCGCCGCCTCGGCGCTCATCCCCGCGGTCCAAGCCGAGAGCACGGCGTCGAGCGCCTGGCCGTTGGCGCGGCGCGCCGCCGCCGAGACAAAGCGCTCCTCGAGCGCGAGCGCGGCCTCGCCGATCGCATTCGCCAGCACCGCGAATTCGGCGTCCGACCAGCACGACAGCGCGACCCACTCGCCGTCGCCGCAGCGATAGGCGCCGTGCGGCGCGGCGACCGGATCGTCGTTGCCGCAGCGCTCGGCGAGGCGGCCGGTCGCGAAATAATCCGTGAGCGCCGCGCCCATGAAGGCGAGGCCGCATTCGTATTGCGAGAGATCGATCAGCGCGCCCTTTCCGGTGCGGCGGCTCCGGATCACCGCCGCGAGCGCGGCCGAGGCGCCGAGCAGCGAGGCGACGTAGTCGATATAGGGGCCGTAGAGCAGCATCGGCGGCCCATCGGGAAAGCCGGTCAGCCCACACATGCCGGCGAGCGCCGAGAGCTGCGAGCCGAAACCGGGCTGGTCGGCGCGCGGCCCGGACTGGCCCATATTGCAGGTCGAGAGCATGACCAGCCGCGGATTGAGCACGGCGAGCGCAGCAAAGCCGAGGCCCAGCCGCTCCATCACGCCGGGCCGCATGTTCTCGATGACGAGATCGCACCATTGCGCCATGCGGCGCGCCAGCGCCACGCCCGCGGGCTTCTTCAGATCGACCGTGACGCTGTATTTTGAATCGTTGAAGAAGGCGAAGCAGCCGCTGCGATTGTAGCCCGGGCGGTTGTCCTTGAACGGCGGATATTGAATGCGGAAGCCGTCGGGCCGCTCGCGCGATTCCACGTGGACGGTGTGGGCGCCGAAATTGGCCAGGATCTTGCCGATATGCGGGCCCGCGGCGTAGCCGCCGAATTCGATAACCTTGAGGTCGCCGAGCGCCTGGGGAACCGCGGTCACGGCTGGCCTCCGGCGCGCCACCGCGGTTGCGGCGCGACCGTAACTGGCGCCGGCTCCGCACCCGCGGCCGCGGCGAACGGCGCGCCGGGCGCATGGCGCAGCGGCGGCCGCGCGCCGTCGATCACCGCGAAGCTGCCGCAAAATCGTTCGGCCGAGCCGCCGACGGCCTGGAAGAAGCCGCGCGCCGCAAGCTGCGGATCGCTGGCGATATCGGCGACGGTCGATACCGGATAGCCGAGCATCTCGCGCCGGTGGCCCTCGATCAGGAATTCGCGCTTGGTGAGGCCGGCAAAGAATTTCATCACCGGCGCCTCGATGGCATCGACCTCGGCCTGGTCGGCCCGGGTCGGGTCCCAGCTCGTCCAGTCGATGGCGGCGAGCGCGCCGAGCTCGGCCCCGCGCTCGCGCATCCAGGCGACGAGCTGCTCGTTGGTGCGCCGTCCGGCAGCGCCGCCATAGAAGATGAAATTGACGTAGCCGTCGCGGCACGGCCAGAACACGCGATAGCGCGCGCCCTTGATCGAGCGGCCGGTGATGAAGGCGCCGGCGCGCGTCGGCTCGACCCCGAGGAGATCGACGAAGGCCGGCGCATGCGACAGCGCGGTCACCACCGAGGCCTGCGCGGACACATCGACGAGGTCGCCGCGGCCGGTGGCCTCGCGCCGGTAGAGCGCGACCAGCGCGCCGATTGCCGCCTGCGCTCCGGCCCAGCCGCAGGATTGCGGCTCGCTCACCCGCACCGGCGCGCCGTCGGGCTCGCCCGCCAGCGCCATCGCGCCGCCGGCGGCCATCAGCTCGAGGTCGCTCGCCTTCCAGCCCTGGCGCGGACCGATGCCTCCGAACGGCCTGATCGCGACGACGACGAGGCGCGGATGATCCCGATGCAACGCATCGGGATCGAGATCGAACGCGGACGAGCCGGGCGTGAGCAGGCACACGTCGGCGGCGGCGAGCAGGTCCGCGATCTGCGCCCGACCGCCCGCCGGATCGAGCGCGAGCAGGCGCTTGTTGACGTTGAAGGCGCGCCATGCCGGACGGCCGAGGTCGCTGCCGGGCGGCTCGAGCTTGACGACGTCGGCGCCGAGGTCGGCCAGCACGCGTCCCGCAAGCCAGCCGAGCCGCTCGGTCGCATCGACGATCAGGACGTTAGACAGCAGCATGGCGCACCCGATTCACTCGCGTGTCCGGGGCGCAGGGGCCGTAGGTTGGGTCGAACTCTTCACGAGACCCAACAATTCACTGCACCGCATGCGCGGGCTCGAAGTGTTGGGTCTCGCAACGGCTCGACCCAACCTACGAACTTCACCGCATAGAACCCACGAATCACGGATCTGCTCGTCAGCGCCCGGTGCGGGCGAGCGAGTGCACCCAGCCGACCATGCGCGACCGCGCGTTCTCGATGTCCTTCTTGGTGAAGAAGTCCTCGGGCTTCACCCTGTCCACCGGATAAAGCGGCCGCAGGAAGTCGCTCTCGTATCCGAACGGCACGGTGGCGTCGATGCCCATGCCGCCTTCGAACTGCGTGTTCGACGCCGTCCACTGCTTGCTGCCGGCGGTCATGCGCTCGGCCGGCATGAAGGTCTGGCCGCGACCGCCCGGGATCGGATTGAGGATATCGGTCTGTGGATTCACGCGCGTGGTGAGGCACCACATGACGTCGTCCATGGAATAGGGATCGACGTCCTCGCTGACCGCGATCGCAAGCCGCATGCCCTGCGAGCAGGACAGCGCCGCCGCCAGGAAGTTGCGCTGCCAGCCCTCGTCGATCTGGTGGCGCTTCTTCACCTGGATGATGCAGCCGCCCCAGTCGGTCATGCAGTACGGGATCACCACGTTCTGCACGATGCCCGGCTGCAGCCGGTCGCACAGCTCGTAGATCGCGGCCTCGCGCACCGTGGTGTCGATGTTGTGGTCGTCGAGCGTGTGCACCCCGAGCGCGAAGATGATCGGCTTGCTCCTGGGATCGCGCATGGTGATGCCGGTGACGTGGAAGGTCGGCGCCTTGTAGGCCTTGCCCATGTAGCCGGCCCATTCCGGATGGAAGTGGAAGCGGCCTTGCACGCCGGCGTCCTCGGACTCCTTGGTCTCGAACCGGCGGTCGCGCGGGTCGACGTAGCCTTCCAGCACCAGCTCGGCATCCGCCAGCGCCATGGCATTGACGGTGCGCGCCTTGACGAGCCGGATCGGCGCGCCCTGCACCGCCCCGGCAATGCCGATCTCGTCGCAGCCCATCGGCAGCACCGCGTAATCGAAGCCGGCGCCGGCGAGCAGCGTGCAGGCCGGCGGCACGCCGAAGCACATGGTGATGGGGACCCGCTCCTTCGACTTGTAGTACTTGTTCACCACCTGCCACATGTGCGAGCCGGGCGAGATCTGGAACGTGCCGACATTGCCCCAGCGGAAATTCATGCGGTTGTAGCCGAGGTCGGAGCCGCCATCGAATTCCGGCCCGGTCACGCAGCGGATCGCCGAGCCGACCGTGAGCTCGGGCTCGTAGGTGGTATGCCGGATCGGCACCAGGTGCGCGTTGACGTCCTTCGGATTCTCGATCACGTGCTCCTGGCAGGGCGCCTCGCTCTGCGGGATCTCGACCGGCTTGAGCGGATGGCGGAGCGCATGAGCGAGCTTCTTCACCCGCTCGGCGTCGTCCTGCCAGCCGAACATCTTGTTGATCACCTTGATGTCGCCGAACAGGTTGGTGAGCAGGCGGTGAGCGGGCTTGCCCTTGACGTTGCGGAACAGGATCGGGCAGCCGCCGTCCATGTGCTTCTGCAGGCCGGTCACCTCGAGATCCGGATCGACCGGCGTGTCGGTCTCGATCAGGTCGCCCTGCCCGCGCAGCCAGTCGAGCGCGGTGCGCAGATCACCGGCATGATGTTGCTTGCCGGCGGCGGGCTTTTCCTTGCGCAGTGCTTTTTGCATGGCTGGTCGCTCTCCATCATCAGGGCGGTTGGGCGGCGGTTTCCCGACTGAAAAGTAGCCTCGGCCGCCGTGTTATTTGCCGGGGCCCGGAAGCCGCCGGTTCCATTGCATAGATTTCTAAGTATTATGGGCGGAATCGAAATTCTGTCAACGCCGCGCCGCGCCGGTCGGGCGCACCAGCGCGGGGAGCGTGACGGCATGCAGGAGAGGCGCCGCACGGCATCGCGCCCGATCGGGAACCGGGCCTCCCCGGTCGAGTTCCCGCTCGCCGAGAGCTCGGGCTTTTTGGTGCGGGACGCCAACCGTGCGTTCCAGCGATTGCTGGAGAAACGCATCGCGCGCTATGGGGTTTCGCGCGGGCAATGGTATTTCCTGCGGGTGTTATGGGCCGAGGACGGCCTCTCCCAGCGCGAGCTCTCCGCCCGGGTCGGCACCATGGAGCCGACCACGGCGATTGCGTTGCGCAGCATGGAGAGGTCGGGCCTCGTTCGCCGGGTGCGCAGCCGCGACGACAAGCGGCGCGCGCAGGTGTGGCTGACCCCGAAAGCCCAGCGCCTGCGCAACGAGCTGCTCGCGCTGGCGCGCGGCATCACCGATGCCGCCGAAGCGGGCATCGGCCGCGACGACCTCGCGCTGTTCCGCCGCCTGATCAGGCGAATGACGGAGAACCTCGACCGGATCGAGACGTAGCGCTGATCAATGCCGCGCGCCGGAAAAATCGCGCGGCAGGCTGCATTTCGCGATCCGGATCTTGCGCGTGGTCGCGGGCGTGTTGCGGCTGCGCCCGACGAAGCGCGGCTCGCCGCCGCTGATCACCGCGCCGACCGCCGCGATGTCGCCGTTGCGGATCGCCGACAACGCATCGC
>WNFG01000892.1_pt1 | contig 25011 bp, 26 predicted proteins | sample 5400431 | NCBI WGS metagenome assembly WNFG01 (sample SAMN13153346, study PRJNA577476) | soil metagenome | isolation source: 120 cm saprolite under Douglas fir tree site 2 hole 3 replicate 2 | place: USA:California | collected 2015-04-18 | reverse complement strand
AGCTATTCGATCACCGGCACCAAGATCTTCATCTCGGCCGGCGAGCACGACCTCGCCGAGAACATCCTCCATCTCGTGCTGGCGCGCCTGCCGGACGCGCCGGGCGGCACCAAGGGCATCTCGCTGTTCGTGGTGCCGAAGTTCCTGCCCAAGAAAGACGGCGCCAATGGACTGGTGAGCGTGGGCGAGCGCAACGGCATCCGCTGCGGCGCCATCGAGCACAAGATGGGCATCAAGGCCAATGCGACCTGTGTGATGAATCTCGACGGCGCGAGGGGCTGGCTGGTCGGCGAGCTGAACCGGGGCATGCCGGCGATGTTCGTGATGATGAACGCCGCCCGGCTCGGTGTCGGCATGCAGGGCCTGGGCATCGCCGAGACGTCGTACCAGAGCGCTGCTTCCTATGCCCGCGACCGCCTGCAGGGCCGCTCGCTCACCGGGCCGAAGAACGCCGCGGGCCCGGCCGATCCCATCATCGTCCATCCCGATGTGCGGCGCATGCTCTTGATCCAGAAGTCGTTCACCGAGGCGGCGCGCGCGCTGTCGCTGTGGGTCGGCATGCTGATCGACGAGGCGCACAGCCATCCCGAGGCCGACAAGCGGGCCGCCGCCGACGATCTCGTGCAGATGCTGACGCCGATCATCAAGGCGTACTTCACCGACATGGGCAGCGAGTGCGCCAACCTCGCCGTGCAGACCTACGGCGGCCACGGCTACATCCGCGAGAACGGCGTCGAGCAGCTCGTGCGCGACGCGCGCATCACCCAGCTCTACGAAGGCACCAACGGCATCCAGGCGCTCGACCTGGTGGGCCGCAAGCTGCCGATGAAGGGCGGCCAGGCGGCGCAGCGGCTGCTCGGCGAGATGAGCGCCTTCATCGCCGCCAACAAGGCCGACGACAAGATGAAGGAATTCGTCGAGCCCTTGGAGAAGGCGCTGGGCCGCGTGCAGGACGCCGTGCTCTTCCTGATGCAGCACGCCATGAAGAACCCCGACGAGGCGGGCGCCGCGGCGACCGACCTTTTACGCCTGATGGCGCTCACGGCGATGACCTTCATGTGGAACCGCATCGCCGTCGCCGCCCACAAGGGCCTGGCCAACGGCAACGACAACGCCTTCTACCAGGCCAAGCTCAATACCGCGCGCTTCTACATCGCCCGCGTGCTGCCGCAGACGACCTCGCTCAACCACCAGATCAAGGCGGGCGCGGCGACCCTGATGGCCCTGCCAGCCGAGGCGTTCTGACGGACGACGCAACCAACACCCTGTCGGCGCGCGAGCTGCTCGCGCTGCAGGCCTTCGAGCTGGCGGCCCGCAGCGGCTCGTTCAAGGCGGCGGCCGAGGCGCTGCACATTACCGCCTCGGCTGTCAGCCACCGCATCGCCGGCCTGGAAAGGACGCTGGGCGAACGATTGTTCGAGCGGGGGCCGCGCGGCGTGGTGCTGGCGCCGGCCGGGCGTCAGCTCGCCGCCGCAACCGGCCGCGCCTTCGGCGACCTGTCCCGTGCGCTGGCGCGTCAGAGCGCCGGCAGCCGGCGTCTGCGCCTCTCCGCCGTGCCGATCTTCGCCTCGCACTGGTTGCTGCCGCGGCTCGGCCAGTTTCTCAGCGCTCATCCCGAGATCGAGCTGCAGGTCGAGGCGAGCCCGCGCATGACCGACATGGAGGCGGGCTTGGTCGACGTCGCGCTGCGCTACGGCGAGGGCAACTGGCCGGACGTCGCGGCCGAGAAGATCATGGATCTGTCGGCCGTGCCCGTCGCCGCGCCGGCGCTGGCGCGACGCCTCAAGCTCGGCGCGCCGTCCGACCTCGCGCGCGCGCCGCTGATCCGCGTCTCGCCGTTCGGCACGTCGTGGACCGAATGGGCGAGGGCAGTCGGCCTCGAGCCCGCCGGCTTCGAACGGCGCAAGGACGAAGCAAAGGGCCTGCAGGTCGACGGCATGGGCGCCGCGCTGCGGGCCGCCGCGCACGGGCTCGGCGTGGCGCTGGTGTTCGATCCGCTGGTCGACAGCGAGATCAAATCCGGCGCGCTGGTGCGCGTCGGCCCGGGCGTGCCGACGCGCGGCCAGATCTGGTTCGCCTGCCGGCCGCGCGAGCGTGGGCTGCCGGCGATCCGCGCCTTGCGCCGCTGGCTGTCGCAGGAACTGTCGCCGGGCTGAATGTCATTCAGCCCGCGGGCGGTCGCTTGCGTTTGTCGCGCCCCGCCATTCGCTCGAAACATCGGCCATGGACTTGCTGCTCCCCGCGCGCGACGGCGTCGGTCTCGCCGCCACTTTGTTCGAGCCCGAAACGTCCAACGGCGCTGCCCTTTTGCTGAACAGCGGCACCGGGATCCCGCGCCGGTTTTACGGCGCCTTCGCCCAGCACCTCGCCCTGCGCGGCTTCGCCGTGCTGACTTACGACTACCGTGGCATCGGCGACTCGGAGGCGCCGCCTTCGGCGACCGTTGAGCAGTGGGGTAGCGTCGATCAGGCTTCGATGATCGATCATCTGGCCCGCCTGCGTCCCGGTGCATCGCTCGGCCTGATCGGCCATTCGTTCGGCGGCCAGGTGCTGGGACTTGCCGACAATGTCGCCAAGCTCGACGCCGCCGTGCTGATCTGCAGCCAAAGCGGCCACTGGCGGCACTGGCCCGCCGGCCGGCGTCGCCTGCGCATGCTGGCGCTGTGGTGGTTCCTGATCCCCGGCCTCACCGCCGCGACCGGCCGCTTTCCCGGCTCATGGATCGGCACCGCGAACCTTCCCGCCAACATCGCGCGGAGCTGGGCGCGCTGGGGCCGCTCGCGCCACTACGTTTGCGACGGGCGCGGCCGACCGCTGCGCCCGCACAACGACGACGTAAGCTTTCCCATCCGCTGGGTGAGCTTCATCGACGACACCATCGCCCCGTTCGGCGCCGTCGAGGCGCTGCGCTGCTACTACCCCACGGCTGCGGTCGAACGCCTCCATCTGGCGCCCGCCGATCTTGGTGTGGAATCGATCGGCCATTTCGGTTTTTTCCGCAAGTCGATGCCGCGCGGCGCCTGGGACGACCTTGCCGGTTGGTTCGAAGGACGTTTGCTGGCGGCGCGCCACTCCCGTGGCGCGTCGGTTGCCGCCGAATTAAATAAGGCGCGACTGGAGTTGCGCGACCGCAGCAGGCAGACTGGGCCTCGAGCTCAACCCGAGGTATCGCCTGCATGTCCGCACCACACGCTCTGACCGAGAACGCCGCGTGGTCGACCATCATCGCAGCATTCGCCCTGCTGGCGGCCTGCGCTGAGGAACCAATGCCGTTGCTGGGGTCCGATCCAAACTATTCGATGGTCTTCTTCGATCCGGGTAGCTCGTCGCTCAGCAAACAGTCCAAGCAAAAACTCTCAGACGACGTATTGACGCCATTGGCCCCGATCAAGGCTGTCTTGAGGCCCGATTCGTCAAAGAAGATTTGCATCACGGGTCACTCGGACAATACTGGATCCGAAGCGACCAACAAGGAGCTCGGTCAGCGTCGCGCGGCCGTCGTTGCAAAGTACCTTGTCGACCTAGGCGTGCCGCAGGAGCGCATTGTCGTCAGCAGCCTTGGTAGTTCCAAGCCGCTGGTGGTCACACCGCCGAAGACGTCCGCGATCGCCAATCGCCGAGTCGAGGTCGTATTCGGTTGCTGAAAGGAAGCACCATGCAAGACCGCCACATTGGTGACGTGCGCGTCACGCGCATCGAGGAGCAGATGGGGCCGGGCTTTCCGGCCAAGGATTTCTTTCCCGAGTTCGACGCCGATGCGTTCGCGGCAGAGGGCCACTGGCTGGCGCCGAGCTACTACCAGCCCGAAAGCGGCCGGCTGATGACGTCGATCCATTCCTGGCTGCTGCGCACGGCCAAGTACACGATCCTGGTCGATGCCTGCAGCGGCAACCACAAGCCGCGCCCGGGCATGCCGCGCTTCGACATGCTGAACAGCCAGTATCTCGACCGCCTGCGCGAGGCGGGCGTGCAGCCCGAGGAGATCGACTTCGTGATGTGCACCCACCTGCATGTCGACCATGTCGGCTGGAACACAAAGCTGGAGAACGGCAAGTGGGTGCCGACCTTCGCCAACGCCAAGTACGTGATGTCGCGCACCGACCACGATCATTGGTCGGCGCTCGCCAAGAAGCCCGATACCGAGACCTACCAGGTCAACACCTACAACGATTCAGTGCTGCCCATCGTCGAGGCGAAGAAGGCCGAGTTCGTGTCGGGTGAGCACGGCATGTGCGGCTGCCTCACGCTCAAGCCCGCGCCCGGCCATACGCCGGGCCAGATCCGCGTCGATCTCGACTCGCGCGGCAAGCGCGCGATCTTCGCCGGCGACGCCTTGCACAATCCGGTGCAGGTGCCGCTGTGGACGTGGAACAGCTGCTTCTGCGAGGACCGTGATCTCGCGCGTCAGAGCCGCCATACGCTGCTGGCCGACTGCGTGGAGCAGGGCGCACTCCTGATGCCGGCGCACTTCGCGCCGCCGCATGCCGCCTACATCAAGGACAAGGCCGACCGCTTCGAGCTCGACTGGGATTGGGACAACAAGCGCGGCCGCTAGGCGGCGCGCGGGCGGATCGACTTTAATTCGCGCGCGATCTTGCGACGACGTTCCATTAATTCGAAATCGACCTGCAGGCCGATGAAGAACCCCTCGGACATCCCGAAGTAGCGAGCGAGCCGCAGGTCGCTGTCGGCGGTGACGGCGCGCTTGCCCAATACGATCTCGTTGATGCGGCGCGGCGGCACGCCGAGTGCGCGCGCCAGCGCATTCTGAGTGAGTCTCATCGGCTTCATGAATTCCTCCGCCAGGATCTCGCCCGGATGGGGATTGCGGAGAAGAGGGCGCTTAACGGTGGTAGTCGACGATTTCGACATCCTTTGGTCCTCCGGCGGTCCAGACGAAGCAGATCCGCCACTGGTCGTTGATGCGAATGCTGTGCTGGCCCGACCGGCCGGCCTTGAGCGCTTCCAGTCGGTTGCCGGGTGGCACGCGCAAATCATTCAGGTCCCGCGATCGATTAAGCAGACGCAGCTTGCGGAGCGCCACATTCTGGATATCGGATGGCAGGCGGCGGCTTCGTTCGCCACCCAAAGTCGCGCTGTCTCCGTGTCGCGAAAGCTGACGATCATGAAGTCATAACGTATAACGTTATGGCACTAATCGCAAGCGCTCCGAGTATGAGCCAAGGCTCATTTCATTCCCCTTGCCATTTAGATGATTAGCGTCCTATCTTTCTGTCATGCCATCGGCCAAGCAGATCGATTTCGGCTTTCGCGTCGCGCGCATTGCCCGCCGGCTGCGTCAGGCGGTCGATGCAGAATTGCGCGTCCTCGGCCTGACCGAGGCGACGTGGCGGCCGCTGGTCTATGTCCGGCGCCTGGGCGATGGCGTGCGGCAGAAGGAACTGGCCACGGCACTCTCGATCGAGGGTCCCTCGCTGGTCCGCCTGCTCGACAACCTCGAACGCCGCGGCCTGATCGAGCGGCGCGAGGACGAGAACGACCGCCGTGCGCGCGGCATCTACCTCACCCGTCCCGGCCTCGCCCTGGCCAAGCGCGCGGCGAAGGTGGGCGGGGAAATCCAGGCTCGCCTGCTGGCCCGTGTGCCGCCGGCCGAGCTGGAAGCCTGCCAGCGCGTACTGGCCGGCATCGAACGCGAACTGGAGGAGCGGCTGGACATTGCAGCGCCGGCCGCCGACTGACGCAACAACGAGACGACCGGACGTCGATACGAAGAAGAAGGGTCGAAGAGGAGGAAGCGATGAACCAGATCGTGGTCAACGAGCCCAACCGCTGGCGTCTCGACACGCCGGGCGCCTCCCAGTGGCCGCGCAGCGCGCGCCCCGATGCCGCCAACAAATACTTCATGGTCTCGGCCGATGGGCACGCCAACGAGCCGGCCAATCTGTGGGTCGAGCGGATCGACGAGAAATACCGCGAGCGCCTGCCGCGCGTCGTCACCGACAAGGACGGCGTGCAGTGGCGGGTCAGCGAAGGCCATCGCCCCGACCGCTTGCGGCTCTCGACCCTCGAAGGCGAGGACATGGCGCGCAACAAGGCCGGCGCCGACCCGCTCGGCCGCCTCGCCGACCACGATCTCGACGGCATCGATGTCGAGTTGATCTTTCCCAACAAGGGGCTCGCCATGTGGGCGACGCCCGACCCGCACTTCGCCATGGCGCAATGCCGGGTGTGGAACGACTGGGCGTGGGAGCAGTTCGGCGCCCATCAGGACCGCATGATCCCCGCCGGCTCCCTCGCCACCGCCGACCTTTCAGGCTCGATCGCCGAGGTCCAGCGCCTGGCCAAGCTCGGCTTCAAGTGCCTGACCTTGCCGTGCAAGCCGATCTGGGGTGCCCACGACAGCAACCACGTCAACTACAACCTGCCGCACTTCGATCCGTTGTGGGCGGCGATCCAGGACGCGGGCCTGCCGATCACCTTCCATGTCTCGACCGGACGCGATCCGCGCGCCGCACGCGGCAACGGCGGCGCCGTGGTGAACTACGTCTCGCATTCGCTGTCGCCCACCATCGAGCCGGTGGCCAATCTCTGCGCCTCGGGCGTGCTGGAGCGTTTCCCGAAATTGCGCTTCGCCACCATCGAGGCCGGCATCGGCTGGGTGCCGTGGCTGCTCGGCGCGATGGACGAGGCCTACAAGAAGCATCACTTCTGGGTGCGGCCCAGGCTGCAGGGTCTGCCCAGCGACTACTATCGCACGCATGGCTTTTCCTCCTTCCAGGAGGACAAGGCCGGTCTCGATCTCGCCGAGTCGCACGGTCTCGACGGCAACTTCATGTGGGCCAACGACTATCCGCACCACGAAGGCACCTGGCCGCATTCGGCGCAGGCGATCGAGCGCACCATGGGCCAGCTCTCGGACGGCGCGCGGGCCAAGGTGTTGGGTCTCAACTGCGCTCGCTTCCTCGGCATCGAGGTGCCGGCGCGCTATCGCACCCACTGACAGGCCGCACGATGAGCAAGCGCACTCTGCGCGGCAGGGTGGCTATCGCCGGCGTCGGCGAGACCACCTACTACAAGCACGGCCAAGCGCCGGTCTCCGAGTTCAAGCTGGCTTTGCAGGCGATCCTGGCGGCTTGCGAGGATGCCGGCATCGATCCGCGCCGGATCGACGGCTTCGCCTCCTACTCCAACGACCGCAACGATCCGTCGCGCCTGGCGGCGGCGCTCGGCCTGCCGGCGCTGCGCTTCTCCAACATGAACTGGGGCGGCGGCGGCGGCGGCGGATCGGCCGCCATGGGCAATGCCGCGGCGGCGGTGGCCTGCGGCATGGCCAACTGCGTCGTCGTGTTCCGCGCCCTGGCGCAAGGCCAGTTCCAGCGCTTCGGTGCGGCGCCGCCCGGCGGCGTCGCCACGGGCGAGGCCGCGCTCAATGCGCCCTATGGCGTGATGTCGCCGGCCCAGCGTTACGCCATGCGGGCGATGCGCTTCCTGCACGAGAACCGCATCGAGCCGTCGGCCCAGCGGGCGATCGCGCTCGCGTCCTACCATCACGCCCAGGCCAATCCGCGCGCGGTGATGCACGGCCGGCCGTTGACCGAAGAGGCCTACGACTCGTCGCGCTGGATCGTCGAACCGTGGCGTCTGTTCGATTGCTGCCAGGAGAACGACGGCGCCGCGGCGCTGATCGTGGTCCCGGCCGAAGACGCGCGCGACTTCCGCCAACCGCCGGCCTATCTGCTGGGTTCGGCGCAAGGCTCGGAGTATCGCAACGGCGCGCGCGGCCACAACGCACCGCTCTACGCCACGTCGAGCTTCACCACCGTGGCGCCGCAGCTTTACGACATGGCGGGCGTGAAGCCCGCTGATGTCGACGTGGTGCAGAGCTACGAGAACTTCACCGGCGGCGTGCTGATGAGTCTGGTGGAGCACGGCTTCTTCAAGGCCGAAGAGGCCAACGACTTCCTGACGCCGAAGAACCTGCTGGCACCCGCCGGCAAGCTGCCGCTCAACACCTCGGGCGGCAATCTGGCGGAGTGTTATATGCACGGCCTCGAACTGCAGGTCGAAGCGGTGCGCCAGTTGCGCGGGCAATCGACTTCGCAGGTGTCCGACGCGGAAGTGTCGATGGTGATTTCCGGGCCGATGGTGACGCCGGTCTCCAGCATGATCCTGGGCACGGAGGCGACGCTGTGAGCTATCTGCCGAGCGGATTGCCGATTCCGGTGCCCGAAAGCGACGGCCTCGACAAGCCTTACTGGGAAGCCACGCGACGGGGCGAGCTGCTGGTGCAGCGCTGCAGGAGCTGCGGCACGTTTCAGTGGGGCCCCGAATGGATCTGCCACAAGTGCCTGTCCTTCGACATGGACTGGCGCAAGGTGTCGGGCAAAGGCCGCATCTATAGCTGGGAGCGGCCCTGGCATCCGGTGCATCCGGCGCTGAAAGGGCACGGTCCCTACGTCGTCGTCCTGGTCGAGCTGCCCGACGCCGGCAACGTGCGCATGCTGGGCAACCTTCTGGGCGATCCCAAGCAGGACGTGCGGATCGGCGCCGACGTCGAAGCGGTGTTCGAAGCGCACGACGAGGCGAAGCCGCCTTTCACCCTGGTGCAGTGGAAGCTGGTTTAACGGCCCTTCCAGTTGGGCTTGCGCTTCTCGGCGAAGGCCTTCGGCCCCTCGACCGTGTCCTCACTGCGCGCCATGGCGACGAAAGCGGGGTAATGCTGGTTGTGCATCGCCACCTCGAGCGCGGGCACGTCGAGCGAGCGCATCACGACCTGCTTGGTGGCGCGCACCGACATCGGCGAGCAGGCGAGGATGTCGTCGGCCCAGCGCCGCGCTTCCTTCATGAGCTCGGCGTGCGGCACGACGGCGGTGACGAAGCCCAGCTCATGGCCTTCCTTGGCCGAGACGTGGCGGCCGGTCAGCATCATGCCCATCGCTTTCTTGAGCGGGATCATGCGCGACAGGCGCTGCATGCCGCCGGCGCCGGCGGCCAGGCCGACCTTGGGCTCGGGCAAGGCGAACCTGGCCTGGTCGGAGGCGATGATGAGGTCGCAGGCGAGCGCAATCTCGAAGCCGCCGCCCATGGCGACGCCGTTCACGGCCGCGATCACCGGCTTGTCGAGGTCGAAGCGGTTGGCCAGCCCGCCGAAGCCCTTCAGCGGATGGCTCGGCCGCTTGCCCGTCCTGGCTTGCAACTCTGCGTGGTATTTCAGGTCGTTGCCGGCGCAGAACGCCTTGTCGCCGGCGCCGGTGATGATGGCCACCCAGAGCTCGGGGTTGGCGTGGAATTCATCGAAGGCGGCGACGAGCTCCTCGTTCGCCATGGGATGGCAGGCATTGTAGACCTCCGGCCGGTTGATGGTGACGGTCATCAGCCGTCCGTCGATCTCGACCTTGCTGTATTGGCCCATGGCGCTTCCCTCGCGGTTTTGATGAACGAGGGTTTACCGTAAGTCGGGCTGATACAAAACGCCGCTCTCGGCCCTGTGGCCGCAAAATAGCCACTTGAAGAAGGTGAATACGAACTAGGCAGCAGGAAATCTAGGCAGAAGGGGAATTGATCGGGGATGCATTTTATCATGAAACTGATGAAACGGACGGCAGTCGCTCTTTTAAGCGTTGGGCCGTTCGCCTTCTCGGGAGGCACTTACGCAGCGACGTTGAACCAGAATCTCTTCAGCCTCCAAGACCTACCGGTTGTGGTTGATCTGGATGGAAGTTTGCCGGTCCGTGCCGTGGCGCGGCCGCAGCTTGAGGCGCAGGCCAAGACCAAAGCCGCGCAGCCTGCAGCGGCGATCACGCCTGCGCCCTCGAGCGCCGACATCGTGAACAAGTTGCTGAGCCCCGGCCCATCGGACCCGACTGTGCCGCTGCCTCGTGCTGACCTCGCCGGGGAGAGCGTCCAATCCGGGTCATCCAAGAAACCGCAGATCTTCGGTCGCGGCGAAGATGGCGGTGGCGTTTTCGGCCTCCGGGTGCCCATTCCAGCCGACCGAAATACATCGGGCTCCAACACAAGATATAGTCCCCGCTGAACGGGCCTGAAGGCGGCCCGACAGACGCGCTGAAACGGACTGTTGCACCTGGGCCACAGGTTGTCATCGAGTCGCCGCGTATTGGCCGCTTTCCTTGCACCTCACAAGTTGTGGTGTGTATAGTCCCGTCGGAGTTGGTGATTGGCCCAGCCCCGCCGACGCTCGTCAGGTTCGATAAACGAGGGGAACTACTCATGAAAAAGGCTTTGATGGCCGCCGCTGCGCTGGTTGCGCTGCCGGTCATGGCTCAGGCGCAGTCTCCGTCGCCGGGCGTCTACATCGGTGCGGAAGGCGGTGCGAACTGGCTTCTGAACACTACCATCGGTGGCTTCGGCGTCACGCCGCAGACCGGTTGGGCGGCGGGCGGTGTGATCGGCTACGATTTCGTCGGTCCGCGCGTCGAGTTGGAAGGCGTCTATCGCAACAACCAGACCAACACTGGCCCGTTCGGCACGGCGGTAGCGACTCAGGTCGGCCAGCTCGGCATCTTGGCCAACCTGCTCTACGACTTCATGCCTGCCTCGATCATCACGCCGTACATCGGCGCCGGTGCCGGCGTGGGCTTCGTCGACAGCAACGCCTCGCTCGGCAGCACAGTGTTCGCCTACCAGGGCATCATCGGCCTGGGCTGGAACGTCGACACCAACTTCCGCGTGAATATCGACGGCCGCTACTACGGCACGTCGAACCCGACGGTGAACGGCAGCGGCTGGTCGAACAACAACTTCAGCGTCATGCTCGGCCTGCAGTTGAAGTTCGGTGCCGTCGCACCGCCGCCGCCGCCGCCGCCGCCGGCGGTTGCCCCGCCGTCGTTCATGGTGTTCTTCGACTGGGACCGCTCGAACCTGTCGCAGCAGGCTCTGGTCACGATCAAGCAGGCCGCCGGGGCGTTCAAGTCCAAGGGCAGCGCCCGCATCACGGCGACCGGCCATACCGACACGTCGGGCCCGGAAGCCTACAACATGGCGCTGTCGCTGCGTCGTGCCAATGCGGTCAAGGACGCGCTGGTGCGTGAGGGCGTGCCGGCCCAGGCGATCACGGTTATCGGCAGGGGCGAGTCCCAGCTGCTGGTGCCGACCGCCGACGGCGTGCGCGAGCCGCAGAACCGCCGCGTCGAGATCGTCATCCAGTAAGACGATCCGAAGCTTAAGACTTCCAGGGACGGCCGGGCTCAGCCCGGCCGTTTCCTTTTTCGGGCCCAGTCATTACTTCAGATAGGGCGAGATAGGGCGCTTTTCGGGTTGGCGGGCGCAAGGGCGGCCTCTATATCCGGGCGAGGAGAATGAATTCATGTCGCAAGTGTTGATGCCCAAGGCGACCGCCGTCTGGCTGGTCGAGAATACGACCCTGACCTTCGATCAGATCTCGGCCTTCACCGGCCTGCATCCGCTCGAGGTCCAGGCGATCGCCGACGGGGAAGTTGCAGGCGGCATGACAGGTCTTGATCCGACGACCAACGGCCAGCTCACCAAGGACGAGATCAAGCGGGTCGAGGCCGACCCGGCGGCGCGCCTGAAACTCAGCCCGCGCGACATACCCCAGCCCGTGGCCCGCTCCAAGGGCCCGCGCTACACGCCGGTCGCCAAGCGCCAGGACCGTCCCGACGCCATCGCCTGGCTGTTGAAAGTCCACCCTGAGTTGCAAGACTCGCAGGTCGCCAAGCTGGTCGGCTCGACCAAGAGCACCGTCCAGTCGGTGCGCGACCGCACCCACTGGAACATGCAGAACGTGCGGCCGCGCGATCCGGTGACCCTCGGCCTGTGCTCACTGAAGGACCTCAACGACGCCGTCGACAAGGCGCGCCGCAAGGCCGCCCGCGAGGACGCCGCCAAGAAGAAGGCGGCGGCCAAGGCGGCAGCGCCGGAGCAGCCGGCGGCGGCCGATCAGGCCGCCGATCCCGCCGAAGCCGACCAGCCCGACCTCGGCGAGACTCGCCACAACTGACGGGGCTTAGACCGTCAGCATGATCTTGCCGACGTGGTCGGCACGCTCCAGTTCGGCATGCGCGCCGGCGGCGTCCTTGAGCGGGAAGGTCTTGTAGATGATCGGCTTGACCTTGCCCGCCTCGAGCAACGGCCAGACCTTGTCCTTGAGGCCGCGCGCCATGCGGCCCTTGTTCTCGACGCTCTGCGGCCGCAGCGTCGAGCCGGTGAGCGTGAGCCGGTTCATCATCACGACGGCGGCGCTGATCGTCGCCATGGCGCCGAGCTGGACGGCGATGACGACGCAGCGGCCATCCTGCTTCAGGAGCTGAAGGTTCTTCGGCAGGTAATCGCCCGCCACCATGTCGAGCACGACGTCGACGCCGCCGCCGAGCTTCTGCACTTCGGCCGCCCAGTCATTGTCCTTGTAGAGGATGGCGTGGTCGGCGCCGAGGGCGCGCACCGCCTTGGCCTTGCCTTCGTTGCGCACCGTCGTGAACACCGTGGCGCCGAACGCCTTGGCGAGCTGGATCGCCGCGGTACCGATGCCGCTGGCGCCGCCATGGATCAGCGCGCTTTCGCCTGACTTGAGCGCGCCGCGCTCGAAGAGGTTGTGCCAGACGGTGAAGTAGTTTTCCGGCAGCGCCGCCGCGCGCAGCATGTCGAAGCCTTTCGGCACGGCTAGGCATTGCGGCGCCGGCGCAGTGCAGTACTCGGCATAGGCGCCACCGGGCGTAAGCGCGCAAATTGCATCGCCCACTTTCCAGTCCGTGACCCCCGCGCCCAGCGCCGCCACCGTGCCGGCGGCCTCGAGGCCCGGCAGGTCCGACGCGCCCGGCGGCGGCGGATAGTGGCCGGCGCGCTGGGCGATGTCGGGACGATTGACGCCCGCCGCGGCGACCCTGATCAGGATTTCGCCGGCCATGGGCTGCGGCACCGGCCGCGTCGCCGGCACCAATGCTTCGGGACCTCCCGGCTTCTTGATCTCGACACAGTTCATCGATGCGGGAAGTGCGCTCATGGTCGGCCTTTCGAAGCGATGGGAGCAATGCTAGGTCTCCCTTAGCCGCTTCCGTGGAGTCGCGCCATGGCCTTTGACCTCGACGATCTCGATCCCCGACAGAAGAAGACCCAGCCGAAGAATCTCGACGCCATGAACGTCGAGGATCTCAAGGAGTATGTCGCTGTGCTGAAGGCCGAGCTCGCCAGGGTCGAGGAAAAGATCAAAGCCAAGCAGAGTCACGCCGCGGCGGCCGCGACGCTGTTCAAGAGGTGAGAGCGCAGTGGCCGACGCAAAGTTTCTGAAACCCGACACGTTGGCGCTGCACGCCGGTCAGCATCCCGACCCGGCGACCGGTGCGCGGGCGGTGCCGATCTATCAGACGACGTCCTACGTGTTCCGCGACGTCGATCACGCCGCGAGCCTGTTCAACCTCGAGGTCGGCGGCCACATCTATAGCCGCATCTCCAACCCGACGGTCGCCGTGTTCGAGGAGCGGGTGGCGGCGCTGGAGGAGGGCTCGGGCGCGTTGGGCGTTGCCAGCGGCCAGTCGGCGCTGCACATCGCCATCGCCACCCTGATGGGCGCGGGCGGCCATATCGTGGCGTCGACCTCCCTCTATGGCGGCACGCGCAACATGCTGGGGCTGACCCTGCCGCGCTTCGGCATCGAGACGACCTTCGTCAATCCGCGCGACCACGACGGGTTCGCCAAGGCCATCAGGCCCGAGACCCGGCTGGTGCTGGGCGAGACCATCGGCAATCCCGGCGGCGAGGTTTTAGACATTCCGGCCATCGCCGACATCGCCCACCAGGCGAAGATCCCGCTGATGATCGACAACACCTTCGCCTCGCCGGTGCTCTGCCGCCCCCTGACCCTGGGCGCCGACATCGTGTTCCATTCGGCCACCAAGTTCATCGGCGGCCATGGCGTGGCAATCGGCGGCGTCATCGTCGAGGGGGGCCGCTTCGACTGGGAAGGTTCGGGCAAGTTCCCGACCCTCACCGAGCCCTATGCCGGCTATCACGGCATCGACTTCGCCGAGGAGTTCGGCCCGCACGCTTTCATCATGCGCGCCCGCACCGAGGGCGTGCGCGACTTCGGCTCCTGCATGGCGCCGCAGACCGCGTTCTATCTGCTGCAAGGGCTCGAGACGCTGCCGCTGCGCATGGCACGCCATGTCGAGAACGCGCGCAAGGTCATCGGCTTCCTCAAGGCCAATCCGGCCGTCGAGCGCATCGCCTCGCCGGAATTGGCCGACCATCCCGACCATGCGCTGGCTAAAAAACTGCTGCCCAAGGGCGCCGGCTCGATCTTCAGCTTCGACATCAAGGGCGGCCGCGAGGCCGGCCGGCGCTTCATCGAGCGGCTAAGACTCTTTTCGCACCTTGCCAATGTCGGCGACGCCAAGTCGCTGGTCATCCATCCCGCTTCGACCACCCATGCCCAGCTCGACGCGGCGGCGCTCAAGGAAGCCGGCATAGGCGAAGGCATGATCCGCCTCTCGGTCGGCCTGGAAGATCCCGGCGATCTTTTGGACGACCTCGGCCAGGCGCTGCGCGCCGCGGCCAAGGGCTGACCATGGAGCTTAGCGTCGACGGCCGCGCCGTCTTTGCGACGACCGGCGGCACCGACTTCGATCCGGCCAAGCCGGCTGTCGTGTTCCTCCACGGCGCGGGCTTCGATCGTACCGCGTGGCGCCTGCAGACGCGCTGGTTCGCCCATCACGAGCGCAGCGTGCTGGCGATCGATTTTCCGGCGCATGGCCGGTCCGCGGGACCGGCGCTCGAGAGCATCGCCGCCATGGCTGAGTGGGCCGCGGCGTTGATCGAGGCGGCGGGACTCAAAAATGCGGCGCTGGTCGGACACTCGATGGGCGGCCTGGTCGCGATCGAAACGGCGGCGCGCTTCCCCGACAAGGTGCGCGCGCTTGGCCTTTGTGGCGTGGCGGCCGAGATGCCGGTGCATCCCGAGATGCTGGAATCGGCCAAGGCGGACACGCTCAAGGTCCAGGAGTTGATGACCTTCTGGGGCATGGGCAATGCCCTGCACAAAGGCGGCATGGTCTCGCCCGGCCTGTGGTTGCGGCGCGAATCGCTGGCCGTGCTCTCGGGCAACCGAGCCGGCGTGATCCACGCCGATCTCGCCGCCTGCAACGCCTACAAGGATGCGCTCGCCCGCGCCGCCGCAATCAGGTGCCCGACCGTGCTGGTGCTGGGCGACGGCGATCTCATGACCCCGGCCGCCAAGGCCAAGCCATTGGCCGCCGCCATCGCCGGATCGCGCACCGTGGTGATCGCCAATTCCGGGCACTTCATGATGGTGGAGCGGCCGGACGAGACGCTGGAGGCGTTGAAGGAAGGTGTCTGAAAGAGTGGCGCTCGTCACCGGCTCGACATCGGGCATCGGTGCGGCCACGGCGCGCCGACTGGTGCGCGACGGCTATAAGGTCGCCCTGCATTCGCGGCGCTCGGCCGATGTCGGTCGCGCCATGGCCGCCGAATTGCCGGGCGCCAGCTACCATCAGGCCGACCTGGGCGATGAGGCGGCCACGCGCGGTCTGGTCGCCGCCGTCGTGAAGCAGCACGGCCGGCTCGACGTGCTGATCAACAATGCCGGCGAATCGACCCGCATCCCGCATGGCGACCTCAAGGCGGCGACGCCCGCGGTGTGGCGGCGCATGCTCGATATCAACCTGATCGCGCCGTTCGTGCTGACTGCTGAAGCCGAGCCGGCGCTGCGGCAATCGGCCGAGGGCGGACGGCCGGCCTGCATCGTCAATATCGGCACGCATTCCGGGGTGCGGCCCAAGGGCGCCTCCATCCCTTACGCCACGGCCAAGGCCGGCCTGCACCATGCCACGCGCCTGCTGGCGCTGGCGCTGGCGCTCGGGCCGGCCATCCGCGTCAATTGCGTGGCGCCCGGCCTGGTCGAGACGCCGATGGGCGCCGGCTGGCCCGAGGCGACCGAGCTGTGGAACATCAAAGCGCCGATGCGCCGTCCGGCGCGGCCCGAGGACATCGCCGATCTGGTGGCCGCGCTGGTCGCCAACGACTACGTTACGGGAGAGATCGTCATCGCCGATGGTGGGTTGAACCTCACCTAGCCACACGGAGGAAGCCATGAACGTCCAGACCCTGCCGCCGGGCTACAAGACCGCGCCATGGACGCCGCCGGACAAGATCACCGGCGCCATGCTCTCGGAAGCCAGCACCAAGCTGATCGACCTTTTGCGAATCCGCACCCAGCCGATCGGCATGAGGCTGTTCGAAGATGCCGCTGACATGGAGAAAATCCAGGGCGTGCGCAAGCCGACCGAGGGCTTCAAGTTCACCATGTGCCAGATGGTGACGCAGTCGCGCTGGTACGGCTTTACGCTCGGCATCACCGTCGACAATACGCGCGGCGGCAATTGCGGCGGCGTGGTCGGGCTCAACCATCCCGGCGAGGGCTTCCTGTCGGGCGATCACATGAACGGCGTGTGGTTCGGCAACAAGGAAGCGTCGGCGGCGCACCAGGCGCAGATGCCGCGGGTGCCCGACGGCAAATACAACGGCCTGGTCGTCGCGCCATTGCGCTCGGCACGGCTCGATCCGCCCGACATCTGCCTGTTCTACGGCACACCCGGCCAGATGATCTATTTCATCAACGGCCTGCAGTTCCACCGCTACCGCCGCTACGACTTCACGGTGACCGGCGAAAGCGCCTGCGCCGATTCGTGGGGCAGGGCGCTGGCGACGCGGCAGACCTCGCTGTCGCTGCCCTGCTATGCCGAGCGCCGCTACGGTGGCGTGGCCGACGACGAGCTCTTGATGGCCTGCCCGCCCGATGAGTTTTTGCGCGCCATCGAGGGCATGGGCCATCTCGGCAAGAACGGGCTGCGCTATCCGTTCCCGCCGTACGGCGCGGCGATGGATCCGTCCTTCGGCATGGCCAAAAGCTACGGCTGACATGCTCTATGTCGTGGCCTGGCCGGTCCTGGCGGAGGCCGACGACACCGCGCTGCGCCGCCTCAGGGCACAGTACCATCCCGGCGAGGCCGACCTGATCGGCCCGCATTTCACCCTGGTCTTCGGCACTGACGCGCACCACGAGACGCGGCTGCGCGGCCTCCTCGACACGCTCGCCGGTCGGCGCCCCTTCTGGTTCGTGCTCGATCGCTTGGAGCGGCATGACCTGACGCCGCCCTCGCGCTCGGCCTATCTTTATGCGGTGCCCGCCGACGGCGGCGCCGAACTCACAAGCCTCCACGACGAGCTCAACCCGGCGCCGGGCCCTGAACCATTCGAACCGCACATCACGCTTGGTCTGTTCGAGCGCGCTGCCGACGCCGAGCAGGTGGCACGCATCGTCGAGCGCCAGCACTTGCCCATGCACGGCCGGATCGAGGAGCTGGCGCTGTTGCGCCGCACTGGTGATGCGCTTGAAGCGTTGAAGAGCGTCCGCCTCTAGTGCCAAAGCGGCGCCAATGGCGGCAGGCGTACATTGCCCGGCCGGCCGACGATGCCGAACCGCGCCAGCGTCTCGCGCACCTCGCGTGGTGCGCGCAGGGTCGGGGTTTCGGCGTCGAGGCCGGCCAGCCGCAGGAGGCGGTCCAGCATCTTCTGCCAGCGCTCGGATTCGGGCGGAAAATGGCGGATCTCGATCTGCCGCGATTCTTCGATGTTGGCCTTGGCCTTGGCGATATTGAGCGCAAGCTGCAGCCCGCCCAACTCGTCGATCAGGCCGGCCTTCTTGGCGTCATTGCCGGAGAAGACGCGGCCGCGCGCCGCTGCATCGAGTTTGGCGCCGTCGAGCTTGCGCGCCTCGCCGACCTGGCGGGTGAATTCGGCATAGATCGTGTCGAGCTCGCGCGAGACGGCGGCGCGCTGCGTCGGCGTCGGCGCCTGGAAGGTCGAATACATGCCGGCATTGGTGCCGACCGCCAGCCGCTCGACCCGGATGCCGAGAGTCGTGAGCAGCTCGGAGGCGACCGGCCAGATGCCGAACACGCCGATCGATGCGGTGATGGTGGTGGGCTGGGCCACGATCACGTCGCCGCGCACGGCGGCGAGATAGCCGCCCGACGCCGCCACGTCGCCCATCGAGACAATCACCGGCTTGCCGGCCGCGCGGGCGCGACCGACGGCGTCGGCGATGGCGTCGGCGGCGGGGTAGGTGCCGCCGGGTGAATCGATGCGCAGGACGATGGCGCGCACGTCCTTGGCGCGGGTCGCCTGGTCGAGCGCGTCGACCACATCCTCGGCCCGCGCCACGTTGTCGTCATCCAGCGCGCCGCCGCCGCCCGGCCCCGACATGATGGCGCCTCTGACCCGGACCATGCCCACGACCTCGCCGTGCGGCTTCGATCGCCCTTCGTCGGCGGCATAGTCCGACAACGACGTGAGATCGCGGACCTTGCCGGTACGCGTCCGGACTTCGTCCAGCGCGTCGCTGCGATAGCCGATCTTGTCGATCAGGTTCTCCTGCCGTGCCCGCTCCGGCTCGAACGGCACTGAATCGATCAATTGGCGCAGCTTGGCGGGCTCGATGTGACGCTCGCGCGCCACGTCGCTGACGAACTGGCTGTAGAGGCTGTCGAGGAGTTGCTGCAGGTTTTCGCGGGCCGGCCCGGTGTAGCCGGTCTCCAGGAAGCTGTCGGGCGCGCTCTTGTACTGGTAGCGCTTGCCGCCCTCGACCTGCACGCCGAGCTTGTCCAGCCCGGCCTTCAGGAACGGCGTTTCGATCGCAATGCCGGCCACCGCGAAGCCGCCGCTCGGCTGCAGCCAGACCTGCTCCAGCGCCGAGGCGAGGTAGTAGTCGGAGAAGTGCGTGCCGCCGCTGCCCAGCGATTCGGCGAAGCCGATCGCGAACTTGCCCTTGCCGCGAAAATGGGCGATCGCCTGGCGCAGCTCCTGGACGCGGGCGAGACCGGCCGATTCATCGCCGATGTCGACGAACAGTCCGACCACCCTCGGATCGTCGGCGGCCTGCCACAGCAGCTGGACGGTATCGAGGATGTCACGCGAGCCGCGCAACAATCCGCCGCGCAACAGATTGCCGGAGGACGTTTCCGGCGGCACGTCGCGCAGGTCGACGGACAGCACGATGGGCTTGGTCAGCGGCTTGTTCGAGAACGGGCTCGACGCGACCACGGCGACGAGTCCGCCGACCGCGAGCAGGGTGAGGGTGCCGACGGTCGCAAGCAGACCAACGATAAATCGCCGCATGGCGAGTCTCCGTTCAGTTTCTAGGATTTGACGAGATTCGGCCGGAACGCTTTCACGGCGTCAAGCATCGCCGACGCAGAGATGTCGAGCCCATTGTCGCGTACCAGCACGGCGCTCGGCAGGCCGCGAATCGGGCGCAGGCCGTCGTCGAAATTCCACATCGACAGGCGAAGATTGGCGGCCATGAAGACCTGCGAGGCGATGCCGACTTCGAGCTGCGGCCGCAGCGCCAGCCGGCGCAAGCGTACCCATTCGATATCGTCCCAGGTGAAGCGGCGGTCGCGACCGAATCCCAACCCGATGCCGTCGCGGTCGATGACGACCTGGGGCTGGCGGTTGAGGGTGCGGCTGACGCCGACGAACACGTAATAGCCCATCGCCGCGGCAAGCATGGCAAACAGCACGAAGCGCGGATCGTTCAGCGACAGGCTGGGCGCATTGGCAGGGTTGTTGGCGAAGTGCAGGATTGCCGCGCCGATCATGACGGCCGAGACGACCGCCATGCCGAGATTGTGCAGCCTGCCGTAGCGCGCCTCGACGCCGCGGCTGGCCATTGCCTGGATCAGCCGCACTGCGCACGGTGGCGCAGCAGATGATCGGCCAGCACGCAGGCCACCATCGCCTCGGCCACCGGCGTGGCGCGGATGCCGACGCAGGGATCGTGGCGGCCCTTGGTGCGCAATTCGACCTCGTTGCCGAAGCGGTCGATGCTGCGCACGGGGGCGAGGATCGAGCTGGTGGGCTTCACCACCAGCCGGCAGACGATGTCCTGGCCGCTCGAGATGCCGCCTAAAATGCCGCCGGCATGGTTGCTGAGGAAAACGGGCGCGCCATCCTTGATGCGCATCTCGTCGGCATTCTCCTCGCCGCTCATGGCAGCGGCGGCGAAACCGTCACCGACCTCCACGCCCTTCACGGCATTGATGCTCATCAGCGCCTTGGCGAGGTCGGCATCGAGCTTGTCGTAGACCGGATCGCCCAAGCCGACCGCCACGCCCGAGGCCACGACCTCGATCACCGCGCCGCACGAGCTGCCGCGCTTGCGCACGTCGTCGAGATAGCCCTCCCAGCCCTGAGCGGCCTGACGGTCGGGGCACCAGAAGGGATTGTCGGCCGTGGCGGCCCAGTCCCACTTGGCGCGGTCGATCTTTTGGCTGCCGAGCTGCACCACGGCGCCGCGGATGCTGACGGCATCGCCCAGGATCTTGCGGGCGATCGCGCCCGCGGCCACGCGCACCGCGGTCTCGCGCGCCGACTGGCGGCCGCCGCCGCGATAGTCGCGCACGCCATATTTCTTGAAGTAGGTGTAGTCGGCGTGGGCGGGGCGGAACTTGTCCTTGATCTCCGAATAGTCGCGCGAGCGCTGATCGACATTGTCGATATGCAGAGCAATCGGCGTGCCCGTCGTGACGCCCTCGAACACGCCGGACAGGATCCGGACGGTGTCGGGCTCCTGGCGCTGGGTGACGAAACGCGACTGGCCGGGCCGGCGCTTTTCCATCCACACCTGGATATCGGCCTCGCTGAGCGGGATGCGCGGCGGCGTGCCGTCGACCACGCAGCCGATCGCCGGTCCGTGGCTTTCGCCCCAGCTGGTGAACCGGAAGAGGGCGCCGAAGCTGTTGCCGGCCATGCCGGCCTCCGCCTTACTCGCCCTCGAAATTGCCGAGCAGTTCGGCGATCTGCTTGGCCGACGAGGTCTTGATCATGCCGACGATATGGTAGCCGCCATCGACATGCATCACTTCGCCGGTTACGGCGGTGCCGAGATCTGACAGAAGGTAGAGGCCGGCATTGCCGACTTCCTCGGCCGTGATGTTGCGCTTGAGCGGCGAGTTGAGTTCGTTCCACTTCAGTATATAGCGCCCGTCGTTGATGCCGGCGAAAGCCAGCGTCTTGATCGGGCCGGCGGAGATGGCGTTGACCCTGATCTTCTGCTCGCCGAGATCGGCCGCCAGATAGCGCACGCTCGCCTCGAGGGCAGCCTTGGCCACGCCCATGACGTTGTAATGCGGGATCACCCGTTCGGCGCCGTAGTAGGTGAGGGTGAGCAGGCTGCCGCCGTTCTTCATCAGGGGCACGGCGCGCTGCGCTACCGCGGTGAAGGAGAAGCAGCTCACATTCATGGTGAGTTCGAAGTTCTCGGGCGAGGTGTCGATATACCGTCCGCGCAGCTCGTCCTTGTTGGAAAAGGCGATGGCATGGACCAGGAAATCGAGCTCGCCCCAGCTCTTGCCGATCTCGGAGAAGGTGGCGTCGATGCTGGCCGCGTTGGTGACGTCGCAGGGCACGATGATCTTGGCGCCGATCGAATTGGCCAACGGGCGCACCCGCTTCTCCAGGGCCTCGCCCTGGAAGGTGAAAGCCACCTCGGCCCCATGTTCGTGGCAGGCCTTGGCGATCCCCCAGGCGATCGAGCGCTCGTTGGCGACGCCCATGACGAGGCCCTTTTTCCCGGCCATCAACTGTCCAGCAACGGTCATGGATCGTTCTTAGCGGGCATAGCCTATTGGGACAAGATGCCGGTGGTCTGGCCGCCCACAGCCCCTCATATTGTGGTCATGATTGGGGAAAAGTCCGATCCGCTGGCGCTTTTCGGCGAATGGTACGAGGCGGCTGCCAAGAACGAGCCCAACGAACCCTCGGCCATGGGGCTCGCCACGGTCGCGCCCGACGGCATGCCCTCGGTCCGCATGGTGCTCCTGAAGGGCTACGACGCAGCGGGTTTCGTCTTCTACACCAACACGGAAAGCCGCAAGGGCCTGCACCTGCGGGACCATCCCAAGGCGGCGCTGCTGTTTCACTGGAAGTCGCTGCGTCGACAGGTCCGCCTCGAAGGTCCGGTGTCGCCGGTCACATCCGAAGAGGCCGACGCCTATTTCGCCACCCGCGCCCGCGGCAGCCAGATCGGCGCTTGGGCGTCGGACCAGTCGCGTCCGCTGGAGAGCCGTTTTGCCCTGGAAAAGCGCGTCGCCGCGGTCGCGGCCAGGCACGTCGTCGGCACGGTGCCGCGTCCGCCGAACTGGTCGGGGTTTCGCCTGCAGCCGCTGTTGATCGAATTTTGGCAGGATGGCGCGTTTCGCCTGCACGACCGCCTGGAATACCGCCGTGTCGCGCCGGGCGAGCCCTGGACGACGCGCACCCTCTACCCCTGAGGCGACGATGGCGTTCGAACCCCAGCGCCTGATGCGGCTGGCCACCATCGCCTCGATGCTGGTGGCGGCGATCCTGATCGTCGCCAAGGTGGCGGCCTGGTGGATCACCGACTCGATCAGCATGCTGTCGTCCCTGATCGACACATCGCTCGATCTCGTGGGCTCCCTGGTCACGTTCTTCGCCGTCCGTCAGGCGTTGATCCCGGCCGATGCCGACCATCGCTTCGGCCACGGCAAGGCGGAGGCCTTGGCCGGCCTGGTCCAGGCGGGTTTCATTGCGGCGTCGGGCGGCGCGTTGCTGCTGGCGGTCGGCGAGCGGCTGATCAATCCGCACCAGGTGCGCGAAGAGCAGATCGGCCTGGCGATCAGCGTGCTCGCGGTCGTGCTCACCATCGCCCTCGTGTCGTTCCAGCGTCATGTCGTGAAGCGGTCCGGTTCGATCGCCATCGACGCCGACATGGCGCATTACACGACCGACTTGGTGGCGACCATCGTCACCGGAGTCGGATTGTATCTCTCCGGCACGCTCGACGAGCCACTGATCGACAGCGGCGTTGCGGGACTGGTGGCGCTTTATCTCATCCATGGCGCCTGGCAGGTCGGTCGCAAGTCGCTCGACGTGCTGATGGACCGCGAGCTGCCGGACGAGGAGCGCAAGCGGATCCGCGACATCGTGCGCAGCCATCCCGAAGTGCGCGGCGTGCACGAGCTGCGCACGCGCTCGGCGGGCCTCACCAAGTTCATCCAGCTCCATGTCGTGCTCGACCCGACGATGCCGCTGGGCAATGCCCACGTGGTCGGCGACCGCATCGAGGCCATGCTGCGCAAGGCTTTTCCCCAGGCCGAGATCATCCTGCATGTCGACGGCTGGGACGATCGCGAAGCGCCTCCGCCGGCGGCCTGACGCGATGGCAAGCCGACCTCCGTTCGTGGTCGAGGACCAGAGCGAGGTCATCGACTTTCTCACGGCGCATCTGCGGCCCGAACGCCGCATCGACACGCACGGCGCCGTCGTGTTCCTGGCCGGCGAGCGCGCCTACAAGCTGAAGCGGGCGGTGAAGTTCCCTTACATGGATTTCTCGACGGTCGATCGGCGGGCCGCCATGTGCGCCGCCGAGATCGAGATCAACCGCCGGCTGGCGCCGGAGATCTATCTCGGCACGGCGCCGGTGCGGCGCGGACGCGACGGCAGGCTGGCGTTGGGCGAGGTGGGCGAGCCGGGCGACGACGCAGCCGACTGGCTGGTCGTCATGCGCCGCTTCGACGAGGAGGGCCTGTTCGACCGCATGGCCGACCGCGGCGCTCTGACGCCGGAAATGATGGCGGCACTCGGAGCGCGGATCGCCAACTACCACGACGGCTTGACCCCGATCGCCGGCTTCTCCGGGCCCGAGGACTATGGCCGGTCAGTGGCCGCCGACATACGCCAGATGCGCGAGCAGGGCGACCGGTTGGACCCACCGACCACCGAGGCGCTGGGCGTGGCCCTGCCCGGCGCGCTGGAGCCGTTCGTCAACTTGGTGGCGCGGCGCGCGGCTGCGGGCGCCGTGCGGCGCTGCCATGGCGACCTGCACTTGCGCAACATCGTACTGATCGCCGGCAAGCCGGTGCCGTTCGACGCCATCGAGTTCTCGGAGAAGATCGCAAGCATCGACGTGCTTTATGACCTCGCCTTCGCATTGATGGACCTCTGCGATCGCGGCCTGCGTGCGCTGGCGAACCGGCTGCTGAACGAATGGCTATGGCACATCGCCGAGCTGCCCGAGGCGCCGCACGACGAAGCACTGGCCTTGCTGCCGCAATTCCTGTCGCGCCGCGCCGCCGTCCGCGCCTTCGTGGAAGCGTCGAGCGCCGCGCTGGGCGGCAAGGCAAGCGAGGCCGCCCGTACCTATCAGCGCATCGCGCTCGAATTCCTGAAGCCCCAGCTGCCGCGCCTGCTGGCGATCGGCGGCCTGTCGGGCAGCGGCAAGACCACCTTGGCGCTGAAGCGCGCGCCGGAGATCGGACGTGCGCCGGGCGCCGTCGTCGTGCGCAGCGACGTCGAGCGCAAGCGCCGCGCCGGCATCGCCCTGGAAGAGCGCATGCCGGCCGGCAGCTACACGCCGCAAGCCTCGGCCGAGGTCTACGCCGCCTTCCTGGCCCGCGCCGAGCGCGTCCTGCGGGCCGGCCACAGTGTCGTGCTCGACGCGGTGTTCGCCCGCCAAGACGAACGCGCCGCAGCCGAAGCTCTGGCGCTCAAGATCGGTGTGCCGTTCGAGGGAATCTGGCTCGATGTGCCGAAGGAGGTGGCCCAGACCCGCATCGCCAACCGCAAGGCCGATGCCTCCGACGCCACGCCAGCCGTGGTCGAGCGCCAGTTCGGCTACGATTTGGGCCGCATCACCTGGCAGCGTCGCTAGGCGCGCTTCTTGGCAACCGCGCTGCGCGGCAGGTGGCGGGCGAGGTACTGGCCGGTATAGCTCTCGGCCACCTTGACGATTTGCTCGGGCGGGCCTTCGGCGACCAGCCGGCCGCCGCCGGCGCCGCCGTCGGGGCCGAGATCGAGGATCCAGTCGGCGGTCTTGATGACCTCGAGATTGTGCTCGATCACCACCACCGTGTTGCCGCCGTCGACCAGGCGATGCAGCACCTCGAGGAGCTTGCGCACGTCCTCGAAATGCAGGCCCGTCGTCGGCTCGTCGAGGATATAGAGCGTGCGGCCGGTGGCGCGCTTGGACAGTTCCTTGGC
>WNFG01000891.1_pt1 | contig 25017 bp, 19 predicted proteins | sample 5400431 | NCBI WGS metagenome assembly WNFG01 (sample SAMN13153346, study PRJNA577476) | soil metagenome | isolation source: 120 cm saprolite under Douglas fir tree site 2 hole 3 replicate 2 | place: USA:California | collected 2015-04-18 | reverse complement strand
TTTGGAGTGTGGCGGGGAATCGGCGCCTGGGCGCTGATCTTCGGACTTCCCGCTTTTTTCGCGCTCTGGACGATCATGCTTTTCAACTTCGTTCAGCACGTCCATACCGATCCCTGGTCCGAGCACAACCACTCGCGCACCTTCGTCGGGAAGACTCTCAATTTTTTCCTCTTCAACAATGGATTCCACACCGCCCATCACGAGACGCCGGGGGCGCACTGGACCACCTTGCCCAAGCTTCACAGCCAGATCGAGGCCGGAATCGAGCCGGCGCTTCGGACGAGAAGCTTCGCCTGGTGGTGTTTTCGAAACTATTTCCTCGGGTGCTTTAGCGATCTGTGGCGAACGCACCAGATCGGTCGGGCGCCCTTTGACGTGCGCGATGCGAAGGTCGCTCAGGGCTAAAGCCTCCCGCTTCAATCCGCGGTGTGCCGCGACCCCTTCGTTGGAAAAGGAGCGATGGTCGTAGCCGGCAGCTTCCCGATCGATCTATGAAGGCGTCCGCCGAGCCGCAAGCGCGCTCGCCGGGCGCATTCTCCAAAGGAAGGTCAACCCATGAATAGCCACATCCAGCAACGCGGATCGCTTCTCTTGGCATTGCTCACCCTGGCCCCCTGCTCTGCCCTGGCGCAATTGCAACTGCCCCGCCCCAGTCCCGCGGGCAAGGTCTCACAGACGGTGGGCTTGACCGAGATTTCGATCGAATACAGCAGCCCTGCCGCCAAGGGCCGCAAGCTTTGGGGCGGCCTGGTCCCCTATGGCGAAGTCTGGCGCACCGGGGCCAACCAGGCCACCAAGATCACCTTCTCCAAGGATGTGACGATCGGAAGCACCGCCGTTCCCGCGGGCTCCTACGCCTTGTTCGCCATTCCTGCGGCCAATGAGTGGACCTTGATCCTGAACAAGGACTTCAACCAGAGCGGTGCCTCCAGCTACAAGCAGGACCTGGATGTCGCTCGGGTCCAGGTGCAACCCAAAGCCATTCCCCATCGGGAACGCCTCACCTATGTCGTCTCCGACTTCACCGACGACTCGGCCTCGGTAGACCTCGAATGGGAGAAGGTGCGGGTTTCGCTGCCGGTCAAGCTCGCCACGCAGGCGCAGGCGCTGGCGGCCATCAAGGCGATGACCGAGGGTGCCTGGGGTCCCTACAACACCGCCGCCAGGTACATGCTCGAGTCGACCAGGGATTTCGATGCCGGGCTCCAATTGGTGGACAAGTCGCTGGCGGCGAAGGAGCACTGGTACAACCTCTGGACAAAGGCGCAGCTCCTTGCCGCGAAAGGCAAATACAAAGAGGCGATGACCTACGCGCAAAAGTCAAAACAGCTGGGAGAAAAGTCGCCCCAGGGCTTCCCGATGGCGGATGACGTGAACAAGGCCCTGAAGGATTGGAAAGACAACAAGAGCTGAAATAGGAGATGGTCGAATCCTTCTTCCGCTCGTTCCTTGCCGGGGAAACCGCTTCTCAGTCGCTTCTCGCGGCAAGCTTCCGGGATCCTCAGCGTCGCCTCGCCCACGTGCAGCGGGCGGCGCAGCGTTTTATTGCTCCAGGCCTGCTCGAGGTGCTTCGGCGGCAAAACGAAATGCTGGCCCCAAGCGATGCGCGGGGGCGAAACCTGGAAGCACTGGCCCGAGGTGGAACCGCCGCCGTCGTCACCGGACAGCAACTCGGCTTGTTTCTCGGACCGCTGTATACGTTCTACAAGGCCGCCTCCGCGATCGCCGCCGCCCGCGCGCTGGAACGCGAATCAGGGATCCGCTGCGTACCCATCTTCTGGATGCAGACGGAGGACCACGATTTCCCGGAGATCGACCACTGTCACCTTCTCCTCCCGGACGGCTCTCGCCAGACGCTCCGTCTCAACGACACCCTGGGCGAATCCGGTCAGCGAGTCTCGGTCAAGCACCGCCTGCTGGGAGAAGACTGCTTGCGCCTGGCGGCCGCGCTCGAAGACGGCCTCGGCGAGCTGCCCTTCGCCCGGGAAGTCCTTCCCCTCATTCGAGAGCACTATCGCCCAGGACAGAGCCTGGCGAGCGCATTCGCCGGATTGCTGGGGACGATCTTCGCCGACGAAGGATTGATCCTGCTCGATCCGAGGGATGCGGCGATCGCCAAGGGCACCGCCAGCCCGATCTATCGCCGCTCGTTGATCGAGTGCGAGCGCATTGCCACCGCGCTCCTCGAACGGATCGACGTTCTGGCAAGCGCAGGCTTCGCGACGCAAGTGCATGTCCGGGCCGCTTCTCCGCTGTTCTTCTTCCACCGGGGTGGGCCGGAGGGCGAACGGTTCCGCCTCGAGCGCGAGGGCGATGTCTGGGCGCTGGTGGGGACGAATCAGTCGGTCTCGACGGATGAGCTGCTACCTCTTCTGGAGACCGAGCCACTTAGGTTCAGCAGCTCGGCGTTGATGCGCCCGATCTTGCAGGACCACCTGATACCTACCGCCGCTTACGTCGGTGGTCCGGCCGAGGTCAGCTACTTCGCCCAACTTCCCCCGCTCTATGAGATCTTTCAGCTTCCGATGCCTCTGGTCATTCCCCGGGCGCGGTTTCGCCTCCTGGAAGGACGGGCGACCTCGCTCCTGCGCAGACTGCATCTGAAGCCATCGGATGTCGAAGTCTCAGCGGACCAGCTGATGCCCAAGGACTCGGAATCAAGAGGCACGGATTATCCGTCGCCGGAGCTTGTTAAGGACCGGCTGATGACCCCCTTCTTGCGCCAGCTGGACGAGTTTCAGGGCGTTGCCGAGTCGCTCGACCCCGGTCTGCTCAAGGCGCTCGGTCGAACCCGCGCGACGGTGGCGCGTGCAGCATCTCGCCTCACCGGGCGCTACGAGCGTTCGTTGCGCGACCGCGATCGGGTCGCGATCGACCGGCTGAAGCGTGTGCAGTCATTGCTTTTTCCGGAGTCCGTTCCCCAGGAACGATACGACTCGATTCCCTACTTCGCCTGCAAGTACGGCGTTGCCGCGCTCAAGGAAAGGGTGTTTGCCTCTCTTGACCCTTTCGCCGGTGAAGTTCGCGACGTGGAGTTATGAGGGACGGGCCGCTGCGGATCGGGATCACCTGCTATCCGACCTTCGGCGGCAGCGGAATCATTGCCACTGAAATCGGGCTGTCGCTCGCTCGAAGGGGCCATCAGATCTATTTCATCTGCTCCAAGCTTCCCTCGCGCCTCGACCGGCTCCGGGAGAACGTTTTTTTGCACGAAGTCGAAGTGCTCGAGTACCCGTTGTTCGATGACAGTCATTACGCCCTGGCGCTTGCTTCCAAGATGGTGGAAGTCAGCGCCAACGAGCAGCTCGACCTTCTCCACGTCCACTATGCCATTCCGCACGCGACGAGCGCCGTTCTGGCGAAGCAGGTGCTGGGTGCCGGCGCCCCCCGATTGGTAACGACGCTTCACGGCACGGATATCACCGTGGTGGGAAACCATCGTTCTTTTCTGCCCGTTACCCGATTTTCCATCGTTCAAAGCGACGGCGTCACCGTGCCGTCGCTCTATCTCCGGGACGCGACCTACGAGAACCTCGACGTCCCGCGCTCGGTGCCGATCGAGGTCATCCCGAATTTCGTCGATTCGGAGAAGTTCAAACCGGTGGCGCAGAAGCGCGGGGAGCCCATTCAACGGCTGTTCGGCGACGGGAAGAGGTGGCCCCCAGGGGACCTTCGACCTCGCGTGCTGATCCACAATTCGAACTTTCGTCCGCTCAAGCGGGTCGAGGATGTGATTCACATCTTCGCCGAGGTCCACCGCGCGGTTCCTTCTTTGCTCGTTCTCGTCGGAGACGGCCCCGAGCGGACGCGGATCGAGCGCCTCGTTGAGCAGCTGAATCTCGCCGGCGCGGTGTCTTTCATGGGCGAGCAGCTGAATTTTCTCGAGGTCCTCCAAAACAGCGACATCTTCGTCCTCCCCAGTCAGATCGAGAGCTTCGGTCTGGCCGCGCTGGAAGCGCTGAGCTGTGGGATTCCGGTGGTGGCCTCGCGCGTCGGGGGCATCCCGGAGGTCGTCGTCCACGGCGAGACCGGCTTTCTCCATGACGTGGGCGACACTTCATCCATGGCCCGGAGCGTTGTTCGGATGCTTCAGGACGCCGAGCTTTATCAGAAGATTTCGGCCGCGGCGCGGATGATGGTCGAGCAAAAATGGAAGCTTGAACCGATGGTGTCGCGGTACGAGCAAACCTACCGCCGGATCCTGGGGCTCGAAACGAAATGAACGAAATGAACGAGGAATGAGATCGCTCGCCATGGATGCAGCCCTGGGTCTAGTCCTGGCGACGAAGGTCGCCTTTGCCGCCGGTCCGCCGCGTCAACCGAGCGCGGGCGAGCTCTTGCGAAACATCGAGCGACTCTCGGTGGTGGGAAACGTCCTCTACGTCGCCGCCCATCCGGACGACGAGAACACCCGATTACTGGCCTACCTGGCGAACGAGAAATTGCTGAGGACGGCCTATCTTTCGGTGACCCGCGGTGAAGGCGGGCAGAACCTGATCGGCCCGGAACAGGGGTTCCTGCTCGGGCTGATGCGCACCCAGGAGCTCCTCGCCGCGCGCCGAATCGATGGAGCGGAGCAGTTCTTCACCCGCGCGCGCGACTTTGGATATTCGAAGTCCAGCGACGAAACCCTTTCGATCTGGGGTCGCGACGCCGTTCTCGCCGACATCGTCTGGGTGATTCGCACGTTCAAGCCGGACGTGATCATCACCCGTTTTTCCCCGGTCGGGGGCGACACCCATGGACACCACACCGCCTCCGCGTTGCTCACCGTCGAGGCGTTCCGGGCTGCGGCCGATCCCGCCTTTCATCCCGAGCAGGTGAAGCTGGTCGGGACATGGCAAGCCAAACGGGTTGTGTGGAACCGATTCTTCTTCACTGCGCGCCCGAGCGAGGAGACGGCTGGACTGATCAAGATGGACGTCGGCGCCTACAATCCAGTCCTCGGCCTGTCCTATGGTGAAATGGCCGCCACCAGCCGGAGCATGCACAAGAGCCAGGGTTTTGGAGCCGCGCCTCTGCGCGGTCAGACCTTCGAGTACTTCGACTTGCTCGCCGGGGAGCCTGCCCGGGACTCGATTTTCGACGGACTGGATCTCACCTGGGCGCGCGTGCCCGGCGCGGCGAAGCTGCCCCAGCTGGTGCGAGAAGCGAAGGCGCATTTCAAACCGGCGTCTGTCCACGAAGCCATCCCCGAGCTGCTGCGCGTCTATCGAGAGCTGCAAGCCCTTCCCGCAAACGCGTGGAAAGAGCACAAGCAACAGGAAGCCGTTGCCGCGCTGATGGGGGCGGCGGGAATGTGGGTGGACGCGCATGCCAGCGAGTTCACCGTGGCGCCGGGCGGCGGCCTTAAGATCTCCACCACGGTGTTGAACCGCACGCCGGCGGCGGTTCAGCTGCGGGAAATCCGCCTTGGAGGCGGAAACACCATTCAGGTCGACAAACCGCTGTTGCCGAATCAGCCGCTGCAGATGGAGCACGTGCTGCACGTGCCCCAGGACGCGCCAATCTCCAATCCGTACTGGCTCGATCAACCGCCCAAGCCGGGGATATTCACCGTTGAGGATCCCAGGATGATTGGGATGCCCGAGGAACCGCCAGCGCTTCGAGCCGAGTTCCTGCTCGAGTCTGGCAAGCAGTCCTTTTCGGTGACGCGTTCGATTTCCTTCAAATGGACAGACCCCGTGGAAGGCGAACGATATCGTCCGGTGAAGATCATCCCGCGCTTGATGATCAACCCGGAAATATCGGTGCTGATGTTCCCGGACGTCCAGCCGAGGCAGATGCGGGTCGTTTTGAAGGCGGGCGAGGCAAACGTGACGGGGACGCTCCATCCCGAGCCCCCGGAGCACTGGACCGCGCACCCATCGGCGATCCCATTCAAGCTCGTCAAGAAGGGCGAGGAGACCGAGGTCAGCTTCCAGATCGAGCCTCCCAAGAGCGTCAAGGCGCCGCTCAGGTCGGACTCGGGCACGCTCAGAATCCTCGCCGAGGTCGGCGGCCAGAGGCTGTCTCGCGGGTATCAGGAGATGGCGCACCCGCACATTCCGATTCAGACGCTGTTCCCGGAATCCGCGGTGAAAGTGGTTCGCTTTGATTTACAGAGAGGCAAGGCAAACGTCGGATACATTCCCGGCCCGGGGGATGAGGTTCCGGCCGCGCTCCGCCAGGTCGGTTATCGGGTCGCGATCGTGGGCGACGAGACCCTGCGAAGTCAGCCGTTGAGCGGGTTCGATGCCATCGTGGTCGGCGTTCGGGCCTACAACACCAATGAGCGAATGCCGTTCTACCATCACAAACTGATGAGCTATGTCGCGGAGGGCGGCACGCTCGTCGTCCAGTACAGCACCAGCAATCGCTTGAGCAAGGCGCCCCCCGAAATTGGACCCTACCCATTCGAGATCTCGTCGGAGCGCGTCACCGACGAGAATGCTCCGGTGCTGTTCGAGATTCCCAGTCATCCGATCTTGAAGACGCCCAATCAGGTCGACGCCGCGGATTTCGAGGATTGGGTTCAGGAGCGGGGCCTGTATTTCGCCGGGAAATGGAACGAGCGCTACGATGCCGTTCTCTCGATGCACGACCCGGGGGAGCCTCCCCGGAAAGGAAGCCTCCTCGCGGTGAAGTACGGCAAGGGCGCGTTCATCTACACCGGCTTGGCGTTCTTCCGCCAGCTCCCGGCGGGGGTGCCCGGGGCATACCGACTCTTCGCGAACCTGATCGCCTATGGAAAATGAGGCGGACAAACCCCCCTTCTTCAAGGCCTGGTCCGGAGTCTATCTCCTGGTGATTGCCACGCTGGTCGCCGAGATCGTGCTCTTCACGCTGATCAGCCAGGCCCTTCAATGAGGTTGGTGGACTGGGTGGTTCTGGTCGGGACCCTGGTCCTGATCGTCGCCTACGGCATCTGGAAAACGCGCGGGATCCACAGCGTCGATTCCTATCTGCGAGGGGGAGGCGACACCCGATGGTTGACGATTGGCCTGTCGATCATGGCCACCCAGGCGAGCGCGGTCACCTTTCTCTCCACGCCGGGGCAGGGCTACGAAGACGGGATGGGATTCCTGCAATTCTATATCGGGCTGCCGATTGCGATGGTGATCCTCTCCGCGACCATCGTCCCGCTCTACAAGCGCCTTAAAGTTTACACCGCTTACGAGTACCTGGAGACCCGGTTCGATCTCAAGACGCGACAGCTCACCGCCTTCCTGTTTCTCTTGCAGCGAGGTCTCGGCGCCGGCATTTCAATCTACGCTCCGGCGATCATCCTCTCGACCGTCTTAGGCTGGCCCCTGCACCTCACCAATCTGGTGATCGGCACCGGGGTGATCGCCTACACCGTTTCCGGTGGGACCCGGGCCGTCAACCAGACCCAGACGTATCAAATGGTGGTGATGCTCGGCGGCATGGCGCTCGCGTGTGCCTTCGTGTTGATGCGACTGCCGCCCCGGGTCTCGTTCGGCGACGCGCTTGGCATCGCCGGTGCGCTGGGGAAGATGAAGATCATCGACTATTCGCCGCGCTTCGATACCAGGTACACGTTCTGGTCTGGAATGACGGGTGGCTTGTTCGTCGCTTTGGCGTATTTCGGAACCGACCAGTCGCAAGTGCAACGGTATCTTTCCGGCGCCTCGCTCACCGAGTCCAGGCTGGGGTTGCTCTTCAATGCCCTGCTCAAGGTACCGATGCAGTTCATTATTCTCCTCGTCGGCGTGATCGTCTTCGTGTTTTATCAGTTCAATCCTCCGCCGGTGTTTTTCAACGAAGCGGAAATGAGCAGGGTTCGCGGCACCCCCGCCGGAGCTCAGCTTCAAGACATCGAGTCAGAATATGGCCGGGCTTTCGGCGAGAAAAAGGAAAGCCTGGAAAGATGGCTGACCTCGGTCCACTCGAACGACGTTGCCGCCACCGATGCGGCCAAGCTCGACATGAGATCGGCCGAGGCACGGCTCCGGGCGATTCGCGACCGGGCGAAGGTCGTGATCGCCGCGGCCGATCCGCGCGCCGAGACCAAGGATGCGGACTACATCTTCATCAGCTTCGTTTTGAAGCATTTTCCACCGGGATTGGTTGGATTGCTGGTGGCGGTCATTCTCTGCGCCGCGATGTCGTCGACCGCGGCGGCGTTGAACGCCCTCGGCACCACCACCGTGGTCGATTTCTACCAACGCTCCTTCAAGCCGAACGCTAGCAATGACCACTACCTGCTCGCCGCCAAGCTCTTCACGGTTTTCTGGGGCATCGTCGGCGTGCTCTTTGCCGCATTCGCTTCGCTGCTCGACAACCTGATTCAGGCGGTGAACATTCTCGGCTCGATCTTCTATGGCCCGATGCTCGGGGTGTTTCTGGTCGGATTCTTTCTCAAGAAAGTCGATGGAACGTCCGTCTTCTGGGCAACGGTCCTCGCGCAGGCGGTGGTGGTCCTGGTATTTCTCTATTCGGGGATCGGTTTCCTTTGGTACAACGTGATCGGTTGCTCGACGCTCGTTGCCATTTCTACCGTCTTGAGTTGGACCCGGTCGCGCCCAGCACCCGCTTGAGGTCAAATCGGTGAAACTGCGAACCCAGCTTCTGCTGGCCCAGGGCCCGCTCGCGCTGGTTCTGGCCCTGGTCGGAGCGGTGGAGGTCTACACTCTGGGGGAGCTCGTTCATTCGGGCCAGAACATCCTCAAGGACAATTTTCGCAGCGTTCTCGCCGCGCAGCGGATGAAGGAGGCGCTCGAGCGCATCGACAGCGCGGCGATGTTTCTGGTGATCGGCGAGCGCGAGCGCGGATTGCGGCAGGCGGGGCAGTACCGTCCGAAGTTCGAAGAGGAGCTTCGGGTCCAGGAAGCCAACATCACCGAGCCCGGGGAAGCGGACGCGACCGCTCGATTGCGAGAGCTCTGGACTCGATACCAAGCGCAGTTTGACGACTTCAAAGAACACACCGACACCCATTGGCTCAAGAACGAATATCTTTCGAAATTGAACCCGAGCTTTGTCGCGGTGAAGGATGCCGCGGATGTCATTCTGGATCTGAACCAGGATGCGATGGTTCGAAAGAGCGAGGCGCTCCGGCGCCGGGGCGAGCAGGTTCGCCAGTTGACGATTCTCGGAGTCTTCTTTGCCTTCGTGATCGGGTTATGGTTTTCCAGCGCGCTCACCGCGCGCGCCCTGAGACCGGTTTCCATTCTCAGCCAAGCCGTTCGTCGATTGGGACAGGGCGACCTGGAAGCGCGGGCGCGCGTGGAAGAGGGCGGTGAAATCGGCCAGCTCGCCGCGGATTTCAACGCGATGGCGGACCGACTCAAAGGCTATCGCGAAAGCTCGCTGGGAGAGCTGCTCCAGGCGCAGCAGGCCTCTCAGGCCGCGATCGATAGTCTACCGGACCCAGTGATCGTCTTTGGGGCCCAGGGCGGGATCCTCAATATCAACCAGAGCGCCGAATCGGTTCTCGGTTTTTCGCTGGAGACGCCGGGCGATCCGTTGGCTCGCGTGCCCCCCGAGATGCGCGAGGTGCTCGAGCGGGCGCGCGCGCATGTCCTTTCCGGCAAGGGCGCCTACGTGCCCCGTGGCTACGAGGAGGCGGTGCGGGTCGCTCTCCCCGACGGCGCTCGCTTCTTTCTGCCCCGAGCCTCTCCGGTCTATGCCGAAACCGCCGGCATCACCGCCGCCACCGTCATCCTTCAGGATGTCACGCGGCTGCGGCGCTTCGACGAGCTGAAAAACGATCTGGTGGCAACCGTGGCGCATGAGTTTCGCACCCCGCTCACCTCCCTGCGAATGGCGATCCATCTGATTGCCGAGGAAGTGGTGGGACCGCTGACCGAGAAGCAGGCCGAGCTGCTCTCCGCGGCGCGTCAGGATTGCGAACGCCTTCAGGGAATCGTCGATGACCTGCTTGATCTCTCGAGTATCCAGTCCGGCCGGCTCGAGCTCCAGGTCCGTTCCATTTCGGCGACCGAGCTTTTGTCGAAGGCGATCGAGTCGCAGGAATTTCCGGCCGATCAAAAGAATATTCGTCTGGAAACCTCAATCGCCGCGGATCTCGATCAACTGGAGCTTGACCCCGATCGGATCGGTCTTGTCTTGAATAATCTGATCAGCAATGCAATCCGGCATACGCCCGAAGGTGGACGGGTCAGCATTCACGTGCTTCGCTCGAGCGGGTCGGCGCGTTTTGAAGTGACCGACACCGGCGAGGGAATCGCCCCCGAATACCACAAGCGCGTATTCGAAAAATTCTTTCGCGTCCCCGGCACTGCCGCGGGCGGCGCTGGACTTGGGCTGTCGATTTCACGCGAGATCGTCGAAGCCCATGGAGGCGAGATCGGCGTCGAGAGCAGGCCCGGGCACGGGAGTATTTTTTGGTTCACCGTGCCGCAGGGGCGAACGCCGGTCTAAAATCAGCTGCTCTCGTATTTGCGGCGTTTGCGCCAGAGCGTCGAAGCATCGATCCCAAGGGTCCGGGCCGCCTCCTCGAGACTCAGGGAGCGGGAGAGGACGCGAAGAATGTGCTCTCTCTCGATCTCCTCCAACGAGTGTGGTTCTCCCAAGGCAATCTGCGGCCGCTTCTCGGCGGAGAGCTCGCTCGATTGCATTCCGAAGCTCGCGCAGGTTTCCGGGCCAGGGGTAGGCCCTGAGCACTTGTTCGGTGGCCGCGGAAAGCTCGAGTCGGGGCCGATTCGCCGCCTGCGCGAAGAAAGCGAGGAACCGGCGCGCCAGGGGAATGATGTCCTCGGGGCGTTCCCGGAGCGGGGGCAGCTTCACCTCCACCACGTTCAACCGGTAAAGCAAGTCCTCCCGGAAGCGAGTGTTTTTCACATCCTGCTCGAGGTCCCGATTCGTCGCGGAAACGATCCGGACGTCCGCCCGCCGCGTGGTGCCCTCGCCCAGGCGCTCGAATAGCCTCTCGTGCAGGAACCGGAGAAGCTGGCTTTGCAAGGTCATCCCCATCTCGCCGACCTCGTCGAGGAAGAGGGTTCCACCTTCCGCTTGCTCCACCCGTCCAGCCTGGTCCCGTACCGCTCCGGTGAAGGCCCCGCGGGCATGTCCGAACAGCTCGCTGCTCAGCAACTGCTCGGAGAGGGCCGGGCAGTTGACGGTCACGAAAGGGCGATCGCGTCGGGCGCTCGCCGCGTGGAGGGCGTGCGCAAGCACCCCCTTCCCTGTTCCGCTCTCCCCCGAAAACAGGACGGTGGCATCTGAATTGGCGGCGCGAGAAACGATGTCGATCGCCGTCTGCATCTTTTGGGATCGGGTTTCGAACACCGGCTCGGGAGTTAGCTTCGCCAGCTGCCCCTCGAGCTCACCGAGCTTCCGCTCCGTTTCGCGTCGAGACCGGACGCGCTCCACGGTATGCAGGATCTGCGCGGGGGTATAGGGCTTGGGAAGGTAGTCGCGGGCCCCCCGTTTCATGCCCTCCACCGCGGTATCGAAACTGGCATAGGCAGTGATCAGCACGATGTCGAGCCCTGGTTTTTCGGCGAGCAGCTTGGGAATGAGGTCAAGCCCGCTCTCTGAACCCAGGCGGAGGTCTACGAACGCCAGGTCGGCGGACTGCTGTCGCAGGGAGATGATCGCCCTTTCAGGCGTTGCGGCTTCGGTGACGGCGCAGCCGAAGCCTTCGAGGCACACCCGTAACGTGCTGCGGATGTTGGGCTCGTCGTCGACGACGAGAACGCGGAGCGGCCTCGTCGGACTTGCTTTAGCTGCTGCACTTTCATTCATGCGCGGTGTGAATAGCGCTTTCGACCTCCAATTTCAGCTCCCCTGGTTGAAACGCTACCCAACCCAGCGAATCTATAGGTGTCACAAGCCAGCGAATCTATAGGGCTCAAAGGAGAAAGCATGTATCCCACCGTCAATGATTTGTCAGAGAAGATCCGCGTCGAAACCGTTCGTCTGCTCAATGCGCGCCTCGCCGACGCGATCGACTTGCAAACTCAGGCCAAGCAGGCGCACTGGAACGTGAAGGGACCGAACTTCATCGCCTTGCACAAGCTGTTCGATGAGGTCGTCGAAGCGGTCGAGGATTACGTCGACGAGATCGCCGAACGCGCCGTTGAGTTGGGAGGCACGGTCGAAGGCACCGCGCGAAGCGTCGCCAAGCGCTCGACCCTCTCCGAGTATCCACTCCAGATTTCAACCGGCAAGGAACACGTTGCCGCGCTCACCGCGGTGCTGGGTAGCTTCGGAAAGAACGTCCGCGCCGCGATCGCTGAAGCTGATCGGATCGGCGACGCCGACACCACCGACCTGTTTACGCAGATTTCAAGAGGCGTCGACAAATGGCTCTGGTTCGTCGAGGCCCACTCGCAAGCCATCGCTTAGGGCACTAAACGCGGTCAAAGGTCGCGTAAGGTGGCAGTTGAGCCGAGCCAGCAGGCGCGCCAACTTTGTTCCCTAGGTCGGCATGCTGTCTACTCTCTCCATGGCTTTGCCCGAACGTGCGCGCGATGCGCTCCGCTCATCCCTCGACCGGATCGAGCGGGGTCTGCGGCGGCCGAGATTGATCGTCTTTCACGACCGCAGCTATCGGCTCCCGTTTCCCAGCCTCGATCGAGAGCTCAACTTCGAGCCTCGCCGGGCCGAGCTGGTTGTCTGGTGCCTGGGCGACTATCGGGTCGCGCGGGGAAAGCAGATCCGGTATCCAGCGCTGGCCAGCGACGATGATCTCGGGCTGGTACACAGCCCGGAATATCTGAAGTCCCTCTCTGGGGCCGAGACATTGGCGCGGATTTTCGCTGTGGATCCCTCCGAGGTCCCCGTCGACGACGTGTTGCGAATGGTGCGCACCGCATGTGGGGGAACGATTGAGGCGGCAAGGCTCGCCCTTTCCAGCAACCGCCGAACCTTGAACACGTTGGGTGGCTTCCACCACGCTGCGCCCAACCACGGTGGGGGCTTCTGCGCCGTCAACGACATTGCGGTCGCGATCGCGGTGCTCCGCGGCGACGGTTACCGCGGCCCGATCAACGTCCTGGATCTGGATGCGCATCCTCCGGACGGCATCGCGGAATGCCTGCGGGGTGACCGCGCGACCTGGATCGGCTCTTTGTCCGCGTCCGATTGGGGACCGATGGCCGGGGTTGATGAAACCGTTCTTCCGCCCGACAGCGGGGACGAGCCATACCTCGCGGGTTTGGATTCGCTCCTTGAGCGAATGCCGCACTGTGGTCTCGCGTTCGTGATTGCCGGCGGCGACGTGCTTGCCGGCGATAAGCTCGGGCGTCTCCGCTTGACGCTGGAAGGCGCCCGGCGCCGCGACATGCGCGTTGCCCAGCGGCTAGGGCAAACGCCGAGCGTCTGGCTCCCCGGAGGTGGGTACCACCCCCAAGCGTGGCAGATCCTGGCGCAGGTCGGCTTCATTCTCGCCGGACGGACACGCGCGCGCATTCCGCCAGGTTACGATTCATCGACCTCCCGCTTCGGCCATCTCGCGCGCGGGGTCCAGCCGGGCTTGCTCGCCGAGGAGCCACTGACGTTGGAGGAGCTCGAGCATTCGCTCTGGAAACGGTCTGCCGAACAGCCTCGCCTGCTCGGGTTCTATTCGCCCGAGGGCCTTGAACGCGCGCTGTCTCGTTACGGAATGACGGCGAAGCTGGAGCGCCTCGGCTACAGCGACATCCGGTTCGAGGTGATCGCCTCCGCCGGCGGCGACGCGATCCGGCTGCTGGGCCGCGATCGCGGCAAGGAGCATACGCTGATCGAAGCAGTCCTTGAACGCCGGCGGATCTCGGATTGGGATTTTCTTTTCGTGAACTGGCTCGCGCTCCGGCATCCGCGCGCCCGCTTCACCGAGGAGCGGCCGCGCCTGCCAGGCCAGGATGCTCCTGGTCTGGGAATGGCCCGCGAGATGGTGGAGCTATTGGCGCAGCTTTCCCATGAGCTGAATCTGGACGGCGTCGCCTTCCGCCCATCCTGGTACCACACCGCCTTCAGCGTCAGAGATCGCGGTCGATTCGTCGACGCGAAGCGGCAGGGGCGCTTCGAAGCGCTGACGCGGGACCTGGCGGGAGTTCCGCTGCTCGAGGCGACGAACGCGCTCGCCGAAGGTCGGGTGACGCTCAACGGCCAACCTTATTCCTGGGAGCCGGATGACATGGCCTATTGGAACGGGAAGAGGCCCCCGGACGACGAGATGGTGGTAGCCGAGCGCGAGGGCAGCCACTTCATCACGATCCCCCGGTGACTTTTAGTTCGTATCCGCACCAATTCGGCCGGGGCGACGTCGACCCAAAAACCACCCTCGCGCACACGGATCGGTTTGGATCGAGCTCGATCGCGTTTCTGCATGGCCCGGGCGGGGCGCCCCGATTGGGTGGAGGCCGTTGGAAAGAATTCTCAACGGCGAGGATTATTTTCAACGTTTTGTCGAATCGTCGAGCAGAGCGTTGCAGTAGATTCTCACCGGCCGGGATTTACTCCAACGCGCACAAAAGGCGACGCCGCCGCTGTGCCAATTCGTTCGGACCACGTGTCGGGGCGGTGTAACGTTCCACCTGCGAACCGTTCTCAATTGCTTCGAATTGCGTCGAAGCAATTGCGGGCAGGAATCTCGGAGTCCGCGCTGCTCACGGTCCCACTTAGGTTGCCCGAAAACCACGCCGATTTTCCTTTGAACCCGATTCCGCGCGCCCCACGGGGGGCGGCTCGTTTTCCGCACCTGACGATACCTGCATGATATGAGCCCCGCCGTGAGCCGTCCGCGACCTGGGTGCTATCGATTCGAGGTCTATCCCCCTGGCACCTTGCGCCTCGATCGGGTGGACCTCAGCAGCAAGCTCGTTCCGGACATCGACTACGACCGCGAGCTGGCCTCCCTGCAGCGCCACCTCCTCAAGCTGCAGATCAAGACGTTCCAGAAGAATCGCCGGGCGATCCTCGCCTTCGAAGGCTGGGATGCGGCGGGCAAAGGCGGCGCGATCAAGCGGCTGACCCAGGACATGGATCCGCGGGGCTACAAGGTCTGGCCGATCTCCGCGCCGAGGGACGAAGAGGCGCGGCAGCACTATCTCTGGCGCTTCTGGCACCGCGTTCCGGAGAAGGGCGAGATCGCGATCTTCGATCGCACCTGGTACGGAAGAGTGCTGGTCGAGCGGATTGAAAAGTTCGCGACCAAGGAAGAGTGGCGCCGGGCCTATGACGAGATCAACGCCTTCGAAAAGACGCTCACCGACGACGGAATACCGATCGCGAAGTTTTTCCTGCACATCGACCGCAAGACCCAGCTCGAGCGTTTTCTCGATCGCGAGCACGATCCGATGAAGCGGTACAAGATCACCAAGGACGATTGGCGCAATCGCAAGAAGTGGAAGGATTACGAGGACGCGATTCAGGACATGTTTGATCGAACGCACCGCCCTGACGCCCCATGGCATGCGATACCTGCGACGGACAAGAAGTTTGCCCGCCTGGAGGTGCTGCGGGCCTGCGCGAAGCTGCTCGAGTGATCGCCGATTGGTGACACTGCTGTGACTTGACGCTCCGGATGGGCAGGTGTAGCGAGGCGGGGGGCTCTACCATCGACGGTGACCCGCGGGAACGCCAATGACCTCTTCTTCGAATTTGATCTGCGGTTCGGCTCTGGTGACGCTGCTCGCATCTGGATGCGTCTCTCCCACGCCAAGCTCCTCTGGGGGCCAGGGCGACCTGGCGCACCAGAATCGGAAGCAGACCACTTCGGCAATTCAGACGGTCTTCATCGTGTTGATGGAGAATCACGATTGGCGGCAGATCGTCGACAGCGCGAGCGCCCCGTACATCAACGGAAAGCTGCTGCCCCAGGCCTCCTCCACGACCCAGTACTTCAATCCGCCGGGTATCCATCCGAGCCTGCCGAACTATCTCTGGTTGGAGGCGGGAACCAGCTTTGGCATCAGAGACGATGCGCTCCCGCTGGTGCACCATCAATCCACCTCGGAGCACCTGGCCACGCTGCTGGAGAACGCCGGCATCTCCTGGAAGACCTATCAGGAAGGCATCACGGGTACGGATTGCCCGCTCATCGTCAGAGGCAGATACGCGCCCAAGCACAATCCCTTCGTCTATTTTGACGATCTCACCGATACCATCAATCCTCTGTCGCCGCACTGTATTGACCGCGTCCGGCCCTATCCCGAGCTCGCCGATGATCTCGCCGCTGGGAATGTGGCTCAATACAACTTCATCACGCCGGACCAGTGCCATGACATGCACGATTCGAGCGGATGCGAGACGAGCGACAGCATCATGAATGGCGACCTCTGGCTCTCGCGTGAGATTCCGCAAATCCTCCAATCGGATGCCTTCGCCAACGGTGGGGCCCTCTTCATTACCTGGGACGAGGGAGAGGGTGGCGATGGTCCGATAGGAATGATCGTGCTCTCGCCCTTTGCCGTCGGCGGAGGGTATCAGAGCTCCATCCAATACACGCACAGCTCGACGTTGCGGACGTTTCAGGAAATCTTCGGCGTCACACCATTGCTGGGAGACGCGGCGAAGGCGACCAGTCTCAGCGACCTGTTCGTCACCTATCCGTAAGGTCGGCCGAGGAAGGTCCGGCGCAGCATCACTTCGCCGCGCGCGCAAGCACCAGGACTGCCATCGATCGACCGATCAGCTCGAATGTGCGATCCACCTTGAGCCCGTTGGCGGAGATCCCGTCGCCGGTGTAGGTGACCACCTCCCAACTCACGCCCCATTCGCTGCCGGGCAGAGCGAAGGTGATCGGTTCGTGATGGGCATTGAGAAGCACCAGGAGGGGCTCGCCGACGATGTGCTTTCCTTTTTCGTCGACCATCGCCGTCGCGTCCCCGCCGAGAAGGAACGCGAGGGAACGCACGAACGGCTTTTGCCAGTCTTCGGGAGACATTTCCGTTCCGTCGGGCCGGAACCAGGCCAGATCCTTCATCCGCGAGTCCCAGATGTGATCCCCGAGGAAGAATCGCCGGCGCTGGAGTACCGGCTGCAGATGGCGAAAATGGATCATCCGCGCGGTGAACTCGAGCAACTTCCGCCCTGCCTCGTCCGGGTTCCAGTCCAGCCACGAAATCTCATTGTCCTGGGCATAGGCATTGTTGTTGCCCCGCTGCGTCTTTCCCATTTCATCGCCCGCGGTGATCAATGGCACGCCGAGAGATACCAGCAGGGTCGCGAGAAGGTTGCGTTGCTGTCGGCTCCGTACAGCGTTGATCTCCGGATCGTCGGTTTCACCCTCCACGCCGTAATTCCAGGACTGGTTATCCGCGGCCCCGTCCCGGTTCTGCTCCCCGTTGGCCTCGTTGTGTTTCTGGCCGTAGCTGACGAGGTCTTTGAGGGTGAAGCCGTCGTGTGAAGTCACGAAGTTGACGCTCGCGTGGGGACGGCGGTTGTTCCACTGATAAATGTCCGAGGATCCGGTCAATCGATACCCGACCTCCCCTGCCAGGTTTTCATCGCCTTTCCAGAAGCGCCGAATCGCGTCGCGGTACTTTCCATTCAACTCCCGAAAGGGCGGCGGGAAGTTCCCGATCTGATATCCGCCGATGCCAACGTCCCACGGTTCGGCGATCAGCTTCAGCCTGGAGAGGACCGGATCCTGGATGATGATCTGAAAAAAAGCGGACGCCGGATCGAAGTCCCCCTTCCCCGTCCGGCCCAGCGTGGCGGCCAGATCGAAGCGGAAGCCATCCACGTGCATTTCGGTCGCCCAATATCTCAATGAGTCCACGAGCAGGCGCGCCGCGGCCGGGTTCGAGGCGTGGACGCTGTTCCCGGTCCCGGTGAAATCCAGGTAGTACCGTGGGCGATCGAGCATCAACCAGTAGTAGGCGGCATTGTCGATGCCCTTGAGCGAAAGCGTCGGCCCGAGGTGATTTCCCTCGCAAGTGTGATTGTAGACGACGTCGAGCAACACCTCGATTCCCGCCGAGTGCAGGGTCTTGACCATCTGCTTGAACTCGGTGACTTGCGCCCCCGGGCGTTGGTCGCTCGAATAGGCCTTCTGCGGGGAAAAGAAACCGAGCGTGTTGTAGCCCCAGTAGTTGCTCAGGCCCTTCTGCTGGAGGAAGCCGTCGTCAGCGGCGGCATGGACAGGCAACAGCTCGACCGCGGTGACGCCCAGCTTCTTCAAGTGCTCGATCGCCGCGGGGGAAGAAAAGCCGGCGTAGGTTCCGCGCAGAGGCTCGGGGACTTGCGGGTGGCGCTTGGTGAATCCCTTCACGTGCACTTCGTAAATGATCGTCTTGCGCCAGGGAACGTCCGGGCGGCGGTCATCTCCCCAGTCGAAGTCATCCGAAATGACCATGCATTTGGGCACACCCGCGGCGCTGTCGCGCGAGTCCAGCGCCAGATCCTCCTCCGCCTGGCTCGGCACATAGCTCAGGATGGGCTGGGACCAATCGATGTGCCCCTCGATCGCCTTGGCGTAGGGATCGACGAGAAGCTTGTTCGGATTGCAGCGGTGACCGTGTTCCGGATCGTAAGGCCCGTGGACGCGTAGCCCGTAGAGCGTGCCCGGGCCGAGTTCGGGGACGTATCCGTGCCAGATGTAGCCGCTGACCTCAGGCAGCTCGAACCGACGAAGCTCGCGCGAAGGATCGGACGGATCGAAGGTGCAGATTTCGACCTTCGTCGCCACGCTCGAGAAAACGGCAAAGTTGGTTCCCCGGCCATCGAAGGTAGCTCCCAGAGGGTATGGGCTCCCCGGCCAGACGTCGCCACCAATCATGATTCCTCCGCGCTTAAGCGCGAGCCCAAGATGTGCATTGGGCGAAAGCCCTGCTCGGGCGGGCGCATCCCGGACCACCGCCCGTTCTCCGAGCAACAGTGCCGGGTTATCCCGGATCTCGATGGTCAGGCTGATTTCTTATCGGAGGCAGTCGTGGCTGATTTTTTCCGCATTCTTCGCCAGTCGGACACAGCTCAGGGCGTCAGGCCGAAGGCGCTTCCCCTGGCACTCTTTCAGCTCGGAACCGAGCAGATTGCGGATCTCCCGCCGCTTCCGATCCGACAAGACCGGGTCGCGATAACCCTTTTCCTCGAGCTCCAGCTGGACGATTCGGTCGACAATTTCGCCGCAGTCAGAAGCGGTGGCAGGACGTCCGCGGCAGGAAATGAGGCCCGCGGTGAAGATGGCGATACCGGCGAGGAGCCAGGGTGGTGGGCGGGTGAGGCCGCACGCCGATGGCCTGGGGCTCATCGGGTAAACCTCACCCGGAGCGGCGGAGACTGTGCCTTGATCGGCCGTCCTTGACGGTCGTGGGCCGGTGAGAACTTCGTCCGCATGGCGCAAACGAACGCCTGCGGACCGAAGCCATGGCCAGGGTCGGCGAGAACTTTGACCGACTCGACGGTGCCATCGGCCCGAACGACCACCCCCAGCACGACTGTTTGCTCGTCGGATTCCGTTTCGCGCGGGAAAGGGCAGTTCCAGTCTTTTTCCTCCAGCGAGACTGGACGCGAGAGGTCGGGCGCGCCCGGTGGTGCACGGGGATCGACCTCGCGAGTCTGGACGGCGACCGGATTCGTGCCCCTCGAGGCGGTAACGCCGCCGGCATAGGTGCTTGCCGTCCCGGTGACGAAAGTCTCGCCGGTGAGATCCGCTGGCGCGTTGGGATTCGGCTCGCGCGCGATGATGTTCCCCGCCTGAGCGGGTGGCGGTGGCCGTTGGGTCGGCGGACCACGATGCACGGCCCGGGCCTTGGGGAGACTTGGCTTCGGCGGTTTTTGCTCCGTGGGCGGAGGTGGCGGGGGCGGCTTGGCCAACTCGACGAATTGCTCCCGGGAAAGCTCCGCGTGGACGCGCGCGGCAACGGCGGCAGACCAGGACTCGAGAGATCGCTCTGAATGAACTGCCCACGCCAGCACGGACACGTGGATGGCCACCGCGACCAGCATTGCGACGAGCATCGGCAGCCGATGCTCCGGAGTCGCCGCGGCGAACACCGCATCGACGATGCGAGGGCGTGGGTCCTGGCGCGGCGGCTGGCTCTGCGGCAACGGCTGACTCACCGGTTCCCTTCGTCGGGTGGAAGCGCGCCGAAAGCGATCTTGGCAATCCCAGCGGTCTTGACCAGGTCCAACGTGTGAATGATCCGGCGATGGGGAACCGCACCATCGGCATTGATGACGGCTCGAACCTCGGGATCTTGTCCTACCGCCCTGCCGGCGACTTCAAGTAGGGCCTCGTCGGTGGTCGCCGGCTCGCCATTAACCAAGATTGGTCCATTGGCTGGAACGATGACGGAGAACACCACCTGGATCTCTTCACTCTGGCTCGCCCGTGGCAAATCCAAGGGGACCGCGGGGGTCACGATGATCTTCGCGGTGACGATGAAGATGATGAGCAGGACCAGGGTGATGTCCACCATCGGGGTGACGTTGATGCCCGCGATGATCCCATTCGCGCTCTGAGAGCTCGATGCCATAGGCTATCCCACGCTCGGGCTCAGTCTGGTCACGGCCTCTGGCGCCCTTTCCACGGCGCCAGGAAGGGGTTGCGACTGCCCACCGCCTCCTGGCCGCTCGACGTGGTTCTCGGAAAGATAGGCAAGGACGAGGTTGGACAGGACCTCGGTGCCGGACAGAAGCGATGCAATCCGGCGCTGAAAGTAGTTGAAAGCGGCCACCGCCGGAAGAGCCACCAGGATGCCCACGGCGGTCGCGACGAGTGCCTCGGCGATACTGGCCATGACCGCTTGTGAGGCAACCTGGGATGCTGCCGCGGAGGTGCTCGCCGCTCCGTGCCCGGGGGCCCCGTGCCCAAGCTCTTCGAAGGCCCTGATCACGCCGATCACCGTTCCGAAAAGACCGATGAACGGCGCGTTGTTGCCCAGCGTTCCCAGGTAGGCCAGCCACCGTTCGAGCCGGCCGCGCTCCAGGGCGACCGCGCTCTGCATTGCCTTGTCCGCCGCGGCAGGCCCACGGTCCGCGAGTCGCAAGCCCGCGGCTGCTATCGCCGCCGCCAGCGAGCGGGACCGCGAAAGCTCCTCGGCGGCGACCTGCCGATCACCCGCCGCCAACCGCGCATCGAGCATTTGGGCCAGCGCTTTCAGATCGCCACCGCGAGAGCGGTAGAAGAGCCAGCGCTCCAGCATCACCCCAATGCTGAGGACGGAGAGTATGCCGAGAAACCAAAGCACCCACGAGGCTCCGCCCCGCAAGAGAATTTCCTTGACCGCATCAATTGTGTTCAAAGCTCCCTCCGATATCTGGCGGCGCAATCGGAAGCCGCCTCAAAAAGAAGTCGTCAGCCGAAGGAATGCCGACCGGCCCGGAGCCCAGTGGCTGCCGTTGAACCCATTGGCAATCCGATAGGCGTACTGGCTGTTCAACACGTTGACGACGTCCAAAGTGAGCTTCGGACGGAGCGGCCAGTCGCGGAGCTCGTGCCCCAGGCTCGCGTCGATCCGGACATGGTCCGGCACATGCTGGTTGTTCGCCGGTCCGGTGCGCAGCCCGCTGGCATATGCCAGCAAGCCCGACAGCTGAGTCGTCCGGAAGAAACGGTAAGTCGCCCCCGTGTTCGCAGTCCAGGTCTGGGAGTGATCCAGCGTTTGCCAATTGTTATTCGCCAGGGCGTCGGGCGAGAAGAGGTAGGTAGCGGAAGCGATTCCCCTGCCCTCGGCGCTCTGGAGCGTGGCGTTGCCAAATGCGCTGAATTGTCGCGAGAGCACGAAGACGGCGCTCACCTCGACGCCGCCTGCTCTGCCGTCGCGAAAGTTGTAAGGAGAGAGCACGTTCGTGCTACCGACCTCGATATCGTCTAACTGATCGGTGGCCAGCTTTCCCCATACATTGAGGCCCAGCGTGAGCTCGGGAAGAACTCGCGCGGAGATGCCTATTTCAGCGTAGCGGTCCTTTTCCGGTCGAAGATCATAGGTGACGAACTGATCCGCCGGGAGGACACCGAGCTGTCTGGCGGCCGCCGGCGTGTCGAGAACTGGCGGAGGCATCCAAAGTAGCCCGAAGAATGCATGCGCCACCACGTTCGGAGTGAACGCATAGGCGACGCCCAATCGGGGCTCAAGCCCCACGTGCGTAGCCTGATCAGGCGTACCCGTGAACGAGACTTTTTGAAAGTCGAACCTCAGCCCGGCATTCACCACGAACTTGCCGAAAGTCAGCCGGTCCTGGGCGAACACACCTCCGCTCGTGGCGTGAGCCTGATCGCTGCCGGACACGGTCAGGTCGGGGTCGGGACCCATCAGCACGTCGCTGCGCGTGTAAGACGTGTAGTCCGTGGATCCAAAGAGCTGATCCACCTTGCCGCCGAACTTCAACACGTGGTTTTCGCCGATTCCGAGCAGGTATTCCGCGTCTAGACCAATATGGTTTGCCTGACGGGTCACATCACTCGTGGTTGCGCAGGTGACCTGTCCAGTGTCATCGGTGCTGCATGGATCCTGCGTAAGTCCGAGCGCATGTGTTGGGTCCCCGAAAAAGATGCCGGTCGAGCGTCGATAGTACGCGGAGGTCCGAAGAGAAGAGCGTGGGCTGAAGTTGTGACGGTAGGACACCAAAGCAAGGAAATCGCGCTCCGTCTGGGTCTGATTCGTGTCTCTGGGAAAGAATGGCGGCGGAGGATTGCCGTATGCATCCGGCAGTCGAGTGGCGTTTGGGTCATTGGGGTCGAGCGGCTCGGCAAAGGGGTCAATGGGAATTTGGTACCGATTCCGCGCGAACGTGCCCAGTAAAGACAAGTGATCCTGGTCGCCGAAATCGTAGTCCAGCTTCAGGAAAGCGCGCTCCTCGTCTCCCTTGTCGTGAAGAATGGGGGCAAATGCTTGCGGATCCAGAGCCCGGTTCGTCCCTTTGTAGCTGGCTCCGGCGAGCACCGAGAGCGCGCCGAACTGACGACCATAGAATGCGCTGGGGCTGAACGTCTGGTAGGCGCCGTAGACGATCTCCGCCTCTCCCTCCCCGTCGGGGCTGGGATGGCGAGTGTTCAGATTGACCACCGCGGCCAGGCGTTCGCCGTACTCGGCGGGCAATCCACCGGTGATGAGCTCCATGTTTTCGATGAACTTCGCCGACAGAAATCCGCCGAAAAGGCCGCTTACCGAATCTGGCAGGGGGACGCCATCGAGCTGGTATTGAATGTTCGCGTGATTGCCGCGAGCAAAGAGATTCCCAAAGGCGTCGTAGACGAAACCGGGCTGCGTGGCCAAAACCTCATTGACCGAGGCAGTGTCCCCGCGCGGAAGTGATTGAATATCTGCATGATCAAGTTTGGAAGACGAGCTCGCCGTCGTAGGCGGTCGCGGGGCATGCGGCCGCGGTGCAACGACAACAACCTCTTCCTCGCCCTGTCGCGGACCGGGCATAACCACATCCAAGGTAAGGACATCGCCGGAGGCGATTTCCACAAGCTGCTCATCGGTACGTCCGTCCGGCGCCTTTGATACGATGCGATATTGTCCAAACTGCACCTGCTCAAAATCAAAGTGCCCATCCTTGTCGGTCATATGCTGGTCGACGAGCCGATTTTCGCGGGCGAATAACGTCACACTTACGTTGGCGATGGGCACACCCTCCTGGTCGCGCACCGTCCCGTGAATGATTCCAAGATTTGCTGCCTGTACTCCACCCAACGGGATGATCGCCAAGCAAAGCGACGCCAATGCACGAAGAGCGGTGGATCGCTCCTTGTATGTTTTCAAGGTCTTCTCCCAATTTACTGAATGAGTTAAAAATACCGGCCGGTGGCCTGAGCGCTTCGCCGCTCCGAACGACGATCAAGGTGAGCGCGACCGCTCTTCCAACGCCAAGCTCGCGAGGCGAGAAAGAGGATGCGCCTAAAGCGGGCCAGGGTCCGCGCGACAACTAACGAGCCTGCTCGTCATTATCGTGACGGCCCCCAGCCTCTACGCGGGAGGGGATTGCTTTGGTGCCAAACGGAACAGCTCGGCTTGAGCTGGCTGAAATGCTTGACTCGGTGCCGCATCGGCGTCGGGCGACGAGCAGCACAAGCCGACGCGGAGCGAGGCTGGTTGCGAAAATTGATCTCGTCGGTGCGATTGCAGGAGGCAGTGCTGGTGCGCATCCCGGATTTGAATCTCTGCCGAGCTGCGACCAAGGCCGGAGAAATCACGAGACGCCGCGTCAGCCGCTCTCGAGCCGACGGAAGACGACCCGGGTGATGCGGCGTGAATCGCCTCGCCATCTTCCAAACACAGCGTGTGCTGGACGAGTGCAAAGTGTAGGGTCCCAAGAAGTTGGACGAGCAGGAGCCCCGAAGCAGCGATGGCTTGGGAGAGGAGAACCCGGCGCTTCCGCGGGACTCCCACCCCTGAGCATCGAAGCCATTCGGCAGCCATTGAGGCTGCCCTTTTACCCATCTCGAGGTTGTGTTAGTCAAGAGGTAAGTGCGCGTCACGTCGATTGATCATGTTGTTTTGACGGTCAAGGACATCGGCAAAACGGTTTCGTTCTACACCGAGGTCCTCGGAATGCAGGTGCGGACTTTCGCCGGCGGCAGAAAGGCCCTCCATTTCGGCAGCCAGAAACTGAATCTCCATCCCGCGGATCGGGTGCTGGATTCGAACGTGAAGCACGCCACACCTGGCTCGGCCGATATTTGTTTTCTTGTCGATCAGCCGGTGGAGGAATGGGTGCAACACCTGGCTCGGCACGCCGTTCCTGTCATTCTCGGCCCTGTTCATCGGACCGGAGCCGGTGGCCAACTGCGGTCGATCTACATCTACGACCCCGACCAGAACCTGGTCGAGCTGTCCAATCTCGATCTGAGCGAATAACTTTCACTGGTTTTAGCCCGCCTTTGACCCTCTGGCAGGGCGAAAACTTCCCTGCAACTTGCCTGTGCAGCCGGCGGAGCTTTTGCTATACGGCCCGATATGCCCAGTCGGACGATGCGTCGTGGTTTTCTGGCAACCGTCGTTTTCGCTGTTGCCCTCGTTGCGCTTCCGGTCAGTGCGAAGGACACAGTCAAGATCGCCTTCATTGGATCGCTCACCGGGGGCAACTCCGCCAACGGCATCGGCGGTAGAAATTCGACTGACCTCGCGGTGAAGGTGCGCAATACGAATCCCAAAAACAAATACCAGTACGAGC
>WNFG01002015.1_pt1 | contig 25021 bp, 18 predicted proteins | sample 5400431 | NCBI WGS metagenome assembly WNFG01 (sample SAMN13153346, study PRJNA577476) | soil metagenome | isolation source: 120 cm saprolite under Douglas fir tree site 2 hole 3 replicate 2 | place: USA:California | collected 2015-04-18 | reverse complement strand
ATCGGCGAGTCGGACGGAGACATCCAGATCTCGCTCAACGAGGGGCACGCGCCGACCGCCGATTACGTCAGTCGCCTGCGCGACCAGCTGCCGCGCCGTTTCCCCGGGGTGAGCTTCTCGTTTCTGCCGGCGGATATCGTCAGCCAGATCCTCAACTTCGGCGCGCCGGCGCCGATCGATCTGCAGATCCGCGGCAACGATCTCGGCGCGGATTATGCCTACGCCAACAAGCTGCTGGCGCAGATCCGTGGGGTCACCGGCGTGGCCGATGCGCGCATCCAGCAGTCGGCCGGGCAGCCGACGCTCGAGGTCAACATCGACCGCACGCGTGCGCAATACACGGGCGTGACCGCCGCCAACGTGACCGACAGCCTGGTCGTGAACCTGGCCAGCTCCAGCCAGGTTGCGCCTGTCTACTGGCTCAACGAGAAAAACGGCGTGACCTATCCCATCGCGCTGCAGACTCCGCAATACCAGATCGACACGCTGCCGGCGCTGCAGAACCTGCCGATCAACGCCAGCGGCGGGCCGACCACGGTGCTCGGCGGCATCGCCAATATCCGCCGCACCCACAGCAACGCCGTGGTTTCGCAGTACGACATCTCCCCGATGGTACAGATCTACGCGACGACCCAGGGGCGAGATCTCGGCGCGGTTTCCGCCGACATCCAGAAAATCATCGCCCGGAACGACAAGGACAAGCCGAAGGGCGCGAGCGTCGCCCTGGTCGGCCAGACGGCGACCATGAACAGCGCCTACTCCGGTCTGCTGTTCGGGCTACTCGGCGCCATCGTGCTGGTCTATTTGCTGATCGTGATCAACTTCCAGTCCTGGAGCGATCCCTTCGTCATCATCACCGCGCTGCCGGCGGCCCTCGCCGGCATCGTCTGGATGCTGTTTGCGACGCATACCACGCTGTCGGTGCCGGCGCTCACCGGCGCGATCATGTGCATGGGTGTGGCGACCGCGAATAGCGTACTGGTGATCAGTTTCGCCCGCGAGAAACTCACCGAGCTCGGCGACGCGACGCAAGCCGCGCTCGAGGCCGGATACGTGCGTCTGCGCCCGGTGTTGATGACGGCGCTGGCGATGGTGATCGGCATGCTGCCGATGGCGCTGGGCCTTGGCGAAGGCGGCGAGCAGAATGCGCCACTGGGCCGAGCCGTGATCGGCGGCCTGATCTTCGCCACCGTCTCGACGCTTTTCTTTGTCCCTGTGGTGTTCAGCATCGTTCATCGGCGCGAAGGCCCAAAACCTGAGCCGGAAACCAACCTCCGAGGATCCCATGCCCCAGCCTGATCTCAATCATCGCCGCCCTGTTCCACGCCGGCTGCGCCTGGTCGGCGGCGCATTCGTGCTCCTCGCCGTCGCTGTCGTCGCCCACGGCCTGATCTCCCGCGCGTCGGAAAACTCGCGTCTGCACAATTTGACCGAAGCGCAGGCGGTCCCGACCGTGGCCATCGTGGCGCCGGCCCATGTGGAGAATCAGGTGGGCCTGGACTTGCCCGGGCGCCTGGAAGCCTACATCCGTGCGCCCATCTACGCGCGCGTCCCGGGCTACCTGAAAACCTGGAAGCACGATATCGGCGGCAAGGTGAAGGCCGGAGACGTGCTCGCCGAAATCGATACGCCCGATCTCGACCAGCAACTCATGCAGGCGCGCGCCGACCTCAGCGTCGCCCAGGCCAATGCCAAGCTCGCGCAAATCGGCGCGGAGCGCTGGCAGGCGCTGGCCGGCACCGACGCCGTCGCCAAGCAAGACGTCGACCAGCACACCTTCACCTACAACGCCAATGTCGCCCAGGTCAAGGCGGCGCAGGCGAACGTCGACCGCCTGGTTGCCGAGGAAGGCTTCAAACATCTGATCGCGCCGTTCGACGGCATCGTCACTGCACGCGAAACCGACATCGGCGCGCTGATCAATGTGGGGGCCACCGGCGCCGCGGAACTGTTCGTCGTCTCCGAAACGACCAAGCTGCGCGTCTATGTGAACGTACCGCAGAATTATGTGCCCAGCGTGCCGCCGGGCACCAGGGCCACGATCAGCGTGCCCGAGCATCCCGGCAAGACCTACGGCGGTACGGTCGAGTATTCGGCCCAGGCCGTCGACCCGACCACCGGCACGACCCTGATGCAACTCATCGTCGACAACGGCGCGGGTGAGATGATGCCGGGCGACTACGCCAGCATTCATCTGCAGATCGGCGGCGCCGCCAATGTGCTCAGCGTGCCGTCGAGCGCGCTGATTTTCGACGCCAAGGGGCTCTCCATCGCCACCGTGGACGCCGACAACCGTGTAGTGCTCAAGCCGGTGTCGATCCAACGCGACCTGGGTGCGGTCGTCGAACTCGCCTCCGGCCTGGCAGCGAACGATCGCGTGATCCAAAACCCGCCCGATGGAATCGGCAATCGGACCGAGGTACGCCTCGCCGGCGCGCCGGCGGGCGGCGTGCTCGCCGCCAAGGCGAAGAACAAAAATGAAAAGGGTTGAGGGCAGACTCTGGCCTCTCACAGCACTGACGCTGCTGCTCGGCGCCTGTTCGCTCGCGCCGCCGCTGAAAACTCCGAATATTCCCACCGCGGATGCCTACAAGGAAACCGGGCCGTGGACGCAGGCCCAGCCGGCCGACCGCCTGCCGCGGGACAGCTGGTGGACACTCTACGGCAACGTGGAGCTCGACGGACTGCAGAAAAAGTTGATCGACGGGAGCCCGACCCTCGCCGCCGCGCTGGCCAACTACGCGCAGGCCAGGGCGCTCGCCGATCAGGCGCGCGCGGGGCTGTTTCCCACGCTGGGACTCAACGCCAGCGTCACGCGCAATCGCCAATCGGTGCACGCACCGCTGAGAACTTCCACCCTGCGGACCTACTTCGATTCCAACACGCTGGGCGGCAGCGTGAGCTACGAGCTCGACCTGTGGGGGCAGATTCGCAACGAGGTCGCCGCCGGCGAGGCTAACGCAGCCGCGTCCGCCGCGGATCTCGAGAACGCTCGCCTGTCGCTCATCGCGCAGCTGGTCGACGATTACATTCAGCTGCGCACCCTGGACCGCGACAGCGCCATCCTCGACCAGACGGTGACGGCCTATGCGCGCGCGCTTGGCCTCACCCAGCAGCGCCACGACGGCGGCATCGCGCCCGGCCTCGACGTCTCGCAGGCGCAGACCCAGCTCGATGCGGCACGCTCCCAGGCGGCGCAAACGCTCGCGCAGCGCGCGCTGATGGAACACGCGATCGCGGCGCTGCTCGGCGTTTCCGCCTCGACGTTCTCGATCAAGCCCGAGATCGTTGCCATCGCGCTTCCGCAGATTCCCAGCGGCGTCCCGACCACCCTGCTGCAGCGCCGTCCGGATATCGCCGGCGCGCAGCGGCGCATGATTGCGGCCAATGCCAACATCGGGGTCGCGCGTGCAGCGTATTTCCCCACCCTCACGCTCGGCGCTCAGGGCGGTTTCCAGAGCACCTCCCCATCGAACTGGCTGAGCGCGCCGAGTAGTTTCTGGGCGATCGGGCCGAACGCCCTGCTCAGCGTGTTCGACGGCGGCCTGCGCCGGGCGCAGGTCGCCCAAGCGCGAGCCGAGTTCGACTTCTCCGCTGCGAACTACCGCAGCACCGTCGTCAGCGCGTTCCAGCAGGTCGAGGACAGCCTCGCCACCCTCAATCACTACCACGACGCCGCTGTGGACGAGAAGGCCGCGGTCGACGCCGCGCAGCGTACGCTGGATTTCTCCATGGCACTTTACAAGCAGGGGGCGACCGACTATCTCACCGTCGTCACCTCGCAGACCACGCTCCTGCAGACCCAGCTGCAGGCGCTCAATCTCGATACCCTGCAGCTGCTTGCCAGCGTCGACCTCATCCGCGCACTCGGCGGCGGTTGGGAGGATTCCGCGGCGATGGCCGCCAATAGAAACCCGCAGCTGTAGCCTGCCAGTCCGCCGGTTGATTTAAGTCCGGCTGCGCAACATCATAGAGATGAGCCGGCAGGGCGCACACGGCTGGGTTTGGCGTTCACAGGCGCGATTGCGGGATAAACGATGTCAGCCGAAGGCTACGATGAGATCCGCAGCGGCGTACGCGCACTGTGCGCCGAATTTCCGGACGCGTATTTTCGCAAAATCGACGCCGAGCGGGGTTATCCGGTCGACTTCGTCGCCGCGCTGACCAAGGCGGGTTGGCTGGCCGCTTTGATTCCGGCCGAGTACGGCGGATCCGGCTTGGGCCTCACGGAAGCGTCGGTGATCCTGGAGGAAATCAACCGCTCGGGTGCGAATTCCGGCGCCTGCCACGGCCAGATGTATGTGATGAATGTGCTCGCTCGTCACGGGTCTGATGTGCAGAAGCGTGATTATCTGACCAAGATCGCCGCGGGCGAGCTGCGACTGCAGTCGATGGCGGTGACCGAGCCGGCCACGGGCACCGACACCACCAAGCTCAAGACGATCGCGGTTCGCCGAGGCGACCGGTATGTCGTCAACGGTCAAAAGGTTTGGATTTCGCGAGTCCGCCATTCCGACCTCCTCCTGCTGCTGGCGCGCACGACGCCGCTCGCCGAAGTCAGGGCCAAGACCGACGGCATGTCGGTGTTCATCGTCGATCTGCGTGAGGCGATCGGCAAGGGGATGACCCTGCGCTCGATTCCAAACATGGTGAACCACGAAACCAACGAGATCTTCTTCGACGATCTGGAGATTCCCGCGGACAACTTGATCGGCGCCGAAGGCGACGGATTCAAATACATCCTCGACGGCCTGAATGCCGAGCGCGCCCTGATTGCCGCGGAATGCATCGGCGACGGCTATTGGTTCGTGGAGCGCGCCAGCAAGTACGCCAACGAACGTGTTGTCTTCGACCGCCCGATAGGCCGCAACCAGGGCGTCCAGTTTCCGATCGCCGAATCGTTCATCGAGGTGGAGGCGGCCAGTTTGATGCGCTTCAAGGCTTGCAGGCTGTTCGACGCGCACAAGCCTTGCGGCGCGGAAGCCAACATGGCGAAATATCTGGCGGCGAAAGCCTCTTGGGAGGCGGCGAATGTCTGTTTGCAGACGCACGGCGGATTCGGCTTTGCCAGCGAGTACGACGTCGAGCGCAAGTTTCGCGAAACGCGCCTCTATCAGGTCGCGCCGATTTCAACCAACTTGATTTTCTCCTATATCGCCGAGCATGTTCTCGGGCTTCCACGCTCTTTCTGAGGGGATCGGCGCAGATACTTCGACGACGCGCAGGCCGTCCAAGAGCGTGCTCAATGCATCACCGTACCGCCGTCCACTGCAATGTTCTGCCCCGTCGTGAACCGGCTTTCATCGGAGAGCAGCCAGATGACCGATCCCGCGACGTCGGCAGGTTCCAAATTGCGCGGAATCGCCTGGCCCGCCGCCACCGTTTGAAGCACCTTCTCGACTTTGGGGCCAAAGAATTCACGCGTCCCATCCGTGAGCACGGCGCTCGGCGAGACCGAGTTCACGCGGATTCCCTCGCGGCCAAGCTCGCGCGCCAGACCCCGCGTGAGACCGATCACCGCGGCCTTGGAGGTCGTGTAATGCAGCGCGTACGGAAGCCCATAAGTCGCGGCCAGCGATGCAATATTGACGATGCTGCCTCCGCCCGCGCGCCGGAGCGCCGGGACGGTGGCCTTGCAGCAATTCCAAATGCCGCGGACATTCACCGCCATCGCCGCATCCCATTCCTTCTCCGGTATTGCATCGAAGCGTCCGCCGCGCAGCGCCCCATAGAGCGCTGCGTTGTTGACCAGCCCGTCCACCCGCCCGAAGGCGCTCTCGGCCGCCGCCACGGCGGCTTCGATCGACGCCATATCGGTCACATCGACTTTCCCGGCAATGGCTCGACCGCCCGCACTCTTGACGAGTTCCACAGTCTGGTCGCAGGCGTTGATGTCCACCGCGATCACCGCTGCGCCGAGCGCGGCCAACCGGCGGCAATATTCCTGGCCGATGCCGCGCGCCGCACCGGTGACGATAATGACCTTTTTCTCGAAAGACATGATTTCACCTCTTGGAATAATCCCGTGTCACTCGGCATCCGACAGTTTCGCATGCATTCAGTGCGTCATCTATTTTCAGGAATTCCGCTCACAGTGGGCAACGAATCGGCGCAGGGCCGCCGAAAGGACCTTCGTTTCGGGGTATATGAGGGCGAAGCGCCGCGTTAACCGCGGCAATCCCGTTGCCAGCACGGTCAGCCGCTTCGCCGTCACCAAATCCTGCACGACGCAGCGCGACAGGCAGCTCAAGCCCAGCCCCTCCGCCGCCGAATTCTTGATCGACTCCGAACTGCCCAATGTCATCGACGAACGAATGTGCTGCAGATGCGGTAACAGAGCATGCTCCACCGCTTCGCGCGTGCCGGAGCCCGGCTCACGCAGCAGCCATTGCGCCTCGCTCAATTGTTTGGCGGTGATCTTTCTGCGCCTAGCGGTCTTCGCCAGCGGGTGCGCGGGCGCCGCGACAATGACGAGCTCATCCTCCAACCAGGGAATGACCATCATATCGGATGCGTGGCACGGTCCCTCGATGAATCCGAGATCCGCCGCGAACTCTCGCACCGCGGTGACGACATCGAGGGTATTGCCGATCCGCAATTGCACTCGCGAGAACGGAACCTCCTCTCGAAAGCGCGCAAGCATCCGCGGCAGAACATAGTTGCCGATGGTCGTGCTCGCAAAGAGCTGCAGGTCGGCGTGCCCCGCGTAGTCTCCGGAGATCTGCGCCGCTTCGATGTTCTTTGCCCCGTCCAGCACGGCAAGCGCCATGGGCAGGAGACCCCTGCCGCTGTCGTTCAATATGAGACGCTTGCCGACCCGGTCGAAGAGCCGGGTACCCAGGGCGCGTTCCAATTCGTTGAGCGCCCCGCTGGTCGCCGATTGCGACAATGCCACGCTGTCGGCAGCCGCGGTCGTGCTCCCGCTGAGCGCAACGGCGCGAAAGATCTGTAGCTGCCGCAAGGTAATACGCATGGCTGGTTCACAATCAAGCTGCTTTCTCGATAGATTATAGCCAGATAATCCGTTTTACGTGTAGGCAATCCATCGTCATAGTGGCATGCGTGAGTGAACCCGAGACCTGGACCCATCCATGCGCACACTGACGAATTCCGGCGTCCCTGCCGCAGCCCCAGTCCCGCCCAAGCCCTGGCGGGCTGTGACTGATCGCTTTCCCGGTATTGTTCTCGTGGGCGCCTTGGCCGCCTTCGCGATCGCACTCGGAAAGATTGCATGGTTCGAATCCACCGGCATCAGTGCACTCACCCTGGCAATCGCGCTCGGGATGATCGTCGGCAACACGCTCTATCCGCGGATTGCGCGCGCCGGCGCCGGTGGGGTGACCTTTTCGAAACAGACATTGCTGCGGCTCGGGATCATTCTGTATGGCCTGAGATTGACGTTTCAGGACATTGCCACCGTCGGCGTTCCCGGAGTGACCATCGATCTCCTCGTATTGAGCAGTACGTTTGCGCTGTCTTGGTGGATGGGCACACGGCTTTTCGGGCTCGATCGCAAGACGGCAATGCTCATCGGCGCCGGCAGCTCGATCTGCGGCGCCGCGGCCGTCATGGCCACGGAACCGGTCGTGCGCGGCCGCGCTGAGCAAGTCACGGTGGCCGTATCGACCGTAGTCGTATTCGGCACCCTCGCGATTTTCCTGTACCCGGCAATCTATTATTTTTCCAATCGATATCACCTGCTCGCGATGTCACCCGCCTCCTACGGCATCTTTGCCGGTTCCACCATCCACGAAGTTGCGCAGGTGGTCGCCGCCGGACGATCGATCAGCGAGGGCGCCGCCAATACAGCGGTCATCACCAAGATGGTGCGCGTGATGATGCTGGCTCCATTTCTAGCCGCCCTGTCGACTTACCTGTCGCGCAGCACCGATGCGAACGAACCAAGCGATGCAGGTGACCCGAGCGATGCACGTGAGCCGGGCAATGCGCATGAGCCGACCGATGCACATGACCCGAGCGGTGCGCCGCAATCGCGCATCGTCATTCCGTGGTTCGCGCTTGGGTTTGTCGGCGTCGCGGCATTCAATTCAATGGGCGTACTACCGAAATCCATGGTTGGCGCCGCGATCAACTTGGACACGGTCATATTGGCCATGGCCATGGCAGCGCTCGGCGTGACGACACATATTTCGGCGATACGCGCGGCGGGAGTCAAACCATTGGCTCTGGCGGCGTCGCTGTTTGCGTGGCTGATCCTCGGTGGGGGTGCGATCAATGCCGGCATTTCAGCGGTGCTCGGCTGATGCGCGCGGTTCCAGTTCGCCCGCAGTGCCTGCGTGTATCCCTGGCCGCGCAATCGAAGTCGTAGCAATATGGTTACGGCTCGATCAAAATCAGCAACTTAGGTAGCGCCCCTCGCTGGAGTCTCCGCGGAATCTCGACGCACAACTACCGATCGCGAGTGTATTGCATCCTCAAGGGTCATCCATTGCGGTTATGATATTAGGGCCGAAGCTGGACGGGGCACGCTTCCGGCGCGTCCTTTCTACAAAAATTCCAAATCATGCAAAGGAAAACTTATGACAATCAATAGCCGTTTCACCGCGTTTGCGGCTTTCTTTGGTCTTGCGTTTACGAGCGTCGGGGCGTTTGCGGATGATCATCCGTTCACCGAGGGGCCCGTCGTTCAGGTATCCGCGATTCGGACTGAATACGGTAAGTTTGACGATTATATGATGTTCCTCGACACGACGTGGAAGAAAACCCAGGAGGCGGCGAAGAAGGCGGGTTACATCACAGGCTACAAAGTAGTCACAGTACAGCCGCGCGGTGAAAATGATCCGGATCTTTACCTCGTGGTTTATTACAAGAACTGGGCGGCATTGGACGGTGCGACCGCCAAGTTTGATGCCGTAGCGAAAGAGGTGGAAGGCTCGGTGGCGGCCGCCAACAAGGGCGCGGTAGACCGCGGCAAGATCCGGAGGGTTCTGGGTTCGTGGACAGGGCAGGAACTTGATCTGAAATAACACGCGAATCGCGACATGCAGAAACAAAAGCCGGGCCTCGCGCCCGGCTTTTGTCATCCATCCTTAGCATCTGCAGCCGGATGTTCGCACCATCAAGCGCGCCGCAGGCGAGCACGATCACCCCGTAAGCTCTCGGTGGTTCATCGCAGATGGCGACCTCGTCTTGCGTCATATCGATTTTTCCCGGCCCAACTCCACGGGGGGATCAAGTTGCGCTTTGAGCGAACCCGTCGCGATCTGTCGGTGCCGGCTCCCTCCGGCCAGGTTGCCATCAGTAGAGACAGGATCCATGAAGCAACGGTCCGCGAGATAGACGGACGAATGTCGATACTTTTTGGCGTCTCGCGATCCAGCGCAGGTAGATGCTGCATGCTGAAAGACTAATACCGAAGTCTCTAGCCGGGTAGCTCATATCTCTCGATATGATCTATCGTCCACGACGATATGAATGAACAACCGAGGCTTACGGCCTGGTAGGTTATATCTAGGGCTTATCCTTTTTTCAGATACATCCTATCTAGAGAAATAGGCTAGTAAGTGAGCTTGCCTGATCCTAGGCTGTACTCGAACAGTCCACAGCCAGGCCAGAACCCATGCTGCAAGCCGTCTCTCTAGCTCTCCCGCCCCATCGCGCATCTGCGTCGCAGCCCAGATGTCAGAGGGTAACATCGTGCACATCATCGATGTCCTCTCCGCTCTAGGCTCAGTTGCTGGACTTCCCTCGCTGTTTCGGGCGGCCAGAGAGCGCATCGGCCGCGTTGTCGGACTGAGTAGCCCGCCGGAGCTTCGGCATTTAGTTGCGATCCTATTTATTTGTCTCGTTTGCCTGCTCGCTCTTCAGGGTTGTGCCGGCCTCGCCGTCGGCGAATCGAGATCGTCCGTCGATCGGCAGCCACTGGTGGAAACGCCGCTGACGATCCGCACGCTTGATGCCGAGCATCGATTTTCACAGCTATCCTCCGCGGCGGTGGCCGAGAGACTTCGAGCACTGCATCCGGGAGAAAGTCTCAACATCCTCGCGCTCTCCGGAGGCGGCGCCGCCGGCGCCTTCGGTGCCGGCGCGGTGGCCGGCCTCACGCGCTCGGGCTCGCGTCCGGACTTTGCGGTCGTGACCGGGGTCAGCGCCGGCGCGCTGGTCGCTCCTTATGCGTTTCTTGGACCTACGTGGGACGAGCGCCTGCTCGATGCCTTCACCAGCGGAACCGGAGAACACCTGCTGCAACCACGAGGGCTAGGCGCACTGTTCGGCTCTAGTGTGTATCGCGGCACGCCGTTGAGACATCTCGTGGACTCGTACCTCAGCGATGAGATGATCCAAGCGGTCGCGCGCGAGGCGGATAGAGGCCGCTTGCTGCTCGTGGCCACAACCGACGTGGCTACGGGAGAGCCGGTCGTGTGGGACCTAGGCTCGATCGCCAAGAACGGCGGCCCCAACGCAAGAACCCTGTTTCGCGACGTCTTGGTGGCCTCCGCCAGCGTGCCAGGCATGTTCCCGCCGGTCGTCGTTCGCGTCCTCGGGGATGGCGCCCCCCATGATGAGGCGCACGTTGACGGAGCCGCCACGATGCCGTTCTTCGTGCCTCCGGCGTTCCTAGAGGCGCCGCCCAAGCCAATCGAGGGCACACACCCTCCTGCGGTGTACGTCATCATCGATGGTCCCCTGAGCGAAGGGTCACGAACGACGCGGTTGACGGCGCGCGCCATACTGTCGCGAAGCATTCATGCTGGGTTGGACCACCTGCTGCTGACAACGCTGGAACTGACGGCGGCGACCGCTCAGCTGCAGGGAGCGACGCTGCAATATTCGGCCGTTCCGGGCGCCTACCCGCCACTCGATCCCTTCGATTTCCGCGCCGCCACGTTGCGGCCGCTCTTCCGCTATGCCGACGAGTGCGCACAAACGGGACGGCTCTGGACGAAGTTCGTGCCTACCCATGACGATGGCGGCACGGTACGTGGCATGGCGGAGACGCAGAAGGTGCCGTGCCCTGCCGACGACGCGTTCATCAGGTATTTTGCTTCGCGATGAATACAGTCAGCGACTCAGCGCCGTCGACACTGGCCATCGAGTATGCATCTGCTGCGGCGATACGTGATATCGAAAGATATGAGCTACACAGCCAGCAACTTCCGTACTAAGGTTGCGACGCGCAACATTCATCGCGGATGATCAAACATTAACAAACCACATAAGAGAGAGAACGCACCATGACCGTCTCGCTATACGACATTCCGCTGCGACTGATCGACGGCTCCATCACCCACTTGTCGGACTATCGCGGCAAGGTGCTGCTGGTTGTGAATGTGGCGTCCAAGTGCGGCCTGACTCCGCAGTACACGGGACTTGAGAGCCTGTATCAGGACAAGCGCGCCAAGGGCCTGCGAGTGCTCGGGTTCCCCGCCAACAATTTCAAAGGCCAGGAGCCGGGCAGCGACAGCGAGATCGCGAACTTTTGTTCGACCAACTATGATGTTCACTTCCCTCTGTTTTCGAAGATTTCGGTCTTTGGCGAAGACCAACATCCTTTGTACGCGCTATTGACGGCCGCACAACCTAGGGCGATCGGCGACGGTCCGTTCCGCGAACGCCTCAAGGGATACGGCGTCAATTCGGAGAATCCGGCCGACGTGCTGTGGAATTTCGAGAAATTCCAGCTCAGCCGCAAGGGTGAGGTGGTCGCCCGTTTTGCGCCGGATGTCGACGCAGACGATCCCCGTCTGGTCTCGGCCATCGATGCGGAGCTGGCCAAGAGTATATAAGGTCTCGCGTTCACCAACCTCCGGTTAAGCAAGAACCCGCAGATTCGGTGACACTCCGCTCTATTCCGTCACAACCCCGGGCTGCTCTGCATGAGTCCGCCATCGCGCTTTTCTATCGCCTGGTAATCTCTTTTGGTGGGTCCGGTGTACAGCTGGCGCGGCCGGCCGATTCTCATGTGCGGATCGGAGACCATCTCCTGCCAATGGGCAACCCAGCCGGCGGTGCGCGCAATCGCGAACATGACCGTGAACATGGAACGTGGAATTCCGAGGGCGCTGTAGATGATGCCTGAGTAGAAATCGACATTCGGATACAACCTTCGTGACACGAAGTAGTCATCCTTGAGAGCGACTTCCTCGAGCTTCAGCGCAAGCTCGAACAGCGGGCTATTGCCCTTACCCAGGTTTTCAAGCACTCGATAGCACATGTTACGAATGATCTTGGCGCGCGGATCGACGTTTTTGTAAACACGATGACCGAAGCCCATCAACCGTACGTTGTCCGATTTATCTTTCGCGCGCGCCAGGAATTGGCCGATGTTGGCCGCCGATCCAATGCCGTCCAGCATATCCAGTACGGCTTCGTTCGCCCCGCCATGCGCGGGACCCCAGAGTGCAGAAATCCCTGCGGAAATCGCCGCATAGGGATTGACACCGGTACTTCCCGCCAGGCGCACCGTCGACGTGCTGGCATTTTGCTCATGGTCGGCATGCAGAATGAACAAGAGATCCAGCGCTTCCACGGCGACCGGATCGATCGAGTACGCCTCGCAGGGAACCGCAAAAAACATGTTGAGTATATTGGCGCAATACCTCAAATCATTACGCGGATAGATGAAAGGTTGACCGAGCGTATGTTTGTAGGCCGCGGCGGCGATCGTCGGTAGTTTGGCAATGATGCGATGCGCGAAAATTTCGCGGTGACGCGGGTCGTTGATGTCGGTCGTGTCGTGATAAAAGGCGGCCATCGAGGCCACCACCGCAGAAACCATGGCCATGGGATGTGCGTCGTGATGGAATCCCTGAAAAAATCGCAGCAATGGTTCGCTGACCATGGTGTGCCGCGTGACCGAATTGCGAAATGCATCGAGCTGCGCCTTCGTCGGCAGCGAGCCATTGATCAGCAGATTAGCGACTTCCACATAGCTGGAGCTCTCCGCCAGTTGCTCGACGGGATAGCCGCGGTACAAGAGCAGCCCCGCATCGCCGTCGATATAGGTGATTTTACTTTCGGTGCTGGCCGTGGCCATGAAACCCGGGTCATACGTGAATACCCCCAAATCTCGGGCGAGATGCGAAATATCGAGCACGTCGGGTCCGAGAGTGCCGGACATGATGTTCAATTCAGCCGCTCTGCTGGTGGCGGGATCCTTGAGTTCGTATTTCGCGGCGGCGCCCATCTCGCGTGCATCGCCGGGGAAGATTGCCCCCCGATTGCTCCGCCGGCTCAAGACCTTTCTGCTCACTTTCGGTATGGCGCCGCTGTCTGACATCGGTACTCCAGGGGATGGAATGAACGTATATCTGAGGCTAGATGGTCAGCATCTGACTTAGAAGCCTCTATCTCTAGATGGGAGATATCGTCGATGACGATATATGATCAATCCCGCCGAGGAAGCGACTGTTCTGGACTGGGCACAGAGAGATGACCGCGTCACTGCTCCCATCCACCGCCAAGAGCGTTGTATAGCTGGACGAGCGCGAGCCGCTCATTGAGCTGTGCCTGGGCAAGATTGAGCTGCGCCGAGAAGTCGTTGTTTTCACTCGTCAACACCTGGAGGTAACTCGCTCCACCATGCCGGTAAAGTATCTTCGAGAGACGGTCTGTATCGTGCGCCGCCGTCGTCAACAACTCCTGCTGCTCGCGGAACTCGCGGTTCTTCTGATATGCGACGAGGGAGTTCGAAACCTCCTGGAAGGCATTCCTGATCGTTTGCTCATAGGCGAGCAACATTTCTTGTTTCTGCGCTTCGGCAAGCCGCATTCCCGAGCGCAGAGCTCCCGCGGCAAATATGGGTTGGGTCAGCGATCCCGCGCCGTTCCACATTCTCTGCGAGTGGGTAAAGAGGTTGTTCAACGCAAAGCTTTCGTATCCAGCTGTGCCAGTGAGTGAAATGCTGGGAAACAGCGCAGCCTTCGCGACTCCAATCTCGGCGTTCGCCGCCACCAGGGCTGCTTCGGCTTCCCGGATGTCCGGACGGCGCTCCAGCAATTCGGAAGGAAGACCGACCGGAATGATGGGCGGATTGGGCCGCTCGGTGAGTGAGAGGCCCCGCGGAACGGGACCGGGATTGTCGCCGAGCAGAATACTCAGCGAGTTCTCCTGCTGTGTGATCTGGCGCTCGAGATCGGGAATGGTCTCTGCTGCCGTATACACCAGCTGCTCCGATTGCCGTACATCGAGGGCCGATGCCGAGCCATTCTTGGCGAGCACGGTGGTAAGCTGCAGCGAATCTTGTCGCGCGGCCAGCGTCCTTTTCGACAGGTCCAGCGCCAAATCGAGCTCGCGAAGGGTGAAATAGGCGGTTGCCACGCTCGAGACGACGGAGGTGAGAACCGCCCGCTGGCCCCATTGCGACGCGAGTAACTGGGCGCGCGCCGCTTCAGTCTGTCGCCGGTATTTTCCCCAGAAGTCGAGATTCCAAACAACGGACAAATCCACCTCCCCCGCGTTGGCCTCATAGGACGGAAATGCGCTCGATATCTTGGGATTACGTTCGCTGAACGCTTGGGCGCCTGCGTTCACCGTCGGGAATTGACTGGCACGCGTAATACCGAGCTGCGCCTGCGCTTGAAGAACGCGGCTCGCTGCGATTAGCACGTCGTAGTTCTGCTGCAACGCCGTGCGAATCAATTGCTGCAACGCTGGGTCCTGGAACACTTCCCACCATTTTTCATCGCCCAGCGATTCCGATGAGGCGATGGGAGACGGGCTGTCGCCGCGATAGACGCCGGGTGCGTCGATCGCGGGCCGCTGGTAATTCGGCCCGAGCATGCACCCGGAGAGAAGCAGTCCGAATGTCAGGAGTGCGAAAGCTCTCACTTCAATTGCTCTCGGCAGGCGTGCCGACCGCAGAGGGGGCTGTGTCCGGCCGCGTCGCGCCCGCGAGTTTCTCCACAAAATAGAAAATTGCGGGAATGAAGAAGATACCGATCGCGCTCGCGGCCAGCATGCCGCCGATCACCGTGGTCCCCATGATTCGCCGGGCGACCGAGCCCGCACCCGATGCAAACCAGAGTGGCACGCAGCCGAATACGAACGCCAATGAAGTCATTAAAATGGGCCGCAGACGCAGCCTCGCACCGGCGAGCGCGGCATCGGCCAGCGGTCTGCCCTTCTCATACTCGTCCTTGGCGAACTCGACGATCAGAATTGCGTTCTTCGCCGCCAGACCGATCAACATCACCAGACCGATTTGCGAGTACACGTCGTTTTCCATGTCGACCATATACGCCGGGTAAAAGGCCTGGATGAATAGACGCCGCAACAGCAGCACTCCGAAGGCACCGAATACTGCCACGGGCGTGCTCAGCAATACGCTGAAAGGCAGCGCCCAGCTTTCATAGAGAGCCGCCAGAATCAAGAAAACAAATAGTAGGGATATCGCGAAAATCGTCGTGGACGATACGCCCTGCTCCGCCAACTTCTGCTGGAACGACATGCCCATGTAGTCATAGCCCATGTCCTGGGGCATGGTTTGCGCAAACACTTGCTCGAGAGCGGCCATGGCTTGATCGGAGCTGTAGCCTGGTGCTGCGCTGCCGTTCATCTGGGCCGACGGATACTCGTTGTAGTGCATGATGTATTCGGGGCCGAAACGCGGCTCGAACGAAGTCAAAGCCGCCAGCGGGACCATTGCGCCGGTGCTGTTGCGAACATAGAAATCCCCGACGTCTTGCGCGGCGGTCCGATAGGTGTCGTCGGCCTGCACATAGACCTGCCATTGGCGACCGAACTGATTGAAGTAGTTGACGAAGATACCCCCCATATACGCTTGCAAGGTGGTGTAGACGTCGGAGATCGCCACGCCTTGTTTGAGCACCTTGTCGCGATCGACTATGACAGACTCCTGCGGAACGCTCGGCAGGAAGGACGTATTGATCCCTGCAATTTCCGGGCGCTTGCGGGCAGCGGCCAGAAATTTATCGACGTTCGCTGCCAGATAAGGAATGTCGTTGCCGCCCCGATCCTCGAGCACGAAGGTGAAACCACCGGAAGGGCCCACACCGGGAATGGCCGGGGGCGAGAAGCTGAAGGCAGCTCCCTGCGGAAGCTTGGTCAGCTCCTGATTCAGTCGCTGTTTGATGGCCTGGAGTTGCTCGGCGTTGTCCTTGCGGTCCGACCACGGTTTGAAGGTCACAAAAAAGAATGCGTTGTAGCTCGTCTGGATATAGCTGAGCAGGCTAAAACCAATGACGCTCGTGGTGTACCGAACGCCGGGCATTTTGGCGAGGATATCCTCTATCGCACGCGCGGCTTTCTCCGTGCGCTCCAGAGCGGCGGAATTCGGCAGCTGAAGATTGACGTAGACATATCCCTGATCCTCGTCCGGCAAGAAGCCGGAAGGCAACTTCGCGCCAAAAAAGACGGCTACGACACCGAAAATCAGCAAGGCAATGACCGCCAGTCCGCTCTTGCGAATCAGCGTCCTGCTAACGTTCACGTAGCCGTTGGTCGCGCGCTCAAAGACATGATTGAACCAGTTGAAGAACTTTCGCAGTGGTCCCGAACTGGGCTTCTTGGGTCGCAGCAGCAGCGCCGCCAGAGCCGGGCTCAAACTAAGGGCGTTGAATGCCGAAATAATCACCGAAATCGCGATGGTGACTGCGAATTGCTGGTACATCCGTCCGGTGATACCCGGTATGAACGCTGTGGGTATGAATACTGCGGAGAGCACGAGAGCAATACCGATGACGGGCCCGGCAATCTCCTGCATGGCGGTTAGGGCGGCATCTTTCGGCGCCATGCCTTCCTCAATATGACGTTCGACTGCCTCGACCACGACGATCGCGTCGTCGACGACCAGGCCGATGGCGAGCACCAATCCGAACATCGACAGCGTATTGATGGAAAAGCCGAATAGCGGAAAGAATGCGAACGTGCCGACCAGCGACACCGGAACGGCGAGCAGCGGTATCAGCGTCGCGCGCCAGCCCTGGAGGAAGAGGTAGACCACGATGATCACGAGCACGAGCGCAATGCCGAGCGTCAGCACGATCTCCCGCATACCTTCGGTGACGGCCTTCGTTTGGTCGAGCGCGGTGACATAGTCGATGTCCGGCGGAAAGCTCTTTTTCAACTGCGGAGGAGAGCGGCCGGCTTTCCATTCAAGCGGCCCATCAGCGTATAGCTTTGCGCACCGAGCTCGATGCGCGCCACGTCCTTCACCCGCACGGCGCCGCCACTAGGATTCTCGCGGATGATGATGTCGCCGAACTGTTCCGGTGTAATCAGACGGCCCTGCGCCCGCACCGAGTACGTGAACTCCTGGCCCTTGGGGGCCGGTTCCCCGCCCATTTGTCCGGCAGGATTGACGGTGTTTTGTGATTGAACGGCATTGACGACGTCGGATGCGGTGATGCCGAGGTTGGTGAGCAGGTCCGGTTTGAGCCAGATTCGCATCGCGTACTGTCCGGCGCCGAAAACCTGCACGCTTGCAATTCCCGGAACACGGGTAACGGGATCATTGATGTTGATGTATTCATAGTTGGCGAGGAATTTCGCATCGTGCGTGCCGTGGGGTGAATAGAGCGCCACGATCATCAGCGGTGCACTCGTCGACTTTTGTACGGTCACGCCGTACTGCGTTACGCTCGACGGCAGTTGGGACGCCGCCTGGGTCTCCCGAATCTGGGACAGAATGAGGTCGGTGTTGGGATCCGTCTGAACGCCGAAATCCACAATCATGGTCATCTGGCCGTTGGCCGTCGCATTCACCGAATACATGTAGTTCATGTTGTCCACGCCGCTCATTTGTTCCTCGATGGGCGTGGCCACCGATTGTGCGAGCGTCTCCGCATCCGAACCGACGAACGTGGCTTGCAGCTTGGTTTCGGGGGGAACGATATTGGGAAATTGCGAGATGGGCAGCCCCAGAATCGTGATTGCGCCGACGATGACCGTCAGGATCGCAATCACCATGGCGACGATCGGGCGATTGATGAAAAACTTGGACATTCTCTAGTTACCGGCGGACAAAGTATTGAACGGAACGGGTGTCACGGTGCTGCCGTCTTTCACCTTCTGAGTGCCTTCCGCGACGACCCGATCTCCAGCCACCAGGCCGCTGCTAATGACCCACATCGTGTCGACGCGCTCGCCGGTTTGAACGGCGCGAATGGTGATCTTGTTATCAGGTCCCACCACTGCGACTTGAGCTGATCCTTGCAGTTGCGATACGGCGCGCTGCGGTACCAGCAATGCGTTCTTGAGGATCTGCGTTACGGCGCGCACTTTGGCGTATTGCCCGGGGCGCAGAATGTTGCCGGGGTTCGAGAATGCCCCGGCTATTCTGATCGTTCCGGTCTGTTGATCGACTTGCCGATCGGCGAAGAGAATGCTGCCGCTGTGGGCGTAAGGGCTGCCGTTCGAGAGTATCAGCTGCAGCGGTATGGGCGAGGCGCTGGAGAGCAGATTCACGGTCTCAGGGTGAATCTTATCGGCAATCCGCAGGTAGTCTTCCCCACTGACCGGAAAGTAAGTCTTGATGGGATCCACCTGGGAGACTCCCGTAAGCACGGTCGATGGTGTCACGAGGTTACCGACTTGGACCTGCGTAATACCGGCGATTCCGCTGATGAGCGAGCGCACCTTGGTGAAACTCAAATTCAGGGCCGCCTGCTCGACAGCGGCACGGGCGGCCTCGACAGTCGCTTTGGCGGCCAGTTGCATCTGCGTGTCGCCCTCGAGCTGGCTTTGCGCAATGGCATTCGCCTCGGCTTCCGGGATATCCCGTTTGACGTTGAGCGCCGCGTTGTCAAGCTGCGCCTTCGCCTGTGCCAGTTGGGCTTTCGCCTGATCCAGCGCAGCCTGAAACGGACGGGGATCGATCTCAAAGAGCACGTCGTTTTTGTGAACGAGGGAACCTTCCCGATAATCCTGTTTGATTAGATACCCGGTGACTTGCGGTTGGATTTGTGCATTCACATATCCATCCAGCGTTGCCACCCACTCGCCATAGATGTTGACATCCCTTTCGACTACCCGGGTGATTTGTGCGCGCGGGGGCTCCGGGGGTGACGATTTCTTCTGAGCGCATCCGGCGCATAGGAGTGAACCTAAGAGGCTGAATAGGAGAGCAGTCCCTAACCGCAATACAATTTCCGACCCGTTCACGCCGTTCCTCTCATTGCCTGGATCTCACTTTGATGCAGTGGTATTGATTGCGAAATAACGCCAAAGCAAAACCTCGCTCGCATTGCGTAAAGCGTCATTCGATGCGTCGATTCAGAAAATTGCTTTACTTGATGGCGGCTACTTTTGACGCCCTGCGCATTCGTGCAGTCCCCAGCGTAGATTTCGATGGGGATAGGTTGTTTGCTGCAACAATGTGCGCAGAGACCTTCCAGAGGCGCTTTGCGAGGTTACTATCAGTCAGCAGTGGATTCCCTTCCGCAATTCGGCAGTCCGACCAGTATTCACCGGTGATGCCGGTGACCAGAGGACTTGCTGCGAGCAACGTCTGCGTGGCCGCTCCCTGGCTTGCCGATTTCATGAACAGCTGCATGGGCGATAGCACGACACGCAAGGGAAGCCCTACGTTCTTGCGCAGACCCGTACCCCTCGTCGCACCGGGATGCAACGAATTGACGGCAATGCCACGTCCACGCAGTCGACGCGACAGTTCCTTGGCATACAAGGCTACCGCGAACTTGGATTGTCCGTAAAACGTCATTGGATCGTAAAATCGATCACCGTCAAGATTGTCGAACATGATTCCTTCCCGAGGGGCGTGCATGACGCTCGCGCTGCTGCTTACCATGACGATGCGTCCGGTGCCGTCACGCACGAGATCGGTTAGCTGATTCACCAAGGAAAAGTGGCCGATGTGGTTCACCAGAAACTGCAGTTCGACTCCATATCGAGTTTGCAGTGTCGATGGGTTGCCAATCCCCGCATTGGCAATGATTGCATCCAATGGAACCTGAAGCTCCCTTATCGCCTTGGCCGCCGCGGCAACCGAGTCGAGATCGGCTAGGTCGCACGCGATGGGAATTGTGCGAGGGCCAACCTCGGCACACGCATCCTTTGCGCGGGCCCACGATCTTGCAAGCCCAATAACGCGGGCGCCGTTTGCGGCCAGCGCATTCATCGTCTCGAATCCGATTCCGCTATTGCATCCCGTGACTAAGATGCATTGTCCCGTGAGGTCGATACCCGCAAGGACCTGATTGGCGGTCGAGCGGACTCCGTGAGCGATTGAGTTAGCCATGAGAAATACTCCTTACTCTATCGGCCACTCTTGGCTCGAAGCGTCCGCCCCACCGTGCACCGCATGTTGCATTTGGAAAGAGTAGTGCTGAGGCATCTGACTTGGTAGCCTATATCATTCGATACGATGTATCGCTGGAGCAGATGTATGCTGGATGGTGTTTCGCTCGATCAACTCCGCATTTTCATCGTTGCTGCGGATGAAGGAAGTTTCTCGGCAGCGGGCCGCCGCCTGAGTCGCGCGCAGTCCGTGGTCAGCCAGACCCTGGCGAATCTGGAGGGACAACTCGGGGTGAAGCTGTTCGATCGCAGCGCCCGCTTTCCGGTGCTGACGGATCAGGGTCGAGCGCTGCTCGCCGACGCGCGTAAAGTCGCGGGCGACGTGGCTGCCTTCAAGGCGCAGGCGAAGAGCTTGGCTGGTGGCCTCGAACCGGAACTGAGCGTGGCCGTCGACGTCATGTTCCCGGAGGTGACGTTCACCCGTGTTGTCACCGCCTTCCAGAATGAATTTCCCGCGACCCTACTGAGGTTTGACGTGGAGTCGAGCGCCGTTGTCGATCCCGTACTCAACAGGCGCTGCGCCGTCGGTGTAGTGGGGTCATGGTCACTCGCGTCGCCGCAACTCACCCACGAAAGGCTGCTGACGGTGAGGATACCCATAGTCGTTTCGCCTAAGCACCCGCTGTCGACCCGCCGCGGGCCGATTCCGACAACCGTTCTCGACGAGTACGTCCATCTCACACACATCGATCCTGCGGATCTCTCTCGAACGCTGGTGTCCAGACCTCCGTATGCGAGGACTTGGCGCCTTTCCCATCTCGGGGCGAAACTCGCCTTCCTGCGTGCAGGTCTCGGGTTTGGCGGAATGCCGCTGCACTTGGTCGAGGCGGACCTCGCCAGCGGCACTCTCGTTGAGATCGCAACGGAAGGGGTGCCGCCCGGAGGCCACGTGATCACCATGTCGGCGATTTATCGGACTGACAGTCCGCCGGGCCCCGCGGGACGTTGGTTCATCGAGCACCTCAAACAAGAAGACGTACGACAGGCAAAAGAGATGACGGCCCGATCCTCGGCCTCGAGGGCGTCGGCCGCGAAGCGCCGGCAAGCGTCTAGTCGTCGTACCCTCGCAAGGAAACCACGCCATTGACGGCAATCCTCGCTCGGCGTGCGAGACAACGCGTATTCAGGTAGCGCTCAAGGCGATACATCCGAACGGTTGGGCAATCGCCGACGCTCGGAGGACGCGCTGATTGTAGCCGCCGGCAGAGCCGCCTTCAGTTGCGGCGGCTGCACGTCTTCTTGTTTGAGGCGCTCGATTTGTTTGAGGTGCTCGATGAACCAACGCGCCGCCGGGCCCGGCGGACTGTCGGTTCGATAGGCGGCCGACATGGTGATCATGTGGCCTCCCGGTGGCGCATCCTCCGTAGCGATCTGAACGAGTTCACCGCTGGCGAGGTCCGCCTCGACCAAATGCAGCGGCATAGTGCCAAACCCGAGCCCGGCACGCAGGAAGGCAAGCTTCGCCCCGAGATGGGATAGCCGCCACACTCTCGGCGACAACACGCCGAATGCGCCTCGCAAAAAAATCGCTAGGTCGGCGTGAACCAGCTGGATATGATCGGCGAAGACGGTTGTCGGAACCGTCGCGCCATATCGTGCCAGCGGATGCTGCGGCGACGCAACCATGGACGTCCGGACGGTCAGCAGCCGTTCGTGGGTGAGCTGCGGGGGCACGATCGACCAAGGGCCTATACCCCAAACACCGATGGCGCAGCGCCCGTCCAGTACGGGCTCGACCACGGCGCTCGACTCAATGTCGAATTTCAGCAGAGTTGCCGGGAATTCCTTTTGGAAAGCAGCCACAGCCGAGGTGAACGGCGCAAGCGGAAACATCACGTCGACGGCCACGCTCAATTCCGGTTCGAGCCCGCCGGCCAATCGTTTCGCCCGCGCCTTGAAGAGGTCGACATCGCCCGCAACTGCACGTGCATTGGCTAGAAGTGCGCGGCCTTGATTCGTCAGCACTGGGAAACGAGCGCTGCGATCGAAGAGCTTCACGCCAAGCTGCCCTTCCAGATTCGCAAGAACCTGGCTCACCACAGACTGAGCACGCTGCAAGCGACGGCCGGCCGCCGAGAAGCTGCCTTCGTCCGCGGCCGCTATGAAAGTGCGCAGTTGATCAAGTGAAACGCCGTCCAGCATGTATCTGCTCCAATCGACAGTGCGCAGCGGGTTCGATTAAGTCTCGCACATTCCCAGCAACCATCGCATTATATACTCACATTGGAGATTGTATCACTTGATAGCATTGTTCGCCAACCCAGCGCGGACACGGACCGTTCCGGTAATGGACAACAGACAGCTCGAAGGGGGAAATGACGCGGAGGGAGATTTGCGGGATCAATACGGTACGGCATATTCGCCTCGCGGAAACGTTCCCGGGCGATCAACCAGTTACTTGCTTATGGAGATCCCGATGAATCAGATCATCAACAATCGCAATGCTCTTCGTCAAACGGCGCATGGTCGTGACGCGGCACCAATATAGATTGCATCTGCTCGAGTAGTTCCGTCAGGTGCGCGAGTTTTGCCAATTCCATGCCGGCCAGCAATTCTCGACGAACGGCTGCGGCTTCGTCCTTCAATACCGCGTAGAGACGATGGCCGGCGTCGGTGATCACGATACGATTGACCCTCCTGTCGGATATGGATGGCTCGCGTATGGCAAGACCATCCTTGACCAAACGATCGATCATGTGCACCATGGACGCGCCCGACACCGAGAGCATGTCGGCAAGCTCGGACTGAGACAACGGCGAGCGAACTTGCGATGCCGCTGCAATCGCCATCCATCCGGCCATGCTAATGCCGAAATATTTGAGGCGGCGATCCACCGCGTGCCGCCAACTTCTCGCGATGTTGTACAACGCGTTTTCAAATCGCTCAGCAAGGTCGGTCGCATTGCCCGGACCCTCGATCAAGGCAACTGTCCGAGGGTCGCAAGACGGTTGCGAGCGCGTGCCCATGGCTATGGGGCGTCTGGTCGACTCGACGCGACCGCCGCAGGCGCGCTCGGGCTCGTGCCGCCCAGTGCCAGGAAGAGTTGCACGGTATCCACATAGCGCTGCACCACCGCTCTGACATATCCGAGGCGTGCCTGCTGGTACGAGCGCTCGGCGTCCAAGACCAGCAGGACCCCTGCGTTGCCTTCGCTGTAGCTCGCCCGCGCAAGGTCGAGACTGCTCTGCGCGGCCTGTTGTGCCTGAGCTTGTGCGTCGAGTTGCTGAGCGTCGTGATCCAGCGCCTCGAGCAGGTCGGCCACTTGCGCAAACGCTTCGAGCACTGTCTGCTCATAGCTGGCGGCGCTTGCGTGCATGGCATCCACCGCCGCGCGCTTCTCGGCGCGCAGCGTGCCGCCGTCGAAGATCGGTGCCGTCAATCCCGAGATGATGCTCCATGCATTGCTCGCCCGGTCGAACAACTGGTCCGCCTTGAGTGATTGTTGGCCCGCCGTCGCGCTCAGTTGAATCTTCGGATAGAGGTTGGATTGCGCGACCCCCACGGCGCTGGTCGCCGCATGCAGTCGCGCCTCCGCGGCGAGAATGTCGGGCCGGCGATGGGCAAGCTCTGAGGGCAAACTCACCGGCACCTCGAGCGGCAGCGTGATTTGGGCCAAATCGACATCGGGAGGAAGCTCACTGGCCGGTACTCGGCCGAGCACCACCGACAGCGCATGGCGCGCCCTTGCAAGGTCCTGGCGCAGTGACGGCAGCAAGGTCATGTCGTTGGCAATCTGGCTCTGCGCGCTCACGACATCTTCGCGCGCCACCGATCCATTGTCGAACGCGGTCTGCACGAGCCGCAGGTTATCCCGGTCCTGCACGAGGATGGTTTCAACGGTCGCGATCTGTGCGCGGGCTGAGGCGATCGCGAGCGTTTGCAGGACCGCCTGACCGGTGACCGTCAGATACGCCGCATCGAGCTGGTGCCGCTCCACCTCGGCCAGCGCGTACTGCTCCTCCACGCTGCGCGCGACGCCCCCGGTATAGTCGAGCGTGTAGCTGACCGTGGGTCCCACGGCGAAGTACGTAAAGGGGGGTATTCCAACTCCGCCCAGAAACTGCGCTCCGTACTGCTGGCGTCCGACGCCGGCGGTGAGGTCCACTTGCGGGTACCGTGAGCCCGCCTGCGCCAGCGCAAGTTCTTGGGCCTGTGCGAGCGTCGCCTTTGACGCCGCTAAGCTGCGGTTGTGTTCCACCGCCTGTTCGACGAGCTGATCGATGGCATCGGAACGGAATAGAGCCCACCAATTGCCCTCGATCTCTCGGCCGAGGGCGATGTGTTGAGCCGTGTCGCTTGCGGTAGCGTCTTCGCCGCGCGGCGTATCGCCCGTATATCGGGCCGCCGGCGGAGCCGTGGGTCGCGTGAAGTTCGGGCCCACGGCGCAGCCGCCTAAACCCAAGATACACGCCAGCACGATTGCCCGCGCCATCGGTGCACAAGCCCTGCGGAAGCACCCTGAATCAGCGGCAACACCCTGCATCATCATCACTCGATGTGGACCGGCTCAGCACTGCCCCTGGCCTTGCGCAGCAGGAAGACCAAAGGGATCGCAGCCAGACTCAACACCATCATCAATTTGAAATCGTTGTTGTAGGCGATCATGGACGCCTGCTCGGTGACGGATGCGTTCAATCCCGCCAGGGTGTGCAAGCTCGGTGCACCGTCCCCCAACTGCGCGCGCAGAGCGGGGCTGTAGCGGGTCACATGCTCGCCGAGTGTCGCGTGCATGATCTGCGTATTGCGCGTCAACAGGGTGTTTACCACAGAAATGCCGATGCTG